>JACCDV010063934.1_pt1 | contig 12085 bp, 11 predicted proteins | sample 7446131 | NCBI WGS metagenome assembly JACCDV01 (sample SAMN15323448, study PRJNA562643) | freshwater metagenome | isolation source: river surface water | place: USA:Blue River Watershed | collected 2017-08-17
CCTGCTGCAAGGATGGCAACAGGCCCAGCGTGGCAAAGGTCGGCTCGCTCACAGCGCCCTCACCTTCACGGACTTGCCCTTGACCTTGCCACCTTGCAGGCCCTTCAAGGCCTTGTCAGCGATGTCGCGGTCCACGGCCACGTAGGTCGAGAACTCGTTGACGTTGATCTTGCCGATCTTCGCGCCTTCGAAACCCAGGTCTTTGGTGAGCGCGCCCAGCACGTCACCGGGGCGGATCTTCTCTTTGCGGCCACCGAGGATCTGCAGCGTCACGCGCGGCGGGCGCAGCGGTTCGCGCTCGGTCGAGGGCGTGAGTTCGCTCAAGGGGTGCCATTCGCTGGCGCGGCCCTGCATCTGGTCGATGCGGCCCACGCGGCCCATCTCGTCCATGCTGGCCAGGCTGAAGGCCCAGCCCGACTCGCCCGCGCGGCCGGTGCGGCCCACGCGGTGGGTGTGCACTTCCACGTCGGGCGTGATGTCGACGTTGATGACGGCTTCGAGCTGGGCGATGTCCAGGCCGCGCGCGGCCACGTCGGTGGCCACGAGCACGCTGCAACTGCCATTGGCAAAGCGCACCAGCACCTGGTCGCGGTCGCGCTGGTCGAGGTCGCCATGCAACTCAAGCGCGACGATGCCTTGCGCCTGCAGCACCTCCACCAGGTCGCGGCACTGCTGCTTGGTGTTGCAGAACGCGATGGTGCTGGCCGGGCGGAAGTGGTCGAGCAACAGGCCCACGGCGTGCAAGCGCTCGGCTTCTTTGACCTCGTAAAAGCGCTGGCGGATGCGGCTGGTGTCGTGCCGCTCAACCAGCTTGACCTCTTGCGGATCGCGCATGAAGCGGCGCGCCAGCTTCTCGACGCCATCGGGGTAGGTGGCCGAGAACAGCAGCGTCTGGCGCTGTTTGGGCGCCTGCGCCACCACCTGCGCGATGTCATCGGCAAAGCCCATGTCCAGCATGCGATCGGCCTCGTCGAGCACCAGGGTCTGCAAGGCCTCGAGGTTCAGCGTTTCGCGCGCGAGGTGGTCGAGCACCCGGCCCGGCGTGCCCACGATGATGTGCGCGCCATGTTCCAGGCTGGCGAGCTGCGGGCGGATGGGGCTGCCACCGCACAGGGTCACGACCTTGATGTTGTCCTCCGCGCGCGCCAGGCGGCGGATTTCGGTGGTGACCTGGTCGGCGAGTTCGCGCGTGGGACACAGGACCAGGGCCTGCACCGCAAAGCGCCGCGGGTTCAGCGAGGTCAGCAAGGGCAGACCGAACGCCACGGTCTTGCCGCTGCCGGTCTTGGCCTGGGCGATGAGGTCCTTGCCGGCCAGGGCCAGCGGCAAACTGGCGGCCTGGATGGGCGTCATCGCCAGGTAGCCCAGGGTCTGCAGGTTGGCCTGCATGGCCTCGGACAAAGGCAGTTGCGAGAAGGAAGGGCCGCTGACGGCGGCGGGTGTGGCCAGGTTGGCGCACGCCGAGGTCGCCGGGTTGGCCGGCGAAGATGGATGGTTCATGCCGGATTATCCGGGATCCGGCCCGATATGGGGTGCCCGGCGCGATTCAACCCCAGTGAACGGGGGCGTCGGTGGAGATGGCCTCGCTGCGGTGGCGCGGCATCTCGCACAGGCCTTGCGCATCCTGCAGGGCCTGCACGCGGATCAGCGGTGGCTGCGATTGCACCGAGCCAAAGATGGTGGCGAAGGACACGTCGGCCGCGTCGCGCCCGGTGCCGAACCGCACGAAGCCCATGGGGATGGCCGTGCCCGACGGGTCGAAGATGTACCAGCGCCCCCCCAGGAAGACCTCGACATAGGCGTGAAAGTCGGTGGGGCCCAGCGCCGGGTCGGCACCGAAGTCGATGCCGGTGGCAAAGCGCGCCGGGATGTTCAGCGCGCGGCACAGCGCGATCATCAGGTGGGCGAAGTCGCGGCACACGCCCCGGCCTTCGTTGAGCGTGTCGATGGCCGAGGTGGCGCTGGTGGTCGTGTTGCCCTCGAACTTCACCCGGCGGCGCACCCAGTCCTGGATGGCCACCACGCGGCTGTAGCCCTGCGGCAGGTTGCCGAACTCGGCCATCACCAGCGGGCCCAGCAGGTCGCTTTGGCAATAACGGCTCGGGTAGATGTAGCTCAGCACCTCGGTGGGCAGGCGCGAGACCGGGGTCTCGGCGATCAGCTCGGGTGCACAGAGGTGGTGGGGGAGGTCAACAACGGCGTGGTAGCTCACCTTCAGCGGGCCCGCCCAGGCGCACAGGCGCAAGTAGCGGTTGAGGCTGACGGGGTCGGTGAAGACCAGGGGCAGCAGGGCCTGGCTGATGTCCAGGCTCTCGCTGTGGATCACCTGGCAGCGGGTGTGCGCCCCATGGATGTTGAAGACGAAATCGGCGCCAGGGGGCGCGACCTCGTAGACCAGGTCGACGGACAGTTCGATGCGGACCAAGAAAATCTCCAGGGCCACAAACCGAAGCGACCATTCTTTCTGGGCCCATTGTGATCCATCGATGAGCCTGGGGCCAGCACTTGCCCCGGGTTTCAGTCGGAGATGATGACCCCCGGCATGAAGGCCACGCGACCCTTGATCTCCTGCGCGGCCTCGGTGGGCTCGGGGTAGAACCACACGGCGTCGGGCTTCATCTCGCCGTTGACGAACAGGCTGAGCCACTGCGCCTGGCCCTTCCACACGCAGCTGCTGCGGTGGTTGCTGAAAGTCGTGAATTCTTCCCTCAAGGCCGTCCGAGGGAAGTAGTGGTTGCCTTCCAGGGTGACGATGTCGTCGCTTTCGGCAACGATCACGCCGTTCCAGCTTGCTTTCATGGTGCCTCTCCAGGGAAATGGGGCCCGATGCTAGCCCAAGCACCTCGGTCACAGAGGCAAACACGCCGGCTGTCCATGCACGCGAACCCCAAAGTGTGGTTATTTTTCGCATTGCGGAAATAACGCCGAATAATCGGCCCTCCACACCAACGACAGGCGAGGGCTCTGCATGGACCTCCATGGCTGGGACACGGCATACGCCACCCACATCGGCCAGCTCAACCTGGCGTTGGCCGCCCCGGGCGCCACCGTGCGCAGCTTCGAGGCCGAAGAAGAGGGCTGGATGGTGCGGGGCACGCTGGGGCCCTGGCGCATCGTGCCGGGTGGTGCGGGCATCCTGCTGCACCTGGAGGTGCCGATCACCGAAGGCAGCCTGTGCAGCTCTGGCGGGCCCGAAGCCTCGCTGGCCGGCGTGAGCGTGCTGCTGGAGATCAACCTGCAGGTCCTGCCTTCCAAACTGCCAGGCGAGAAAGAGCTCGGGTTTCATTTCCAGCACCGCGGTCAGCCTGGGGGCCCAGCAACGGGGGCCACCGGCGCGGTCACCCCGCTGAAGGTGCTCAACCCCGCAGGGCTGAGCTTCACCCAGCAAGCCGTGCTCGGCGCGGGCCTGGCCGACAGCCTCGTGCGGCAAGCCTCGGCCATCGCGTTTTCATTCGCGTCGATCAGCGTGGTCCCGCCAGGCGCCACCGGCAGTTGGCTGAGCCCCAGGTCCTGCGCCTACGCGTACTGCCAGACCGATGGCGGCGAGGGCTTCCTCGTCATCTACGGCGCCACCGACGGGCGCAACACCGACGCCCTGCCTCGCCAGGTCGATCCGGCCCTGATCGCAGGCCAGGCCCAAGCCTGCTTCGCCATCTCACCTGCCTTGTTCCTCAAGAACGTCATCCAGCCGTTGCTGCCCCAGGTCTACGCGGGCACGAACGCGGCCGCTTTCACCTTCGATGCAGCGCACACCACCATCCGGGCCACCCGGGCGATCGGCGTGGGCGGTGTCAAGTCAGGCGCCATCACCTACTACCCCCAGATCCAGTCGCTGGCCATCACCACGGCCGGCTCGCGGCTGAACGTGAGGGCCGAAGGCGACTGCGACATGTACATGGGCATGAGCCTGACGTTCGCCGTGAGCAGCCAGTCCGAAAGCCAGTTCGATGCGAGCAAGGCCACGCTGTCACTGCGCAAAGACCCGCACCCCGAGGTCTCGCACAGCTCGCACATCCCCTGGTACGACTACCTGATGGGGCCACTGGCCGACATCATCATGCTCATCGTCGTGCCCCTGGTGGCCGACGGCATCGCCAACGGCCTGAACTCGGCCATGCAGGGCATGACTTTCTCGAACGCCGGACCGCAAAGCGTGCGCTGGGCCGGCATGAAGACATTCACGATCCAGGGCGGTGAACTCAACACCGCCTTTCGCCTGTGGGGACGGCTGAGCTGAACTCAGCGCCTCCACCTCACACCCCCAGCAAACCAGGAGAAAGCCATGTCGGTGACCGATGTCGAGCAAACCGTTGAAGCCAAGACCATGCACGTGCGCTTCCCGCACCTCGTGCAACGCCCCGAGCGCAAGCTCTCGCCCCTGGCCTTGTTCAAGGCCGGCATGCTTGCCGGGGCCCAGAAAGCAGACACCTACGACTGGGACACCGTGTTCGCCATCCGCTTTGCCGATGCCAACAAGGCCCTGGCCAAACCGGGCGCCACCCCCACGACCTTCGCGGCCCAGGACCCCACCAGCAACACGAGCGCCAGCGGCACCTTCGGCCCCTGGCAGCTCAACGGCGGCGATGGCGTGCTCCTGCACATGGCCATCCCGATCACATCGGGCACCCTGACCTATGAAGGCAAGACGCACGACCTGACCGGCACCCAGCTCACCATCGAGCTGCAGCTCAAGGACCTGCCGCAGGACCCCAGCGGCGCCTCGGGCAAGCACGACGTGGTGGCCGATGCCAGCAAGGCCGTCAGCGTCACCGAGGTCAAGAACATGCCCGGCAACCCCGGCTTCATCATCGAGGCCGTGACGGGCGGCATGCTGGCCAAGTGGTTCAACGACAACCTGGGCAGCTTCACCCACGCCTTCAGCACCATCGACCTGAAGGTGCCCGTGGACGAGCAGTTCAAGTGGCTCAAGCCCTTCAAGTTCGGCTGGGCGGTCTCGGCACAAGGCAAGGTGGAGGACAACGTCTTCGGCGTGCTGACGACCACCGACGAGCGCCCCGCCCCCAGCACCATGCAGATCTCGCCGAACGCCATCCCCACGGGACAGCGGGCGGGCTTCCTGATCTCCGACGAGCGCTTCCTGACCAAGCTGCTGCTGCCGGGCGTGCACGTCATGTTCAGCGGCGCCACCGAGGCCGATTTCGAGATCGTCAACGACGGCACCATGATCCGCAACAAGAACACCGTCTACATGGAAGAGGTGGAACTGAGCACAGGCAAGTACCGTCCCAAGCTGGACCCCAACACGGTCCAGATCCACCTCGAAGCCAACGAGATCGTCGTTGACCTGAAGAAGGCCGTGATCGACTTTTCGCCCGGCATCACCATCACGATGACCTACACCGCGTACTCCTCGCTCAAGCTCGATCGCAACAGCAAGAACGAGCAGATCCTCGTTTACGAAGAGGCCTCGCCCCCGATCTCCGACCACAACGTGGAGGTGGCCTCTTGGGTGATCTGGACCGAGGTGGCCGCGTCGGTGGCCGCGGCGGTGCTCACATTGGGCGCAGGCATGTGGTTCAAGACGGCGATCAAGCGCGTTGCGGTGCGCGTGGTGGCCATCGTCGTGACGCTGGTCATTGGCGAGCTGATCGCCAACATCGCCGCCATCATCACGGCGGTTGCAGCGGGCAACAAGGACAAGATCCCGCCCATCAACCTGATGATGCTCAACGCCACCAAGGCCATCAAATGGCCAGGCTCGACGGGCTTCGAGCTGACCTCGGCCGCGCTGAACGAGTCGCTGCAGTTCGGCGGCGACCCCAAGTTCGCGCACTGACCGGCCCGGCCCCAGCCATGGACACCACCCTGAGCGCCCCCGTCGTCGCGGAGTTCCGCTTCCCCCACCTGCCGAGGCGAGAAACCGCGCTGGCCGCCGGCCGGCTCTCCACCTCGCGCCTGGCTGTGGGCCAGGCCGGGGCCCATGCACTGACCTATGGCTGGGACACGGCCTACGCGATCCGCCTGCCCGATGTGAACGCGGCCATCCGCCGCGCGGGCTGCTCGCCCAAGGCCTTCGAGCAGCTCGCGCCCGATGGCAGTTGTTCGGCCACCGGCACCTTCGGCGACTGGCAGGTCTGCCGGGGTGGCGACGGGGTGCTCATCCACATGGCCATCCCGCTCAAAAGTGGCACGCTGTCGTTCAAGGGGCAAAACACCCCGCTGGACGGCGGCGTGCTCAGCATCGAGGTGCAACTGCGGCACATCCCGCCGCAACCGAGCGGCCCGACCGCTCAGCCCACCGAGCACCAGCTGGTGATGCAGACCAGCAGCGCCAGCCCCAGCCAGCCCGCGGTCAGCGTCATCGAGCTCAAGCTGCCGCAAGACCCGGGCTTCGTGCGGCGCGCGCTCATCTCGGGCCTGTTGCAGACCTGGCTCGCCGCCCACCTCGACGCGTTCGAGCACGTCTTCAACACCGTGGCGCTGAACCGGCTGGTCGACCGCGAGCAGTTCAAGTGGCTGGCCCCCACCCACACCAGCTACGCCTACGCCAACGCCGCCACCGACGAAGACTGCGTCTTCGGTGTGCTGTGCATGACGCAGGGCCGCCCCGACCAGGGCATCGCCTCGCAGCTGTCACCCAACGCCATCCCGCCGGGTGCGCGATCGGGCTTGCTGATCTCGCGCGAGCGCTTTTTGCAGCAGATGGTCATGCCCAGCCTGCCATCGGCCTTCCCCGGCGCGAAACCCAGCGACTTCAAACTCAGCGACGACGGCACCCAGGTCGTCAACACCGGCCCCCTCAAGGCCCGGCCCGTCACCCACGCCGGCACCACCTACCAGCCGGTGGTCACCGCACTGGCCATCTCGGTGATCGGCGAAGAGATCATCGTGGCCTCGACCTGCCGCACCGACATCGGCCTGGGCACGTATTCGGAGGTGCACGTGACCAGCTACCAGCGGCTGAAGAAGGCCAACAAACCCGACGGCACCCAGACCCTGGTCTACGAAGCCACGCGCGAGCCCATCCAGGACCACAGCACCCACTCCAGCGCCGAAGGCGAGGCCTTGAAGGTCGTGCTGGCGATCGCGGGCGTGCTCATCGGCCTGGTGCTGACCGTGCTGACCGACGGGGCCTTCCTCATCATCGGCCTGGTCATCGTGGCGCTGCTGGTGGGCCTGGCCGAAGCCCTGCCGCAGGTGATCGCCGACGCGGTGGGCAACCGCGTGAGCAAGGACTCGCCTTCGCTGGCGCTGCTGGTGAGCAACGCGACCGCTCCGATCCAATGGCCTGGCGGCAAGGACTTTCGATTGACCTGGGCGGGCCTCAATGATTCACTGCAACTCGGCGGCGAACCCGGCTTCGCCTGATGCCGCCCACACCCACCCAAACCAGGAGGACACCATGAACACATCACCGATCCGCCAGGCCTGGCACGCCGGCCTGCTGGCGCTGGCCTTGAGCGGCCTGGGCGCCCCCTCGCAGGCCCAGCCGCTGCTGAGCGTCACCGGCGCCAGCACGCTGGGGCACACCATCGCATCGAACCAGGCAGCGGCGGTGTCCTTCACCCTGACGCGCGCCTTCGAGGACGTGACCGCCACCGCCGACATCACCGGCCTGAGCCCCCGTGGCGGCGTGTTCCTGATGAGGGACGTGGGGCCCGGCACCGGTTTCACCGACATCGTGGCCGCGGTCGACATCAGCGCGATCACCTTCGCTGGCAGCGAGACGGTGCTGTTCTCGGGCTTGAACCTGGGTGCGGGGGATTACGCCATCGTCATCGCCAGCGACCAGTCCTCGCCCAACAGCACCCTCATCTGGAACGGCAGCCGATCGGCCCAGGTGACGGCCAGCGCGGGCGTGATCGACGGCATCGACCTGTTTGCGGCCGACACGGTCGAGTTCCCGCCAGCGTCTGCCTTCAGCACCGTGTTCGACCGCTCGGCGCATTTCGCCCTGTTCATCCCTGCGGTGCCTGAGCCGGCCACCTGGCTGCTCATGGGCATGGGGGTGGGGCTGCTGTGGACCCGCCGCAGCGCGCACCGCCGTGCTGCCTAGAATGCCCTGACGCGCGGGCCAACGTCGCCTGCGTGACAGGAGCACCGATGTCGCAGCCTTGCCCCTCACCCGTCGCCCCCAGCCTGCCGCCCAACCCGAACCGCCGCCAATGGCTTCGATGGGTGTCGACGGGGGCCTGCACCCTGGCCTTGCCCTTGTCCATCTCGGGCTGCGCCAGCCTGCTCGGCCACGAGCCCGTTCGCGTCAACGTGGTGGGCGTCGAAGCGCTGCGGGGAGAAGGACTGGAAGCCCGCATGGCGCTGAAGCTGCGCGTCATCAACCCGAACGATGTGGCCATCACCTACGACGGCCTGTCGGTTGACCTCGATGTGCGCGGCCAGCGCTTTGCCAGCGGTGTCAGCAACGAACGCGGCGAGGTGCCGCGTTTCGGCGAGGCCCTCATCACCGTGCCGGTGTCGGTTTCGGCGCTGTCGCTGGTGCGTCAGGCCATGGACATGGCCCGAGGCGGCAACCCACGCATCGACTACGTGCTCAAGGGACGGCTGGCTGGCACGGCGCTGGGCAGCGTGGGGTTCAGCAGCAGCGGAGAGATCGACTGGCCTGCGGAGTTGATGCGGCCTTGAGTGGCCCGCCTCAAGCCACCCGCCTCGCCCACTCGGTGCGATTGCGTCCCTCGTGCTTGGCCCGGTACATGGCCTCGTCGGCGCGGGCCACCAGGGCTTCGAGTTCGTGGCCATGGCTGGCCGAGTCGGCCAGGCCGATGCTGACGGTCAGGTGCAACGCTGGCTGATCGCCGCCCACGTCGATGGCCTCGGCCTGGATGGCTTCGCGCAGGCGCTCGGCGAAGGCCATGCCGGCCTCCAAAGAGCAGTGACTGAGCAGGGCGACGAACTCTTCGCCCCCCAGCCGAGCCACCAGGTCGCCCTGGCGCATGCCCTGGTTCAGCACCCCTGCCACGGCCACCAGGGCAAGGTCGCCAGCGGTGTGCCCCAGTTGGTCGTTGACACGCTTGAAGTAGTCCACATCGAGCAGCAGCAGCACCAGGCCGAAGCCGTGCCGACGGGCCCGGGCCATCTCGGCCTGGGCGGCTTCGAAGAAGGCACGGCGGTTCGACAGCCCGGTCAGGAAGTCGGTGGAGGACTGCTCGCGCAAGGTCTCGATGAGCTTGTCACGCTCGCGCTCAAGATCCGCCTTGACGCGCCCCTGCCGGCGCAAAGCCTCGATGCCGCCCATGACCGCCGCGATTTCGTCGTTGGATCGGGGCTCGGGCAAAGGGGGACTGAGGTCGCCGCGCTCCATCGCATGAAGCGCCTCGGCGGCCTGCATCAAAGGCTGCACGACGCGCTGGCGGATGATGAGCAGCATCACCAGCACCAGGGCCATGAGCAAGGTGGTCAGGCCCGCAAGCCAGGCCAGGGAACCGCGTGAACGCTCGCGGGCTGCGATGCTGTGCTGCTCGGCCTCCACCAGTTGGGCATCGCGCAGGGCCACGATCGCGTCCATCTCGGGCACGTAGCGAGCGGCGAACTCTGCGGGGTTCATGCCATAGAGGCCATCGGTTCGGCCAGCGTCCTGCACTTCGCGTAGCAGCTCGGCGGCGTGCCCGAAGTAGCGCCGCATCATGCTGGCATGCGCCTCCTGGATGCGGGCCGATGCCGGACTCGAGGCCACGCGCAACACCATCAGGTGGCGCAACTCGTCGATGCGTCCTGTGGCCTGGTCGATGCGCTCCTGCTCCAGCACGGTGAACGGCAGCTGCCGGGTCAGGGCGGGTGTGAACAGCGAGCCCAGCAGGCCGGCACGCTCGCGGAGCTCCGTGGCCAAGCGAGCGCCCCAGACCGCGGGCGCCAGCGCCGGGTCCGCCTGCTGCGCCTCATCGGCGAAGAGGGTCATGGCCGGAGACAGCCGGGGCACCAGGTCCACCATGGTCTGGACGCACGCTCGGATCTCATCGCCCGAGCGCTGCTCACCCGGCAGCCCCGTCAATCGATCGACCCGCGCTCGTGCCTGCTTCAGGTCCACGCGCAGGGCAGCCAGCCCGCGCAAGGCAGACTGGTGTCGCGCCGCCCATTCGGGCACGGGTTCGGCCTCGGCCAAAGCCTGCTGATACGCGTCGAACGCCGCATCGGTTCGGACGCGCGCCTGCTGCAGCCGTTCGCGCAAAACCGGATCTCCGGCCAGACTGAGGTCGCCAAGCACCCCGTTCATGGGCCCCCGCTCCCGCGACACCATCTCGGCGGCCACCAGGGTCACGCGCAGTTTCTGCACCGACTGCCTGGCCAGGCGGGACTGCTCGAACTGTCGCCACTCCAGGGTCACCAGCCGGGCCACCCCCACCAGCACGACCAGCACCAGGCCCACGGCGATGAGCCGGAACCAGTTGCGCAGGGTCAGGGTGTGGGTGGAAGAAGAAGGAGCACGCATGGTTCGATGCCTGGGCACACGCCAGACACTTTAGCCCCATCGTGGAACGCCATCGCCACCCGCCCCTCGGCCAGCGGGGCTTCAGCTCGCACGCCACTCGCTCGGCGTCACACCGTGCCAGCGTCGGAATGCGCGATGGAAACAACTCGGCGACGAAAAACCGGTTTCGTCGGCGATCTGCTTGATCGACAGCAGCTGCTCGCGCAGCAGGCGCTCGGAGAGCTCGCGCTGACAGCGCTGCACCACGTCGGGCACGCTCAGCTCGCGCTTGGCCAGTTGGCGGCGCATGCTTCGCTCGCTCAGGCCGATGAGAGCGGCGAGTTCGGCAGCATCGGGCACGCGCGGCAGGGAGCGGAAGATGGCCTGACGCAAAGCCTGCACGAGGTCCAGGCGCTGATAGCGGGTGGCCATCAGCGTCTCGACCTGCAGGCGCAGGGTGTCGTAGACCATTCGGTCGTGGCCAGGCAGCGGCGCGTCCAGCAACGCGGTCGGAAAACGCACGGTGCCCTGCACGGCGTTGAACCGGATGCGAGGGCCGAACACGGCGCGGTACTGCGCCAGGTGCGCCGGCTCGGTGGGCTGCGGGTATGGGAAGGTGACCTCGATCAGGTCGCTCTCTTGGCTGCCAGCGCGCCGCGAGAGTTGCACACAAAGCGACATCAGCCACTCGAGCCGAAAGCGCAGCCCATCGGCCGACACGCCCATCGGCCGGGTCACCAGGCAAGACTCACCGCCCGTGGTGACGAGGTCGATCTCCGGCTCCTCGACCACCAGCACCGCAAACTGGCGGATGTCCTCGAAGGCCTGCCGCAGGCTGGGCGCATGCACGATGAGCAAGGCATGTGGCCCGTAGCGGGTCTGGGCCAGGCTGGTGCTGGCGGTGAAGCCATAACCAGGGTCCTGGGTGACCTGCATGGCCGCGCACATGAAGCGGTCGAACACCGCCTCGTCGATCCAGGGGCCCTGGATGTCGAGGTCGGCATCGGTCAGGCCGGCGAGCGCCATGGCCTGTTTGGCAGGTTTGCCATCCAGGGCCAGGGTGTCGACCAGGGTGCGGAGGTGAATCGGCGAAATCAGCATGTTGATCTGGTGCGCCGACGTGTCACATGAGTCGTTGCGCGGGCGGTAGTGTGTCGCTTTCCATGCCACAGGAAGTGGCCGACAAGGGTTTACCTGCACGCGATGCGGGTCATCCCTGATGGGTCGTGCGCCCGCCATGGCCAGAACGGCACATCCGTGGCCGTTTGAGCAACACGGAGAGTCAGATCGCCGCCGCCTGCGCCTCAGTGCGGCGGGCCGCTGCTCTCGTGGTCCATCAGCAAGGAGGCCTGCTCCAGCACCGTCCACAGGTGCTGCGGCATCTGCAGGATGCGCTCGGGCGTGCGGGCTTGCCTGACCCAGGCACCAATCGCCTGATGCTGGTCCGCGGTCAACAGGTTCAGCGAAAGCATCTCGTCGAGCGTTTGCATGGGGAACCTCCTTCTCGGGCAGGGCCTGAATGCGACCCCGGTGAACCCAATGTGCCACAGGCGTTTGGCAGGCGTCACGCGAAGAGGGTGGCGTCTGGCACACAGATGCCGCGAATGAGGGGGCCGCGCCACAGAGCGGCAAGCAGGTCAGCGCCCTTCGGTCTCAGGCGCCATGCTGTGCGACAACCAGGCGCCAAAGGCTCGTGACCTCGGC
>JACCDV010168795.1_pt1 | contig 12085 bp, 9 predicted proteins | sample 7446131 | NCBI WGS metagenome assembly JACCDV01 (sample SAMN15323448, study PRJNA562643) | freshwater metagenome | isolation source: river surface water | place: USA:Blue River Watershed | collected 2017-08-17
AATCTGTCTTATGTCCATAAAATTATTGGATGTATCATAAACAATGTCTGCTTTTACTCCATTGTTTAGTATATTATACAGATTCATATGTCTTAAAACATCAGCATTATATTTTATCTTATTGGAACCAAGTTTTTCTCGTTCCATGAACCTTTCAATAAGAACTGATTCTTCACCTGTTAAATTTAGAGATGAAAAAATATATCTCGGAAATATGGATCATGAAATGGGATACTTTCTCGATAATTGGAATCTAATTAAGTAATTGTCTACGGCGCGCCAGCTAATGCTTGCACAAAATTTGGTGGTGAAAAATAAGATGTTTTAAATCCGCCAAAATTGGCGGGATTTTGACGGATTTGTGAACGCGGAATTGTTTTATAACGCTTCTTTTATCTTTTTTGCTCTTTTTTTATGCTTTTGTTATTATTTCCATAAACTATGCTTGATTTTTTATCAAAGCAAGAAAAAGACTTATCTACTCTAGAGAGTGGTTCTTTGGAGATCGCAGAGCTAAAGAAGAGAATAGTGGAGCTTGAGTCTAGTAGGGCTACTAAGACACAAGAAAAAATAATTAGCAAAGCAGAACAAGAGCAGGAAATTAGAAGAGAGATTAAAAAATATTTAGAGAAAATCCAGCAAACACCATCTTTTGCCGCGCCAATTGAGACTCGAGATGAAGTAAGAGAAATAGGCAAAATGGAACCGAGCCAACAGATTGGGGCTTTAATTTCTCTGGTCTTTGAGAAAGGTTTACCAACCGCTATTCAAGTAGTGAAGGAGATTGATAATCCGGCAATTTTAGACGAATTCCACGATACTTTGATTGATCTTTATTATCAGGCATTAATAGATAAGGATATTTTAAAAGCAGCTTAACGCAAAATGGAAATCATTTTAATTTTATCTTTTGTTTTAATAATTTGTTTGTATATAACAGCTCTTATTTTTATAAGCAAAAGAAGAAATTCTAGCTTATTCGCCCAAGGGATGAACTTACAACTTTTTTCAGTTATCCTGCCTCAAATCACTAATAAGGACAAAGATAAAGCGATTTCTTTGGTAGAGTTTTTTAAAACAGCCGAGCAATTTTATAATTCCTTAACTGGATTGGGGAGAGGAAGAAGAGCGTTATTTGTAGATGCTCCCCATTTTGTTTTTGAAATCGCGGTTCATCGGGCTGGCGAACAAATTCATTTTTATGTTGCCGCGCCACGCGCATCAGCTGGAATGATAGAAAAACAAATTTTAAGTTTTTGGCCTAAGGCCCAAATCCAGCCAACAACAGACTATAATATCTTTAATCCTAACGGAAAATCTCTTGGTAGCTCAGCTAAATTTTCTCGCCCTGCTGTCTTTCCACTTAAGCACTTTCAAGAGTTTGGTACCGACCCTTTAGAAAATATTGCCAGTGTTTTCACAAAATTATCAAAAGAAGATGAAGGGGCGGCTCTTCAAGTTTTAATAAAACCAACTAAGCAATCTACTAGAAAATCAGCTCAGCACATTATTGCGGGACTGCAGTCGGGCAAAAAACTAGAAGAACTAACAGGCGAGACTAAATTCTTAAAAGACATCGGGAAAGAATTATTTAGTATTTTATCTGCTTCGCCCAAAAAAGAAGAAGACAAGTTTGAAAAAAAGGAAATCTCTCCTCATTATCAGGAAATTATTACCAATCTCTCTAAAAAGGCCTCTCAACCATTTTTTAATGTTAATTTACGACTTTTAAGTTCGGCTAGTGACCTATCTCGCGCCGGAACGATTTTAACTCAATTAGAATCCGCTTTTGAACAGTTTAACTCTCCAATTTTAAATCAACTTAAATTTGTGAGACCTAAAGGCAAGAAATTGAAAAATTTATTTTATCACTTTTCTTTTCGTATCTTTAGCCCCGCAGAGGCGATGCTGTGTTCAAGCAGTGAACTGGCTGGTTTTTTTCATTTTCCTTGGGCAGAGCTTTTTACTCCTCACATCAAGTGGTTAAAAGCTAAGCAAGCGCCGGCGCCAGATAATATACCGGAAACAGGAATTTTGCTTGGCAAAAATGTTTTTAGAGGAACGGAGAAAGAAATACGAACTTTAGAAGATGATCGCCGCCGACATTTTTATATTATCGGGCAAACCGGTACTGGAAAATCAGCGCTTCTTCAAGAGATGATTAGGCAGGATATTGAAAACGGCAAAGGAGTGGCTTTAATTGAACCCCATGGCGACTTAGCCGAAAAAGTTTTAAGCGTAATTCCTCCTTCTCGAGCGGCAGATGTTATTTATTTTGATCCTGCTGATACCGAACGACCCTTGGGCTTAAATATGTTGGAATATGACCCGCAGTATCCGGGAGCTAAAGCGTTTGCTAAAACATTTGTAGCTAACGAACTTTTAGAGATTTTTGATAAACTTTACAATCTTAAAGCTCTTGGTACAGGCGGTCCAATATTTGAACAGTATATGCGAAATTCTTTGTTGCTAGTGATGGAAGACCCTGAGTCCGGTAGCTCTTTAACTGAAGTCCCGAGAGTTTTGGCCGATGCTGATTTCCGCAGGTATAAACTTTCTCGTTGTCAAAACGCCATAGTGAAAAATTTTTGGGAAATGGAAGCGGAGAAAGCGGGGGGAGAGGCAGCTCTCGCCAATATAGTCCCGTATATTACAAGCAAGATGAATGTTTTTCTTGCGAATGATTTAATGCGACCGATTATTGGTCAACAAAAATCCTCTTTCAATTTTAGAGAGATTATGGATGATGGAAAAATTTTAATTGTTAATCTTTCCAAGGGAAAACTAGGAGATATAAACAGTCATTTATTAGGAATGCTTGTTGTCGGTAAAATTTTGCTCTCCGCTTTTTCCCGAGTGGAGCTACCGGAGGATGAACGCCGTGATTTTTATCTATACATTGACGAGTTTCAAAACTTTACCACATCAACTATTAACACGATTTTAGCCGAAGCGAGAAAATATCGTCTTTCTCTTATTTGTGCTCACCAATATATCGGTCAATTAACCGACGATACGAGAAAGGCTATTTTTGGCAACGTTGGTTCAATGTTATCTTTCCGAGTCGGTGCGGAAGATGCCAATGCTGAAATTTTAACTAAACAATTTGAGCCAACTTTTGACGCAAATGATTTGATGAATTTTGATAATTATAACGCTGGTCTTAAGCCTTTAATTAGAGGAGAAACCGCAAGGCCTTTTAATTTGATAACTTATCCTCCCCAAAAAGGAAGCATAGACATCGCTACATCAATTAAAGAATTATCCCGCCTTAGGTATGGTCGTAACCGAGAGGAAGTAGAAAACGAGATTTATGAGCGGTTACGGACAAATTATTTTTAAGTGATAAAAAATGTATAACGTTTTTGATATTGTATAAGTCTTCTATTACAATTAATTAAAATAAAGGTCTGATTAATATAAAAAATAATGAAAAAAGAAAATATAAATATAATAGATAGTAAAGATATTGATAATATGAAACTTGATAATGAGAAGATAGTGAATTCAGAAATAGAAAGGATTGGTAAAAAACAAACAGCGGGAGAGGCTCTTACTCCAACAGAAAAGGCATTGTTATTTACGGTAACAGAACAACAAGAAAGCGCGCAAAAATTAAAAGAAACTAACCCGGTAGAAACAAAGCTAGATACTACAGTGGATGCTAACCTTAACAACGAAAATCAAACTCGTTTTGATGTAATGCCAGAGCGGAAAAAGGGTCTTTTAGGACGAATATATGAAGGGCTTTATAAAATTCCGGGTGTAAATAAAATAGTTGGAAAGTTAGAAATTGCTTACAATAATATTCATATAAATGGGCTTACAAACAAAGAAAGAAAACTACAAGAAGAAATAGATGAGATAGATAAAGAAATTAAATTATCCGAAAAATCGCGTGAAATAGTACAATCTTTTATTATTGACGCCAAAAGCAAGGGAGCTCCTGTCACTGCTTTAGAAAAAGATATGTTTTCAACAGCTAGACGAATAGAAGACTTATCGCGTGAAAAAGCTGATCTTCAAGAAGAATCTCAAGAACAGAGAGAAAAAAGAGACTTATATATTAATAAAAGAAATGAGGTAGCGGATAAGCTAATTAACTATTACGACGAAAAAATCAAACCAATGGAGAAAGAACTGGATAATCTTCAAGGATTAAAGAGTCAACTGGATTTGAGATTTATAGCTACAGAGATAACGCATAAAAAACAAAAAACAGATTTACGCGACATAGAAGAAAAGATGGCGCACATTATGCAGTCTTGGAGTGAAGAAGGACGCTCGGAAGGGGCAATCAAAAAAACACTCAAAGACCTTGAGAGATACCTAGCTAGAGGAAAAGAAAGTATAGAAAAAGAAGAGAATAAATTATTTGATGAGCAAGCAGAAATAGAGAATGATGTCGCGGAAGCGAATAGGCTAGTTGCTTTATACAAAGAAAAACGCGATGAGTTTGTAAGAATAAAAGAGAACAGACCGATAGAAGTAAAAAAAGATATAAAGGCGGATCAAAGTCTTAAGGGGGTTCCCTTAACTGAATCAATATTCGCAGACAAAGCTAAAGAGCGACTATCAGCAGAATCTTATATTGCTCGTTGGAACGAATATCTTCAAAGTGGAAATAATACCGAATCTCTAAAAACAACAATTGATTTGAAAGATTTTCTAGAGACAACGAAATGGTCAAATAATTTTGTATTAGATTTTGAAGACTTTAAAAAAATAATACCAGCATATTACAGAAGCAAAGGGACACTGGTAAACAATGATATGTTAAATAACACTCTTGATAAGTTTTATAAAGAAAAAGTATAAATTAAAACCTAATCTGGAAAATAAAAAATAATTAAAATTTATATGACACAAGACAATAATACCAATAATCAAAATACTCAAATTCTACATAGCCAGCTTAATGATTTATTAGAAGAGGCAAAAAAAATCAGTGAAGAAATTGATGAAACTAATAAAAAATCGCGAGAGGAAATAGATATCATTCATTCAAAAATGAATGATTCTATAGCTCAAATTAAGCAAATTTGTTCTGATTTAGATCAAGTAGACAAAGAAGCAGGAGATGAGTTGGACGCTCTTGTTTTAGAACGGGTTAACGAACTAGAAGAATAAAAGAAACAAAGTATGAACTTCCTTTTTTGCTAGGGAGGGAGCAATGAAAGAGCTGTTGCTGATAAAAGTTATTGCTAAAAAACCAACTTTCCGCCAGTCCATGGACTGGCGGGGTTTTATAAGCAGGACTAATTTAGCCCTCTTTATTTTTACGCATAAAAACTTATTATCACTTTAATTGCTTATTTGTTAGTTATCGCTCATATGCAGTATAATTAACTTTATGAGTCTTCTTATCAAAGGCGGTGAAATTGTTGATGGCTCAGGCAGCGCTCCAAAAAAGTGCGATGTATTAGTAGTTGGCAATCATATTGCCGCTATAGGTAATTTAGCCTCTTGCAAGGCTGATAAAGTTATCCAGGCGCTTGGAAGTTATATTCTTCCAGGCTTTATTGATGTCGCAGCAACTTCTGACGAGCGTTTAACTTTATTTAGCGAGCCAAGTCAAGCAGATTTCTTGAAAAATGGCGTTACAACCATAGTATGTGGGACAAGAGGAAAGTCTCTTGCTCCGGCAATGTATGCCGAAGAAACCCCTTTTTTAAACATTGGATGGCAAACTGTGAAAGATTATATAAAAGCGATACGCGCTCTTCGTCTTGGTGTTAATTTTATAAACGTATCTGGTTACGAAACTATTAGACGAGCCATAACTCTAAAATCAAGAAACCTAGGAATTGGAGAAATTAAAGCGTTGTCTATTTTGTTGAAACAATGCCTAGCAGATGGCTCTGCAGGCGTGTCTATAGGCAGAGGAGGATTTGCCTTGTTTGATGCTTCAGAAGATGAAATTAACGCCTTCACCACAATCACCTCTCAAGCGAAAAAAACTGTTTTTACTTCGTTAAAAACAACAGACAACTCACATGAAAGATTAATGGAATCGGGCTCTAAAATTATAATCAGTGATTTAAACGAATCGCTTAAAACTCAAAATGCTTTTGATAAATTTACCGCCTCTGCAGAAAAAAATTCGCTTAAAACAGAATTTGCTTTCTCTTTTTCGCCATATCCTTATTTAGAATGCAAAGCATCTGAAATGTTTCCTGATACCACTAATTTAACGGATGCTACCGAGATATCAAAAAGCTTATCAAAGAAAAGAACGCTTGCATTTTTTTCTAAAAAAATTCAAGAACTGCATCCACAAGAAACATTTATTTTTAACGCGCCCCGCAAAGAAACTAAATTCCTAACAGGAAAATCGGTTGCTGAATTCGCGGAAAACAGAAAGATAAGCGCCGAAGAGGCCTTTATTCGTATTATAGAAATTTGCGGTCCGGACACAGTTTTTATATCAAGGATGGCAAACGATAAAATTATAGATAAAATAATCACTCATCCAAAAAGCATTATCGGAAGTTCTTCTTGGAGCCCGATGTCATCTCTTTCTACTATTCATTCCGCATTATCAGAGCCGTTTATAACATTTATACGCTCTGCCGATAATTTGGGAATGCGTATTGAATTTGTCGCTAAAAAACTCGCTTATCCAGCAAGGTTGCTCGGTTTGAAAAAAAGAGGGCTTATTAAAGAAGGATTCGCCGCTGATATTGTGATTCTCAAAAACAATCGTCCGGAATTTACTATCGTAAACGGGAAAATCGCTTATGAAAACGGCTTTATTGTCTCTGCTCTGCGTGGAACATCGCACAACGAAATAAGTCGTTTCGGAGAAACAATGACTATTTTCTAAAACAATGCGCGCTATTGCTAAAAAAGCGGATATTATCATTATCGCTGTTTGCGCCACGCTTATTGTGCTTGGAATGGCAATTCTCGCAAGCGCCTCATCTCATTTAGGGACAATACAATTTGGCGACCCCCATCATTTTATTAGGCATCAATTTATTTTTGGCTTTGGTGTTGGTATTGTTGCGTTTTTTGCGGCAATGTTTGTCCCGATTAAATTCCTTAAAAAAATCGCTTTTGTTTTATTGCTTTTAAGCATTGTCGGGCTGGTATTGGTTTTTACGCCTCTTGGTGGAGAGTTTGGAACTGCTAATAGATGGATTCAAATAGGCGACTTTCAATTCCAGCCATCTGAAATACTAAAAATTACTTTCATTATTTATGTTGCCGCCTGGTTAACTTCTAAAGGTAAAGATCGTAAAAAAGACTTTTTTGAAGGACTGCTTCCTTTTTTAATTATCTGCGCCATTATAAGCGGTTTACTACTTGCTCAACCCGCCACAAGTATTTTAGTTATTATTATGCTTTCCGCTTTAATTGTTTATTTTGCCGGAGGCATAAAGTTGTCTTTTGTTGCCATAATGGGTCTTTTAGGCATTGTAGCGCTTGGATTAATCATTATTATTACGCCGTATAGAGTGGAAAGAGTTGCATCATTTCTAAATCCTGATGCGGATATTCGTGGCGCGGGATTTCATGGACGTCAAGCGCTCATTGCGATAGGATCAGGTGGTCTTACCGGCGTTGGTTATGGCAGATCTACTTTGAAAATAGACTTTTTACCAGAGCCCGCTGGCGATTCTATTTTTGCCGTTATCGCCGAAGAGTTTGGTTTTTTAGGATCAATGTTTTTTATTTCTCTCTATTTTTTATTAGTCTATACTGGTTTTGCGGGAAGTACAAAAGCTCGTACAGACTTTGGTAAACTAATGCTCATCGGATTTTCTTCTATAATCGGAATTCAAACATTTATTCATATTGCTTCTGTGTCTGGCATTATGCCTATCACGGGAATACCTTTGCCGTTTATTAGTTTTGGAGGAACAGCTCTTGTTACTTTTATGGCAATGGCAGGACTTATGGTAAATATTACGCGCAATGCTTAATAAAAAAATCAAAATAATACTTGTCGGAGGCGGAACCGCCGGACATATAAATCCGCTTCTTGCGGTTTACGCGGAGGCTATAAAATTACAAGAAGTAAAAAATAAAGAAATATCTTCACACTTCGTTTATATCGGCAATTCGGGCATTTTTATTGATAAATTTAATGAGTTAAATATCCCAGTCAGAAAAATTGTATCAAGTAGGCTACGCAGATACGCTTCTTGGAGTAATTTGTTTGAACTGCCAAAATTCGTTTTTAGTTTTTTTCAATCATTATGGTATATTTTTCTGGAAAAACCTGACCTTGTATTTTCTAAAGGTGGGCCCGGTAGTCTTGCGCCGGTAGTTGCCGCCCGTTTTTTAAAAATTACTGTTGTTGCTCACGAATCAGATGCTGTGCCAAGTATTACCACTAAACTATCAGCGCTATTTTCAAAAAAAATATTTTTAGCGTTTGAGGACGCGCGCAAAGGATTGTCGCCGCAACACCAAAAAAAATGCGTAGTTCTTGGCAATCCTCTTCGCGCATCTTTTTTGGAAGACTTGCCAAGTCAGCACTCCGCGAAAAGTCATTTGGGCTTTAATCCTGAAAAATTTCTTGTCGTTGTTCTCGGCGGTTCTCAAGGCTCGCGTAGAATCAATAATCTTGTTGTTGAATCTCTGCCAAAAATATTAGCGGCAGGCATTCAAATATTTCATCAGACTGGCACTAAACTTTTTGATGAAGTTAGAGAAGCTGTCAGTCGCGATTTTGGTTCATTAGAAAAAATAGAATCATCCGGTTATCGCGCGACTGATTTTTTTAATCAAAATATTAAAGAAGTTCTTGTCGCCGCCGACATTATTGTCTCGCGCGCCGGCTCCTCTATATTTGAATTTGCCGCGCTTGGTAAGCCGTCTATTCTCATTCCTCTACCCGAATCCGCGCAAAATCATCAACTAAAAAATGCTTTAAGTTACGAGCGCGCCGGCGCCTGCGTTACGCTTACAGAGGATAAAATATCCGTCCCTTTATTTACCGAAACTTTAGAGCAATTTATTGCTAACCCGTCCCTTCTGCAAAAAATGTCTGAATCAGCAAAAACATTCGCAAAACCTGATGCGGCTCGCCAAATAGCGAGAAATCTGTTAGAGTTAGCTCTAAATGATAATAACTAGATTTGCTCCAAGTCCAACGGGAGAATTGCATATTGGTGGCGCAAGATCCGCTTTATTTGTCTATCTTTTTGCTAAAAATCAAGGCGGAAAGTTCTTATTAAGAATTGACGACACGGATAGAGAACGCCATGTTTTGGGCGCATCCGAGAGGATTGTTGAATCTTTGACATGGCTTGGTATTATTCCGGACAATCTCACAGAAATTATCGTGCAATCCAAGCGGCTTGATATTTACAAAAAATATGCCTTTGAGCTCATAGAAAAAGGACATGCCTATATTTGCGTTTGCGATAAAGAGAAGCAGGAAGAAGAAAGAAAAGAACAGGTCTTAAAAAACATTCCTCCTATGTACGGAGAACATTGCCGAGATTTAAATATCAAGCCAGAAGAAGTTGCTGACAAAAAATATGTTATTCGCATGAAAATGCCTAAAGAAGGCATTATCAAGTTTAATGATTTAATAAGAGGGGATATTGAGTTTGATGCCTCTTTGGTAGATGACCAAGTCTTATTAAAATCAGACGGTTTTCCCACTTATCACCTTGCGACCGTTGTTGATGATTATGAAGCAGGCATTACTCATATTTTACGGGCGGAAGAGTGGCTTTCTTCCACACCAAAACATATTGTGCTTTTTAATATGTTCGGCTTTGATATTCCTAAGCTTGCGCATTTACCACAAGTGCTTGCTTCTGATCGCTCCAAGCTTTCAAAAAGGCATGGAGCGACAAGCGTTATTGAATATAAAAATCTTGGATATCCTCCAGAAGCAATTGTAAATTTTCTTGCGCTACTCGGCTGGCATCCTAAGGATGACCGAGAAATTTTTTCCAAAGATGATTTGATTAAAGAGTTTGATTTATTCCGTATACAAAAAGGTGGCGCGATTTTTGATTTTAATAAATTAAACTGGCTAAGTAAAAAATATATTTCCGAAATCATTTCTACAGAAGAAATCGTAAAGAGAGGACAAGAGTTTATTCCGCTTGAATGGAAATTAACTCCAAGCATTATTTCTGCCGTAAAAACTCGTTTAGAAAAGTTAGCGGACTTAAAAGAAGTTGTTCGTTTATTTTTCGTAACCCCGGATTATCCAACTGATATGCTTTATTTTAAGGGAGAACAGGAGAGCGCTAAAGAAAATCTAGAAAAATTATTAACAACTATCCAATCAACAGATATCTTTAACGCGGAAAACTTAAAAACATCAATTTTTGCCATTATCCCGGAAGGAGAAAGAGGGGAGTATCTTTGGCCTCTGCGAGTTGCTCTTTCTGGAGCCAAAGAATCTCCTGGTCCTTTTGAAATAATGGAAGGGCTAGGCAAGGAAGAAGGCATAAGTCGCATCAAGCAAGCAATAGAAAAAATAAAAACGGCAAGCGACGACAATAATAAATTTTTATGATTTTTCGTATTTTTATCATTTTTTTGTTTTTGATAAGCTTTTCTACCACTGCGGTTTTAGCAAGCGAAGACCCAGCACTTCGTTTACGCATTGATGCCAAAAGTCGCGAACTATCAGCTCTAAATACTGAAATTAACAGAACTCAAAGCAGATTAGACAATATTCATTCGCAAAGAAGAACCCTGTCTCGCGAGATTCAAAGCGCAGACTATACTATAAAAAACCTTGAACTTAATATTCGCCGAAGCGAGATAAGCATAGAACAACTCACTCTTGAGCTTGAAGATTTAGAAGATAAACTTATTGAAACGAGAGAGATGATAGGGGATAGAAGGTCCAGTATATTGTCTCTTATAAGAGCAATGCATCAAGCAGATAGAGACGGCATTTTAGAAAAACTTCTCGCTGGAGAAAGTCTCGCCGATAGCATAACAAGACTTTCAGATTTAGAGACTATTAGGCAATCACTAAAAACAGAAATAGCATCGCTCGAAGATTTATCTCGTTTGCTTTATGAAAGTATAGAGGCCGTAGATTCTAGGAAAACCAGTTTAGCAAGAGAACAAATTAATTTGAACAATCGGGTAGCTATAACTCAAGACCAAAAAACTCGTCGAGAGACTGTTTTAAGAACAACAAGAAATCAAGAAACTATATACCAGCGACAGCTTGCTGCACTTGAAAGAAGACAAAAAAACGTCAGTGATGAAATTGAAGATTTAGAAAGAGTCCTCAGGCAAGATTTTAATGTTGCTCTTGCGCCAGGTAGAGGGTTTCTCATAAGACCGTTTTTAGGGAGACATCCAATAACCCAGCCATACGGAGCAACCGCGTTTGCGAGAACCGCTTACAGAACACGATTCCATAACGGAATTGATTACGGAATGCCTATTGGCACACCTATTCTTGCGGCGGCAAGCGGCAGAGTATTTGCCGTTGGCAATAATGGTAATTATCAATACGGAAGATATATCGCTATTAAGCACAATGATAATTTCTTTACTCTTTATGCTCATCTTTCGCGCGAATCGGTAAGAGTTGGTCAATTAGTAAGCCAAGGAGAAATTATTGGCCACTCCGGCAATACTGGTTTTTCAACAGGCCCTCATTTGCATTTAGGCGTATATCAAACTATGGAGCTTAGAAGACTCGGTAGAGCGGGAGTTACTCCTATCGGAATCACTATGAACCCTGCGGACTACTTATAAACATAAGCCTAAATACTACAGGGGAGAGTCTCTTTGAAGAGTTCTTATTACTGACTTTGCAGATATACATTGTGTCGCATAATGTACCTTTTGCGACAAATCATTGTAAAGCGAGCTTAAGCTTTTCTGCTTTTGAATCTTCCGCGAAAGCGGATTCTGGATTCCCGCTTCCGCGGGAATGACATCTCCTTTTTATCATCCTCGTGACACATCCCTTCTGTCATCCCCGTCTACGAACGGGGATCTAGGTTTTTAAGCTTTTAAACTTTAAACTTTGATACTTCTCGCGTAGCGAGGTCCTTTGACTTTTAACTCTTGAGTTTGTAGTTTATATATATGTCACCTTCTCATAAAAAAGTCCATTTTATAGGTATCGGAGGCATTG
>JACCDV010558742.1_pt1 | contig 12084 bp, 13 predicted proteins | sample 7446131 | NCBI WGS metagenome assembly JACCDV01 (sample SAMN15323448, study PRJNA562643) | freshwater metagenome | isolation source: river surface water | place: USA:Blue River Watershed | collected 2017-08-17
ACTTAGCTCAGTTGGTAGAGCATCTCGTTTACACCGAGGCGGTCGGAAGTTCGAGTCTTTCAGTGCCCACCATTTTTTTTATTTAAGATACTTTTGCTAAATCAGGTGAAGCCGCTCCACCACTGGTTCCACCTAGTTTAAGGGGACTAGCTATTGGGTATATAAGCAACATAATAAGCATAGGCTAAATCAAAGGGGAGGTGCTATATGCAAAAGTTGAGTAAATTGGTAATCGCTTTTTCTGTTTTGTTGACTACTATATCTTCTAAGCCAGTGATGGCTGCTACGAATCCGATATTAGGTACTTTAGGTATGATTGTTGCTACTCCAGTGGGTGCGGCAGTGGGTACAGTGAGAGGTACTTTGTCTACCGGATTGGATACGTCTCATGAATACAGCAGTTCTTTAGGTCACGGTTTGATCGGTACTGCGATAGGTACACCGACAGGACTTCTAGTAGGTGGTGTTAAAGGTGCGGTAACAGGATTAATCAAAGGAGCTTCTGATGGCTTCAACTATGGTTACTCAGAACCGTTCACTACTAAGAGTGTAAGTCTTACTGGTGATTTCTTAGACTATCATTCATAGACATCTTGGCTTAACTAATACTACATAAATAAAAAAGCCCGGTCGGCGTGATCGGGCTTTTTTTTGTTTTAGTTTAGTTGTTGTAATTAGTTGTTTTGTGATCTAGCAACTTCGTACCATTTGCTAGTGTCAGCATCATAGATTAGTTCTATTACAGAACCAATGTTAGGTGTGAAATCTGTACTTGCATTAAGTTCTATATTGCCTGTACCTTCTGTAACATCATCTCCAGACACTGCTGTGAAAACTATTGTAACTCTCTGCCCATCAACTCCATTTGATAAAGTATCAAGATCTCCAGTCAAGTTTAATTTCACAAAGTTTAGACCACCTACATCTACTGTACTTGCAGCTTGTGCTGGTGCTCCAATAGCAATCGGTGTCAATCCATTAGTTAATGCAATAGTACCATCAGCGTTTGGAACTGTAAGAGTTCTAGTAGTAGCTGTTGTTACTCCAGAAACTTCTAATTTAACTTGTTTCGTTGCATCAGCATCATCAACGATAGTTACCGTTGCATCAACTAATTTTTTGCTAGATAGTGTTTGCGTATCTGTTGTACCAACTACATCTCCTGCTGGTGCCGTTTCGCCAGCAAAGCCAGTTAGGTTGGCGTTGTAAGCTTGTACGTCACTACCGATGACCACACCTAAGGTGCTACGTGCTGTAGCAGCGTCAGCATCATCTATTAAGCTACGTCCAAACGTAGTTAATGTAGTAGTTGTAGCTGTCGCAGAACCAGTGAAATACGGTAATGCATCAACCGCTGAAGTAACTCCGCCTAAGGCAGATAAGTCAGCGTCATAAGCTTGTACGTCCGTGCCTATTGCTAGACCTAAAGTTGCACGAGCAGTAGTTGCATCAGCATCATCAACTAAGCTTTGAGCAAAGTCGGTGAAAGGATATTCTTCAACGTCGCCAGCGTTAGCAGATACTCTTGCAAGTAATCTATCTGTAGCTGATACGTTTTGAAGTTTTGCATAAGTAACTACATCGTTGCCAATTACTGTCGTAGTCTGCGTCCCACTAACATCTCCAGCAAGTGAGCCTGAGAAGTTAGCCGCTGTGTTTGCGTTAGTTATAGTACCAGTGATAAGAGCGTTAGCTGTTACTGGACCATAAATTGTAAGAGGCACGCCGCCGCTACCAAGGTTTTGTACGCCTGATAATGAAACGATGTTAGGTTGAGATGAGCTACCAGAGTTAATTAAACCTGATAGGTTACCAGAGAAAGTTGTTGCGCTAATTACATTAGCTGCAAAATTTCCAGAACCATCTCTCTTGACTAGTCTACCTGTAGTGTTAGCATCTGTAGCGTTAGCAAGTATCAATGCTGATGCTTGTTCGTTACCATCTAATTTGCGGATTGCACTATAAATAGTGTCACCGTTAGCTAAAGTTCCAGCGCTTGCTGTGTAGTTGTTGAGTAATCTTTTGCCCGTTACTACTGAGTCTGCAATAGTAGTTGCAGATTGAGTTCCACCTACATCACCAGCAAGTGAGCCTGTGAAAGTCGCTGCGCTACCGGTAACGTTACCAGAGAAGCTGTTTGCTGTAATTACGTTAGCCGCAAAATTACCGCTTGCATCACGTTTTACGATTTGGTTTGCGGTGTTGCTGCTAGTAGGCGTACCAAGCACGCTAGTTAGTCCTGCAATATTGCTTGCGTTTGTAGCTATATTACTTGTGTTGGTTGCTATGTTTGCAGTGTTAGTTGCTACTTTACCGTTTACTGTATCTAAGTAAGCTTTGTTCGCTAAAACGCTACCATTAACACTAATAATTGAATTGCTGTTAACTGTGATGTTGCCATCTAATTTAGCAATCGCAGTTTGAATACTGTCACCACCAGCTACTACTCCAGCAGCTGCTGCATATGAACCGCTAAGCTGTTTGTTGAGTACTACTGAATTGGCAATCGAAGTGCTAGATTGGGTTCCAGTAACGTCTCCAGCAAGAGAGCCAGTGAATGATACCGCTGAAGCTACATCGCCAACTATGCTTGAGCCAGGATAGCTTAGTGGTACTGGACCGATAGGACCTTGTGGTCCTGGTGTGCCATCTAAACCTCTTGAACCAGTTGCTCCGTTTTCGCCTCTTGGACCTGCAGGACCTTGGCTAATAATTCCTGAGCTAGTTCCGCTAGGTAATGAAGTTGCAGTAGAGCCAATGCCGCCGCCTAAATCTTCACCGTTAAAACCAGCTGGTTGTTTAGCAAGTATTCTTGCGAATTCTTGTGGAACGCTGCTGCTTACATCGCCGCCAGATATTTTTAAAGTTACTTGTACTAAGCTGTCTACATCGCTAGGGATGGTAGGTAGAAGAACCTGTGCTTGAGTACCTTTCTTGTTAAGTATCGGTGTTAGCGATACTACATTGCCATCAACAGTAACTAGATTTACTTTTAATGGGTTGCCTTTAGAGTTGATAGTCTTTCCGCTAAGCGTAACAACTGTTCCTTCAGTTAGTATGTCTGGAACTTGTGTTGGATTAACGCGGGCACTAACGCTGTTCATAAGCGTTAAAGCCAAGATTGCCGATAGAATTTTTTTCATGTGATTTCTCCTTGCTATAAATAACACCGAGTCACTTGAGTGAATTCGGCTAATTATTCGCATTGAAAATCATAAGTAATTAATCACGTATTGCGCAATTAATTATTTTTAAGAAAGGGAACTTTTCCTTGAATGTGTTGAATTTCCTTGAGGTTTGAATTGCAAAACAAAATACAGATTCTAACGTCTTCTTTCTAGATGGATGTCCCTTTGAGTTTTTTGACAATACAAGTTGTTTTGACTTTTCTTTTGGCTTTTACCAGAGTGGCAGGTTTTATGGTTACTGCTCCATTGTTTTCGCGTAGTGGTATTCCGATGATGGTTCAAATTGGACTGGGCGGGACTATGGTCCTCGGTTTATATCCATTTATTTTAGAGAACTCAAAGAATTTAATTTTGACTGATGCTTGGAATATGTCGCTAGGCTTGTTTCATGAGTTTGTAGTTGGAGTCTCGATGGGATTCATTATGAATTTGTTCTTTGATACTTTGGTGACATTTGCTCACCTTGCTGGTATTCAAATGGGACAGAGTGCTGCGAACGTTTTCAACCCCGCGATAGACACACCTACCAGTCCTACAGCGACTTTCGTGGCAAACACTGGTTTGATGTTTTTTTTATTGATGAATGGTTTGTATCATATGCTGTTTTTACTTAAAAAAAGCTTTCTGATTATTCCAGTTGCAAGTTACAGCTTTGACTTGACGGTATTCACTGAGTCCTATATCGATGTGTTTAATGCGATATTCTTTGCGACGCTGAAAATCATTTTGCCGTTACTTGCTGTGCTTTCAGTCCTGGATATTTTCGTAGCGTTATTTGCAAAGATCATGCCTCAAGCTAATATGTTCTTCTTATTGATGCCAGCTAAATTGGTATTTGGATCTTTGATCCTTATGCTAATGCTCAATAGCATTGGTTTGCAGACTGAAGAGTTTTTTAATACAGAGATCTGGGATCTACTGGATAGATTGCTGACGGGGACTTAGAGCTTGGATTTCGTGTTTTCAGTTAGGAGTCTCTCCGCTTCTTTGTCCATATAATTAAAAGCAAGTTTGAACATAGTTAGTGGAATGCTCATCGCAAATAGTAGATAGAATAAAGTTTTAAGCTCTTCCATAATATTGCTCCATTTTGATTATATAACCATAAGTGTCCATCATCAACAGAAAACCTAAAACAAAAGAAATCAACTCTGCTATTAAGCTAATGAAGTTAATTTGATTGAACCCATCCATAATCCAATTCAGCAATTGAATTGAAATTGGTGTCATCAGTGCAATCACTAATGAAAATGAAAGTTGTATTTTAAATTTGGTATGTTCTGGTAGTTGTCCCATGATGTCACCTGCAGGAAAACACTATTGTAGCTTTCAGCATTTTTTAGGATGGTGTTAACACTTGAAAGATAGATAATCTTTGGTCGTAACGTAAATCCCAACTGCTTGGACTAGGTGTCTATACCTAGCTACTGGGCATAAAACCTAGGTATGTCAGGACCGGATAAACATTCAAAGACGGAACATGCTTCGCCACAGAAGTTAAAGAAAAGCCGTGAACAAGGTCAAGTAGCAAGTTCCAAAGATTTAGCTAGTACTGTTTCATTGATTCTTGGCATGATTATGTTTGCCGTAATGCTTCCTAGTATCAGCAAAGGCTTTCAGCAATTGTTTTATACGATGGTGAAGGATTTTGATTATAACTTGGTTGCTGCAAATGGCATCAATCAAATAATGATGTATAGCTTTGAAAGCTTTATTAGACTGGGTTTCCCGATTATTGTAGTGGTTTGGCTTGCGGCGTTTGTGACTACCGTTGCGCAAGTGGGTTTCCATTTCTCAACTAAACCTTTAGAGCCAAGTCTCGATAAGCTCAATCCAGTAAATGGTTTCAAGAAACTGTTTACCACTCGCGGCTTGATCAATATGTTTATTTCACTTGCAAAGATGGCAGTAGTATTGTTTGTAACCAGCTCCGTGATTATGAATGAGAACAATACTCTTGCCTTGCTAAACTTGAACGATATTAGTTTTATTCTCAGTAAATCTGGTGCAATAGTTTGGGAGCTAGCAATGAAATCCTCAATGGTGCTCTTGATTTTGGCGTTTATAGATTATGCTTACCAAAAATGGCAATTTTCTGAAGATCAAAAAATGACTAAGCAAGAGGTTAAGGATGAATCTAAACAGCAGGAAGGTAACCCAGAGATCAAGGGTAAGGTGAGATCGATGCAGCGTTCTGCCGCACAGAAACGTGGTTTGCAAGAAACCGTTGCTCAAGCGGATGTCATCGTTACAAACCCTTTCCATATTGCTGTTGCTATTAAATACGATAGAGAAGGTGGCGAAGGTGCACCGCGTGTTATCGCCAAAGGTGCTCGCCTACTGGCTCAGAGGATTAGAGGCTTTGCGCAAGAGTCAGGAATAGAAGTTATTCAAAACATTCCTCTTGCTCGTGCTCTATATAAAGAAGTTAAAGTTGGTTTTGAAATTCCACCTACGTTATATATCGCTGTAGCTGAAGTTTTAGCTGTGGTGTTTAGAAGACGTGGAGTGTTGAAGTAGTTTAATAATGTATCAGCGAGTAAACCTCAACTCCAGCATCCTCAAGTTTCTTTCTGCCACTGAGGAAATCCAGTTCTATCAAACACGCTAAGCCAGCTACTTTACCGCCAGCTTTCTTGATTAGTTCAGCTGTAGCAAATGCACTGCCGCCAGTAGCGATAAGGTCATCGACTATAAGTACATTAGCGTTAGCTTTCCTTGCAAATGCATCTGCATGAATGGCAAGGGTGTCTGTACCGTATTCCAGTTCGTAAGAGACTTCTATGGTTTTTGCTGGCAGCTTTTTAGGTTTGCGTATTAGGGTCAATCCAGCTCCCAGAGCGCTTGCTACCGGTGCACCGAAAATGAAACCACGTGATTCAGGGCAGGCAATGAAATCTATGCCGCTGTTTTTGTATTTGTTTGCGATTAAATCTATGGATATTTGAAATGCTTTTGGATCAGCAAGTAGGGTAGTAATGTCCTTGAATATGATTCCGGGTTTAGGGAAATCAGGTACATCACGGATGGATTTCTTTAAATAGTCTATGGCTTCAATACTTGCTTGCATAAGAAAAGTATTCTAGCAGCCTTAATCACGCCCTTCGGGCGAAATACATGTTTGCTTGTATCTTTCCTAAAAATTCCCCTTGTAAATCAAGGCTAAAATGACCCAATTCGTATTTCACCTCCCGGGCATTTCATGATAATTGTTAATTTTTAATATGAATCTCCCCTCATGGGTGTTTGACATATTGGCTTTTATTGAGTCTAGACTTTAAATGTAGTATTATACGTATAGCTAATCATAAATGTCAGCATTTGTTAAACAGCTTGAAAATATAGATAAGCGGGAGTTCTATTCCCAAAATATTTTTCATGAAAGACAGATGAACTCTTGCCCTATCGGTTGCCAGGGTTGCGCTGTGTCTGCAAGCACCTCTGCTAAAGGATCTATGGTCTATGACGACCTCTTTAATTTCTACCAAGACGCCAAAAATCATGATAGCCAATTACGCATAACTAAAGTAGAAGGTTATGACCCAGTTTTCGTGAATTACGCTGATAATAAGGATTTGCCGTTCGCAAGATCTATTCAGGATGCCGTAGATTTGGGGCATCAGATTATTACACCCGTTTGTACCACTGGTTCTTGGAAGACTGATCGCACTAAATGGCAGCTTGAAGAGTTAGGTAAACTTTCTAATAAGTACCGCTATTTCCAATATCCATCAGGTAATGAGGGAGTGGGTTTTGTGCTATCCGTGCCGCGTGAGATTAGACCTTATGCTGATGGGCGTTATAACTATGATGAACACTTAGAGAAGATCATCGAGGATATTCACTTATTAACGATTAATGGTGATTTAGAAGTTTTGGTTTATTACAATAATTTGCGTGATTCTGATTACGATACTGCCGTTATGATTAAGTCAAACGTCGCAGTTAGGCTCTCTGAGCGCGCTCGCAGATACACTAAGTTCACTATTACTAACTTTAATAGTGAGACGATTCCTGAATCTTGCTACCGCTATAACAATAGTATTTTAGTTGCTAACTCTGGCTTCTATAAGATTAACGCTAAGACTATGAATTGGGACGACGAGCCTCCTATGTTTGCAAATCAACAAGAGATCGCCAAAAAACTAGTTGCTGCGAAAGCTTCATGAACAAAGTTCTAACCTACCTTAAACAAGTTATTGCAGACTCTAAGTCTATGATTCGCAATCCTCAAGAGCTTTTCGCGAGCATCTTGAATGGCGGTGAAATTAAAGCAAGCCGTTTGGATATAGCTTTTGTCATATTGATGAATACTTATTATATTTTTGTGCCGTCATATTTCATTATGATAAATATCCTTGCGATTTTGTTTTTCTTCCTATTGGTGGGTGCTATGTATTATTTCATGCAAGAATGTTTGATGATCTATAGAGAGAACCATAGCCAGGATACAGATGACGAGCGTTTTCTGTACACTATTGGTTATTGTTTTGCTATAGCCAATGTGCCAGCGTTCTTACTGAATGTTTTAAATAACCTGGTATCAATACTGCTTGCCAAGAATCTTCTGGTAGGAGTGTTCTGGGCGGTATTGATCAATATCCCTATCATTATTCTTGCTTTCCTTTATCCATTGAAACTGATGCGTGTCATAACTACGCGCGAATATAATATAGTTACCTTCTTTGAAGTTGGTATGCGCAGCTTTATTACCACCTGCCGTCAGGCATTGGGCTTGCAGGCTATGAGGGATATTGCGATTGATTGGCAGGAAGCTAGGTCTTGATTCTTATTGGAGAGGTTCATGTAATTTTCTTTGGAGGTCTCTATTAAAACTCGCAACTAACTCCCCCAAAATAGCTTTCTTAATCATCCATAAAAGCTCCTCGACATTGTCAAATCGTTTGTCATTCTGCTTTGCAATAAGAATTTTGATAAAGGGATCGCCCTTACTGTAACCGTTGTCTTTAAGCACCAGAAATCTATCTTGACCAACGGACTCTAGGTGCCCGCTGTGATTTAAAAGAACTGGGAATTCTTTTACGTGAACCCCTGTGTTTAACCAATAATCGATCAACCTATCGATAGCCTCAACATGATGATAGTCTCGCTCCGCATGGTTGACAAAACTCTGAACAGCATCAGAGACCCCACTTCCAATAATAGGGATTTTTTCCTCAGTTCCTGGTCTTTTTAGCCAGGCATATTTTGTAGCTAGTTCTAGATCAACGGTTAAATGAGGCGAGAGCTGAATAGATTTCCGTGATTCTCTTGCTTTAATAAGTGATTCAATTAATTCTATGCGCGTTGGTAATAACTCAATTTTTGATGCGTAATCAATCGATGCAGCTTCAAATACTTTGTCCCAGAGAGCACCTACCTCAGTACTGCGATATTCTCTTGTTGGGTTATAACTCCTGGCTGTCCAATTAAAATTTGCTCTAGGACCAATTGGAGGTTCTTCATGCATTAGTTGCATCTTAGCACCAGAAACAAAAAAACAGGCACTAGTGAATTCACCTAAACCCCAAAATTCCTCTTCCTTTTTCTAAAATCCTCAAGCGCTTTCTGCTTCTCGTTTTCATCGTAGGAGTCGCAGAAATATATCTCAGCATAACTAGCTTCGATGATGGCAGAGTTTTGTAAGCTTTTATCACCTTCGATAATGATTAAATCCGGTTCTGGACTGAATTTGCGAGCAATAGATTCGGCGCTTAAATCTTCGTTATCTAAGAGCATTTGTTTGAAGGTTTCTAAGGTGCGAGTACGGGCTGATGAGATTACTTCGTCGCTACGTTCCTTGCAATGACGTGTTGAACCTATCACTAGAATGTTTGTTAATTGATTATCACTCACTGTCATTTTCTCGGTCACCCAGCCACTCTGTCACTTCTTTTTATCAACCAGCTTAATATCGGTGGCGGTATAAGTGTAGAGAGTATTACCATGATAACAGTTATTGCATAGATCTCATCGTTAACCACCCCGATAGCTTTGCCGACAGTCGCGAAGATCAATCCTACTTCGCCGCGTGGAATCATGCCAACGCCAATGATCAAACGGTTTATAGGAGTGCTAGAACTAAAACACCAGCCACAAACCAGCTTCCCGAGTATTGCTACTGCTGTGATCGCTAGCGCCACGCTTAGCACTGACAGGTCAGTGAATACTTCTAGCTTAACTTTCATTCCTGTTAACACAAAAAATATCGGCACAAAAAATATAGCGATAGGTCTAATATAATCGTGAATAGAACGCTCTCCTTGAAAGGATTTGAAATGTACCTCGTCTAAAACCAGACCTACACAAAACGCACCGACTATCGCAGCTAGACCCGCTTGATCCGCAAGGTATGCTCCCATGAAACACAATGCTAGAGCGATAGTGAGCATTAGTCCTGGTATATTGAATGCCGAAAACAATTTAACAGTACGGCGTGCCAGCATCGCTCCGACAGCCACAGCAATAACCACAAATCCAATAGCTTTAGCTGAAATTAAGGTTACTTGTGTTGTGTTGATATCGCTTTGAGCGAGTCCTGCGACTACCGCTAGAATAATCAAACCCAAAACATCGTCTATCACTGCAGCTCCTAAAACTATTCGAGCTTCAATTGACTGAGTGAAATGCAAATCCTTAAACACTCTAGCAGTGATGCCTACAGAGGTTGCGGTTAATATAGCGCCGATATAGACCTGTTGCATTTGATCTATGTTAGGCATCAGCACCCCTGAAACATAGTAGCCAAGCGCGAAGGGGGTGATGACTCCGACAATAGCTACGATAAAAGACTTGAGTCCAACTGCAAGCATCTCTGCTAGATTCGATTCCAAGCCAACTTCGAATAATAGAATAATTACTCCTAGCTCTCCGAGAATAGCGAGTACAAGATTCTCTCCTATAAACTGAGCTGCAAAAAAATTACCAATCACTATACCGGCTACTAACTCTCCTAAAACTTCTGGTTGTTTAAAACGATTGGCAATCAAGGCGCCGATCTTAGCGGCTATAAGTATTATGGATAGACCAAGCAATACTGATGACATAAGGTTTGGTGCTGCTTCCATTTAAGGATATTATAAGTGCATAGTGCATTTAAAGCGTATTCTAATGATGACTAGTTTGTTTGTTAATACGAGATCCGTGTGCACTATTTAAGGATTCACTGAAAAATGCGTTATTCTCTCCCTTTTTCAGCGGGTCCTTAACTTTTGTAGATGAAGATTGCTTACTTTTTTATGAATTACTAATCTTTCCCCTTATTCTTTCTGATAATATTGACTGTGGCTCCTGGCTAATGGAGTTCTATTGGAAATTTCAAGTAAAAAAGGATAACTTAAATGGCTAGAGAAAAATTTGAACGTAAAAAACCTAACGTAAACGTTGGTACCATTGGTCACGTTGACCATGGTAAGACTACCTTGACTGCTGCGATCTGTACAACATTAGCAGCTGCTGGTCAAGCTAAGTCAATGAAGTATGAAGATATTGATGCGGCTCCTGAAGAGAAAGCGCGTGGTATTACTATTAACACTGCACACGTTGAGTATGAATCAGAGACTAGACACTACGCACACGTAGACTGTCCAGGTCACGCTGACTATGTTAAGAACATGATTACTGGTGCGGCGCAGATGGACGGTGCGATACTTGTAGTATCTGCTGCTGATGGTCCAATGCCTCAAACTCGTGAGCATATCCTTCTTGCTCGTCAAGTTGGCGTACCTCACATCGTAGTATTCATGAACAAATGCGACATGGTTGATGATGCTGAATTGTTAGACCTAGTTGAAATGGAAACTCGTGAATTACTTTCTAAGTATGATTTTGATGGCGACAATATCGCTTTCATCAGAGGTTCTGCACTTAAAGCTGTTGAGCAAATGGTTAAAAACCCAGCTACTAAGAGAGGCGACAATGAGTGGACTGACAAGATCTATGAACTTATTGATGCTGTAGATGCTAACGTTCCAACGCCTGAGCGTGATATCGATAAAGCGTTCTTGATGGCGGTAGAGGATGTGTTCACGATCACTGGTCGTGGAACTGTTGCTACTGGTCGTGTTGAGCGTGGAACTATTAAAGTTGGTGATGAAGTTGAAATCATCGGTTTAACTGAAGCTCCTAAGAAGACAGTTGTTACTGGTTGTGAGATGTTCCGTAAGACATTAGACACAGTACAAGCTGGAGATAACGCTGGTGTACTACTTCGTGGTATCGACAGAAATGACATCGAAAGAGGTCAAGTTATCGCTAAACCGGGTTCTATCAAACCTCACACGAAGTTTGTAGGTAGCGTTTACGTTCTAAGTAAGGACGAAGGTGGACGTCACACTCCATTCTTCAAAGGTTACAGACCTCAGTTCTACATGCGTACTACTGACGTTACTGGTGATATTTATTTACCAGATGGCGTAGAGATGGTTATGCCTGGAGATAACATTGAGATGACTGTTCACTTAATTCAACCTGTAGCAATGGAAGAGGGAATGAGATTCGCTATCCGTGAAGGTGGAAGAACAGTTGGTGCTGGTGTTGTAGCTAGTATCGTTGAGTAATTCTTACGAGCGCAACTTCCTTCCTCGTCATCCTGAGGAGCGAACGAAGTGAGCGACGTCAGGATCTCATAGTTTGAATAAGTATAAAAAAGCCCCTCGAAAGAGGGGCTTTTGTTTTAGTAAAACGTATCATACACATCGTCATTTTCTCGAGTTATATAATCATCTAGATGAAAACTCTAGATGAAGAGAATCTCCCCAAAGAGTTAATTTATTCCGAGTAAAGGCGAATACCGCGAAGCTTGCTTCGGCGGATGAGCCGGCACGAGGGACGCCGCCGAGCCGGTCGATACCGATAGGTATCGAAAAATCTCGCGATGATACCCCATAGCTTGCTA
>JACCDV010089983.1_pt1 | contig 12081 bp, 6 predicted proteins | sample 7446131 | NCBI WGS metagenome assembly JACCDV01 (sample SAMN15323448, study PRJNA562643) | freshwater metagenome | isolation source: river surface water | place: USA:Blue River Watershed | collected 2017-08-17
ACATAATCCTGAGCCATGTTAATGATAGCTCCAAATAAACTAGTTTCACCATGGTGATACTCAGTTATACGTGCAACTTCTGCACCAAATTGTGCAACTTTATATTCTTTATTTAAATCAGTTTTAGACATAACTTTTAAAGCAGTATATAAAATCTTTCTTTGTGATGGTTTAAATCCATCTAAAACATGTGGAATTGATCTATGATTATCATAGTAAGAGAATTGGATTAATTCTTTATCAATATGTTCAGATATAGATATATTCTTTTGTGTCACATCTAAATGATTTTTAACATCATTTGGATTATAATTTAAAAGCCATTCTTTTCTATCATCTGCATATTTTTTATCAAAACCTAATCTAATTTTTTCATTAGCATGTTTATCATTATAATATGTAACTCTTAAGTCACTTAGTTGAGAAAATAATTCAATAGCTAAAGGCTTTTGAATTGTACCCAATCCTTTATAATATTTAATCTTATATGATTTAATATTTGGTGTTTCAGAAACCCATTTATTATAATCATATTCTGAATAAAAATTTAAATGTTTATCACCTTTTGATATTCTAACAATAGGTGTCATCATAGAAGTTACAAAACCTAAATCTATTAATTCAGGCCAATAATATGAAATCATATTGATAATTAAACCTCTAATGTGTATACCATCTGTATTGTGCACAATTAAATTTCCAATGCCAGCATGAAAATGGTGGTTTTCAGTTTCAATATCATAAACGGTAGTATTATTAAGATATATATTAGTTATAAGTCTTTCTCGATTAATACTATATTTATATTCTTTTGTATTGATATAAATTTCATATAAATCAAAATTATTATTATATGATATTTGAATAGATTTTAATTTTTTATCATCAAATATTATATTCTTTAATAAAATATAACAACATTGAATTGTAATTTTATTATGATCATTCAATATGAATTTTTCAACAAATAAATCATATGGGCTATCTATAAATAAATATCCCATAATGAATTTTAGTTGAATCATATTATTTTGATTAAATAAAATATACGGACTAATAAATTTTTTAGATTTATTATAATAAAATAACATTTTATATTTTTCAATTAAACTATTATTTTCAATATCATCAGATGATATTTTAATATAATATCTATTATTTTTATATGCTTTATAAAATTTTACATTATATATATTTTTTAATAATTTTGATGTATAAATATATTTTTTTTCATCATCAAATTCAAAATATAAATGTTTTTCAATATAACCATAATGAAAGAATATACCAAATAAATAACTCTCAGATAAGTAATTATTTTTTTTAAATTCTTCATCAAATTGTTCAGAATTAGTATTTAATAATTTAGACCATAAAGATGTTTTTTTATCATCATTATTATTGCTATTATTTAAAATACTAAAATAATAATTATAATTATTAATACCAGTTTTTAAATCAATTTCATTAGATAGTAAAATTGTATCACTTGTTAATTCTTTTGGTTTAATTTTATTCTTATTAGAATCTAATAAAGAATGATCTTCTGTAACATCTACAGATCCATTTTTATCAGTAATTCTATAAATGTTTTTATTTGTATTATGTTTCATTATATGTTTAATTTTACTCCAACCATTATCTGTCCATATTTCAATATTTGAAATATAACAATATTGTTTAGGATTTGTAGATTTATCAGAAAAATCTTTCATATAAATATTTTTTTGATTTAAATGTAAATCTTGAATTTCAATAATAGATAATTGATTATTTTTATTTTTAATTAAAATTGGCGTATCGCCTGTAACAGAATCTGCATCAGTCATACACATTATAGACCCATAACGTAAATCGTTTAAATCTTTATATTCTACATTATTTTTTAAACCTAAAATTTCTTTAATATTTTTAAATTCTTTATTATTATTAACTTTATCAGCTGATGCTTCACGAACATTTAAGAGTTTGCCACGTAAAGGAAAAACACCATATTTTTCTCTACCTATTTTAGATAAACCTTGGATAGCTGTTGCAGATGCTGAATCACCTTCTGTTAATATTAATGTACAAGATGTAGATTTAGCAGTACCAGCATGTTCAGCATCGAATAATTTTTCAATACCAACTGATTTTTTCTTTTTACCATCGGTTTTAGATAATTCTTTAGATTCAGAATTAAGATATAAATGTGTTAATCGTTCTTTAAGCATTTTCCAAATTTTATCATAAATTTTAACATCTGTAAATTCATAATTTTTAAAATAAGATTTATTAATACTTAATTCATCTTTTTGTTGACCTTTCCAATCTGGTTTATTAACATATCCTTTTATTAAAATAGAAAGATTATTAAAAACACTTTTAGATGTTATTTTTTTACCTTTAAATAATTTTTCAATCTTTTCTTTTAATTTAGATAAAATTAATTCTTTGATATATGAAATATGAGTACCACCAGATTTAGCATAGATACCGTTAATAATTGAAAAATTATCATCACCATCAGCTAAAAGAAAAGTAACATCAAAATCATATGATACATTATATATGTTATCAATTTGTACATTAGATTTTAATATGGTTGAAATTGAATTCTTTCTTTCTTCTGGTTCAATAATACTTGATAGTGTTTTATTTGTAATAAGAATATCATTATAGTATACATCAATATCATTACAAAAAATAGCTGTTTGAACCATTCTTGAATGAATCAATGAATTAATAATAAAACCAATTTCAGAATCATATTCTTTACCATAACAAAATTTATAATCTAATTTAAATGTAATTTTTGTATAACATTTATTTTTAACATCTCCTTTATTATATTTAATAGTTGGTTTATTTATAAGTTCATTACCATTTTCAATCACTTGGTGATATTCTACATTATCTTTATCTAATGTTTCAATAATAAAATAATCAGAAAGAATATTTGTTAACTTAGCACCATATCCATTTAAACCACCAGTAAGTCGATCAACATTATCATTATCACCAAAATTACTACTAGTTTTAGTTTCAGTAAAAACAACTTGTGGGATATAAATATCTTTATTTTTAAATTTTTTTACAGGAATACCGATACCATTATTATAAAATATAATTTCACCATTATCAATATTGAAATTACATTTAATGATATTACATATAAAATTTTTATCCATATTTTTAGTGCGAGTATAATGATCAATAGCATTAACTATTATTTCATCAATAGCTTTATAAATTGCTGGAGAATAATAAACTAATACTTTTTCTAATATATTATTTTCATTAATAATATATTCACAAAATTCTTGATTTTCTTTAGCACCTAAATGCATACCAGTTCTTAATCGAACATGTTGATTATCAGTTAATTGTTCAAATATAATATCATTAGATTTTTTGCTTTGTTTAGCTTTAGATGACATTTTTGAATTTTAATCAATATTTCAATTCTTATATAATTATATTTATTAAAATTCAAAAATGGCAAATCGATATTTAAATTTGAATATATTTTCAAGTAAGTATATTGTACGTCCGAGACAATCCAACTACCGTTTACCATGGCTTTTTCCAACGCTTCATTTGATTTCGTCAATGTTAAAAACATTGACCATGATAGTGAGTATGTGACTGAGATTGTCAAAGCTGTTTTGATTGTGTTGAATAATCGTAATACGCCACCTACCAAAAAACCATCTACAAAAACAACATCTACTGAAACAACGACTACTGAATGTACTGATAGTAGTACACAAACTGAACTTCTTGATTTTGAATCTGGATCTGATTGTGAATCTAAAGATGAATCTGAAAGTGAACTTGAAGATGAATCTGAAGATGGATCTGAACTAGATTATAATGATTGTAACTATGATGCTGGGCTTTATGCTAAATCAATTGTCAACAATCTAGAAGTTGCGATCAAAATTAAACAAGTTCAAGCTCAGCTTATTGCTGAGCATAAAGCTAAACAAGCTCAAATTCAACGTACTACTGAGCTCAAAGCTCTACTCATCGCTGATATTAATTCTCATGCTGATGAAACTGAACAATTTGAACAAGCTAAACTTATGTCTGAAAACGACTTTGATGCTAATGTTGAAGTTGTTGATGCTAATGTTGAAGTTGTTGATGCTGAAGAAGTTGTTGATGCTGAAGAAGTTGTTGATGCTGATGTTGATGTTGATGCTGAAGATGATGCCGAAGTTGATGTTGATGCTGAAGTTGATGTTGAAGTTGATGTTGATGCTGAAGTTGATGTTGATGCTGAAGATGATGCTGAAGTTGATGTTGATGCTGAAGTTGATGTTGATATTGCTTATGAAGTTGATGATTATGATTTTCAACCAGAAGATGAATTAGATTTTGATGATTGTTATGATGACGAACAAAATGTTTGTGATTATGATTATGAAAAATATTCTGAAATGGCGCCAAATGATAATCAATTGCTTTACAGTGCTTGTGTGAATGCTGGTTTGTATTTCATTAGTGCTCATTGTTCTGATTTTAATAAGATTTTTAATTCTGATATTAAATCTTATGATTTGAAAGATCATAAAAACAATTGCAACAATGATGTGTATATGCTCAATTTCAAAGATTTCTACAATAATTTGGAAGGAAAATATAGAAAAGTTAATGAATTTTTCACATTTTTAACGGTGTGTGATGATAAATCATATATCAATGAAGATGTTAAAGAAAAGTTTTATGACATTTCTGAGTTTTTCGTCAAATTTTTGGATAAATTTAGCAATCAACGCATTTATCATATCTTGAACAATTTGTTTCAAAGAGCAATCGATGTTATCCCATACAATTACCAACTCGTCGAACCTCCCGTCGAAGCTGTTAAGGCTCCTGTCGAAGATCTTGTTGAAGCTATTGAAGCTCCAATTGAAGATATTGAACCCCTTGTAGAGACTGTAGAAGCTATTGAAGCTCCAGTTAAAGATCTTGTTGAAGCTATTGAAGCTCCAATTGAAGATGTCGAACCTCCCGTCGAAGCTGTCAAAGCTCCTGTCGAAGATCTTGTTGAAGCTATTGAAGCTCCAATTGAAGATACCAAACCACTTTCTTATGCAGAAATTGCTAATTCTTTAAAAAATTCAGATGAATTAAATAAGAAAACGCAAAATTTTGTAAAGAAACAGCATGTTGAAGCTGACAAAAACAACACAAAGTTTGAAAAATTGGTTAAATCACCAAAACATCAAACTAAATCCCATACTGCCACAAAACCTGTCGAACTCAATTTCACAAAATGCGGTAAAGAAACTCAATTTGAAGATCAATTCGGTAGATTGTTTACCGTAGATACTCAAGATTGTGCTTATGCAATTTCTAAACACAATTTGTGCCACAACCGTTGCATTTCAGCTGATGGTATGTATTGGAACAATGCCGGCATGTTTGTTGACGATTCTAGTTATTGTTGCCAAAAGGTTCATATTTATCGCAAGTTGTTTGCTAAATGCAACCCAGCGTTTTATGGAATCTGTGATGGTTTTTGCAATAATGGAAATGGTGTGAGATGCAATTTCATCCATATCAACAATTGCAAACACAATGACAAATGCGCCAGATCAGAATGTTGTACCTTTCGACATACTTGTGACAACATCCCCAACTTCTATGATGTGAGTACTTCTAGCAAGATTGCTAAAGGTTATAACCCAAATCATACTCAGAAGAATCAAAGATACAATAACTAATTCTTCTAACACACACTTACACACACACACACACCACCTAATCTAATCAACACCTTAATCCGTAATCCGTAACCCACATTTTGTATATTTGTATATTCAAACAAGTCTGCATATCGTAGAAATAAAACCAACAACATGTCGTTGGTAATCTTCTACAAAACCCACCACCAGAATTTAATCAACGATTGTAGTTGATTTTCTCGCAAAACCCTCCAAAAAATATAGAAAAATTATCCAACGTTTGTAGTTGGATGTTTTTTTTGTATATAACAATTACTAATATTGTATATTTTTTTTGTTTTTTATTATATATGTCTTTCAAAGTTCATGTAAATGTAGACATAACAGAATCTGATAATATTAGTGAAATAAGTAATATTACAGACAATATAGAGTTAAATGATTTAAATAATATAGATGAAGTTTATAAAATATATTTAATAAATATAAAAAATTGTGATAAAAATAACTTAGATGTTTTGTTATCTAAATTTAATAATAATATCTTAAAAAAAAATAAAATATTAGTATCTATTAAATATATAAAATATTTTTTATCACTAACATATGGTAATGATAATATACTATATGATATATTTAGTTATATTAATTCATTATATGTTTCAAATAATGACGATTTTATAATAGATGAGAATATTTTTTTAAAATATAATATCATTTCTTGTAAAAATAAAATAAAAACTAGTATTATTAATAATTTAAATTTACATAAAAATATTGATTTTATTATAATTAATAATATATATTTTTTTAAATCTTATGTATTTATTAAAATGATAAATAATAATAAAAAATATAATATTGATTATAATAAAATATTACTATATTATGATATTTATTTAAAAGAATTTTTAAATAAATACCAATATGTTCTTATTTAAAAATAATTTATTATATTTCTTATATTAACATTTTAAATAAGATGAATAATGATAAAAACGATACAACTGTAAAACGTGGTCGTGGAAGACCTCCAAAAAATAAAGTAGCACCAGATGTTGTTAAAAATGGTATTGTATCGACTCCAACATTAAAAGATGCTGTAATGGAACTGCAATATCATATTCCAATAGTTTTTAAAAAAATCTTTTCTTTATTTGAACAAATTAAAATTCATAATTTAAAAATTGAATTCAAAAGCAGATATATCTTAATAAAAACTATTGATAGTGTTGAAAAAAATACTATTTTATTAACAATTAATTGTGAAGAAATGGTAAGTTATTATTGTAAATTTGATTTTGAAATCAATATTGATTCAAATATTTTACAAAAATTATTAAAAAAAATTGATAGTTTATATACTGATATATGTTTTTACTCAACTGAAGAAAACTATAATAATGAAATAAATATTATCTTATATCAAAGTGATGTAAAAATGAAAGAAAAGCATATTATTAAATTAACTGATAATGATTCAATTGAAGATACAATTAAAAATATAAAATTAACTAATGAATATAAAACATATCCTATTCAGCTTAAATTTAAAAGTAAATTTTTTAAAAAATTAATAAATGATATTAATAGTATATCAGATGAATTTATTATTGAAAAAAAATTCAACTCACCATTAACATTTAAATATAAAAATGTGCAAAATAAACTAATATCAAAAAATATGTTTAAAAGTTCAAATGATATTAGTCTAGTTTCAACACAAGAACAAGGTGATATTTTTGGTGCAACAACATATACTACACAAATTAAACCTATCAGTTCAAATATTTTATCCGATACTATAAAAATTTATTTGAAACAAGATAAAGATATCGTTTTTCAAATTAATATTGAAAAAAATACATTTATGTTTTTAATACATACAAAAATTAAAACACCATTAGTACAAGAAATTTAATAAATTTTAATAAAAATTATTACAAATTATATTATTTACTTAATTTATTTTATATGTATTATATATAAAAATTATTTTTTTTATTTTTAACTTATTCATTAATTATGTTATAAATCATTTTATAATTAAAATGTCATCATCTTCATTATCTAGTATGGAAAATAATTATCCTCAATATGTTTCATATGGAAAAGTAAAAAAAGTTGTTGATGTAACACCACAAACTTTAAAAAATTGGGCAAAAAATGGATTAATCGATTTTAAAGTTATAAAAAATGCTAAAAAAAATACATGGTTATATAATATTGATTCGGTTGGAAATCGTTTATCTAATACATCTTTTAATAATTTAAATGATTTAAATGATTTAAATTCGTTTAATAACACATTAAATCAAAATAGTACAATGAGTTGTACAAATAAATCAAATATAAATTCAATAAATTCAATAAATGATGACATAGATAATAGTAGTATTGAAGAAAATACTAATGATAATTTATTATTTAATAATAATTTTAATAAAGTTAAAATAATATATACTAGAATTTCAACAAATATAAATAGTGAATACTTATCTACACAAACTAATTATTTAAAAAATAAATATGATAATGCACAAATTATCACAGATATTGCATCATCATTATCATATTGCAGACCTGGTTTAGATAAATTAATAAATATGATATTCAATAATAAAGTAAGTCATGTTATTATAACAGATAAAGAACGTATTTGTATGTATGGTTATGAATTATTTGAAAAAATATGTAAAAATAATGATTGTATAATTATCATAGATTCAGATAAATCTGAAAGAAAACATAAAAATATTATTAAATATAAAGAATTTTTTAATGATATTGATGATATTGTAAAAAAAATACAAACTATTAAAAAAAAAGATATAAATTGTTTAAATCATAAACATGTGGAATCACCAATTTAAAATTTATACTTATTTTTTATTTTTTTTTAACTTATTCAGTATCATTATCTATATCATTATCTGTGTTATTTATATCATCATTATCTGTGTTATTTATATTATCATTGTAATTATTAGATAATAATTGTACTTTTTCTTCATCACTATCATAAATAATTTCTTCATTTTTATAACTATTTTGTTCATCAACACAAGATCTAATAATTTCAAGTACTTCGTCTAGTGTCCATTTACCAAAAATAATATCATTATATATCATTTTTGGTAATTCAGAAATTAAATTTTCATAATATTCAATTTTTTTATTATATTTTGTATTATATTTATCAATAATAGATTTATTTTTATTAATTAACATTGTTCGTTCATCAGATTTGATTTGTTTATTATTTTTAATTTCTGTAATATTGTTTTTAATATTTAAAATTTTAGCTTTACATTCATTTCTTAATTTTTGAATTGATATTAAATATACATTAGAAAGAGATTTAATTTTAATTCTTACTGCAGTTTTTAAACAACTTGGTGATGGATTAAAATCAAATTCTTCTACAATTTCACATTTTTTATATTTTTTATCAAGATATTTAAGTTGTCCAATAGATAAAGCAATAGAATTATTAGTTGTACGAATAATAATATAATGTTGCACAAACTCTTTACTAATAGATTTTGGATTATTAATCATGGGTTGAATTTTTTTTAAAATTTTTGTATTTTTCTTAAGTTCAATTCTAGTTTCTTTAAGTTCTTTCATAGTTTCTTTAGTATATGATTTAGTTTCTTTAAGTTCTTTAGTTGTATTATCTAATTCTTTAATTGTATTATTTAATTTTTCATTAGTATTTTTCATATTATTATTAGTATCTTTAGTATATATCATAAGTTCTTTAATTTGTCTACTTAAATTATCGATTTTATCATCTTTTTGTTTAAATTGTGACTCGTATAAATTTTTATTATATAAATTTTGATAATTTTTATAACTATCAAATACTTCTTCTAAAAACAAATAATAATTAGCATATTTTATAGTGTTAAAAGATCGGATTAAACAAAGTTTAAACCCTTTAGGTGTTAACATGTATATAAATTTAGTTTGTTTAGTTTTTTCACTAACACTTTTTTCTTCTAAAATAATATAGTCACATTTTTCTTCTAAAAAGCATCTTTTTAAACATCTTTTAATTTTAGATGAATCAGGTGTATCTATAACACCATATTCTTCTAATTTATTAGCATTAACTACAAACTCATTTTTAAATTTATTTAATTCTAAAAAGTAATTCATAAAACTAATATCTAAATCAATATGATAATTAAAATGATAATTTTTAAAATATTGTTCAATGTCAATTATATTTGTATTATTTAATATGAGATTAATATTATAATCATCAATATTTAAAGTATTATTAATTGTATTTTCCATAATTGACATTTTATTTATTTAAAAATAAATAATCAAAAATGATTTTTAAGTTACCATATTATTAAAAGAGCCCCCCCAAGTGGGGGGGCTCTTTTAGTGTAATGGTAACTTAAATCATAAACAATTATATATCAAAAAAAAATAAACTCAATAGATTTAATAATCATCACCGCTAGATAAGTTAATAACACCATTATCTTTAATAATAATAGTATGTTCTAATTGTGACGTATAACTTTCTATATCATCATATAAAGTTGGATATGGTGTTACAATTTTTTTTGTAATTAATTCTTTTAAACTAAAATCATTAGATAATATATTTAATTGTCTGGAACTAAATGGAATTAATTTATATTCTTTATTTATTTTATTTAATAATTGTTTAGATTTTTTAAAAGTTAAATCTGCTTTTATATCAGATTTAGAAAAATGTGAACATAAATCACTTTCTTTAGCATATCCAGAACCAGTTGTTGCAAATGTTTCAACAGCAAATACATCACCAACTTCCATTTTATCTGTCACTGTTTCATCATATGCTAATGGTATAATCTTTTTACCATGTAAATTATATTTTTCAATACTATGCCCACCTAAATTATAAATTGGTTTAATTTTAAAAATGTTATTATTTATATTTAATTCATACGAGCTTATTGTTTCATCAATAATATCACCAATTTCACATAATCTAGCATCAACACCACTATGTTTAATTGCTTCATATGTAGCATTTTTAGATGCATCGATTAAAGGTTTAAATTGTTGATTATTTGAATATGTAAATGCTGAATCAATAATATATCCATCAACATGTATACCATAATCAATTTTTATAACATCATCATTTAATAATACAGTATCTGTATTAATATCCGGTGTATAATGAGCTGCTATATTATTAATCGAAGTACCAGTTGGGAAAGATACAACACCTCCCATATCAATAACCTTTTGTTCAATAATATTACAAATATCAATAAGTTTTACACCGGGTTTAATGATATTACTATCATTTAAATATTTTCTTATCTTTTTATGAATGTCAGCAGCTTTTTTATATTTTTCAATATTATCAATATTATCATATATTACACTATTAATTTTATTTGACATTTTATAAAAAAATTACAACTTTACAATGTTATATAACATTGTAAAGTTGTATATTAAATTTATTTAAATTTATTTAAATTTATTTTAAAAATTTATGAATTCACCTATTAAATGGTTTTATTAAATGATTTTTCACATTTAAAATATTCAATACCAAAATTTGGATAATATAGTATTTCATTCATTACATTAATGTATTTATTTTTATGTGATTTTTTATATTTATATTGAATTTTAATATTAATAATAAAACGTTTAATAATATATAAATTTTTATTAAAATTTGAATAATCATATAAAGAAGATATTTTTTTAACTGATTCAAATAATATATTATCTCCATCAATATATTCATCTTCATCAATATATCTAGATTCTATCATGTAAAAAGCATTACGATATTTTTTTCTAAGAATATTAATATAATTATAATCAAAATTTAAAATATTTGAATTTGTAATTCTATTATTTTCATAATTTATAATAGAATCATGTGTTAATAATTTATTTTTAATCATACCATTATTAAAAATATCATAAATGATAGTATTTATTTTTTTATATATACATATATTAGAATCATTTAACATAATTCTATTTTTTGCAAATATAATCATTGTATTAGTCAAACATTCAAAATTATCATATAAAAAATCTATAAGTAATTCATCATTTAATGTTCTAATATCATATCCAGAATATTCAATAAATTCATCAAAAGATTTAATAGTTTTTTTAAAAGATTTAATAAATTTATTACCAAATATAAAATTTGAAAAATCAATATGATTTCTATATTTATAAAACATATATTCATAATATGGAATATAGCCATCATTGCATTCTTCATACATTTCATCAAAAACATATTCAAACATTTCGTTATAATATTTTTTAATAATATAAATATTAGTTAAATCAATACTATTTAACTCAGAATTAATCAATAAATTCATTATATTATTTGTATTATTTGTATTAT
>JACCDV010739539.1_pt1 | contig 12077 bp, 10 predicted proteins | sample 7446131 | NCBI WGS metagenome assembly JACCDV01 (sample SAMN15323448, study PRJNA562643) | freshwater metagenome | isolation source: river surface water | place: USA:Blue River Watershed | collected 2017-08-17
AGAATGCTAAATATTTTACATATATCTTAACGTCTTGTTTTATCTTTTAAAAGGGCGTGTTGCTGTTCCTGCGGGCCACAGGATGATAAATGTCACCCTGTTGACTGTTCTTTATTAGTAATCAAATTACATTGATAAACTGCTCAAGCAAATATACTCGAGTAACGAGAAACTTTACCGTGCAGTGCTTGAATCCATGAGTTTTGAAGTGGAAGAAAGTTTTATGGGTTGACTGCCTTGTCTTATCGTACCCTGGAGTTATTCGATACTATTTGAGCAAATATTTACGACGAAGGGAGATAGCTGCTATGCTTTTTCAAGATTGCCTGAATCAAAATCTCCACTGAAGTAGACTTTGTTGCCATCGACTAAGAAGTATGTTTTGCAGGATTTGTTATTAGTGACCAAGGGCTCCTTCTCCATTTATTAGTGTTATAAAATGTAATTAATGCTATTAGTTAACTTATTCGACTAAATCCTTACACAAAAGATCGTTATTAGCGACAATTGGGCAGTGAAGTATTAGCGCTAATTTTGAATTGAACGTCTTTTAGTTTGAAGTTAATGTTAAATGGAGTAATATTATTATAAACAGTATGAACAATCGATTATTACATCAGACACACTCTCCAGCATTCAAGGAATCCATTCGGGACACTGTTTATCATAGCTCCAGCTCTAGTAAGGCTGCCCCTGCTTTCATTACTCAAAAACCTTTGGCCACTCACTAGAGCTAGATCAAGTAGACTCATAATGAGCTTAACAGCTATATTGATGACCTCGATGTGAAGATACAAAAGATCGTTCAATACAACTAAGCGTAGTTGCTTTTCGCATACAAAAATCACCTTTAGAGGGTGAGAACGGAATTGACTGATTTTAAGGAAGAGGCGATGACTGTATTAGAGGCCGAAGCAAGCCACAAATAGAAAATAGGGATAATGTAGAAGCAGTTGGTAATTTTCAGAGAAGAGGCCTTAAAGATCTTTCAAAAGTCACTTTAGAAGGACAAAATAATCTAGAATCTTCAACTTGAACTACAGTAAAATAAATCCTAGAATGCTCATATGAAGTAGGCCATCAAATCTCTCCTCAAAAGGAACAAAGAGCTATAAGCTTTAAGGAATATGATGAATGTGTAATAGGCGAAAAGATAGAAGATAATAAACTAGGATTACTTGGGAAGGATATAAGTGAATTCCTTTACAAGTCTTGGGGTTTCGAGCAATAAGAAATTCTTCAATCACAGGAAATCCAAAGAAAGAGTGATGACTACTTCTGTTAACAACTCCAAGACATTGGCTCAATCTAATTTTAGAACCACAGAACCTAACCAATACAAATACAATTAATAAAGCAAACCAATTAATAGTTTGGACAGCTTTACTCGCAAGCTCAAGCTTAAACTTGCATACATCTAGCCCAAATTACTATAGAATATAATCGACAGTGCAAGTGAAGCTTTTAACACAGTCGATTAAAAAGTGGTTAACCCATTCCAAAGATACCCCAACGATACCTAGCTTGTAAGAAGAACAGGTAACAGCATAAGAAGTAAGTCACATCACACATGCTAATCCAAATCATTAATAAAGAAACCAGTAGTTATCTAGCACTCAAGAACCAAGTCAATTAATGATATGGCTTGCGATAGTGAGTTAAAGGATTGCTTTAAGATGAGTGTTGAGGCCATAAAGAAAGAGATAGTACGTCGTCGTAAGATGAAGACCATTAATTTCTTCAAAGAAGGCTCTCCAGTGAGTCTGGAAGATTTCAAGAAGATAGACTTCATCAATCTAATTTAGCTTGTGTTCTCCAATCAAAAGATCATACAGATCATCTACAACAGTATCTTCAGTAAAGATCATTGATTTGTTTTATTTATCAACAATCCGTAAGGGCTTAGTTAGTATTTACCTCCTAAATGATGAATAAATAATCGTTAAATATAAAATAGATGAAAATTATTCCTAAACAAACTCCGACTTTAACAGTTCGAAAGACATCATCTTCCATACATTAGCTATCAACCAATCCTTCCTTAAAATCATACAATGAGGACTCCAGCCAAATTTAATCAACTCCATCATTCAATCATCATAAAGGTGATAAGTATATCACTGTGGCCACCAAAATTATAAAAAACTTGAATTTCGCCTAAGAAATTATTCCATAAGAAACATAGGTGCGAGAAGAGACATCTTTTTTAAGTAGAATTGGAGGTTTATGCAATTGCATCTAGGTATAAAAAGATAGAAAGGCTATTGCAAACACTAAGAAGTCATAATCGAGGCAAAGTTTGATAAATCTTTTATTCCAATCAGATAGCAATAATCAAAGCATGAAGTCAACACTAACCCCAATCGGATCGTTAGTAAACTTGCTTGAAGAATGATCTATTATAACAATCTATCTATGTATCACTCTTTCATTTCCAAACAGGCCAGTTTTGCTTTTATTGATTTCACGTAAACTTGATCTATTTCTTTGGCCTTCTTAATTGAACTTTTGAACTAGTTATAACCCTACAGCTATTTTTTTCTATTCCTCAGCTATAATTAGTATTTCTTTGCACGCTCGTCTAGCTTCTATAATAGTTTGGATTTGCTCTCGTTGCTAGAGAGATGTTGGGACACTAATTATTCTTACGTAACTTTATTCCTTTGTGGTCTTTGCTGCTTTAAATCCTGTAAATAGTCCTTATATCTATTCTTCTATCCTGAGCTTTAAGTTAAGTTGCTTACTGACTGTGACTTCGTTATCCTTGAGTTCTGAACAAGGTTGGGTAGCTATTTTAGATATTCTTTGCCTAGTTATCTAGGGTTAGTGTTGATTTAAAAGTTAGGGAATTCTTCATATATCTTTTACTCATCTAATGCCTTTTGAGATAAGAAATGGTATTTAAGTGGGTTTTTGCCTCTGTCTCTTGCTATTTACATCTTCATTTTCTTATGTTCGTCTACTGAAATGGGGATATGTTTCAGTATCTCTTGGAACTCCCTCCTTCTTTTCAATTTTTATTTTTCCTCCCTTATCTTATCTTCGTTTCGATATATGAACAATGTAAAATCATCATCTATTGATTTTAATGGTTTTCTTTTCTCAGTGATTTCCTTGACCTACGATATAACTTATATTTACATGAGTCATATAGTTAACTTAATGTGACTTAATTGCTTAGTGATCGATCTTCATTGTAATCTTATGGTTCTTTTTGTAGAGCTATTTTTCAAATTTGACCTATTATTCTAACTGTTTAAACTTCTTTTAGATTTCGATGTATTTAGGGCTTAGTTTGGCGTATTCCTATGATGACATCTTTATTATTTATTACCTTTTTAAACGATACTCTTCTATCTTTTTTAATTTTTATACTATTTGTCGTTTCTTTTACTCTCTCTTGGCCCTCTCAACTCGCGCCTCCTCTTTTTTTCTCTTGAGCTCTTCCTAATTAAACTCCTTTCGTTTTGTCTATTCTTCCTATAACTTTTTCTTCTTTATCTATTATTGGATCTATTACCACTTCTTTACTTTCTCAATAATGGTCTTAGATTTTATCTTGGCCTATTTTTTAGTGAGCTCAGTTTATTACTTTTTTAATTTTATTATCTATCGCTTGAGACTCTTGAACTTTTATTACTGAGTATTTATATCAACTTTTTATAGCTCATCCTCCTTCTTCAGCCTTTAAGACCTCAGCCTTTCAATTTCTTCAATAATGGTATTGGGGTCAAATACATTGATGTCCCCATGCACTATTTCTTACTGTACCTTATCATAAGAGCGAGTAAGCAGAAACTTAATGGCTTACTACTCAACTGTCTATGGATTCTCTTTATAGTTCAGAATTTTAGTCAGCATCTTGGTATCCTCCATCTTCTAATCCAGTTTTTGCATTCTTAATTATTATAAGCGAGTGAGGAAATATAAGTTAGAAATCAGGAAAAGAAGACAACATCTTTCTCGTATTTGTCAGGTTCGTCCTACCAACCTGTCATCTCCATTTTTTTCTACGATCTATTGTTCTTCTTAATTAGTTGTACATTTGTCTTCAACACTTTAGAAGCTGTCTTTGGCCGGGCCCTTAATTTCTATTTCTCCTTCATATCCACTTTAAATGAGTTTAATACTCCCCTAAGACTGTCATTGCATATCTTCTCAATATGCTCAGAGTGAGTGGACGATATAAGGTTATTCTTAAGCTGCTAAGTGACAATAGGACTCTCAATATTTTTAGTCTTATTCTTGATGGCGATTTGCCGTTTGGAGGAATAAAGATATGATTTTAACGATTGTTTGGCCTAGTTGATATTGTTGGAAATGGTTGATAGTTTAAGGTGAAGGTTTATTTGCTCTTTATTCTCTGTTCGTTGTTGAAGTTTAGTCACCTGTAAATTGCGCTTTATATTATTCTTATTCTTATAATAGCTCAGCATCCTCTTTATGGACTTGTTCTTCTCTTCAACTGGATGCTATTTTACATCTTTTAGTTATTACTACTCACAATTTATGTCAGAAAGGTCGATGTTAATTCTTTAGGATGAAGCCTCAGATTTCAAATGCTATCTTTTGCATCTATCTGAGGCATTTTACGATTTGAGGTGGGACTTTCGGCCATTCGATAAAGCTTATTTGACAATGAGCCAATTGTTTTTGGATTATTACAATTTAAAGGGTATTTTTCTCAACTAAACAATGATCTTTTATTGTTTGTCTTTGAAGAGTAGCTTTTAGTTATTCTTTCTGCTTTGGTAGGGAGTGCATTTAGACTAATTACTATTGCGCTAATTAGGCTTATACTTCTTAATAGCACTGTAACTGTTCTTACGCACCTAATCAGCTTAGTGCTGGCTTAAAGAATCAATGTTATAAGTCTTAGCTCGATATGTCCTCTATTTATTGACAGGGACGGGTATCTGCTTTTGTAGTCCCATAATTTTGGGAGCTGGATGGAGTTTGTAATGGTGAGAAGATAAATATGAACGTTAAAGATGCTATTACTTGCACATTGTTTCCATCTTTAAATATATTATATCATTCACTCATTAACAATATCAAAGTGATTGGATCACAATTCATACCATGAAAATAAAGTAACTGTTTAATTATAAAGGCTCTGTGACTGCTTTATTATTAAATATTGTCTCAAAGTAATCTAAAGAAATCATCTTTATTCGAATTATATTACTGTTTTACAGGCACCTTCTTATTGCTGATCACTTATTGAAGGGCACCTTTAGAATTGGGATACCTATACTTGATTTTATTGTCAAGTCCTTAGAGTTGTTTCTTGTGAGGCTGGAATTGATTGATGCAGATCCGATCTATCTTTTGGGTAAGGGAGTGGATTACTTACATATCCTCTTCCATTCTTTACTCTGCTATCTTAATGTAGTTTTATCTATTCCTTTGGCTATCCTTCATGAATTGCTTATAAGATTCCACTAAATTTACCATAAGCATCTTATGGATGGCCCTACTCTCCCCCATTATGCTTTCCTAGAGCAAAGGGTTCAACAGATCAATTATTTGTATCCGCTGATCCTCAAATAATTGTATTTGCTGGCTTACTTACAATTTAAGTGATTCTTCCTATTTCTAATGCCCTGCAATAAGCTAGTTGCACTTTGATATTATTGTGTGTTCCTCCTTAGCTATGGCCTACTTTATCTATTCGTATTATCTCACTGCAATATTTTTTAGCTTCAAAAGCTAGCTCTTCCTCTCCCCTATTTTCGACAAACGCTTTACCTCCATTTTTTACAATCCTTAGATCTTCTCATCAACTTTAGACAGCTACAGTTGCAATTTACTCTTTATCTTCTCTCCCTACTTTTGGATTACGATTGCCACATGGTTTTTATGATTTCCGTTGACTATACATTCTGGACAAATGAAAGTATCATTGCATGTCTTACACACATACATAACTGCATATTCTTGGTGGGCATCGCATGTTCTTTACAGTTGCTGTTAAGAGTCATTACAGTGAGGTTATCTGTCTTAACGGATTACTATATGTTGGTTCAGGATATTTTGTTGCTTCTTTCTATCCCTTGGTTTCATTAGGCTTATTAGCTGGCTATAGAGATCTTCTTCGAGTTCAGTCATTTCGCCACACTTCCTACATTCGACCAAATACTAATGCTTGACTTGTCTTACTTGTTTCGAGGCACACTGCAGGCAAATGCAATGGTCGCAGCTTAACACTAATACATCATCTGGAACCTTACTGCAGTTAATGCATTTTTATTTATTAGTCATAATGATTTGGGGATTTCGTTATTATTAGATTAACTATATTGTTGAGCGCTATTAAGCCAATGCTTCTCTCTATCGCCACAGAAAAGCAAGCAATTAACTCATAGATCAAAATTTTATAGAGGCTGCGATATAAGTTATCAAACCAAATGAGGCATTTCAAAGAGTTCAATCAGCTTAAGGCCATTGTTAAACTTTGCAAAAAGCATTTATTACATCTAGAATCTATCGAGAAATATGATGTAAAGCAGATCAAATCACTGTAAGTGTAGCCTTTTCTTGAATAAAACATGCAAATAAGAAATCATCTTACACGAGTTGGACATAAGGTCAAGCAGATGATTACCGACGCCGTATTCTTATCTTTCGCAACTCTTGCTTTGGGTTTCTTGGCCAAAATCAGCCATAATATTGAAAAGATATAAAGAAAAATATTGCCAATTCAAAGGATAATCAAGTAACTCCATAAGAAACACAATACTTAAAATAAGCCTTGATTCTTATTACGTTATTAGTACTAATATGAATATTCAATCAGCATGTTTGGGTACTCCTTAATGAAACTCTTCTTCATTGAAATGCTAATACATATCCTTTCCTTCATTATTGACTTCGCTTTGTCCTTTTTTAGCACATTCAATATTCTATCTAAATTCTTACTCATTGAGTTCCAATGTTCTCTTTCTGACTGGCTCATCTTTTGTACGAACATAATGACAAAACCATACGAGTCCGATTGTTATTAAATAAAGAGCTAAGATTAGTCCGATTTCAAGTGATAATATCCCACCGGTCTCAAACTAACTACCCATCCTTAATCTATTATAATGAATTTAAAAATGGAATATGGCAACCCTAATCAGCTTTTTTATTATTTTTTCTCGTTGTCCTGTAAACTTAAAGCGATGGCTTGCTTCAGCAGCTCTTCTTACATATCCGCTTCGTTGACTCCGAAGTCATAAGAAAACTCGTGAATAGGCTCTTCTTCTTTTTTCTTTGCCTTCGATTTATTCTTCTCAGTTTTTTGTTCGTTGATGTACTCTTTGTCTTCCTTGACTAGCTCGCCAACGCAGAGACCATAATAGAAGAAAGTGGATATCTCCTATAAGATCTATTCAGGCCTTTCTTGATTGTGATCTCTATATAAACGAAGTAAGTACCCCTCGACCATACGTAACTTCTTCTCTCCTGAATATGCCGCATATAAATCCTCAGAGTGCTTTGGAGTTATGAAGATATCATCTTTCCCGTGCACGAAAAATGCAGGAATATAAGCATTTTTAACATGTTTGATTGGATCTAAGTCTTCAATACTAAAGTTGTGCTGATTTATTCATGATTTACCTTGTCTTTGATGGTTGATTTGATGAAAGATAAGGCGATTCCACTGAAAATAGATAGTCCTCCACCGTGCTTGTCTGCTAATTACTTGGAGAGTTTTTCAAGGTTGGAGAATGGAGAGTCAAGAACAAGGCAACCAATTTCAGGGTTAGTATCAGCATACATTAATGCTGTGACAGCTCCCATACTCCTTCCCCAAATTCCTATACTACTCACTGTTTATAGACTCCTCAAGTATTTAAATACTGAATCGACATCGCCCCTCTAGTAAAACCCTAGGGAAATGTACTCTCCTTCAGAAAGACCACACCCTGCAAAGTCGAGGGTAAATACTGTGATATTTCTACTCAAAAGATAATGAACTATTCTGGCCCTACATTCGATCTGAAATACCCTTAGAGACGGCAGCTGCTGTTTCCATGTAGATAGATGACGCAAGGCATGAGTTTGCTTGGGCGAATGAAAGGCTGATAGTAACTGCACTTCAATTTGAGGTTTTGCTTGTTTACAATTTAAACATCAGTTCTCTACACCTTCATCCCTCTTGTCTTGAACACATTAGGCCCTACCTTACAATATGAGTACCCAGCATTTACTATGTGTACTCGGCTCTAGGAGGCCGGATTATTGCCTTCCAAAGCTGCTCATATCCCTCAGATAAACCAAACATACTATTACATACACTTAAATGCTCATCAAGTTTACATCCAAGAAATATTCAAAAAATAATTTTATCGAAAGAATAGTAATAATATCGATAGAATAGTTAGCAGGGATTATGTTTGGCATTTCTAATTCGATATAAGCCCTTTAATTTTATTTATAAACACACGATAATGCTGAAGGTGGGCAGGGATTCCTTAGATCAGTAGCAATAGAACTTTCAGTATCTATCTTATTACTTTAAGACGTTCGCAGGTGAGCCAGCAAGCACAGTTGCCTACTCTTCGCCAAGAGCAGCTCCATAACCAAAACCAAATATACAAGAACTTCTACAAGCAGCAGTTGGATGACCTAGTGCAGCAAAAGGCCCAACAGAGACGGTAGATAAAATAGAAAGAATAAAGATAGCGTCAAATTTACAACTAGCGCATCAACCATACCAACTAGGCATAGAAGATGAAGGACATCTCTTACAGGAATGTAATCGTCATCTTATGAAGTACTATAACTTGCTACTAAACAACCAATCCAATATGTCCAAAAACTATATCCCATATGATTAAATGAACATCAACAAGGATAAACTCATCCACAAAAACATAGAATAGTAAAAGATAAGGGCATAGATGCTGCATGAGCAGGAGCAAAGAAGGATTTAGTAGGCCAAAAAGAACTATAGAGAGTTCTTGGCCGACCAAATCAACGAAAAGTATCATCATAATGTAGTCACCTCCTCAGTCAAAGAAAGATAAAATTAGTAGTACAAGAAAGCTACATATACTCCGCAATAATTAGCCAAGTTCGAAAGGGAAAGACGCCTCATCGAAATGCAGAGGTACAAATAGGACTTAGACAAAACCAATAATTCAGGGAAAAGATAAAGGTCAATAACGTACACAAATCCAACCAAAAATGATTTCAATGTGCATCAGGTTGAAGATAGGCATAATCCTATGGTGAATCCCTTACCATACAACATTCAAAACCCTTACATTTTGCGATAGATGAAACGTAAGAGTGCATTTGAGGAATAGGGTAACAACAGCAGCAGATACTATTGATGATAATGATAATCTAAGCAATGATTTGGCTTTTATTGCTTATAATGGCTGACATTAATATAATATGGCAACATACAATAAACTTCCAACCAATAGCTTCATCGACCAGCAGGGGTGGGAGCAGACAGATTAGAATTTCAATATGAATAATACGCAGATAAGTTTCTTAAAAAATGTGCAAAACCACAACAAGTAGCATATTGCCCCTCAGAGGAGGACTTCAAGATATTAGGAACTCTATAAAGAAAAGCTAAAACTGGCAAGAAATGAGAAGTAGTCAAGTGAAGCAGTATAGTTACCTTAAATATATCCACAGAACCAACAGTTCCTCACAATAAAGACAATTGACCTTTCTCAAAACACCAAGCGAAGCAAATACAAATGGAACTAATCCACCAAAGAATACTTTAGAACCAATTTACCTGGAATGAAGTCACTTTAGGCCCATCAAGGAAGACACTCCCTCAAATAGAAAGATTCCTCGAGGCACTACATTAACGAGAGAAACAATAGGATCTAAAATTCAACAAAGAGATTATACTTTCAATATAAAGAACACTAAAAGATTGATGATCTCACAGCAAGACATCTCACGCACTACCTAAGATAGAAAAACTATAGCAATTTTAAGACAGGGCAAAGAATATTTTAAATACCTTTTAGGAACTCTTTTCATGCCTGATTTTTATTAATATTAACCACTAAGTATTCATTATGGAAATTTATGGTTCGAAGATGATCATGATAAAAGTTCCTTCACTTTCTTGTAAATTGCATTATGGTCGACTCCGTGGATTTCAAGCTGCTCTTCAGGCTTAGCAGAGCCTGGGACTCTATGAACGCAGAGATGAGCGATTCTTTTGATGGAGGTAGTAACAGCTCCGCAGACTGCATCATAGACTCCTCCTTCAGGATAGTGTTACTCCACAACAATCACAGTTCCACCAACCTACTCGATATTGTGCTTGAGTCCCTCCACATCCAAAGGCTTGAGCGAAAAGATATCCAACACTCTTATATCAATGTCTATATGAATGGGTAAGTACTTTAGTCCTTTAGTTTCTTCCAGGCAGTGAGGGCTTAGTGGGTGGTAACTGCGGCTCCAATCACAATCAGCTTGTCATTTGGCGATGATTTTAATACTTTGCCTAAATAGAACAGTAATGTACTTTTGCCTAGAGCGAATGGTTCATCATTATTGAATAGAATAGCCACATCAGGTCGGGCTGTTCGAATAAAGGCAGGTCCTTCGTTATAATTGGCAGCAAGTTAAACAGCTTTTTCAGTGGAAACTCCATCGCTTGGAATCAACACAATACCCTTGGGAATGGTCCTATAGAAGGCAAGGTCTTCAAGTGCCATTTGACTAGGCCCGTCCTCGCCAATACTGCATCCGGAGTGTGAGCCAGCCATTTTGATCCTGCTTGCACTGATGCCTGCAATTCTGATTTGGTCTGCAGCCCTGATGAAGAAGGTGGCAAAAGTGGAGCAGAATGCAATCTTTCTCCTGCATGCCAAACCTGTGGCAACACCCACCATATTCTGCTCAGCGATGAAGCATTCGATAAAACTTTAAGGATGTTTTTCCAAGAGAGTAATAGAGAATGTGCTGTTCTTAGTCTAAGCATCCAACCCCACAACTCGGTTATCAGATTCCCTTGCCTTGAGCAAGCCATTACCATATGCTTTCCTTGTCGATATTTTTTCTGTAAGTTTATAGTTGGGAGTAATTGAGACCTGATGATCCACCTCGGGGAGGTCGTCGCCAACTGGAGCATTGGTCTTGAATTCGATGTTCTATCTTTTTATCTTAGATTTGAGCAGTTATAGTGAAGGGTCATACTCAGCTCCTAAGTCCTTTCCGTGCCAGTTGAGTTTACCCTCAATTTTCTCGCCAAAACCTTTGCCCTTTTCTGTGTTGCAGATAAAAGCAGTAGGCTTCTATGTCTACAGATAGGCGTTGGTTAATCCATCAACAAGCTACTTAACAGAATGTCCATTGACAACAACAGCATTGAATCCGAATGACTTGAACCTGGCTTCATAGACCTCCGTGTGGTGGGCATACATAGTCTCTTGTGACTGTCCCAGTCCATTGACATCCACAAATACGAAAAGATTGTTCAATTTGTAGTAGCTGGCGAACGAAGCAGCCTCCCATATACTTCCTTATGCCACCTCTCCGTCCCCTGTAATGCAATAGATGCGATTGTTGATCTTATCAAAGTATTTACTTGAGTATGCCATTCCAGCAGCCACTGACAGGCCCTGTCCCAGCGATCCTGTGGCCACATCAACAAATGGAATTTTAGGCACAGGATGACCTTCGATAATGGAATCCTTCAACCTGAGGGAAAGAAGATCCTTCTAAGTGATAATGCCTGCCCTGTAAAACGCAGCATAGAGGATAGGGGCAGCGTGCCCTTTCGAAAGAACTATTCTATCATTGAGGAAATGTTTGTGGTTTTGAGGGTGGAACCTCATTCCTTGCTCATGGAAGAACAACACTGAAAGAATCTCAGCAATTGATGCCGATGAGGTTGGATGGCCACTTTTGGTGACTCGCACTGCCCGGCATGCATCGATCCTCAATTGATTGCCGATATCTTCCCAAAGCGAATAGTCTGTTTCCTCCTTGAGCTTCTTGGTGCCTGCAGTGGGATTTTTAGGTCTGCCTCTTTTGGGTCCTTTGTCAGTCATTAAGATATGAAAATAATATAAATAACATTTTTATTCTGTAATTTGAATATC
>JACCDV011176203.1_pt1 | contig 12076 bp, 9 predicted proteins | sample 7446131 | NCBI WGS metagenome assembly JACCDV01 (sample SAMN15323448, study PRJNA562643) | freshwater metagenome | isolation source: river surface water | place: USA:Blue River Watershed | collected 2017-08-17
GCTGAACCTAATGTTCCAGTTCCTGAGCCTTAAACTCCTGTTGCTGAACCTAATGTTCCAGTTCCTGAGCCTTAAACTCCTGTTGCTGAACCAGAAACATTAGCAGAAGAACCATATGAAACTATATTTGAAGAAGAAGAAATTGTTTAATCTCCTGACTAAATTAGTTCTTCACCTCCTGTATCTGACACAAAAACGGAAGATATACCATAAATGTTAGTATATGTTGAATATAAAAATTAACAAATAATAATTGACTTGACATATGTTGAAATTTTTGATCTTGAAGAATTTATATATGATGAATTAGAAGGTATCGGATTATCCGAAGAATAAAAAAATTAAATATCTAAATCTATTTCCAAATAGATTTAAGGTATGCCTTCTGATAATTTAAATACATAAAGTTCATTAGGTTAAGGTCAATAAACTATTAAAGTTATTGTAACAAACGATGAAGCATAAATACAAAAAATTTAACAAGGAGAATAAATTGGAGATAATTCGGATAATTCTGATAATGAATTATCAGATAATATTGACATAAGAAGTATTACAAGTTCTTCAAATTCTATTTTTGATTACATAAATCTAAATATAATACTTGTATTATATATTTGTATGACATTTAATATATTATAATGATCATATTAAATAAAAAACATTAATTATAAATATATATTAAAAATTTTTATTATTTTTTTTATTATTTATTCAAAATCACTTGAATTTAACAATGTAAATTGGTGGGGTGTTTTTGTCTCCTGAACAAGCGAGTTTTTCAATACCTGCGAATTTAGATTTTTCTTTTAATACAAATTTATCGCCACGAGTGCTCATTGACATTTTAGAAATAGCAACAAGAAGACCCATTACGCCAACACGAGGACTTACACGGTCAGAAGCTACAAGATTTGAAATTATTTCTTTACCTGTATCTTTGTCGGTCATTGTTCGTGTGCCTGCACGGGGATTAATAAGAATGAAGTTTCCAAATCCAGAAAGCATATCAGTTTGTTCTTTTTCGGTAAAAAGACGAGATTGTTTTACTTAATCAGTAAATTCACCTCCATTAAATTTAGCTTCGGCGACAGCGGTATTTAAATCCCATTCAATTTTTTCAATATACTTCATACCATCATAAGTATATACTCTTGGTTCTTATTATAGTTTTTTGGAACCAGATTTGGGTGCTGATTTAGGTGCTGATTTTGCAGCAGAAGCAACTTTGGAACCAGATTTAGGTGCTGATTTTGCAGCAGAAGCAACTTTGGAACCAGATTTAGGTGCGGACTTTGGTGCTGATTTAGCAGACGCAACTTTGCTGTTAGTTTTTTGAGATTACATTGTGTTTAATAAGTTTAATTTTTTATTAATCTTTTTATATATATATTATAAAAAAATTATTATAAATAATAAAAAAGATAATATAAAATAAGTATTATATTTAATATATAAAATGTCTTATTCTTTAAATAGAAATGAAGCAATATAATATTTAAAATAACTTGCGATTATTGGAATATTATTTTTTGTAGCATTTACATATAATGGTTTTATGAAGAATTCCAATGGAATGTTGTCAGCGACACAAATATTTGTAAAAATAACTGGACCTAATTTTTACAAATATTTAAAAAAAACAATTAAAGATAAAATATTAATACCTCTTAAAAATAATTTTGAATGGTGGGCAATATTATTAACAAAACTTTTTAAATAAATAGCTATTTAATTCTTTTAATTATTAAAATATGTAATAAATGTTATTATCACAAAATCTCCATACAATTATATATTTTTATTTTTAATTCTAATATAAATTTTAACATATTATTCATATATAAAACTACCCAATTTCGGTCTTTATAATAAATATCTTTCAACAAAAACATAAGATTAAAATATTGATATTGAAACATATGATATGTTATAAGATATTAATGACAATAGTGTATTAATTGAAAATATTGTAAAAGGAGAAAGTTTTGATAATAATGATAAAGAATTATTGAAAACATATTTAAATGAAATGTTTTTAAATATGGATGGAATTGGGTAATAAAATATAATTAATTTTTCATAAATTTATGAAGCACACTAAATGTTTTAAACAACATTATAAAATTTATAACTTAAATATATTAAACAAAATATTAGTTAAAATCTTTTTGATTTTAAAGTTAAAACATTTATAACACCTTCTGCTGCTGATATTTAATCTGAATTATAAAAAACATCTGGATTAAATATTGAATTAAACACTAAAAGAGTTGAACTTCCAAAAGAATAAGTTATATAATAACTATAAACTACAAATAATAACAAATAATAATTATAAGAATAAGATGTAAAACAACGAGCAGAATAATGGTATATTGAATGGAAAAAAACAGGTAAATTTAATAATGAATAATAAACTTAAAAAAACACAACCGATTAACCAGTAAATAATTTATAAGGAATTGTAAATAATCATGTTTAATTAATTTTAAATAGAAATATTAAAAAAGAAAAATTTACTCAACAAGATATCTCAAATAAAACAAATGAAAATAATTAAGAAGTTTCTGTTAATTTAAATTTAGAAGAAAATAGTGCATAATATTTAATTTATTATATGTCAAATATCACAGAAAAATAACTATAAAATTAGTCTTACTTTACTACATTTGGACTTGAATAAATTGATAAGTTATAGAACGAAGGATATGTAAAAGATTTTAATTAAAATCTAAATATAATGTATTTGTCAAATGATACTAAAAAATACTTAGATTTTCTTTATACCTTAAATTTAACAGAAAATTAAAGAAAATATATATTAGTCGCAATTAATTAATATATTAAAAAATATCCAAAATCTGAAAATTTAATAGAACTTAAAAATTATATAGAAAATGTTTTAAATTAAAAATATGTCAAAAATGAAGATATACTTGTACATATTGAAAAATTATATGAAAATAATGTATTATCAAAAATACTTAATTGGAATTAAGAAGACAAAAATAAAGAATATAATCCAAAAAATTAATTAATGAATACTATTATTACACCTACAAAAAATTATACTTCAAGTGATATTTTGTGGTTTGTAAAATAAATTGAAGATAAAGACTTTTATTTTAATAAATTTTAATATACTTTAACATAATATTAAAGACTTTAATAAAAAAATACTTTTTAATTATTTAATCAACAATATCTATATAGTATTTTTTCACAAAAAAATATTACAGATACAAAAGATTAATAATGGTTTATATAATAAGGTATTTTATCTTGTTTGAATTCAATTCGTAAAAATAAATATGAAATGTCATTAGCAAATACATTATCTAAACTTCTTATTTTGGTATAAAAATTTGATACAAATGAAAATATTACAAATTAAATTGTTATTGATAATTATATGAAATATAAAAAATATTAATATATTATATCTTTAATTCGTCAAAGAAGTATTAAAGAAAAAGAAATAGAAAAATATTTATAATATCTTCATTTAAATTTAATTATTTCAAAACTTGATAAAAAAGTCTAATAATAATTCATAGAAGCAATATAAGAAAAATATTAAGCATATAATTAAATATTTAATATTAATATTTTTATTAAGAAAAAATATATTTTAGATTTAATTTAAAATGATATTGTTGATATTGTTGATTTATAGGAAAAATATGCTCAATGGTGGAAAAATAATTTATTATTCTTTTTAAATCGTGGTTTAGAAGCTATTACATTTAAAGATATTGGTGGTATTAAAAATATGAGTGGATTTCCAAAAAAACTATTATTTTTAATACGATATCGTATGGAATTGGTTATGGCAAATATTGAAAAAAGAAAACCAATATATACAATTCCAAGTGATTAAAAAGATAGTGATTTTTTTAAATTTACATGGAAAGATTTAGGGTTTTTACACTTTTTAAATCCATTTATGCTTGCTACTGAACGAAAAGAATTTATTAAAATTGCATAAGAATATAGAAGATTTGAACTATATAATTAAAAATTTACAAGTAAAATATCCGAATTAGAATTAAATATTGTTGGTGATTTAGAAACCACAAATCAAGTATTACAAGATGCTTCTTCAAAACTTTAAAATACCACAGTTGAAGGTGGAAACTCAAATGTATCTTCTGAGTTTAGTGGTAAAAAATAGTATGTATGTGACCATTAAAGAAGTGGTAATAAATATGCGATGAATTGTATGAATAATGAAGATGGTGAAATGTAAAATATTTTTATTGAAAGTAATATATATTAATATTTTAGATAAAAATAGGATGAACTAACGAAAGATCGTAAAATTGATAATGTTAGTAATAAAAGGGGAACAGACCATTTGGATTTATATGACAAAGATTATTATAAATATTACGATCATTCATCTGATAATAGATATAATGAATGTTTAGATAAGACAAATCGTAGAGAAAAATATTGGAAAGATGTTGGAGATTTTATGGATTTTTATTGTAGAAATTAAAAAAAACCATTATATTATAATATGGTTTTTGATCCAACAAAAATGATATTTTATGCGGGTAGTGTTGGAAATGTTAAAAATATGGAAGACTGGGGGGAAAGAAATGATATAGATAGATATACTATTGTTTAAAATATCGCAAATAAAAATAATATTAATGAAATTATTAAAATGTATAGCGATTTAGCAAATAGCAGTGATTCAAATGGTTATTCACGAGATGGACCAAAATATTTTAATTTATTAATGAAATAATTGTTTTTATCTAAAAGTTATTTGGACGCGGGTTATTAGTTACCATTACCTGGTATGGAAACAACTGTTCATGAATTCTTTATATGTCATGATAATGACGCCGATGTTTGTACAGACTAATTACCATTTGCACCATTACCAGAAGTTGAAGAAAAAGGATTTTGGAGAAGCGCAATTAATTTCTTTAAAAATCCATTAAAACCATTTACAGAATTAATTAAAAGTATCATGTCAATTATCGGTTCATTATTAACAATATTTAAAATATTCATCAAATTAATAACTACATTATTTAAAAATCCAGAAAACTTTTTTATAACACTCGTATAATTTATTTTTGTTATAATATGGAAAATTGTTGATTTATTAATACTTGAACCATTCCTAACAGTATTTTATAATATATTTTAAATCTTATTTAGATTAAATATTACTATTAGTTATTTAACTCTTGGATTTATATTATATAGTATTATTGTTTTGGGATTAGTATATTTAATAGTATTTTTAAACCCTATTGGAAAATTTTTGTTAAAAGTTGGTTTATCTATTAAAAATTTTCAAAAAATATAAACAATAAAAGATATTACAAATGAATATAATAAAAAATATTCACACATTAATAAGGGTGCAAATGTGTGTTATGGTAATTATATACCAAAAGGTAATATGTGTTATAGAGATAATTACTCTTGGAATATACCATAATATTCAAACGCAGCAATAATATATTAATTATCTACAAAGACTAATGAATTTGCATAAACATAATAATTATAATTATCGACACATAAATTATTTGGTAAAAAACCTGAAAAATATATTAATAAATTATTAAATGAATATTAACGCAGAGAAATGTTGTAATAAAAAACTTCTTAACAATTATAAAATTATAGTAAAAATACATGTAAAAATGTTGATAATTTTGATAATAAATCACTAATAATATAATGTTAAAATATGTTATAGAATATGGATTAAGGATAAACATAAAAAACATGGGAATATGGATATGGTAATTGGGGATATTTTAATTCATAAATAGATATGAATAACTAATAACAAGATATTGAAACTAACAATAAAAGTAATAAAATTGCGATAGGAATAACTATATTATCTGTTGGTATATTGTTATTTATGGTTCCATTTAAGGGCATTACAATGTATGCAAAATATGCATAAGATTTCAAAAAAAGTATTAAATGAAAAACATTTATTTATATTATTTTATATTATTTTTTATATTATTTGTTTATATTATTTGTTTATATAAATAAAATAACAAAATATATTAAATATTTTAGATTATGGATATATATAAATAGAAAACTAATCCTATATTTATTGTATTTGTACTTGTATTGATTGCTGTGTTTCTTATGATTATGGTTAAAGAAAACTTTATTATTAACAAAAATACAAATTAAATGTATATGGAAACAGAAAAATAAAAAGACAAATATTATATTGAAAATATGAATAAAGGTGTTGAAGGTGGTATATTAGAAAACGAAGTAACACCAGAAGATGCAGCAATTGATGTTAAAAAATAAAACAATGATAATATTTCATATCTAAAACCTGACGCTGGATTTCATAAAGATTTGATATAAGATGATTTAAATGATAATATGTCTCTACATTATACGATATACGATCATCGTTCTTATTTAGAAAATGGAATTTAATGGAAAGATTTATCATATCACGCAGACAGAAAAAGATTAAATGACGATAAAGAAATAACAATTGGAACCAGAATTATTCGTGATGGTAAATTTTATGGTTAAGTATCACCACCATATTCGTCTGAATCTGGAATTAATTTAGACAATTATTGTTTGGTATTACCACCAACTTATCATTTGGGAATATAAGGTAAAGCTTTTACAGTTTTATTTTATGGAAAATTTAATCCAATTTAACATATTCCATAAAATGGTGATAATGTTCCAACCAGTGATTCATTTAAATTATTATAGTTTTTTGCAAATGCACCTGAAAATTTGGGATTAGAGATTAATATAATACCCATACCTTCATAAAATGTTAATAATGTTGAATATTAATTTGATATTACATTGCGTTGTGGAAATCCCAGAAGAGTACATACATTTTAACCATATTAATTGACAGAAGAATCTAAAAAAGATAATTTTAAAATTAAATATGACTAACCTTTTTAAACATATGCTTTTACTTTTACGGATGTTGGAATTGAAATATATATGAACGGATAATCTAATTAATTTGAATGGAATAAAATTAGTAAATAATTTCCAATTAAATAAATTTTCTGGTCAAATAAATAAGCACTTATTAACGCGACTAAAAATATACCCCTTGAATTAAAAACTTTTACAATTATTGACAAACCTGTATCTGACGCATATATTGTTAAATATAATTAACATTATAATTAAAAAGAAATAGAATGGACAAAGGAATGGCAAAAATTATAATCATAAAAAGACAATAAAATTAAAGATTTGGAATCAGTTGAATAAAAATTAAAAGACTAATTATCTAAATTATAAAAATGCCCTTTTGAAAATTCATAGAATTTAGACAACCCATGTAATAAAGAATGTTATAATGTTGTTTGGTCTGGATAAATTATTAACAATGGTGATTATCGTTATTAATAAAAACCACTTACATCAAAATGCGCATAAAGAATATAAAAATATTGTAATAGTCAATAAGACAAAGAACCAGCATGTCGTTGTTATGATATTGATTTTGCACAAGATAATGCTTATTGTTAAGATTAATTAAAAACATTAAATTATTTAGCTTCAACAGAAGAATAAAGAGACGCACAAAATGTAAAATCTGGGTTATAAAAAATATTAGGAGATGGATAATTATTAAGAGATTTAAATATTAGTTAAAAAAATTCAACATCTTCTATGATTTCTAATTTGTTTTCTAAACAAGAATAAGAAGTAAAACCAGAATAAATTAAATCTTCATATTAATTTAAAAGTATGTTTTAAGACATAAAACCATTATTGAATATATCTTCTTCAAAAGATGAATTATAAAATACACCAACATTATCAGATGTATATAATATGCTATATTGAATGAATGAACATTTTCATTTTAAATTATTAATAAATTTTTTCAACATATTAACATTTTCTTAAATGTTTGGTCGTTTTTAATAGTCTATTTATAATAATTCTAAAAATATTGAAATTATTTCACTAATATGTTTTTATTTTAAAATTAATTTGTTTTATAATAAGTATGTTAATAGTGTCATATTTAATTAATATTAATCTTAACCTTTCAAAAATGTTTTATAATCTGATTAAATATTATTGATATTATTTTATAATTAAGTTTTTGTGTATTTAGATTTAAAGAATGGTATAAAAAATTCTTCATGTTTGGTAATATATTTTTAATTGAAATTATCTGAATATAATTATTAAAATTATTCCATATTTATTGGATTATTTTGTTTTATAAAATAACCAAATATTTTATTTTCGGGAGTAGAATATAGACTATTATGTAAAAAGAAATCAGCAAATGTATTTTTTAGAAAATTATCATTTTAACTATAATTTTCAGAAAGATTAAAATCTATGAATTTAAACCCGTCAAGAATATTATAAACAATGTTATTATTTTTTATATCACCATGCATTACATAATTCTTTTAACATTGATCAATAAAATCATATAATTTTATATATTATTTCAATACAAATTATAATTCATATAATTCATTTACTTCTATATCTTTTAAAATAATTCCACCATAATTATAATATATTATACGATATTATTAATTTTATTCATAAAATTTATCATTATCGCAAACAATATCAAGTTATTATAATTTTTTACCACTAATATATCCATCACTACACATTTATATAATATTTTAATGAAGAGGGTCGATTTTTTTCATAGTTTCATAACTTTCTATTTCTTCATCCGCGTATTTGTTTTTGAAAAATACTTTACCTACAATGTATTCTTTATCTGGACATTGTTATTTTATTGTTGAAGGTATTTTTATTTATGATTTATTTGATTAATTAATATTGTTTTAATCTTATTTTAAAATTTATTCTTTATCAATATTTGTTTAATTGTTTTTTTAAGTTTGTTATATTATTTTATTTTATTGTGAATTTAAAATTATTGTAGGATTTATTATTTCAGGTTTAGTATTATTTGAAATTTTAACTGGTTTATATTAACTATTAAATTTTGAGTTTAATTCGTTTTAGATGTTTTTGTTTTTTATTAAAAATTCACATGAATATGTTCCACTACCAACATACCAAGTTTTCTCCCAACTTTGTGAGTTAGATAATTCACTTTATATTGTTTTTAAATTAGATAATTATTTCTACATTTTATTTCAATAAATTTAAAAAATTTTAAAAAATAAATAATATAATTTTAAAATAAGTAAATAATAAAATTGATATTATATATATAAAATGGCATCAGTTGAAGAAATTTAAGTTAGATATAGTTTTTTAAGTATTTTAAATAGAGAACCAACAAATACTGAATTAACTTTATATGAAGATGCATTACAAAATGCTACAAAAACAATAAATTAAATGGAAACCGAAATATTATAAAAAAAACAAGGCAATATGACTTATAATGGAAATTATACACTCACACTTTAACCATATTCTGGTAATAGTTTTACTGATATAGATTATAGTATTGGTATGATTTTAGGTAATGGTAAATTAGTTGGAACAACAAGTAAAGATTTAGGTAAATTAGAAAAAATGTTAATGGCAGCAGAATATGTTTATGATAAGAATTCATCAACAAATACTATTCCAGTATTCAATACAACAATGCTTGAAATAAATGGTGTTAAAGAAACAAATAATGCCGCAATTAGCAATGTATCATAGTCTTTAAATATGTATCAAGGTATATATACAGTATCATTTACATAAGTTATTAGTGGAATTGATGTTAATATTAGTGTAAAAACATTTATTAGTAGAAATTATCCATTTGTTGTAGTATAAAGATATAGTATTACTCCTGATGGAGGAGACCTTACTAATTTATAATTACGCCATATTATTACAAATGACAATGGTTTGTAACATTAATAAATGAGAAATGGTATTATTGACATTAATGGAACATCATATAATTTATTAACAGGATAAGCATAAGTTTCTAATAGAAATGAATTTATTGGTTTTGGTAGTTATTATTAATTTAAAGATATTACAAATGATACATTAATTACAACAACAAATAGTGGGGGTATTTCAAATACAGGTTTAAATGTTTATAAATTTTAGAATTTTGGTTATAATAAATTCACTTTGGCAGAATTATCAGACGGTGTAGAATATGGTATAGATATTTTAACAGTATATTAAACTGAAAAAAGTATTGGAAAATTCAAAACATTAAATAGTATTGAAATTAATATTGATGAAACAATTAAAAGTATTATACTAAATATTTTTGGAACATTTACTTTTGATGAAATTGAAGTAGAACATAAAAGATTTTGGGAAAATTTATATACAAATAGTGATATAAATGTTTATCCAAAATAAGAAATATTAACTCCTTCTGACTCAACAGAATAAGCAGAATATGATAGTGTTTTGAATATACGAAGACTTTTAAAAATTAGTTAATATTTATTATATAGTATTATTAATAGCACTGTTTATGATGAATTTTATAGTGATATAAATTATTTAGTTGATATTGATGGGACACTTTATGATACAGGAGATTTATATATTGTCCCATGTTTAACAATATTATAAACATCTTTGGTTGAAAATATTTTAAATTTTAGATATGTATAATTTTAAGATTTGAAAAATTTTTCAACTACATATGGTAGATAAGGTATATAATTTCCAGTTAATAATTTAATGACGAATACATAGATTTTAGAATATGATAGTAGTGCTCTTAAATATTTATATAACATTGGTTTAATGGCAATAAGTGCTTGGAATTATTACAGGGTAAATAAAAATATGGATTGGTTATATTCAAAAGGTGTAAATATTATTTAAGGTGCCGCTGATTATTTTATAAGTATATTAAAGTATGATAGTGGAAATGATGTGTATGTAATTAACAGTAGTGTTGGTTTAAATAATGTAGATGGTTCAAATAATTGTCTTGTAATGTATGTGGTATATTTAACAGTAAAATATGCTTTATAAGCAAGTTATGAATTAAAATTTTTATATTCTTCAAAATATCTTATATATACCAAGATTAAACTTCCTGTAACTTCGGGAACAGTTGTTTAAGTAGAAGAAGGTAATCTTTTAGCAGGTGGAAGTGTATCTTTAATGAATTATATGGAATAATTTTTAGTTTTAAATAGTTATTATCATACCGATTTTTTGATTAAATACCAAAATGTTTCAAAATCTGTTATTTTAAATAACAATTTAACTGTTCATTTAACAAGTGGAACCGGTGGAACAAATATTATTAATAATACTTAAAAATACTATAAAGCTAACTTATTATTAAGAAGTGATTTATAAACAAATTATACACAAGAATTAACAAATATTACACAGAGAAATACAGAAATTAAAAAGGCGTGGACAGATATATGTACTATGGTAAATTAAACTAAAAGTAATCCTTGGAGATTATTTACTATTGAAAATAATTTTTATGGAGTATCTACACCAAGTATTTAACTACATGCATAATTTTTATTATTGTGGTTGACTGCGTTTGGTGGTATGTAAATACAAGGACAAGTTACATAAAATCGTGTATATAGTGAATTTTTTAGATTGGCTAGAAGAAAATAAACAAATATATAACCACCTATTTTTGAAAAAATAGAATTAAAAATAAATACAACAAATACTGTTTTATTAAATTAATTAGTTTATGAAACTGGTGTATCAACATGTGCAGAAACTTGATTTAATCTAAATGAAATAATCAAGAACATTTAAATAAAACTATTCGTTTAATTGAAAATCTCATCATATCTATAATTAAATATAGAATAAACATTGATGCTACTGGAACAGTATAATATTTTAATAAATATTATAATTTTTCTGATTATTATGGTTCTACAATAATATTTTCCAAATTTGAAGGTATTGTAATATACACTTCTTGGTCTTATACTTTTTTACCAAGTTTTTATAATTGTTATAATTTTTATTGTTATAATTACTGTTAAGTGTTTGTTAAAACTTATAATTTAGACTATTAACTTGGATGTTTTTTAATAAATGGTACCTTATCTGGATCTACTTGAATTCCGGGAATTGGACCAGTTGGTGCAGA
>JACCDV010034796.1_pt1 | contig 12069 bp, 16 predicted proteins | sample 7446131 | NCBI WGS metagenome assembly JACCDV01 (sample SAMN15323448, study PRJNA562643) | freshwater metagenome | isolation source: river surface water | place: USA:Blue River Watershed | collected 2017-08-17
AAAATCGCAGGCCAAAGCCGCGATTACTTGTTCGTAGCGCTCAAGTCTTACAAATCGGAAGGCAACACGACATGGGGTCGCAGCAACGCCATCATGGGCGGCGTTGCCAAGCAGTTCAGCAATGCCGAACTCAAGGAACTCGCCAACTACATCGGCAAACAGCCCGGTGAGTTGCAAGTTGTCCCACAAGCCAAGTTCCGCTGATCCGCTTGCTCTTTTACTAATTACATCCGAATAACAAAATGATGAAAACCATGACCAAGACCCTTGCATCTGGCCTGATTTGGATTGGAGCTTGGGCCGCAACCGCTGCCTATGCTGTGAATGACCTGCCCGGCGGCCCAGCCGTGCGTCAACTGAACATGCACCCACCGGTGACCAAGATTGCAGAAGAGCAACATGCGCTTCATTGGATGATGATGGTGATTTGCACCTTGATCTTCGTAGCCGTGTTTGGTGTGATGTTCTATTCGATTTGGAAGCACCGCAAGTCCACTGGACACCAACCTGCACACTTCCATGAGTCCATCAAGGTCGAAATCGCATGGACTTTGGTTCCTCTGATCATTGTTGTCATCATGGCCATCCCCGCCACCAAAGCTGTCGTGGCTGGCAAGGACACATCGAATGCCGACCTCACCATCAAAGCGACGGGCCACCAATGGCGCTGGGGTTACGACTATCTCAAAGGTGAAGGCGATGGAATCGCATTCATTTCTTCTCTGGATAACGAACAACGTGTTTTGTCAAATTCAGGCAACGTCGGCAAAAACATCGATGACTATTTGCTGAAAGTTGACAACCCACTCGTGGTGCCTGTGAATAAAAAAATCCGCATCATCACCACCAGCACGGACGTGATTCATGCCTTTGCAGTGCCAGCGTTTGGCATCAAACAAGATGCGATTCCCGGCTTTGTTCGAGACACTTGGTTCAAAGCAGAAAAAACCGGTGATTTTTATGGCCAGTGCCAAGAGTTGTGTGGCAAAGAGCACGCTTATATGCCCATTCACGTCAAAGTTCTCAGCGAAGCTGACTACTCTGCATGGGTCAAAGCGCAGCAGACCACCAAAAGCGCAAAGTCCAACACGCCACAGTTAGTCGCTGACGCCAGCGCTGTCAAATAAATAGTTAAAGAAGAGGTCCTCACATGAGCGCAGTAATTGATTCCCACGGTAACGTGGCAGGCCATCATGACCACGATCACCACCACGCCCCCGTTGGTTGGCGTCGGTGGGTGTTTGCCACCAATCACAAAGACATTGGCACACTTTATTTGCTGTTTGCTTTTGTGATGTTGATGTTCGGCGGCGTGTTGGCCCTGCTCATCCGCGCTGAGTTATTTCAGCCGGGTCTGCAATTGGTCAACCCAGAGTTGTTCAACCAACTCACCACCATGCATGGCCTGATCATGGTTTTTGGCGCGATCATGCCGGCGTTCGTTGGTTTTGCAAACTGGATGATTCCCCTGCAAATTGGCGCGCCTGACATGGCTTTTGCCCGCATGAACAACTTCAGTTTCTGGTTGATGGTTCCTGCTGCAGCCATGCTCGGCAGCACATTTTTCATGCCTGGCGGTGCACCTGCCACGGGTTGGACGATGTATGCACCGCTCACGATTCAAATGGGCCCATCGATGGACGTTGCAATTTTTGCAATGCACGTTTTAGGCGCTTCTTCGATCATGGGCTCTATCAACATCGTGGTCACCATCTTGAACATGCGCGCTCCTGGCATGACTCTGATGAAAATGCCCATGTTTGTTTGGACTTGGTTGATCACCGCTTACCTCTTGATCGCTGTGATGCCTGTGCTCGCTGGCGCGATCACCATGACTTTGACGGACCGTCACTTTGGCACAACCTTCTTCAACCCAGCTGCCGGTGGTGACCCCATCATGTTCCAGCACATCTTCTGGTTCTTCGGACACCCAGAGGTGTACATCATGATCTTGCCGGCTTTTGGCATCGTGAGCCAAGTGGTGCCAGCGTTTGCTCGTAAAAAGCTGTTTGGCTACGCCTCCATGGTTTATGCCACGTCGTCCATTGCGATCTTGTCTTTCATTGTGTGGGCACACCACATGTACACCACGGGTATGCCAGTCACTGGGCAACTGTTCTTCATGTACGCCACCATGCTGATTTCCGTCCCCACCGGTGTGAAAGTGTTCAACTGGATTGCCACGATGTGGCGTGGTTCCATGACATTTGAAACGCCAATGCTTTTCGCAGTGGGCTTTATCTTCGTGTTCACGATGGGTGGATTCACAGGCCTGATCCTGTCTATGGCTCCCATTGACTTGCAATTGCAAGACGGCTACTACGTGGTTGCACACTTCCACTATGTGCTCGTCGCTGGCTCATTGTTTGCCATGTTCGCTGGCGTCTATTACTGGCTGCCCAAGTGGACAGGTGTGATGTACAACGAAGGCCGTGGCAAGATTCACTTCTGGTGGACATTGATCTCTTTCAACGTCACCTTCTTCCCAATGCACTTCTTAGGTCTGGCTGGTATGCCACGCCGTTACGCTGACTATCCTATGCAGTTCGCTGACTTCAATGCATTGGCTTCGGTTGGCGCATTTGCGTTTGGTATTGCTCAGGTTTATTTCTTTGTGATGGTCGTCCTGCCTTGCATGCGCGGTCATGGTGAAAAAGCACCACAACGCCCTTGGGAAGGTGCTGAAGGTTTGGAGTGGGAAGTGGCCTCACCTGCCCCGTTCCACACCTTCGAGGTGCCACCCAAGTTGAACAGTGACGCCACCAAGATCATTGCCTAAGAGTGACTACCCCCATGAACACTGAACAAAAGAAAAGCAATCTGCGTCTCGCCTTGATCTTGGCGAGCGTGGTTGCCGTGTTCTTTTGCGGCTTTATTTTCAAAATCACTTTGTTAGGCAAAGCATGAACATCAACGGCAGAAACGTCAGCCTGATGGGCAAGCTTTCTGCCATCGCACTTGGCATGTTTGCCTTTGGCTACATGCTTGTGCCTATGTACAAAGCATTTTGCGAATGGACCGGCGTCAACGTACTCGCTCTCAGCGAGCGCGAAGCATCTGGGTCTATGAATGGCCGAGCAGGCCTCAACAACACGCAAGTCGACAGCTCACGCACCATCACGGTGGAGTTTGACACGAACGTACGCGGGCCATGGAACTTCGCGCCCGAAAAGCGCTTTGTTGAAGTCCACCCAGGTGAACTCGTGACGGTGATGTTTGAATTTCAAAACATCCAAGACCGAACCATGTCCGCTCAAGCGATACCAAGCTACGCGCCACGCGAAGCTCAGTCGCATTTCAATAAATTGGAATGCTTTTGCTTCAACGAATATTCTTTGTCGCCCGGCGAGAAGAAGTCATGGCCTGTGGTGTTTTATGTATCGCCCAAAATTTCTAAAGATGTGAAGACGATCACCTTGTCTTACACGTTCTTTGAAGTTGGCTCTACTGTCCCCTCTGCATCGATCAAACCAATTGAGATTGGGGCTGGCAATGAGTCATGAACCAGAAAATGTGCCGCTCTGGCGTTCAACGCTGCGCGCATTCCAAGCGATTTCTTGGTCTTTTTTTGGCATTCGCAAACGAAGCGAATCCAACACTGACTTGTCCCAAGTTAAACCAGCTCAGCTAATTTTTGTAGGCTTGGTATCGGGTTTGATTTTTGTACTTGTTTTGGTCCTAGTGGTCAATTCGATTGTTTAGATTTTTCAGGAGAGAAGCATGAGTGCCAATTCGCACGGGTCCGTTCCAAACTACTACGTCCCTGAACCGTCACGCCATCCGGCCATGGCTGCGCTAGGCCTGTTCTTCATCATCATGGGTGCAAGCCAATGGGTGAATGATTCCAGCTGGGGGCCGTATGCCCTGCTCTTTGGCATGCTGGTCCTATTGACCGTTCTGTATCAGTGGTTTGGTGATGCCATCCATGAAAGCGAATCAGGCGAGTATGGCGACAACATCGATGCCTCATTTCGCTGGAGTATGAGTTGGTTCATCTTCTCTGAAGTCATGTTCTTCGGCGCTTTTTTTGGCGCACTCTGGTGGGCTCGCGTTCACTCTGTGCCAGCACTGGGTGATACCGACAACTTCTCAATCCTCTGGCCAGATTTCAAAGCCATTTGGCCGAGTGTGGCTGCTGGTGCAACTGCCTCACCCGCACAAATCATTGAGCCGTTTGTCACCATGTCGCCACTTTGGCTACCCACGATCAACACAGCATTGCTGTTGAGCTCTGGTGTCACCATCACCATTGCACACCATGCCATGCGTGAAAACGACCGTAGCAAAACGATCCTTTTCATGTGGATGACTGTACTTTTCGGCGTCGTCTTCTTGGGACTACAAGGCTATGAGTACTACCATGCCTACACAGACTTGAATCTCAAGTTGACCTCCGGCATTTTTGGCTCTACCTTTTTTATGCTGACCGGATTTCACGGCTTCCACGTCTTCTTAGGGACGTTGATGTTGATCATCATCACCTTGCGTTTACAAAAAGGCCATTTCACCGCTGAGCGTCACTTTGGATTTGAAGGGGTTGCTTGGTATTGGCACTTTGTAGACGTTGTGTGGCTGGGCCTCTACATCTTGGTCTACTGGCTATAAGAGATTTCAAGCTTTCAACAAAAAGGCCGTTTCAACCAACGGCCTTTTTTAATCACGGAAATAAAAATTTACAGTTGGCCTGGAATGATGCCTGTAGGTTGAATAATGCCCAGAGACCAAGAAATCAAAATCAACAAGAACAAAATCACCGAAATGGCAATGCGAAACGTCAAGGCACGCGCCATATTTTTCTTTTGAACGCCCTTGGTATCTGAACCCCTCAACATGAACAGACCTGCCGCACCTAAGCTGATGAGGATTCCTACAAACGCCAAGGTAATGAAGATAGTCATGGCTTCTATTATGACTTTTAAATTCGGTTCTTGTTAATTAGACAACTGATGCAAACACACTTCTCATCACAGCATCTTTTCTCACGGCATTGGTGGCTCATTTTGTTGGCCACGACGTGCATGACTGTTCTCACCATTCGGCTTGGATTTTGGCAACTTGGTCGAGCCCAACAAAAAGAAGCAACTTATCAACTCGAAATGGCCAATGCCGACTTGCCTGCACTGGGAGTGAATGACTTTTTGTATGCCCCTCCCCTTGCCGAAGCCAACCTCCAGCGTCGCATCGAAGTCAACGGCCAGTGGCTCAACCAATGGACCATCTTCCTTGAAAATCGCACGATGCAAGGCAAGCCCGGATTTTGGGTGTTGACGCCTTTACAAATTGCGCCCGGTAAGGCCCTGTTGGTACAAAGAGGCTGGGTGGCAAGAGACCTGATTTACAGCGACAAGCTCCCTGCCATCGATACACCGCGTGGCGTTGTCGAAGTGCAGGGTCGCTGGATCCCTGCGCCATCGGTCATGTATGAACTGACAAGCAAACCCGACAACCTTTCGGACCGTCATGGATTTGCTACCCTGAGGCAAAATGTCGACGTCAAGTTACTTGCAGACGAGACAGGCTTAGAGTTGCTCGCCAATGTGCGTCAAACTGGCGCACCCTCTGATGGCCTGCAACGTGACTGGTCAAGCAGCCTCTCGGGTGCAGACAAAAATCGAGCTTATGCCTTGCAGTGGTTTGCTCTGGCTGCTTTATGTGCTGGACTCTTCACATGGTTCCAAATTATTCAGAAACTTAGACATGACTCCCGCTAATCCCCCCCCGCAAAAACCAATTGAACTCACCGTCTACGATTTACCCTCGCCCGTAGACGCGGCGATTCAAGACAGCTCGCGTACGCGCGCAGGCCGAATCCGCATGCTGATGGTGTTTGCGATTTGTGCGGCCCCCATGTTGCTGTCGTATTTTTCTTACTACGTGATTCGACCCCAAAGTATTTCTGCATTTGGTGAATTGATTGAGCCACAACGTGACTTACCTTCAATCAAGGTGAAGCAACTCGATGGACAAGCCATTGATTTCACTCAGCTGCGGGGGCAATGGCTGTTTGTCGCGACCACCAGCGGTCAATGTGAAGCAGATTGTGAAAAGTTACTCTACATACAACGTCAGTTGCATAAAGGCTTAGGCAAACAGCAAGACAAGTTAGAACGCGTATGGCTTGTCTCTGATGATGCGCCGGTTTCCCCTCTCTTGGTGGAAGCTCTGCAAGGTGCAACCATCTTACGTATCGACCCTAAGGCCTTGGAGCAATGGCTCTACCCGTCTCAAGGACACCTACTCAGCGACCATCTCTATTTGGTTGATCCGATGGGTCATTGGATGATGCGCTTCCCACCCAACATTGAAGCGCCCGAAGCCGCCTCAAAAATCAAACGTGACCTAGAGCGCTTGCTGCGCGCAGCCAGCTCATGGGATCAACCTGGACGTTGAAATGAAAAACAAAACCTTGGCCACTTGGCTGGCCTTCCTCTTGGGTCCCTTGGGCTTTCACAGGTTCTATTTATTTGGTCGTCAAGACACACTTGGCTGGTTACTCCCCATTCCAACAGCACTCGGCGTTTCCGGGTTCGAACGGGTTAGCCAATACGGCTTAGATGATGTGGTGAGCTGGTGGCTGTTGCCCATTTTTGGGCTCTTGCTGACAGGAACATGCCTCAATGCCATCATTTATGGATTGATGAGCCCTGAGGCTTGGAACCGTCGCTTTAACCCAGATGCAGACCCCTTAGACAAGGCAGGTCAAACCCAATGGGCCACGATCGGCGCAATTGTCATGAGTCTGATGATCGGCACAGTTGCCATGTTGTCTGCCATGGCCTATGCATTCCAGCGCTACTTTGAGACAACCATGCCCCTCAACTAAAAATAGGGATATCTGGTTCTGCCGCATGCTTTGCGCGTAATGCAATTAAGATATTTTCAATTTATTCACTCACAAGCCTGATTCAGGAGTTCCAAACTTGTCCACCCTCCGTCAAAAACTTCTGATTCTTGGCATCATCTTGACGCTATCTGTCGTCAGTCTTGGCGCATACGTCCGATTGTCAGATGCAGGTCTAGGCTGCCCTGACTGGCCCGGTTGCTATGGCAAATTGCTGGGCGTGCCCGACAACCACGCCGAAATTAGCCACGCTGAAAGTGTCTTTCCAAACGCGCCTGTGGAAATTGACAAGGCTTGGAAAGAAATGATTCATCGCTACCTCGCCAGCGGCTTGGGATTCTTGATCCTCGTCCTGGCTGCGACTGCCATTTGGCCCAGAAAAACCTCCACCAATGTTGCGCCCTACGTCTTTTTGGTGGCCTTGGTAGGTGTGCAAGGTGCACTAGGCATGCTCACAGTCACTTGGCTGTTAAAACCCGTCATCGTGACCCTCCACTTGCTAGGGGGGATGTTGATACTTGCAACCTTGGTCAGCATGCACACCAAGGAAACCCAGAATCCCTCGAAAACAAGCCTGTTTTCTACTCAATCAGCGTCTTGGCTTGTCACCGCCATCATCATGCTGCAAATCGCTCTAGGCGGCTGGACCAGCACCAATTACGCCGCGATGGCATGCACCGACTACCCACTCTGCCAAGGGCAATGGATGCCCGCTGATCTTGATTGGTCACACGCATTCGTCTTCAACCGCGAACTGGGCCAAACCAGCGATGGCCAAATGCTCAGTCTGCAAACCCTCACCGCGATTCATTGGACACATCGCACCTTCGCTTTGGTGGTGCTCGCTGCCTGCGTTGCCATGGCGTTGCATCTGAGGAAAAAGGCGGGCACAGCCACGATGGGAAATTGGCTTTTGGCAGCCATTTTGTTCCAGGTCGTGGTGGGCATCAGCAATGTCTGGCTGCAATGGCCCTTAGGTTTGGCCGTCTTGCACAACACTGGCGCTGCCGTCTTGTTAGCCATTTCGGTGTTCATCAGCGTTCGGCTGGGACGCAGCAGATCTGCTGAATACGCTTAATTCATATGTATGTGCGTTCAAGCCTTGTAAAAAATGCTCTCACGCACTCAAGTTTGACTAAGGTCATGCCGATAAACGGTGATGGCCATTGAAACGACAGAAGCAACTCAAGATCTCAACCCCACCACTCCAGAGGTGGGGCTTGAGGCTACTCCTTCCACGACTGAGACTGAAAGTAACGCAGCAGATGCAACATCTGATGCGGAGTTAACTTCATCAGCTTCCGAAACTGAGAACGCCCTCCCTCCCGCGGATGAGGCAACACCGGACAGTACTTCTGAGACAGTTCAAGCGGATGCGGCCGCGAACACCGAAGAAGTAAGCCCGGAAGTTAAAACACCGGACGACATCGATCCTTTCATCGCCAAAGCCTGCGAAACCATTCAGCATGAAGTCGATGACGCAGAGTTGGATAAGTTTTTACGCTCTCACATCAAAACTTTCCGCGAAGAATGGGATGCCATGTCGGATACGGCCAAAGACGCCTACCTGCACATGATGACCTCGCAGTTGCTGCAGCGCAAAGCATCAACCACGCGCATCATGCTTTACGAAGAACTGAAGCTGCCTGTGCCGTCGGCACAAACTAAACTGTTTGAATCCCTCAAACAGTCTCAGATCAAGCCCAAGAAGTGCATCCCTGTGTTGCTGATGCCACCTAACTTGCGCCCTACTTATTCCCTGAAGAAGTAGTCTTCGCTTTTAAGTAATCGGCTAGGCCCGCGTTATTGAGGCGGACGCCCCCACCGCTGTCTTTGGCCACAGCGCCACGAATTTGCTTCAGCAGCAAACCTTTCACATCACCCTGCATGGCTTGCGTGCGCAGCGCCACATAGCGCACTTGTGCTTTGACTGTGTCCATTTTGGATTCGGACATGGCTTGCAGCCACAGCCCATCGTCACGTTTACCCGCCTCTAGCTCGCGCAAAACCAAGGCGCGAACCATATTGGAAGATGTGTCAGACATAAAGCACCAACTCCTTATTCATCCGTAGCGGAATTCATCGCCTCCACCATGCCTTGAAGCAGAGTTTCAGCCTCATGCGCACCCGACAAGCCCACTTGGCGGTTGAAGATGAAAAACGGCACGCCCGTGATGCCCATTTCTCGTGCCGCTTTGTCGCTGTCAATCGTTTGGCTGTGCAGTTCTGAGTTTTGTAAATGTGCTTCAGCCACTGCGCGGTCCATGCCGGCAGATTCGGCAATGTCCATCAACACGGAAGCCTCGGTCAAATCTTTGCCTTCTAAGAAGTAGGCCTTGAAAAAGGCTTCCACCATCGCGTCTTGTTGCATGCCAGGCTCAGACACCGCAATCAAGCTATGCGCCACCACGGTGTTGGGTTGGCGGCTAATTTTGTCAAACGCAAATGAAATACCCACCTCTTTACCAACGCCCGCCACTCGGTCGTAAATGGCAGTGGCTTCATCTCCAAATTTTTTGTTTACATAGTCAACGCGTGCCATGCCATCAGGTGACAGGTCTGGGTTGAGTTGGAAGGTGTGCCAACTGACCTCGGGGTCTACATCCGGATGCTGAACTGCCAAAAGTGCCAAAGCACGTTCCAAACGTCTTTTACCGATGTAGCACCACGGGCAAACCACATCAGACACAACATCAATGGTGAGAGTTTTCATAAGGTCACTTGGTTTCTGTCACAATGCCCCAACTGTAGCTCTATCGCCAATTGAAAGAGGAAATAAAACCATGGCCAGCGATTTGATCAAACACATCACCGACTCCAGCTTTGAAGCAGACGTTTTGCAAGCTGACAAACCCGTTTTGGTGGACTACTGGGCCGAATGGTGCGGTCCTTGCAAAATGATTGCCCCCATCTTGGATGAAGTGGCGACCGCCTACGAAGGCAAACTGCAAATCGCCAAGATGAACGTCGACGAAAACCGTGACATCCCAGGTAAATTGGGCATCCGTGGTATCCCCACCTTGATGGTTTTCAAAGGTGGCCAATTGGCTGCTACCAAAGTAGGCGCCATGAGCAAAGCCCAATTGACCGCCTTCATTGACCAACAATTGGCTTAACCCAAAGCCAATACACTTGTCATAAGAAAGCCCGCAGATTGTTCAGTCTGCGGGCTTTTTTCCTGCCATAATCCGTTTCGAATTCACCTTGCGGTCCATCTAGACCTCTCGGTTCCCCATCAGGGCTTGAATTCCGGTCCAGAGGTATTTCTCTCCTCGCTCCGACCTCCCCCCCTATTTTTTAACGAACTCCCATCATTGGAGTCCCAAGATGCATCTGAACGAACTCAAGGCACTGCACGTATCCGAAGTGCTGAAGCAAGCCGAAGCCCTCGAAATCGAGAACACAGGACGCATGCGCAAACAAGAACTGATGTTTGCCATTATCAAAAAGCGCGCCAAAGCAGGCGAGCAAGTGTTTGCAGACGGCGTGCTCGAAATCTTGCCCGACGGTTTTGGCTTCTTGCGTAGCCCCGACACCAGCTACACGGCCTCGACAGACGACATCTACATCAGCCCCAGCCAAGTGCGCCGCTTTAACCTGCACACCGGCGACATGATCGAAGGCGAAGTGCGCATCCCTAAAGATGGCGAGCGTTACTTTGCATTGACCAAGCTCGACAAGGTCAACGACGACCTGCCTGAGAACAACAAACACAAGGTCATGTTTGAGAACTTGACCCCGCTGTTCCCCCGCGAACAGATGAAGCTTGAGCGCGAAATCAAAGGTGAAGAAAACATCACTGGCCGCATCATCGACATCATTGCCCCCATCGGCAAAGGCCAACGCGCCTTGGTCGTGGCCCCGCCTAAGAGTGGTAAGACCGTAATGATGCAGCACATCGCCCACGCCATCTCGGCCAATTACCCAGACGCCCACATGATGGTGTTGCTGGTGGACGAGCGCCCTGAAGAAGTGACCGAAATGCAGCGCAGCGTCAAGGCTGAAGTGATTGCATCGACCTTTGACGAACCCGCTGCACGCCACGTACACGTGGCTGAGATGGTGATCGAACGCGCCAAGCGTTTGGTGGAATTGAAAAAAGATGTGGTCATCTTGCTCGACTCCATCACACGTCTCGCCCGTGCTTACAACAACGTGGTTCCCTCGTCAGGCAAAGTTTTGTCAGGTGGCGTGGACTCCAACGCCTTGCAACGCCCCAAGCGCTTCTTTGGCGCGGCCCGTAAAGTGGAAGAAGGTGGTTCACTCACCATCATCGCCACCGCCTTGGTCGACACAGGCAGCCGCATGGACGAAGTGATCTTTGAGGAATTCAAAGGCACAGGTAACTGCGAAATTCACCTCGACCGCCGCTTGTATGAAAAGCGCGTGTTCCCAGCCATTCAGCTCAACCGCAGTGGCACCCGCCGCGAAGAAATGCTGCTGCCTCCAGAGATCTTGCAAAAGACCCGTATCTTGCGCCAGTTCATGTACAACATGGACGAAATCGAATCTATGGAAATGGTCTTGAAGAGCATGAAAGCCACCAAGTCCAACGTCGAGTTCTTCGACATGATGCGTCGCGGCGGTTAATCCGCTTTCGCTACTGCTCGATGCCAAAAGGCGTCAGCGGTAGGCACTTGGCCTCTCTGTCGCTCGCGCCAGGAAGTCGCCCAAATGTCTACCGCTGACGCCTTTTTCGTGGGTTGGATGCCGATTAATTCGGAACCAAAAACTCCCGACTGATGCTCGCACCAATTTCATTCACACGGTCTAAAAACTGCGTGAGGTAAGCGTGCAAACCATTGGCCAAAATTTCTTCAATACGGCCGAACTGCATCTCAGCGCAGAGCTTGCCCGCGCGGCGATAGCTGTCTAATGATCGGTCGTCCGACACCATGGAAATGTTGCTCACCACCTCATTTAAACACGCATGCAGCGAGCGCGGCATGTCGGCACGCAAGATCAACAGCTCGGCCACGCGCTCTGGGTGAATCACATCGCGGTACACCTTGCGGTAAATCTCAAAGCCCGACACGCTGCGCAAAATAGCGCTCCAGTGGTAGAAGTCGTGTTGCTGCGCTTTTTCACTGCCATCGGCAAACAAGTCGCCGTGCACGGCATGGAACTTCACATCCACCAAACGTGCGGTGTTGTCGGCGCGCTCAAGGAAAGTGCCCAAGCGCATGAAGTGCAAGGCTTCATCCATGAGCATCGTGCCCACGGTCACA
>JACCDV010628094.1_pt1 | contig 12067 bp, 14 predicted proteins | sample 7446131 | NCBI WGS metagenome assembly JACCDV01 (sample SAMN15323448, study PRJNA562643) | freshwater metagenome | isolation source: river surface water | place: USA:Blue River Watershed | collected 2017-08-17
ATTTCGATTTCTTTTTCAATGATTGCAGCATCAACACCAGCTTCGTTTAAAGCAATTGGGTTCATAGCAGCAGCTTGCATTGCAACGTTTTTAGCAGCTTCGTCAGCACCAGCAACGTTAGCAGATAACGCAACTAAAGTAGCAATTTTACCAGCGTGGATGTAAGAACCAACATAAGCACCTTCTAATCTTTCGAAAGCACCGATTTCGATTTTTTCACCGATAACACCAGTTTGCTCGATTAATTTCTCAGCAACAGTGATTCCGTTGAAATCAGAAGCTAATAATTCTTCTTTAGTAGCATAGTTTAAAGCTTGGTTAGCTAAATCATTTGCTAATTTAACGAAAGATTCGTTTTTACCTACGAAGTCAGTTTCACAGTTTAATGTGATTGCAACTCCAGCAGTGTTGTCAGCATTGATAACAGCAACAGCAGCTCCTTCAGTAGATTCTCTATCTGAACGGTTTGCAGCTACTTTTTGACCTTTTTTTCTTAAGTTTTCGATAGCTAAATCGAAATCTCCTTCAGCCTCCACTAATGCTTTCTTGCAATCCATCATTCCAGCACCAGTGATAGTTCTTAATTTATTTACGTCTGCAGCAGTAATATTTGCCATTTTGTATTTTTTTTATTTGTTGTTTATAAAAGTAAAAATTCCAATTACTAAATCCCAAATTCCAATTTTACTAAATTGCTAACGAAAAGTTAGAACAAGTTTGGAATTTGGAATTTAATTCTTGGAATTAATTGATTTATGCTTCAGTTTCAGTAGCAGGAGCTTCAGTAGCTTCTACTTCTTTAGCTGGTAATTCATCTTTTTCAACTTTTCTATCAGAAAGACCTTCTACGATAGCAGAAGAAACTAATGATAAAACTTTTTCAATTGATTTAGAAGCATCGTCATTTGCAGGAATTACGAAGTCAATTGGACGTGGATCCGAATTCGTATCTACCATTGCGAACACTGGAATGTTTAATTTTTGAGCTTCTTTAACAGCGATATGCTCAGCTTTTACGTCAACTACGAATAATGCAGCTGGTAATCTAGACATATCTGCAATTGAACCTAAGTTTTTCTCTAACTTAGCTCTTAAACGATCAACTTGTAATCTTTCTTTTTTAGATAAAGTCATGAAAGTACCGTCTTTCTTCATTCTATCAATAGAAGCCATTTTCTTAACAGCTTTACGGATAGTTACGAAGTTTGTTAACATACCACCTGGCCATCTTTCAGTGATGTAAGGCATGTTACAAGCTGCTGCTTTTTCAGCAACGATATCTTTCGCTTGTTTTTTGGTAGCAACGAATAATACTTTTCTACCAGAAGCAGCAATTTTTTTCAAAGCTTCGTTAGCTTCTTCAATTTTAGCTGCAGTTTTATATAGGTTAATGATATGAATACCATTACGCTCCATATAAATGTAAGGAGCCATGTTTGGATCCCATTTACGAGTCATGTGTCCAAAGTGTACACCTGCTTCTAATAACTCTTTAACGTCAATTTTGTTTGCCATTGTGTAATAGTTTACGTTCCGTGATTAGCAATTTTCAAGTAGTCACTTGCGTTAGTCTTGAAAATTTAGATGCTAAACTAATTCCCTTTTTACAAGGAATATCGACAACTTTGTTTTTAATTCAATTTTAATTGTAAAAATAAATCTGAAAATATATTCTGATAAATATCGAATATTAACGTTTTGAGAATTGGAATCTCTTACGTGCTTTTTTCTGACCGAATTTTTTACGTTCAACCATTCTAGGATCTCTTGTTAATAATCCTTCTGGTTTAAGGATAGCTCTGTTTTCAGCTTCTACCTCACACATTGCGCGAGCGATAGCCATTCTTACAGCTTCTGCTTGTCCTGTAGTACCACCACCGTATACGTTTACTTTAACGTCAAAGTTTGATGCATTTTCTGTCATAGACATTGGTTGCATAACTTTGTACTGTAAAGTTGCAGTTGGGAAGTAGTTAGTGAATTCTCTTTTGTTCACCGTGATTTTTCCTGTTCCTTCTGAAACATAAACACGTGCAACAGCGCATTTTCTTCTACCGATTTTGTGAATAACTCCCATTACTTAAGATCGTTTAGGTTAACGGTTTTAGGTGATTGAGCAGCGTGTTTGTGCTCAGGACCTACATATACATTTAAATTACGGAATAATTCAGCACCTAATTTATTTTTAGGTAACATTCCTTTGATAGCTTTTTCTACTAATAATGCAGGATTTTTTTGTTGCATTACTTTAGCAGTTAAAGTTCTTTGTCCTCCTGGGTAACCTGTGTGACGAACGTAGGTTTTGTCATCTAACTTGTTACCAGTAAGGTTGATTTTTTCTGCATTGATAACAATTACGTTATCTCCACAGTCAACGTGCGGTGTATAACTTGGTTTGTATTTACCTCTTAAAAGCATCGCTACTTTTGTAGATAAACGACCTAAGTTATGACCTTCAGCGTCTACAACAATCCACTGCTTGTCTGCAGTAGCTTTGTTAGCTGATACTGTCTTGTAGCTTAATGTGTTCACAATAATTATTTTAAATTAAACATTCCATCCCCAATAAAGGGAGTGCAAAAGTACAATTATTTATTAGAATTGCAAACCCCTTTTTGAAAATATTATTTTTTCTAAATGGTTACGCATCATATCTTTATGTAAAAATCATTTCAACTTCTTTTTTTAAATACAAGAAATACACTATTTTTACGTCTTAACTTTTACGTATGAAAGCAAAAGCAACTCTAAAACAGATTGCCCTTGAATTTGGGGTGTCCATTTCTACTGTATCTAAAGCGCTTAGTGATAGCCCTGAGATTAGTGAAGCTACTAAGATAAAAATTCAAGAGTATGCAGCTCTACAGAATTATAAACCAAATAGTATTGCTAAGAATCTTAAAAACCAACGTACTAATACTATTGGAGTTATCATACCAAATATATTGAACCCATTTTTTGCGAAAGTGTTTAGTGGAATTGAAAAAACTGCTATTGCTAAAGGATATAATGTTATTACTGGAATTTCAAATGAATCTTTTAGTAAGGAACAGGAAGTCATGGATATGCTTAACAATGGAACTATCGATGGTTTTATTGTGGCAATTGCAGAAGAAACGCAATCGTTAAAAGATTATAAACATTTTAGAGATATCATGAACAGTGGCACTCCAATCATAATGTTTGATAGAGTAGCCGATGGTATCAATTGCGATAAAGTTGTGGTAGACGATTTCGATTCGGCTTATGATGCAACTACACATTTAATTAAATTAGGCGGAAAAAAGATCGCATTGCTTTCAACCATACATAATTTAAGTGTTGGAGAATTGCGATATGATGGATACCAAAAAGCACTATCAGATGCTAAAATTCCTATTGAAGAGAACTTGATTGTTTTAGAAACTTCGATTGAAGAATTTGATACGAAATTGCAAAAACTTATTGCTTCTAAAAAAATGGATGCCATTTTTGCCTTAGACGAACATAGTGCAACTGCTGCTATGAAAATGGCATTGAAACAAGGAATCAAAATACCAGAAGAATTAAATATTATTGGTTTTGCCGATGGTGTTTGGTCAAGACGATTAACGCCAAGCTTGTCAACCGTGAGCCAACACGCGCCAGAAATTGGAGCTAAAGCGGCAGAGTTATTAATTCACAAATTGAACTCTAAAGACGAGTTTTATCAACCGCAAACTGTAGTGATTAAAACAGAGTTGCGTCAGAGAGAATCTACGAGGAAGTTATAGTTGCTTCGCTTTATCATCCTTCCAAGTAATATAGCCTAAAATCGCATTGAACATGTAAAACACATATTTTGCTGTGTTAGCAATGTTCATTAGCATTACATTTTGTACGATTTTGAATAAATTATACACTTGCCAATTAATCCAATTGTCAGGATACATTCTTCCTATATTAAAGGTGCCACCAAAACTAATTCCGGCTGGAATGGCAATAGCGAAAAATAATTTCCAATCAATCGCTTTGTCTGAAAACGTAGTGAAAGCTATATAATTCAATACTAAGGAAAGCAATAAACCAATTGCCATGTTTCGGAAAAAAATGCTATCAATCGCATTCAAATATTGTTTCTTTTTCCAAATTCTGAAAGCAAAATAATTTCCAAAAAACGAAACGGGATAGGTTAAAATGGCACCAATATTTCCCAAAAGGTAATCGATACCGCCGCTTAATAACGAATTACAAGTGCTGATTAAATTTCCAATGTTGTTTTTCTTGGTAACTAATCGAGTCGCTATCATCGACAAACACGTATTTATGATGGAAAAGTAACCCAAGTAAAACGAGTAGTTTTTTCCATCAAAACGAAACTCGTAAGTGGTTTTATAATATTCTAAATAGACTGAAACGCCTACCACCAAAACCATTCCAATAACATCAAGATATTTGCTATTGGTAATGCTTTTGATGGTAGAGATGGTATTTTGCATCTTTATTCTTTTGTAAAGTTAAATTTCATTCCACCTTGAATTAGCACGAATGATTTATCACCAAAAACCATTTCAATTCCGGCCGCAGCAAAGACAAAAGTAGTTTCTTCTTTAAATGTTAATGGAAAAGCACCTTGTCCTGTTGCTTGCGCTGATAATTCGCCATTTTTTTCTGAAACAGTAATTTTTAGAGGAATGTCTTTTGAAGCGTAAGTTCCCGTGAATTTTACCAATTCTGCTTTATCCATTTTCATGAACTTTGGAAAAGGGAAAGGCATTTTGTAATAAATACTCAAAATTCCAATGATAATATCGTTTTGTAAATAATTATCACCATTTGAAATTAATGAAAAACTCAATTTTTCGGTTGGATAATAACCTAACATCGAACTGAAATTCTCAATTCTTCCACCATGACCATAAAAACGTCTTTCTCCAAATGGAAACTGAATTAAGGCTTTTCCGTAACCTTCTTTAATTTCGTTCATTTGGTCTAAAGAAGCTTGACTTACTAATTTTCCATCGAATAAAGCGTAAATAAACTTCGTTAAATCGGCATTAGTTGAAGTAATTCCGCCTGAAGCAAATGCAATCGAATTATTATTTTCTAATGATTTTACCCAGTTTGTTCCATCAAAATAATAGGAATAACTTTCTTTGTTTGCTGTATTTGTAGCTTCCTCTAAATAATAAGTTGTTGGGATAAAAACTTTTTTAGATACAGCACCCTTGTCTGTCATTTCGGTTTTGTTTTCGTACGTTCCTAGTTCAGCTTTTTTAACGATTCGATTTTGTAAATTTTCTGCATAGGATTTTTTAGTTAACTTTTCAATAATACAGCCTAAAATAAAAAAGTTTGAATTACTGTATTCATATTTACTTCCAGGTTCAAAATTAGATTTAAAAGATGTAATTACTTTTAAAATATCTTCTTTTGATTTTTTTTTATCTAACACTTTATGAAAAGTAGAATCTTGGTTTATGTAATCAACAATTCCAGTTCTATGGTGTAATAAATCGTAAATTGAGATTTTATCTGCATTCTTAACTTTTGGATAAAAACGATTCAATTTGGTTTGTAAAGTCAATTTTTTCTCCTCAATCAATTGCATCACCATTACAGCTGTGAAAGTTTTAGAAATCGAACCTATTTTATAACGTGTAAAACGATCAGCCTTGATGTTCTTTTCAACATCAGCAAAACCATAGGCTTTATTAAAAATCACATTTTCACCTTCGCGAATCGTTAACGAACCCATGAATTTATTGTTTTCATATAAATAGTTTAATAAACTATCCATACGGGTGAACTTATCTTGAGCAAAAGTCAAGTTCGAAAAAGCCAATACAAAAAGAAGTAATTTTTTCATTTTTATGTTGTTTTCTAATTAGTAGTTAAGATATGATTTTGTTACTGTTATTTGATTTTTTTAAATTCCAAATATGAATATACAATTGGAATAATTGTAATAACGGCAACAATTCCGATAAAAGTATAGAATTGAATTTTATTTGGTAACACAAAAGTCAGTGCCATTAAAAGTCCGCCAATAAACCATAATTTTCCGCCCATTAAGTGTGTTTTTTTCCAAACTTCTTCGTTTTCTAACGTCCAAGGTGTTCTAATTCCGATGAAATAATTTGGTTTTATGGTTTTGAAATAATTTCCAAGAAAAGCAAAAAGCAAGCCGATAATTGCAAGTACAAAACTAGGATTACTTGTTTTTTGCTGTACACTATACAAAATAAAAACCGCTAAACCCGACATAAATAATGTTAGAATCATTCGTAAATTATTCAATTTGTTGCCCATGTTTTGTAATTTTTGTTTTGGGTCAATAGAAGGAATAATTAGGAAAACAAAATAGGTGATTCCAACTAGCATGAATAATGTTCCAAGGAGTTCTTGTTTATCGCCATAACGATCAATTTCTCCAGCACCATTCCAATGCATTGGAACCTTTTCTGGTAAACGATTCCAAATGTAAATTAGATAAGCAAAAGGAATTAAAGCAATTGCTAAAAACGGAATTTCTTTTTTAAACTTCTCCATATTTTATTTTTTTAGGGTAATAATCCATTTTAAAATGTCATCAACAATTGTAGTGTTTAAAGAATAGACTACAAATTGACCTTTTTTTTCGCTTGTGACTAAATCGGCACGTTTTAAAATATCCAAATGATGCGAAATACTGGGTTTTGAAATATGAAATTGGTCCGCAATACCGCCAGCCGTCATTTCCTGTTTGCGCAGCAATTCCAGAATATCTCTTCTGGTTTCGTCGTTTAAGGCTTTGAAAATTGCGTTCATATTAATTTATATATTTAGACAAATATCTAAATATTGTTTTAATAAAAAAATTATTTCATAATAATTTTGAAAATATAATTTGTTTCAAATTTATTTTTAATAGTTTGAATATCGTAGAGGCAAAAATTATTTTTATTCGAAATAGACTTAATATTTTCGATTGCACAATCTTCCGATAAAATCATGAATATGTTATTGCATTCGATATTTTGTAATTGATAAAATAATTTTTCAAAATATTCAAAATCTTCTCCACAAAACCAAGCATTTTCTTTTATGTTTTTTGGTTTTTTTGGATAATAAGGTGGATTTATTATGATGTAATCGAAAGTTGAATTTGGAATGGATTCAAACAAATCAGAAAAAAATGTTGTTACTAAAAGATTGTTTTTTACTGCATTTGTATCTAAATAATTAAGTGCTGTTTGATTGATATCAGATGAAAAAACTACAGCTCCTTTTTTTGAAGCCAAGATTGAAATTATTCCAGAACCGCAACCTAATTCTAAAAATGTTTTTCCTTTTAAATCTAATGGTTTAATATAATCTAATAAAATTTTTGTACTAAAAGTTAAATGTGGTGAAAAAACATTAGGATGAACTTTTACACAAATTTCCTCATAGCAATATTCTCTTGGTTTTGAATAATATAAATTCAAGCCAAACTTAAAAAAAGGATGTGTTATTTTTTTAATAAAATTTCTCATTCAGAATAGAAACCTTCGATTTCTGGTTGACGATATTTCCAAATTTTTTGCATCAATTTTATTTCATAAGGAAATTTATATATTCCTGTTTTGTATCTTATAGAAGAAGGAATTTGTAATAATTTTTTCTTCCAACCATGTATTCTAAAATCTGAAGCTGTTGGATAATAACCATTCAAAACCGTTTCAAAGTTTTTTATTGTGTCAATCATATATGGTTTTAACCAAGGTGTTAATGGGTTTTTTCTTAAATCGAAATTTTCCCAACTTGGTGAAATCCAATCGTCTAATTTCTCGGGGAAATGAAATCCTGCATCTAAAATTTGTTGGTATAAGTCAGAACCTTCTGTTGGAACTGGACTAAACAAATAAATAATAATTTCCGCATTTGGATTAATTTTTTTTATTTCTTTAATGAAATTAATGTCCCATAAAATTTGATTATAGACTTCTTTTTCGGTTCTTGCAGGCATTCCTAAAACAAAAGATAATTCAGGAATAATGTCAGCGTTTTTCATTCGTAACACAAAATCTTTAATCATTTGTCCGGTTTGTGTTCCGCCTTTATTCATTTGTTTTAAAACGGCATCATTTCCTGTTTCAGCACCTAAAAAAATCATTTTGCAACCTGCTTTTCGCATAAGTTTTAATTCGTCGTTAGAATACATATTGATGGTATCAATTCTACCTTCTCCCCAATAACTTATGTTATCGTTAAGTATGAGTTCTGAAAATTCCAAGACTCTTTTTTTAGATGTAAAAAAATTATTATCATGAAATTCAATGGCATCAATGGTGTATTTTTCTTTGAAATATTTTACATCCTCATAAATTCGAGTAGCAGACATTCCTTTCCATTTGGCATTATAAATGGGCACAACGGCACAAAACGAACAAGAAAACGGGCAACCCATACTCGAATGATACGATAAGGTTTTGTTTCCCATAAATGTTTTTGCTAAATAATTCTTTACGGGATAAAACGTATTTAGATATTCGTAAGGAAATTTAGGTAATGTATCTTGATCTAAAAGTGCTTCAACAGCCGTTTTTATGATTTTACCTTTTTCATTTTTGAAAATTAGATTTTTGATAGATGATAAATACTCAAGTGTATTAGATTCTAAATTATTTAATAATTCTGGAAAGGTATTGTCTCCAGGACCATTTATTACATAATCCACATAACCAGAATTTAGGCAAACTTTGTATTGATTAGAAGCGAAATATCCACCCCAAATGGTTGTGATTTCAGGAAATCTTTCTTTAATTTTTTTAGTAAAAGGAATCGCTTGACGCAATTGTGGTCCAGGCATTACGGTAGAACCAAAATATTTGAATTCGCCGGATATTAAATAATTTTCAATCGTTTGCCAAGGATTTTCTTCTAAATTTCCATCCACAAAAACATAGTCGTATTTTCCATGAATTGATGCGCCAACTTGCAAAATGGAATTGGGAATTCTATGCTTGCTGTTAGCGCTTTTTGGGTTGAATAGTATGGTTTTGTTAGTACACATTAGTTTTTACAAATATATTTCCGTGCAATTCTTTTTTTGGAATTAATAAAAGTACTTTTAATAATTCTTCTGATGAAACCCATTTCTTCAAATGAAATTTTGAATTTTCATTTAAGTATAAATTATATAGGGTTGTATCAGATTTTAACAATTCAATAATTCTTATAGTATCTTCAAAAAAGCCTTCGGTAAACTCAAATTCAATAATTGGAATTGTATAATATAACGAAGATAATATATTAAATTCAAATCCTTCTGTATCAATTTTAAAATAATTTGTAATACCAAATTCTGTATAATTGAATTTAGTGTTTTGACGATAATGATTTCTTTTCTATTGTATTTTATAAGAAGAATAAAAATTTATAAATTGATTTGAAAGTGCTGCGACTTCAATATGATTTGCTAAGTGCAATTAGTCATATTTATTTTCTGCATCAATGGCTATTTGATGATATTGAAACTTTTTATAAGAATGCTTTATTTTTCTAATGATTGCGAACATAATTGTTGTGGTTCAAAAGCAATAACTTTTGCTCCTAAAGATAAAAACAATTTACTTTTTGTTCCAATATTTGCACCTATATCAAAGCATAAATCATTTTTTTTAATGAGTTTAGAATAGAAATATTTTCTTTTTAAATTAGAAATTAACTTAATCATTAAAAACTGATATTATATTTTAAAGCCCTGTAAGAATATGTAAAACTACTCGGATTGTTGCTATTACTTATATCTAAAACAATATTTCCATCTGCATCTACTTCTGTTATATCTGACTTATTTGCATTTGCTTGAGAAGTAATATTTCCAGCCCAACCTATAAAATAATTTCCATTTTGAAGTTTTTGAGCAGAACTCATAATATTAAAATATCTACCTGTTTCGGAATATTGGTTTACAATTGTGGCTGTAAAATTGTTTTCGTCTATATCAAATTTTACAATTCTTGACTCTTGTGGTATTTTTGTCACACCATTATCAAAAAGCAATAAATTTCCATTTGCAAAATTGTAGCATGATGCAGATGAGATATTTTATGATTTACTATTAAGTTAAAATCATCATTACTTCCACCAAATCGCCACATAATTTGATCCGTTATTCTGTTAATTTTATAAATCTGATTCATGTGTTTGGCAGAAACAATAAAATTATTAAAAATTGGATCAATGGCAACTGAATTAAAATGAAAAAAACAAAAATATTGGAAATTTTACACCTTTTCATTTATTATTTTCTTTTAGAATGAATAACAAATATAGCCATTGAGCGATACATATAGAAATTATAGTTCCTAAAATTCTAAAATTGGGGGCTAATAAAAGTATCATTAATAAATTTAAGCTTGCTGTGAAAAAACTAAATTTCATTATTATTTTTTCTTTGTTTTTTTTATAAAGTTGCATCATATCAACCATATAAAAAAATGATGGAACAGTAGATAGTGATGCAAAAAAGTAGACTAAAAAAGGAAATTGTATTTGAATAACAAAAGTTATTACCCACCATATAAGTAGACTTGATAAAAGGATAATAGGTAAAGCAATCAGAGTCAATTTTTTTTTTATTTTTTTTACAGGAATTTGAGATAACCGAAATAGATGTTTATTAACAGGTAAAATTAAATATGCAGGAATCGCCTGAAGTATTATAAAACACGACATTAAAATTTGATATTCCGATAATTCTTTCTTCGAAAAAAAAATACTCACAATATAAATGTCACATTTTGAAGCCAACCAACCACTAAAACCAATTAAAAAAAAAGAAAAAGTATATGCCAAATTTATGAATGAAAAATGAATCTTTATTTTTTCAAAAGAATTTTTAAAAGTTACAAAAAATAAGTAGATTTTGAAAAAATAACTCGTGCAAAATATATAAAAAACAGTAGTTAAATTATAAACTGGAAATAAAATAAAACCAATAAAAATTATAATCATTCCTATTATTTCTGCAAGAAATTGAAGTTGAAATTTTTGGTTATAGTTTATTAATACTTCATAACTATTATAGATAAAAAGTAGAATTAATAAAATTATAGCCGCAATTGCCTCTTGAAAAGGGAAAATAAAAAGCAACAAAATACTTGGCAATAACAATACACATCTTTCTAAAATATTTGAATAGAAGATGTTCAAATAATTGGAAGTGTTTTTACTAAATTCTTTTATTAAATAATTTTGACCCGACCATTTTGCTATAAAAGCAATTAAATAAATCCATATAGAAATGGAAATAAATCTTCCCCAATTTTCTTTATCGTAAATTTTAATTCCCCAAAATAGAATTAAAAAATTGAAAAGTGGAGTGGAAACCAATTTTAAAACACTAAAAAAAAGTTGTAAAAATCTATTCATAACCCGATGGGTGAAATTAAATTAATTGATCTTTGATATTATTTATTGCTCTATCAAATATAAATTTATTGACATATTGAATTAGAGTTAGTGCTGTTACTTTTGCTAAAATTCGAGTTTTAAAACCTTCGAAAGACTTTGCATAATTTCTTCTAATTAAAAATTGGTCACACAGTTGTGAGAACAAAGTTTCAATTCTTTTTCTTAATTTCCTGAAAATAAATGGTTTTGGTTTGTAATTCATTTGATTCATTCTTTTTGGTGTTTCCAATTTAATATTAGCCGAATGGAATAAATCTAGTTGAATGCTTTCAGACAAATAGCCTCTATCTCCAAGTAACACACAATCAGACATTTGTTGTTTTATGTTTTTCAAAAAATGTACACCATGAACTTCGGCTTTAGTAATGTCTAACGAATGAAAAACACCAGTAACAGGACAAACACCATGAAGTTTATATCCAAAGAACCAACTATTTTGTGAAGCACAAAACCCTTTTGAGGGTGCTGTCTCAGAATTATCTTTGCAAATTTTTATCCTATTGTGTCGAGAAAATTTACAAATCTTTAAAGGCATGCTATCCACAATAAAGTAATCTTAAAACACAGAAATCGAGCCGCTAATTTTGTCCTAATTTGTTCTGAAAACAAAAACAGCTTTTTTCGTCGTTTATTAAATTGACTTCGCTCGATTAAATTTGGAATTTCA
>JACCDV010455022.1_pt1 | contig 12066 bp, 11 predicted proteins | sample 7446131 | NCBI WGS metagenome assembly JACCDV01 (sample SAMN15323448, study PRJNA562643) | freshwater metagenome | isolation source: river surface water | place: USA:Blue River Watershed | collected 2017-08-17
AACCCCAACCCCAACCCCAACCCCAACCCCAACCCCTGAATGGTGAATTTTATAAATATTGAAGTGATTTATATTGACTCTTTTTAAATATGATATTTTTAATTTGAGATGAGTGATAGTGACGACGCGGAAGTTGAAGAGCTTTTCAACGAGGCCAAACACAAAGTTGAGGAAGATAATATTTCGCCCGAGGTCAAGCCTGAGCGGGAAGGAGAACGTAAAAGACTAAAAAAGCACAAGAAGGATAAGAAAAAGAAGAAGAAGAGGCATCTTGACTATGACTAGTAGGAGGAGGACGAGGAGCTCGAGGAAGATTTCGAAGATAGAGGAGGAGTCCGCTCATATATCGAGGAGGAGGCTTCATAGGACTCCGACTAAGAGTCCGCCATCAATTCGAGCGCTGAAATCGACGACGAGCGAGAAAGAAGTAAACCTTCATTTATTTAGAATAATATGAGGAGATCTACAAAGTGAAACAAAAGAGAGAGACTTAAAAGTTCATGGAGAGAGTTGAGGGCAAGGATGAGGATCAGATAAATCGGCTCTATCACTACAAAGCCGAGAAGAGAAGAGAAAATGAGACCATGTTGCCCTCTGCGGCCGACGACAAGATGTTTATACTCACCTGCAAGATGGGCAAAGAGTAGGAGATGGTGCTGGCCATTCTTAACAAAAGCGCATATTACGAAAAGACAAAGAAGAGTTGTTACAAGATGACCATAACTTCAGCCCTAGCCATCAAGAAAAAATACCCAGGGAAGATCTTCATCGAGGCTCCTTCTGAGCAGGCTGTCAAGGAATCACTCGATGGCTTCATTGACATCAATATCAAAAAGATTACACCCATGGATAATGAATTCTACTCCAATCTGTTTGAGGCCAAACAAACTCGCGATATTGAGTTCAAAGAGCATCAGTATGTACGTATCAAGAAGGGAGTCTATGAGGGTGATCTTGGCAGGATATCAAAATTAAAAAAGAATAACTGTTGTGTTGTGTTGGTGCCAAGAATCAGTGTTCAAGATATTCTTCTGAAGATGAGGGAATAAACTTCGAAGAACATTGATCCCAAGGAGACAGAGGTTCAAAAAGACGAAATCTTAAGGAGATACACCAATCCAAGAATGCATTACCCTCCTCATTTACGTCCTCCTAAGAAACTAATCTTTTCTGATGTCTTCAAAGACTTTCTTGACTTTCCTTCCTTTCGCAAATTTGAATTCACCAACAAAGGCTTGATCCAACTAACTTTCCGATACGATGAACTGGCTAAGCCCGAAGGAACCATGCTACCTATCGAACTTCAACCATTCACAGAGAATGGAAACTTGATCGAGCAATTCCAAGCAGAATCAGAGAGGAGGAATATAATTTCGACGATTAGGCTTGAGAAGGGCGAGGAAGCTGAGATTGTAGCTGGGTAGTTGACAGGTTGCTTTGGTACAGTCGTATAGGTCAGGGGAAATACAGTAGTTATCAAATGTAAGAATAAGCAAATGGCTGGTAAAATTGTTGAAGAGCATATCGACCATCTAAGCAAGAAATTCAAAGAGGGACAGAGAGTTAAGGTTATCTCTGGTACATAGAAAGGCAAGACAGGCTTAATTCTAAAAATAGAAGGACCCTATGCATAGATATGGACAGATAATTAGAATTCAATCCGCATCAACAAGAATAACCTAGAAGCCTATCAAGGCGACGCCATACGCTCATAGAATCTACTGGGGTTGAAGAAAGATGATCTCATAAAGACAACAAAAGGAAATGTGGGGGTGGTTATCTCAACAAATAAAGATAACATCAAAATGCTGGACACTACCAATGCTATCCAGATTGTCGGCAACCTTGACTATGAATCCAAAATCAACACAAAGAATCTTTCGGCCAAGAACAAAAACGGGTAGCATATTGAGAACCAGACCATAGTGAGAATAAAGAAGGGTATTCACGAGGTATATTCGATATAATGTAGGGATGTCGCTGTGAAGTCAAGCATGTGTACCGAGACTACATCTTCTTGTTTAGCTCTTAGTTTGATAAGACTGGTGGAGTCACTGTTGAAAGGGCTGACAACTGCGCTGTTGTGGCTTCAAATATTAAAAATCCAGGAAGAAATTTCAAATCTGCAACGAAACCTGGGTTCAATGCATCCTCTGGGTTTGGGAGCAATGCGGGTGAGGAGTAAGATTTGAAGATTGGCAAATCTATAACTATTGGCAGTGGTCCATTTAAGGGCTATAGAGGTGTGATTAAAAGCATCAATAAAGATAGAATTGAAGTGAGGATCCCTCAAAAGAACTCAACTGAGTGGATCAATCGTGACAAAATAACCCAAAGCGACAACAACAACGATCATGGAAAGACTCCACGCCGCGGCATATCAATGACAACCATGTATGCACCCTCCCCCATGAACTTTTGATTGATTGATTGATTGATTGATTTGCTCATTTGAATATTTTATTAAGAATATCAATCATGAGGGAAACATCTTACGAGAACGCTATAATTGCTCTTCAATCTTCCTTAGGGTCAGGTTAAAGTCCTATGTATTGATGGATCCTTCATAGCTGTATGTTTGTGGTTGGATGTCGACTGGCTTTGTAACGGGAACGGTTGGGGCGTATGTGTTTTCTATGAGTATTTGTCTGTGCTTGCTGATAGGCGGCAGTACATTAATAGGCTTTGATTAATTATGTATAAACTTTCCTGGGAATTAAGATACAACTTGAGACTCAACATACATATTCTTGGGAATAGCAGGTGGCTTACTCTCTTTCACCTAAACACTTTCTTCTTTCAAAAATGGGGGATTCTCTTTAAACTGTATTTTGTTCTTGTTGGCTATATCCGACTTGTATTGCTTGAGCCATTAATAGATCTATCGACAGTTCAATCTTTGCTTCAAGTCAGCCCTACATAGACCCTCGATTATTGATTTTATGAGCTCGTCTAGCTGGGGTAGTGCTCTTAGCTTTCGAAGTTTCTACTAGAGGTGTTCGTATTCGATTCTACAGAAGTGAAGATCGTATATATCAGCTGAATTGTCAAGGATGGCTCTGTCGAGGAGGGTGAGTCCGATGGAGAAGCACTCTGCGATTTCGAAGTTAGTTTCGGGCTCACTATGCCCAAAGCTCAGCTCCTTGACCTCCTAGGGGGCTACAATAGTGTACGATGATACCTAGATAGGTCTGCTCTTTGTCGAACATGCACTTCTCATAATTGTTGGTTTCGTTAGGCCAGCTATATCGATTACCAATCTTAATCCTCTCAAAGTTATTAAGGAAGATATTCCTGGGCCTCACGTCGCCAATCTTCATGCCCTTGGAGTGAAAGATGGAGGCGGCTTCACAGAGTTGAAAGAGTAGATACCATACTTTTTCATTCTCATAGAGCATATCCGAATGATTGAACTTTTGGATATAGTCACTTAAAAGATATTGATAAAAGGGGTAAGTAATCTTGATAGATAGATAAATACCTTACAGAGTCCACCCAACCCACAGACATACTTGCTCTAGAGTTCATGCTCCAGAGGGAGGAACAGGCACTAGTTATCTCTCAGCTATGTGTATCTTGTCTACCATTCTTTTGTATCTCCTGTGTTGCCTATTGCAAATTCGACCAGTAGATTCTTGGCCTCGTGGGAATGAACCACTCTTATTTTCTTGAGCTAAGGGTGGCTGGATTAGACTACCTAGAGCTCTTACTAGGAAATGGCTGACTACTTGCCTCCCATCAATATTTAATATTATTAAATGTGCCCATCAATAAATAAAAGAGTCGCTGGATATGGTCGAATAAGGCGAGGGTGATGGATGAAGGTTTGTTTATTATAATGTTATTTGCCTTATAAATAAATTGGGATGTCGGAGTATGTTCAATCTCACTAACAGGCTCAATAGGCAGACGATAAGGAATTGAAGTAGTTCAAGCATAGCAAGTCAAGGTCGTTAAAGATCATGAAGAATAAATCAGTTTGGTCTACGGATAGAAATACAGATCAAGCACGCACTGTCAAATAGCACCTGAGATATTCTCCACAAGTCTCGTCTGATTCTTAAGGATAGGAGCAGCCAGCTGTTCCCATGAAGTAAGACGATAAATTTCTAATCCGATACAACCAATTAAACTCATTACCAATCAATAGAATTGCTTCTTCCCTGAGTCACAAATCGACCCTGGAGCCCATAGCGGAGGAGTTCATCAAGCTTAAACAAAAGATCAATGCTAATAATATTTTACTACATAAATGCTAGCAGATTGTAAAGGATAAATAAAAATTTCCAATCAAATACAAAATGGCCGAGGAATTCGGTTACGATGAGCAAAAAGTATTCAGGATGAAGGACTCGGAACTCAGGAGGGTGCAGTCTGAGTATATGAAGCAGAAAGGAATTCAATATCTTTAACAGAATCGTTAGATTGCCAAATTAAATAGAAAGTTGACTGGCTCTAAAACTGAGCACTATTAAGACAAAGGCATTTAACCCCAACCAATAAAGAAAGATCCTAACTACGTGCGATAAATTTTCAAAGAGGCAGCGGTAATTGTGAAGGCAAGAGAGTAGGTTCGACTCTAAAAGAAGAAAAAGGAAAAGAAGCTCCAAGTAAAACTAAAGCACTTGTCTGAACGATAAGATTTGCTTGGGTTCTTAGTATACGCAAAGACTCATAAGCATCTGAAAAAGGTGAAGACAAAAGAATTGGGATACTTGTAATAGCTAAAGAGTGAGGAAAAGATAGATGCGTCAATAATAGAATTTATTAAGAGCAAGGTGAAGCGTGCGAGGACAGAATTCAAATGATTAATCTACTCTTTTGTAAAAACTTTAAATTATTAGAATCAATGAACAATACTGGCAGTGTCGTCATCGGTTTTGGCAATTCGACAGGCAGAATGAGCAAAACGTTGCTTCAGCAATAATACCATCTCATCGAAAGGCTTAATGTCAAGCCCTTGATCTCCCTTCCCAAACTCCGCGTCAAGGAAATTCCTCAAAGTGATATTGGCATCTTCAAAACTCTCATCTCCAAAAGGAGGAATCAAATGCTACTGCAGTCATTTATTGGCCTCAATGATGCAGAAAACGAAGAGAATACTTTGTATAAAATTCGCAATGAGGCAAGGACCGAATTATAAAATATCAATGACGAACTAATTATGATCAATGCTCTATCCAAAAGCGACAAAAACAATGAGTTTATCGCTGAGACTAAGGCTACAACGGTTTAAGCAGATGAGTACTTGCGAGAATTCGACGGTAATGTGAAAAAAGCAGTTACAGTATACAAGGAGAGGCAGGTAATTATCAATAGATTCGCGGCAAAGAACAAAATGGACATAGCTACAGCAAAAGATATATTAAAAGCCAACCAATATGACGAAAAATTGTTCGATTGATTGCCTTGATTGTTTATTAGTATCAAAAATCTATTAGGCAGTATATATTACAGGGATCACTTCTATTTGAGCAAGATCTACAAAACATTAATTTTGTTTTGCTTGGTCATCATCTATCCTCCGTTAAAGGGGTCGTATTTTAGCTCGTAGTAGTATTTCCCCTTGAATACTTTGACGTTTATATGGTTTTCGAACATGATGATTCCTCTGAAATTCAAATCAACCTCTCTGCTCATCTTTATTATCTCCACTTGCTTCTTTGACAAAGTTTTGATCGAGTTAGCGTGGGTTAACTTCCTCTTATGGCTACTATTCCTATGAGGCTTATTAGGACTTCTATCATTGTTGTTCTGTTACAATTCTGAGTTGGACACTGATTTTCGTACTGAGGATAGATCACTATTGGAGATAGTATGATTGATTTCATGCCAGTTCAACTACTAAATAACAACCTCTTCATGCTCACTCATATGCTTTTATACCAGAATATGACTCTATTTCTCATGTTACTATTATTTTATTTCTTACATTCCTGTTTTTTGGTGCATGGTCTTTATCTTGTCAGCAGGCTTTGAAATTTATTTATTGTTCGACAGGCTTTCTAGGTTGAAGTAAGAAAACGGCCTCTCGTATTTGAGCTACTCATTGATAAATCCGAGAAAGGAGAGCCAGGATTTGGGATTTTCCTGCTAATAAACTGCCTTTCCTTTGCGGAGGCTCTAGCATAATCGCTACTCCTCAGACATTCTAGTATGAAAAAGCTTAACATGGTTCTAGCTATTCAAGCAAACAACAGTATTTCCCTCCGCAATGAAGTTAACATCGATAATGCTGGTTAATGCACTGCAAACATGGAACTATGAAATCAAATCCCCATTAAGGCTTGAATACAATCTGAGAAGCGTTCCTATATTATTACTGATAATACCTTTGGTGCTGGCTGAGATAAAGCGATATCCATTGGGACTGAGTCGCAGTATATGCACATCTTTGTTATTGTAGTGATACGCTCTCGATGGGCTTTGATTGTAATCTAATTCTAGATGGATTCGTCTTTGTTTTAAAACACAGATCTTTATATGTTTTTTCTGGATGCTCTTCTGATCTGCTCGCTTAATTCCCTTGATGTCCTTATCTAGCTGATTAAATTTTTGGTCTCCTTGTTTGTAAAATTCAATATGCAGATCTATCCTTTTATCTAAGTGGTGTGAACGATTGTCAATCCTTGCTTACTCACTATGTACCTTCCTTGCTCATATCGTAGATTATGTTGAAACCGTTCCCTGCCAGACTGTTGAAAATTGGCTTGAGGGAGGGGAAGTGAATTACATAGAGGCTGGTGAGACTGGCGAAGATAATGCAGCGATGGCTTGCTTTAAGGGATTGTATTTCGAAGTTAAAAGTTGTTTTAGAGTCGATTGAATCTTTCTAATAGTTCCAAATCTATGCCACACAGTATCTCCCTTCCTTATCCTCGCAAGGGTACACAATATAGTTGGAACTAGGTATGAAGGAAGCACAATATGTTCTAACTTTATGTTATTTAACAATCTTCTTCTTCTTTGTATCATAGAGTATAATACAATTCTTCATGCAAAGCATGAGGTAGTGTTGATAGAACTCCGCATGATAGACAACTGTAATATTCTAATCCGGAATGTACAAGGTATCAGCGATGAAATCTTTTATCGATTTGTTAGCCAAGGTGGCTCTTGAACTTTTTTTTTCACTCATCTATATATTATTGCATATTTATAATCAATGATGCTGAATCAAACCCTTATAAGTTAGCTTAAGTAATTCATCGTCGAAGTATATTGTGTATTCAGGGGATAGTTATCCTCGATCCAGCTTTCTCTAGCTTGCCTCAGTAAAATCTTTGGGGTAGAATTTGCAAGCTGGCTGATAGTTTTAACTCTGTTTATCTCTTGTCAATAGACCTAGCTCTTTGTAGGTAGTTGCAACTAGCTCTGAACAAAAAAATCCACTCTATTAATTTTCATCAGCTTCCATATTCTTTTTGCCGTTTCCTGCTTGTCTCAATACTGATTCATGGGCAGTGAGTTTTGCAAACGAAATATTATAGTTTCTTTTTAGGTTCTCGACGACAAATCTTTAAACTTTTTAATTAAACTCTTTTGTTCTTTCGACCTTGAGTCTTCTCCATGCGATTCTATCAATTAAAGTGGCATTACTTTGGGATAGACCTGTACCAGCCGTAGCGAATGACATACCTCCAGGGTGTGAGGCAGACCCCGCTTGAAGAGTTCGATTCAAATATAAGCAGACCATGATTCATATCCTTTATCATCATTCCAACATGATCTAAATCATAGATGTTGTACCGAATTTAGAGCTAGTAAAGAATCTCTGTGCTTTGGCGAAGAAATGGTTGTCCTGGAATAGAATTACATCCCCCGTCTCACAATTCTTTGCAAAGAATTACTCAGTTTCGAATCTTTACTTATAGAATTCTTCAAGCTACAAAATATTTCTCAATACGAACTAGCTCCCTTTGCTTTGCGCTTGCATCTTCGATATTTGCTCATGCCAATACTGAACAATTTTTCGTTTATCATGTTCGATAAGTAGTTTGTAGTCTCCGATAAAAATACTTAATCAATATATGCATACGCTAATTGCCTATTTTGAAGAATATCTTCAAAGTATATCTATGTGGTGACTGTGTCAAAGTTAATCGAGGCCAATAGTTCTTTGAATTACCCATTACTATCTTTAACAAAAATCTAAAGGGTTGACTAATTGACCATTTCCAATCGGCATTTAATTTTTTCAGCCTATTGGCAAGAATAGCAGCTCCCAATTGCATTAATTTCTTCTTTGCCTTTTGAGAAGCTCCTTATAATCATATATTGCATTTCTTCTTCACTTACATCACTTATTATTTGCTATTTTAATTCTTCCTTGGCTTGCCCCCTGAATCGAGAGAAATCAATCCTTTTCTTTTTCCTAGGAGTATTGGCTTATTATATTTTTTGAGGAGGCTAATACTAAATTTTGTGGAATTGCTATTTTTGACCAGACATGCGTCCAATATAACTTTGGTTCAAACTCTTTAAGAAGACTTCGTTTGCAATGGCGGCATTGTTGAGAAGATGAGGCTGGCGATGCTCCTGAAGGGGTGGCGATAAAAAGTCCATTTCTTAATTTATATTTCAAAGGAAAGGATTTATTAATCTAGTTGCCATAAATTTAAGACCTTGATTAATATAACTATTAATCAGTGCTTATTAAATAGGTAATACTTAATTATTATTAATTTTTGTCAAAGCAGGTTTCTTGTCTATGTACAACCTTGAAGAAAAAGGACAGTTGGATAATGCTCATCAGCCTATACAATCCAAATCTGCTTCTGTAATATAAACAGATGTGAGAATTAGCAAAGATAAATAATCAAGCTCAAAGATGAATAATAAAAAGAGACTGATGTAAACTAAAAAATTGAAGAAAAAACATAGTAAAGGCAATTAAGAGCTGAGTTCAAAAGAGATAGTGAGTGTATCATCCACGTAAGCATAAATTAAACACGAAACATTACAAAACATGATGCCTGCAAAAGAGGATGATTAAAGTCAAAATCAAGTTTTTTCCTAATAATAAGCTAATAATCAACATCATCAATCAGCAAAGATATCTGTTTCTCTGTCAACAAAGCTAAATCAGGAAAGTAGAAGTTCCTCGCATATCCCATACTAAGCAAATACTAGCATCCGTTAATAAGGAAATAATAACTACAAATCTCAATAAATCCCTCCCTCGCCTCACTATTAATCAGACATCATTATCAATCTTCAAAGTCATTATCCGCATTTAAGTCTTTTTCAAAAATGCAAGAAAAAAGGTTTTAGCAGATAGTAATTGATGAAATACATTTGTAAGAAAATGAAGAAGATCGATCCCAATCATCCCATCCTCAAATAACAAAATGAGCTTAATGATAAAATGTTCGTCAATTAAAGACCAATTACTGCTTAATAGTATGATAGGTTAGTACTAGAAATAAAGGAATGTTTAGATCGCAATAGTATGGGTGTTCTGTTGAAGATGGGGATGCAAACTGAAAGGGCTGAGAGAATACTATAGATAAGTTAAAATAATCTTCAAAAAGCAATTCAAATTTCTATTTCTGGTGAAGAATCCTACATATTCTCAGTATAGAAATGCAGTGACGAGATGGAATAGTCTTTATTTCTCCACTAATGGCTTTTGCATCCATCACATAGAATTTTACTCTTAAAATTCAAGGCTTCACTCAAATATCTCAATTATTATACCTTGTCAATAAAGCATAGATGTCCCCAACTATTTAAAGTAATCATCGATTAATTTTAGCTATTTATCAAGCATCGCAATTTAGTATTAGAAATTGTCAAGGGCACTTATGTACATATCTACTCGAATACCGCCGAACAGATATGAAAGAAGCACCCAATTGCTGCACTCAATCTGTTATTTGATTTATGAAAAGGCTGCTGCTTGTTTGTCGTGGATAGTTAATTTTATAGTATAGATTAATTTTTGTTTGCAGACACAACTTCAATAAAGGCAAGTTCATCTTACAATTAATGGGCTGCTGAGAACGCAATATATTTTCTGAGCAATAAAACAATTTGTATTGTTTATATTTTAAAAGTGCAATAAAAGGGGATAATGGTATTGATAGTCCATAATATATTTATTTCAAATTAGATGATTAAATCTTTATTGGCGATCATCTTGCTAACTACGCTGGCACAGGGACAAACCATCACGCCCTACTATGTCCTTCCTGTCCACTCCACCCAGAATGTAGTCACATCCTACTCTTTTCATTTCTATACGGACACCGACATCACCTACAATGCGCAGGTCTCCATCATCTTCCCCTTCGAGTTCAGCCCCAACGCGCTCACTCAGGCCACCAGGGTCCGTCACTCCACCAATGGAGCTCAACTTCAGAATTCGACCTGGACCCTCAATTTGTATACTTTCACCATACAAATCGCTCAAATCGCAATAGGTAACATAACAATCGTAATTGACGGGATCCTCAACCCGAAAGACTACAATACTTCGAGTCACTTCACCGCCCAGACACTTTTCAAAAATGTAGTGGTGACTTTCAATCAGTAGTTCGGAAGAGTCCCATTCACTCTCCTGCCAGGTAAACAAGGTTCTATTTAGTAATAACGACTGGAGGTATTGTGAACAATTTCGTGAACAGGTACATTGAGCAAGGTTCAAGTTGGAACTTCAACTTCACCCTCTCCAAAAGTTATACCAACGCAACAGTCCGATTCATTTTCCCTCAGAACTTCCTCTCCAACAAGATACAGTGCAACGTTTCGGGAGTGGTGGATCCAAATATGAAAACGAGGGTCTTCCCCAGTCAGAATGTCTATGACTGCCTGAACCTTCAGCAGCCATTAGGGGGAAATGTTGCCATTGTTCTCTCGGGTGTGGTAAACCCTAATTATCAGATGACTGCTTCAGGGTTTCAGGTTCACATCATGGAGCCCAACAGTGTGATAGCTTCAGAAATTGTTACATCTGTTTCAACGGTAAGTATTCTGGCTAAACCTCTCAACACCACCCTCACTATTCCCAACAACTACAGGAACAACTCAGCCACCTATATCTTCCAAATTAATCCAGACACTGATCTCGTTGGCGGGGACTATATGGTCTTTACCTTTACTGGACTATGGAATCTCTTTACAAATGCAACTAGTGTCATTTCAGGAGTCACATCCTCACCAACACGCATTCCAACCTGGAGAAGTGTGGTTAATACAACTGCCTCTACAACCACCCTCACTCTCACAAATTTTAGCTCAATACCCAAGACAACGCAGTTTACCTTCTATCAACCCTTAGTGACTCCTATCGCTTCAAGCACGTACGTGCTAACGATAAACTCATACAGGTTCAATGGTGGGCTAGCGCAGACCTACACTCAAAACATCCTAATTAATCAGACAACTGGATACATTCGAGAGATGAAGCTTCACCCCATGCAAAGACCAATCAAATTGCCTGTAGGCTTGACAGGACCTCTTTAAATTGTGCTCTTCCTCCAGAACAACTTGCCACAGACCAACGTGCTTACCTACGGTAAAATTGTTATGGAAATTACACCAAACATTCCCGCACCGATTGTTTCCAAAAATGGTGTTCCAAAGTGCTACTTCTATAAAAACATCCCTGCCTCCAACTGCACCTTTGACTCCACTGACCCAATAAAAACAGTCGTCACTATCTTTACTCCAGTAAACTTCAATTTCCAGTAAAGTTAAGTGCCCCTTACCATCACAACCTAAGGTTTTCAAACCCCAAGCGACTAAGGTATTACGATAGACACCCTTGTCAAGAGATACTTCTTCAAGATACAATTCTATAGTAACTTTAGACCACCTCCGATTCCTCAAGAAGTTATCTTCGATTAATGGATACCTGACTCCATCCCTATTGGCTCAGTCAGCTGCACGAATACAGTCCTAAATGAATACTAATACTAACATCTTAAGTGCACCTTTACCACTCCTACTCAAGTGCTCAACAGCAATGGCTACATCCACTTCTTTAGGGTGGAGTTTAGTCAGTCAACAGGTTGGGGGTGGTACCCTGGAAGCAGTACTATAACTGCGGACTATCCTTGTTTG
>JACCDV010716154.1_pt1 | contig 12065 bp, 8 predicted proteins | sample 7446131 | NCBI WGS metagenome assembly JACCDV01 (sample SAMN15323448, study PRJNA562643) | freshwater metagenome | isolation source: river surface water | place: USA:Blue River Watershed | collected 2017-08-17
CACACCTGCGTTGGGCAGCTGGGCAAAATCAAATGCCAGTTGGGGGTTGCCCACGTTCATCATGATCTTGGTCTTGATCTCGGGCAAAACGCCCCGCTGGATTTCGCTGATCTCGGTTTCCAGCAAGCCGTCATAGATGTGACCGGTATCACCCTCGGCGCAGCTGACAGTGACCAGGGTGCCCTCTTTGAGTTGCTCTGTCGCGTGACCACACCCGACGACCGCAGGAATGCCCAGCTCGCGCGCAATGATGGCGGCGTGGCATGTGCGGCCACCCCGGTTGGTCACGATGGCGCTGGCGCGCTTCATCACGGGCTCCCAGTTCGGGTCGGTCATGTCAGTCACCAGCACATCACCGGGCTGAACCTTGTCCATTTCGCTGATGTTGTGCACCAGGCGCACGGGCCCCGTGCCGATCTTCTGACCAATCGCTCGGCCTTCGGCCAGAACGGTGCTCTTGCCCTTGAGTTTGTAGCGCAGCTCAGGGGCGCCTTTGGCCTGACTCTTCACGGTTTCAGGGCGCGCCTGCAAGATGTAGAGCTGGCCGTCCGTGCCGTCCTTGCCCCATTCGATGTCCATCGGGCGGCCATAGTGCTGCTCGATCACCACCGCATATTTGGCCAATTGTTCGATTTCAGCATCGGTCAGGCTGTAGCGGTTGCGCAGTTCAGCTGGCACGTCAACGGTTTTGACCAACTTACCCGAAGCGGCTTTTTCTTCGGGACTGGCAAACACCATCTCGATCAATTTGGAGCCCAGGTTGCGGCGGATCACAGCGCGGTTGCCTGCGGTCAGCATGGGCTTGTGTACATAAAACTCGTCAGGGTTCACAGCGCCTTGCACCACGGTTTCACCCAAGCCATAGCTGGACGTGATGAAAACCACGTCTTCGAAACCGGATTCGGTGTCGATGGTGAACATCACCCCGGCCGCCCCCAGGTCAGAGCGCACCATGCGCTGCACACCCGCCGACAAAGCCACATCGGCGTGGGCAAACCCTTTGTGCACGCGGTAGCTGATGGCACGGTCGTTGTACAAGGAGGCAAACACCTCTTTCATCTTGTGCAATACATCCTCGATGCCAACCACGTTGAGGAAAGTCTCTTGCTGACCAGCGAAAGACGCATCAGGCAGATCCTCGGCAGTGGCCGACGAGCGAACCGCAAAAGACGCTTCGGGATTGTTGCCTTGCAAGCGTAGAAACTCATCGCGAATGGCTTTTTCAAGATCTGCTGGGAATGGCTGGGCTTCCACCATAGCCCGGATTTCTGCACCCGCTGCGGCCAAGGCGCGAACATCTTCAGTATCCAGCGCATCCAGACGCGCATTGATGCGGTCGGTCAGGCCATCGAATTTCAGAAATTCACGAAAAGCATGAGCCGTGGTCGCAAAACCAGTGGGCACCCGGACACCCGTGGGCAACTGGGAAATCATCTCCCCCAAGCTGGCATTCTTGCCACCGACCGACTCCACATCGGTCATGCGCAATTTCTCAAACGGGACGACCAAAGCGGCCTGATCAAACAAAACAGACATGAGAAGCTCCAAAGTTAAAAACCGGGCTCCATGTGTCAGGTGGGGTTTTGTTGTTCTCTTTATGGAACCGCAAACCTGAGGGCCATGGATAATGAAATCATTTTAGGGGCTTGGCGGCCCTTGGTCTTTGAATTTTGTGAACTCACCATGTCCAAACGCACCGTATTTTTTGTCTCTGACGGCACCGGCATCACGGCCGAGACTTTCGGCAATGCCATTCTGGCCCAGTTCGACATGAAGACCCGGCATGTTCGCCTGCCTTTCACCGACACCATAGACAAGGCCCACCAAGCGGTGCGCCAGATCAACCACACGGCAGAAACCGAAGGCAACAAGCCCATCGTGTTCACCACCTTGGTCAACATGGATGTGCTCAAAGTACTCCAGGAACATTGCCAAGGCATGCTGCTGGACATGTTTGGGACTTTTGTAAACCCTCTGGAAAACGAGCTGGGCATCAAATCGCATCACCGTGTTGGACGGTTTTCAGATGTCAGCAAAAGCAAGGAATACCATGACCGGATCGAGGCCATCAACTTTTCACTGGCCCATGACGATGGCCAATCCAACCGGGATCTGGAATCGGCCGATGTGATTTTGGTCGGCGTGAGCCGCAGTGGCAAAACGCCGACCAGCCTTTACCTGGCTATGCAGCATGGCCTCAAGGCGGCCAACTACCCCTTGATTCCGGAAGACTTTGACCGCCGTCAACTGCCACCAGCCCTGGTGCCGCACCGCAAAAAGATTTTTGGCCTCAGCATTCAGCCTGATCGACTGGCCGAGATTCGCTCAGAACGGCGCCCCAACTCCCGCTATGCAAGCCTTGAAAACTGCCGCATGGAGGTCTCAGAAGCCGAGGCCATGATGCGCCGCTCAGGCATCCGCTGGCTGTCCACCACGACCAAGTCAATCGAAGAGATTGCCACCACCATCTTGCAGGAAATCCGCCCCGAACGGCTCATTTATTGAGCCGCCCGCCACAGGCGCTCAGGGCTCACTGGGTCAATGTGGCTGCGATCCGCTCTGCGCAGTGGCGCGCCTGAACCGGATCACGGGCCTCCACCATCACACGCACCAAGGGCTCGGTACCGCTGGCCCGGATCAACACGCGCCCGGCATCACCCAGCTCAGCCTCGGCTGTCTTGGTCGCATCCCGCAAAGGCTGATGACCTTGCCAGTCAAACCCCGACTGCAGGCGCACATTGATTAAGGTTTGCGGGAACAGTTCAATGCCGTGCAACAACTGCGCCATGGTCTGGCCGCTGCCCACGCAAGCTTGCAGAACCTGCAGTGCACTGATCAGACCATCGCCCGTGGTGTGCTTGTCCAAGGCCAGCAAATGCCCCGACCCCTCGCCACCGAGCAGCCAACCTTTGTCGTGCAGGACTTCCAGCACATAGCGATCTCCCACCTTGGCGCGAACGAACTGAACACCCCTTTTTCGGAGCGCGACTTCCACGGCCATGTTGGTCATCAAGGTTCCGACCGCGCCCGGCACGGCTTCGTCTCTCGCCAGGCGATCAGCCACCATCAGGTACAACAGTTCATCGCCATTGAAGAGGCGCCCACTGGCATCCACCAGTTGCAGGCGGTCCGCATCGCCATCCAACGCCACACCGTAATCGGCCTGGTGGTCCTTGACCAATTGGACCAGCGCTTCAGGATGGGTTGCCCCCACGCCTTTGTTGATGTTCAAGCCATCAGGCGAACAGCCCATTGAAATGACCTCAGCGCCCAGTTCATGGAAAACCTTGGGGGCGATCTGATAGGCCGCACCGTGCGCTGCATCGACCACGATCTTAAAGCCCTTGAGGGTCAGATCATTGGAAAAGGTGCTCTTGCAAAACTCGATGTAACGGCCCGCAGCATCGTCCAGACGACGGGTCTTGCCCAATGCTGCCGAGTCCACCCAAACAGGATCTTCCAGCAAGGCGGCTTCCACAGCCTCTTCCCAGCCGTCCGACAATTTGGTGCCCTGAGCGCTGAAAAACTTGATGCCGTTGTCGGCAAACGGGTTATGGCTGGCGCTGATCACCACACCCAAGGATGCACGCTGCGCCCGAGTCAAATACGCCACTGCAGGCGTAGGCACAGGCCCGAGCAAAACCACATCCACCCCCGCAGAGTTGAACCCGGACTCGAGCGCACTTTCCAGCATGTAGCCCGAAATACGGGTGTCCTTGCCAATCAAGACGGTCGGGTGTGCCTCTTGAGACTTCAGCACACGGCCAACGGCATGGGCCAATCGCAAAATGAAGTCTGGGGTGATCGGCTTTTGTCCCACTGTGCCACGAATGCCATCTGTACCGAAATATTGCCGCGCCATGCTGACCATCCTGATTTTTGTAATTGATGTTTGATTTTATGCGGCGGACATGGTGAGCCCCCCTGCTGCGCCTGTCAATCCGACGAAAAAATCAGGTATTGACACGCACGGCTTGCCAAATCTTCAGAGCATCGACTGTTTCTTTGACATCATGGACCCGCACCACAGACGCGCCACGATCCACGGCCAGCAAGGCCGCTGCCACACTGGCCGCTTGCCGTGCAGCAGGCTCTGGAGCTTGGCCATCTTTGGCCAAAATTTCCCCCAAAGACGACTTGCGTGACCAGCCGGCCAACACGGGACTGTCCAGTTTCAGCAAGTCTTCCTGATGAGCCAGCAAGCGGAAATTTTGCGCCACGGTTTTACCAAAGCCGATTCCCGGATCCATCACCAAACGCCGTGCATCCAGCCCCAAAGCCAGCAAGTGACGCTTGCGCGCATCCAAAAAATGCAGAACCGCCTCAAGCACATCACCATCCATCGGCGTCAACTGCATGGTGAGTGGTTCGCGGTGCATGTGCATCAGACAAACACCACAGCCAGGGTGAGTGGCGATCACCGCCTCAGCACCCGGCTGACGCAAAGCCCAAATGTCATTGATGATGTCGACCCCCAAATCCAATGCCACTTGCATGACCTCGGGTTTGTAGGTGTCGACCGAAATCGGAACTTGCCAGCGCACCAGTTCGCTCAGCAAAGGCACAAGCCGCTCCAGCTCTTGCGCAAGTGGCACGCGGTCAGCACCAGGACGCGTTGACTCAGCCCCCACATCCAGAATGCCCGCCCCGTCATTGAGCAAGCGCTCCGCATGCCGCAACGCTCCTGCTGTATCGGCGTGCTGCCCGCCATCCGAAAACGAATCAGGCGTGACATTCACGATGCCCATCACGATGGGTTGTGACAAGTCCAATTCAAAACGTGTCGTCAGCCAAGCCATGTTCAAGTCCGATCTTGCAATGTGATTTCTGTGCTCGCCAATGACAACGGGGCACAAGGCCCCGTTGTTTCATACCCTCTGCAGGAAACTCAAGCGGCTGTGCCTGCCGGCTCTGTCTGAACCGCTGGGGTTCCACCGTTGCTGCCACCGCCGGAAGGTGGATTGCGAGGCGTCCAGTCCTTTGGCGGCATCGGATCACGACCGGCCATGATGTCGTCAAGCTGCTCCTTGTCGATGGTTTCCCATTCGAGCAAGGCCTTGGCCATGGCATGCATTTGAGCGCTGTGCTCCTCGATCAAGCGACGGGCCAGCTTGTACTGCTCGTCGATGATGCGGCGCACTTCGGCATCCACCTTTTGCATGGTGGACTCGCTCATGTTGGTGGTCTTGGTCACCGAGCGCCCCAGGAACACTTCGCCTTCGTTTTCGGCATAAACCATCGGGCCAAGGGCATCGGTCATGCCATAGCGCATCACCATGTCACGGGCAATCGATGTGGCACGCTCAAAGTCGTTGCTGGCTCCGGTTGTCATCTGGTTCATGAAGACTTCTTCTGCAATGCGGCCACCGAACAACATGCTGATCTGGTTCAGCATGAACTCCTTGTCGTAGCTGTAGCGGTCTTGCTCGGGCAAACTCATGGTCACGCCCAAGGCTCGGCCACGAGGGATGATGGTGACTTTGTGCACCGGGTCACACTTGGGAAGCAACTTGCCAATCAAAGCGTGCCCCGCTTCGTGGTAGGCCGTGTTGCGGCGCTCGTGCTCAGGCATCACCATGCTCTTGCGCTCTGGACCCATCAGGATTTTGTCCTTGGCCTTTTCGAAGTCCTGCATTTCGACCACGCGCGCATTACGGCGTGCCGCCATCAAAGCCGCTTCATTGCACAGGTTGGCCAGATCAGCGCCGCTCATGCCGGGCGTGCCACGGGCGATCACATCGGCCTTCACGTCCTGACCGATCGGCACCTTGCGCATGTGCACATTCAGGATCTGCTCGCGGCCACGGATATCGGGCAAGGTCACATACACCTGACGGTCAAAGCGCCCCGGACGCAGCAAAGCGGCATCCAGAATGTCGGGACGGTTGGTGGCAGCGACCACGATGACACCCAGATTGGTTTCAAAGCCGTCCATCTCCACCAGCATCTGGTTGAGGGTTTGCTCACGCTCATCGTTGCCACCACCCAAGCCAGCACCGCGCTGGCGCCCCACCGCATCGATTTCGTCAATGAAGATGATGCAAGGCGCGTTCTTTTTGGCGTTTTCGAACATGTCGCGAACACGGGCTGCGCCTACGCCCACAAACATTTCAACGAAGTCAGAACCAGAAATGCTGAAGAATGGCACTTTGGCTTCACCGGCGATGCCCTTGGCCAGCAAGGTCTTACCTGTACCCGGAGGACCAACCAACAGCAAACCACGAGGGATGCGACCACCGAGCTTTTGAAACTTCTGGGGATCTTTCAGAAAGTCCACGACTTCCTTGACTTCTTCCTTAGCCTCGTCGCAACCGGCCACATCCGCGAACGTGACCTGGTTGTTGTTCTCATCGAGCATGCGGGCCTTGGACTTGCCAAAGCTGAAGGCCCCACCTTTGCCGCCGCCTTGCATCTGGCGCATGAAATACACCCAAACACCGATCAGCAGCAGCATGGGACCCCAGCTGACGAGCAAGCTCATGAGCAAGGAGCCTTCTTCGCGAGGCTTGACGTCAAATTTGACGCCACTGTTGATGAGGTCGCCCACCAGACCACGGTCCAAGTAAGTGGCGGTCGTCTTGATGCGGCGATCGTCGTTGGTGGTCGCGAGGATTTCTGTACCGCCAGGACCTTCTTGAATGGTCGCGGTCTTGATGCGGTTACCACGAACTTCTTCCAGAAAATCCGAATACCCGACGGCACTCGCGCCCGCAACGCCACGGCCATCAAACTGTTTGAACACAGTAAACAGCACCATGGCAATCACCATCCAAACGGCGATCTTGGAAAACCAGGGGTTATTCAAGCGAGGCTCCAATCAAAAAATTACTGTTGTCATTTTAGGCCTGTGCACTGGCAATTCCTTGCGCCAGTCGGTGTTTTGGCCCTGCAAAACACGGGAATTACTCCACCCGGGGCGAAATCAGCCCGATGCCGACCAAAAAGGTCTCAGATGACTTGTCACGCGAGGACTTGGGTTTGATCGGTTTGACCACTTTGAAGGTGGCCTTGAACAATTTAACCAATTGGCTGTAGCCGCTGCCATGAAAGAGCTTGACCACCAGAGCACCTTGAGGTTTCAAGTGGTTTTGTGAAAACTCCAGGGCCAACTCGATCAAATGGGCAATGCGCGCTGCATCCGATGACTCGATACCTGACAAGTTAGGGGCCATGTCGGACACGACCACATCCGCCTGACGCCCGGCCACAGCGGCCTCCAGCTGCGCCAGGACGTCATCTTCACGAAAGTCTCCCTGAATGAACTGGACACCTTCGATCGGCTCCATGGGCAAGAGGTCCAGGGCCACAATGGTGCCGTTGAGTTCACCCACAGCAGCCCCCTGGGGTGACAGACGGCGGCGCAGATACTGACTCCAGGCACCCGGTGCAGAGCCCAGATCCACCACCAGATGCCCGGGACGGATCAGACCCAGCGTCTCGTCAATCTCTTTGAGTTTGTAAGCCGCACGAGCCCGGTAGCCCTCTTTTTGCGCCAACTTCACATAGGGATCATTGACATGGTCATTCAGCCAGGCTTTGTTGACTTTTTTACTTTGTGTTTTTACTTTCATTCCTGTCCGTCCTTGCTGGGATAATAGCGGCATGCCTCAAATTCAACTCACTCCTGCAAAGCGTAAGGTTTTCCGCGCCGATGCACACCACCTTGATCCCGTCGTCATGATCGGCGGCGATGGCCTGTCGGCCGCCGTGATCAAGGAAACCGAAGCGGCGCTCAATGCCCATGGCCTGATCAAGATCCGGGTTCTGGGCGACGATCGCGCGGCCCGTGAAGCCATGTTCATCCAGCTGGCAGATCAGCTCAACGCGGCGCCCATTCAGCACATCGGCAAACTGCTGGTTCTGTGGAGGCCTCAGCCTGAAAAAATCAAGGAGATTGACGAAGACCGCAAAGCAGGTCCGCGCGACTTCAAGGTTCTGAAATACAGCAAGCGCGGCGGCCAACGTCCTGAAGTCAAAACCCTGCGCGTTTTGGGCAATCAGCGCCTGACCGCTGGCGGACAAATCAAACGCGCCAAGCCCAAGCAAAAGTCGGTCAAAAAAGGCCGCCTGGACTGATTGACCTGCAGACAAGCCATAACGCTTGCCTGAAAGCCTCAAGCCTGGTTCTGCCTCTGCAGTCCCAGGCTTTTTTCATGGCGATCAGATGTAGGAAACGCCCACAATTTCGTAGCGACGTACACCGCCTGGGGCCTGAACTTCCGCCACATCGCCCTCTTCTTTGCCAATCAAGGCACGGGCAATCGGGCTGCTGATATTGATCAGGCCCAATTTCAAGTCTGCCTCATCCTCACCCACGATCTGGTAGGTCACTGCATCACCGGTGCTTTCGTCTTCCAGTTCCACGGTCGTGCCAAAGACCACACGACCACCGGCATCCACCGTTGCCGGATCGATGATCTGCGCAGCGGATAACTTGCCTTCAATTTCCTGAATACGGCCTTCGATGAAGCCCTGACGGTCTTTGGCCGCTTCGTATTCGGCGTTCTCACTCAAATCGCCCTGGGCACGCGCCTCGGCAATGGCTTGAATGACGCTGGGACGATCTACCGTTTTCAGGCGATGCAACTCGTCCTTGAGCTTTTCTGCGCCACGTTTGGTAATGGGGATGGTTGACATGTTCTGTTCTCCAAAAGCAAACCGCCGAGTGTTGAGACTCGGCGGTCATTGTTTGCATTATGCCTTGCACCCAGGGCGCAAGGCATTGGCTTCAAGCAGCGATTCAGGCCGTCAGTTGAGCGTGCATTTCCTGCACGGAGATGACACTCAGTTGTTCCATGTACTTCATGCCCTCAACGGCCGCTTCTGCACCCGCAATGGTGGTGAAGGTCGTGACGCGGTTGAGCAAGGCCGAGGTGCGGATGTGACGCGAGTCGGCGATCGCATTGCGGCGTTCTTCGACTGTATTGATCACCAGCACCACTTCGTTGTTCTTGATCATGTCCACAATGTGTGGGCGACCTTCGGTCACCTTGTTCACGGTGGCACAAGCCACACCTGCCGCATTGATTGCCACAGCTGTGCCTTTGGTCGCAATCAATTCAAAACCCTGCGCCACCAACTGGCGAGCCACTTCAATGGCACGTGGCTTGTCGTTGTTTTTGACCGAAATGAAGACCTTGCCCGATGGCGTGCCGTCTGCCTTGGTCGGACGCGGCAACTTGGTGCCCGCCCCCATCTGGCTCTTCACAAAGGCTTCACCAAACGTCTTGCCCACGCCCATGACTTCGCCGGTGGACTTCATTTCTGGGCCGAGGATGGTGTCAACGCCGGGGAACTTCACAAAGGGGAACACCGCTTCTTTCACGCTGAAATAAGGTGGCGTGACTTCTTTCGTGATGCCTTGCGAAGCCAAGGTCTGACCCGCCATGCAGCGCGCAGCCACCTTGGCCAACTGAATGCCCGTAGCTTTGGAGACATAAGGCACGGTGCGTGAAGCGCGGGGGTTCACTTCCAGCACATAAATGACATCTTTGCCATCGACGTGTTGAATCGCAAACTGCACGTTCATCAAACCGACCACATTCAAAGCACCGGCCATGGCAGCCGATTGGCGCTTGAGTTCAGTGACAGTGGCTTCTGACAACGAGTAAGGAGGGAGTGAACATGCGGAGTCACCGCTGTGCACACCCGCTTGTTCAATGTGTTCCATCACGCCACCGATGAAGGTCTTGCCTTCGGGATCACGCAGGCAGTCCACATCGCACTCGATCGCATCGTTCAAAAAGCGGTCCAGCAACACGGGCGAATCGTTCGACACTTTGACCGCCTCGCGCATGTAGCGCTCCAGGTCACGTTGCTCATGCACGATTTCCATGGCACGGCCACCCAACACATAGCTGGGACGCACCACCAAGGGGTAACCCAAGGCCGCGGCTTTTTCCAAAGCTTCCGGCTCGGTACGGGCTGTGGCGTTGGGCGGCTGGCGCAGACCCAGGTCTTGCAACAGTTTCTGGAAACGCTCACGGTCTTCGGCCGCATCGATCATGTCGGGGCTGGTGCCGATGATGGGCACGCCAGCCGCTTCCAGGCCCAGCGCCAACTTCAAAGGTGTCTGACCACCGTATTGAACGATCACGCCGGTGGGCTTTTCCTTGTCCACGATTTCCAGCACGTCTTCCAGTGTCAGAGGCTCGCAATACAGGCGATCAGAGGTGTCATAGTCGGTAGAGACAGTCTCTGGATTGCAGTTGACCATGATGGTTTCGTAACCATCTTCGCGCATGGCGAGAGCCGCGTGAACACAGCAATAGTCAAACTCGATGCCCTGCCCAATGCGGTTCGGGCCACCGCCCAACACCATGATTTTCTTGTTGTTGGTGGGTTCGGCTTCGCACTCACCGTCGCCCACGCCGAAGGTGTCGCCGTTCCCCTCGTAGCACGAGTACATGTAGGCTGTATCGGTCGAGAACTCGGCTGCGCAGGTGTCCACGCGCTTGTAAACCGGGCGAATGTTCATCGCGTGGCGCTGAGCGCGCACGGCATGCTCATCGGTCTTGAGAAGCTTGGCCAGGCGGCGGTCCGAGAAGCCCTTTTTCTTCAACGCGCGCAGCTCTGCGGACGTGATGGCATCCAAACTGGTTTTTTCCAATTCGAGCTCGATCTTCACGATCTCTTCGATCTGCACGAGGAACCAGGGATCGATCTTGGTCAAGGCAAACACCTCGTCCACGCTCAGGCCCATGGCAAATGCATCGCCCACGTACCAAATGCGCTCAGGACCAGGCTCGCCCAGTTCTTTTTCGAGCACTTCACGGTCTTGGGTTTTCTCGTTCATGCCGTCCACGCCCACTTCCAGACCGCGCAGGGCTTTCTGGAAGGACTCCTGGAAGGTACGGCCCATGGCCATCACCTCGCCCACTGACTTCATCTGAGTGGTCAGGCGGCTGTCGGCTGTCGGGAATTTTTCGAAGGCGAAACGCGGGATCTTGGTGACCACGTAGTCGATCGAAGGCTCGAACGATGCGGGGGTAGCGCCGCCCGTGATTTCGTTGCGCAGCTCGTCGAGCGTGTAGCCCACCGCCAGCTTGGCAGCCACTTTGGCAATCGGAAAACCCGTGGCTTTGGAAGCCAACGCGGATGAACGCGACACGCGGGGGTTCATCTCGATGACGACCATGCGGCCGTCTTTGGGGTTGATGGAGAACTGCACGTTCGAGCCGCCCGTGTCCACACCAATCTCACGCAGCACCGCCAAAGAGGCGTTGCGCAAGATCTGGTATTCCTTGTCGGTCAGGGTTTGGGCAGGTGCCACGGTGATGGAGTCACCGGTGTGCACACCCATCGGGTCCAGGTTTTCAATCGAGCAGATGATGATGCAGTTGTCCGCCTTGTCGCGCACCACTTCCATCTCGTACTCTTTCCAACCCAGCAGCGATTCTTCGATCAGCAGCTCGTTGGTGGGCGAAGCTTCCAGGCCGCGCTTGCAAATGGTCTCGAATTCTTCGGGGTTGTAGGCAATGCCGCCACCCGTGCCGCCCAGCGTGAAGCTGGGGCGAATGACGGTGGGGAAACCCACGCGCTTTTGAACGTCCCAGGCTTCTTCCATGCTGTGGGCAATGCCCGAGCGCGCAGAGCCCAGACCGATCTTGGTCATGGCATCTTTGAACTTCAGGCGATCTTCGGCTTTGTCGATGGCCTCAGGCGTTGCGCCAATCAGCTCAACCTTGTACTTGTCCAGCACGCCGTTGTGCCACAGGTCCAAAGCGCAATTGAGCGCCGTTTGCCCACCCATGGTGGGCAAGATGGCCTCGGGGCGCTCTTTGGCGATGATCTTCTCGACCGTCTGCCATGTGATGGGCTCGATGTAAGTCACGTCAGCCGTGGCCGGGTCGGTCATGATCGTCGCAGGGTTGCTGTTGATCAGAATGACCTTGTAACCCTCTTCACGCAAGGCTTTGCAAGCCTGAACGCCAGAGTAGTCGAACTCGCAAGCCTGACCAATGATGATCGGGCCCGCGCCAATGATGAGAATGCTTTTAAGGTCGGTGCGCTTTGGCATGTTATTTCGCCTCCATCAGTTTGATGAAGCGGTCAAAGAGGTAAGC
>JACCDV011226794.1_pt1 | contig 12062 bp, 4 predicted proteins | sample 7446131 | NCBI WGS metagenome assembly JACCDV01 (sample SAMN15323448, study PRJNA562643) | freshwater metagenome | isolation source: river surface water | place: USA:Blue River Watershed | collected 2017-08-17
ATAGAACTTTATAATAAATCGAAAAACTATCGAAATGAATATCAACCTACAGCATTCTTACCACCAACTCTCAGTTCGTGGAAGGATTACTGATCCCTTCAAACTACCCCAGGGCAAGCTTAATGCCTCTTCCCTCATTAATCACCATTGGCCTCTAAATTCCTTTGATTTCTATTTGTCAGTTGATGAGGCGTTATCGATGCTGAAAGAGTAGCTTCAATAGTAGGTGAAGAAGGTGAGAGTAAGCTATCGAAATAAATGCCAGCAGATTAGCATGAGTAAATTAATACTTAAACTCAAAGATTGGTTGAAACTTATCAAGAAGTCGGAATTTTATCATGTGGACCTAGAGATGAAGGATATCTTCTATGGCGAGGAAGGATTGATGAATCTTTATTAGTGCGGCAACATACAGATTATTTGCTTGCTCAGCGAAATACAGAAATATAGGGCCAAGAACATTGACTAGGAATAGCTGACTCTCAAGGATTTACTCCAAGATTAGCTGGAAATCATTTTCAAGGATGTCTGCCTCAAGATTAGCAAGCACTTACTGTCCGAATTTAAAAATGAGATGTACTATCCAAGCAGATAGCTGGTTCTTAAATTGCTTAAATTCTATGGCTTTTCCTATGACTTCAACCTAAGTTTCCAGGACAACTATCAAAATGCTCTGCTTTAACGCAAATACACAGTGAACCCAAACCAATAATCTAGGGAATCAATAATAGTCTTGTTCACATTCAAGATGATATGCTGCTTTTAATCTTTAAGCGATGTGTGCTACTACGTCTCCTACCTCAAAAATATCCTTCTTGATAGGTCGAGTGGCGTGCTTACAGCTTAATATGAAACTTGGCTTCTCCTCTATGAGATCTCATTGAAGATGTTTGCTAGGTATTAAAATATACGTGCGCAGGAGTGTATTGAAGTTGATCAGATACTCTCTAGTAGCTTTGCTGATACCTAGTTCCAAGGATTTCTCATGAAGAATGCTTTGAAAGCAAATGTTTCACTGAGTAGCATAAACTTCTATATTAAAAACTGTAAAAGATAATAAAAAGAATAATTGAAATCCATCATTCTATTCAAAATAAATGCCTTAATTTAAAATAATTTCTGGAAGTATATCGAAGATATCTTCTAATATATTTAGAACTAGCTTTAAGGCGAATAAAAGGAAGATTATATTGATAAAATCAAAACAAAAGTCAGCAGCCTGATCTATGAGGGTTAATGCGCCTATCAGCTATATGAAGTTTAATACGGACTTACCTTTATCCTATAAAATTTGATCAAGTATGTACATTAGTTTTAAGAACTGCTCAATAAATAAGGCCTGGAAAAAATAACAAAAATAATAAAGGAAAAACATTCTAACTAAAAGATACTGATTGCTTTCAGAATGTTCAATCAATATATCAGTATGATATACTCATAGACATCATATGAATCCATGGACCTTCCAGCAGTATAAGACCTCTTAGTAATAATGGGTCTCTTTCAAGATAACAATTATGTCTGTCATAAATCTGTCTTCAAATTTGTATACTACCAACTTTCCAGTGAATAATTTGATGAGGAAATATGGGATACATTCTTTGGATTGCTAGCTCAAGTGTATTTTAGTGGGGGTTATGAAGAAAATTCAGATCTGGAGTTGATACATTCGCATGAAAAGTATAGATAAGCTCTAGCGAATAAAATATTAAAGGTGTTTCAAATACTAATCAGCTCTCAAATTAGTTAAAGAAAATAGCTGATCAACTGCATTGAAAATAAAAAATAGTTACTAAAATCATACTTCCTCATTCGAAGTTTCAAAGATAGCTTATTATTCTAAAGCATTCAAAATATATGCTTGATTTTCAACTCTCATCTCTCTATGCAAACTCTATAATTTGGCCTCAATTACTGCACTCCTTTTAGTATTCTCTAAAGCTGGAGGACTGATGAATCTTAGATGTCTCTTCTTTCGCTCATCTGTGAAGAAATGCCTATTGAGACATTGAAATTCATCTATAAATAAGTCTGTTCTGAATAAAATATTGAGACACATTTACTTTAGTCAATCCCTGCTACGTTTTGGAGTGGTTACTGGGAAGAGAACAGGAAATCTTGTGCCTTTGCATTCGCTGAAGATAATATCAATATTTAGCAATTTGATGCTCTTCAAAAACTTAGAAGATTCGAGTTTATTTTGAATTTAAGTTGCTGTGTCTTTGATAAATTGAACGAAAACTCACAGAAAAATATAAAATAGATAAAGATTATCTATGAAAAAGGAGCAGGAAAAATCATTGAAATCGCAAATAAATTAAAAACAAAATTTCTATAATCCTTAAATATTTCAATAGTCAACAAAGTCTAATGCTTAAGTGGATAATAAGTTAAGAACCTTTAAATAATTGACTCGTAAGGCTCATTCCTACTAACAAATTACATAAAGAAGAATTATTTTTTATTTATAGCGCGATAGTTCAATCTCATTGGAAGAATAAATTAGAGTGTAAAGCTAATTGAAGTTGAAGAAGCATTACTGCCCAGCCTAAAGCAGATAAAGTTCAATCCAAAGGACAAAGCTTATGAATTACTCTATAAACAAATCGAACTTTGCCTTAATATTTAAGCATCCTACCTCAAGAAATTGATTGAGAAGGAAGAAAACTTCACCTATTAAGTTTAAGTCACAAAAGATTGGGCGAAGCACCTCATTACTAACTGCAGTTCCCTTATTACTCTTCTAAAGAAACAAAATCCAAAATAGAAAGAAAATATTGTTATGTTGAACCAAATTATTGGCAATCATATTAAATGTCTTATAAGCAAATTAATGGTCCCTGAAATGCTTGTCTTCCTTCTAACTGGTGAATGCAAGCCCGTCCTCTCTAAACACTTATTCTCTTTGATGAAAGTAGGATTTTAACTTATCTACATAATCGACAACGAGTACGAATAACACTTCATTGTCGTAATTGAGAAGATAGATGAGCTTTTCAGATAGAGTAAAAATAAACAAATGCAGTCACAACATATCCTGAGTCTATTAGAGTTATTCTTTGAGCTTATCTTCAATAAAATTAGAATAAGGAGTTATCATCTCTATAGGATCATCAAGTTCTATCAGAAAGTTACTCAAGAAAGTACAGAGCAATTTAATACTATTATCTCACAGCATATTAGAGTACTCTTTGAAGAGTTCATCACGAACTATAAAAATATTAATGAAATCAATCATCTTTGTTCAAGTAAGAAAAATATTAATCCAAATTACTCTAAGTTTGCAAGGCATGAGCACTCTCTCAATTATATTGAAACTGCGTGCACTCTTAGTATGTTTATCAATCTTTTCTGCAGGCTGAACTATTCTTCTCTCACGATTGGAGTATAAAAAATCTTCTGTGAAGATTAATCTAAAGTTATCTATATTGATTACTTGACCTCACTAACCCGCAAAATCGTTACTGAGGAAATTGAGATTTCTCAAAGAGATCTATAAATCTTGAAAATTGATGTATATGGAAACCTTAATATCATAACTCAAGGACGTCTTTCATAGAGACTTATGAATAAGCTTATAAGTTTGGCCAAAAATTTGTTAAGAGTAAAGACTGATCTAAAAGGAGTGAACAAACTTCCAATAAAAATCCTCGCTGATAAGATCGCAGCATAAAACTTATAAATAAATCTTGAATAATTCGAGGACGAATGCAAAGCTATAAGTCTTGGAGCAATTAGTGTCCATAAAAAGCTGGCAATACACATTACTAGTAATCTTCATCTCTGCAACATATTCTACGTCACGGGTCGTAATTTCTAGAAGTACATTGAACTTAATCATATGATTTGGAATAAAAACAGACAATAAACCTCACAGGAAGTTGGCAAGGTGGCCAGACTCGGACTATCTGCCTTTCACGTTTAAATTGGAGAGGAGATTTATACTGCCCTTGAAGGACTCATGCACAAACTGCAAAAGTACTATTAAATCAGCTCTAATAGTCACGAGTATGCATAGAAGTTCTATAGTATATTCAAAATCATTTGCATCTCTTGCTTGAATAATCCTTAAATATTGCCTCTACTAATGACTCAACAACTTGTCATCAATAAAAAAACTGTGTCTTTCTATGAATTTGTGTTCATGACTCTCAAGGATTGTCTACCTTTGTTTTGCTAATTCTATACTGCTGTGATTAAGACCAATTCAGGGTTCATCAAGATAGCTTAAGACTAAATAATAAGCAAGAATTTATAATTCTAGCTCACCATCAAAAAAAGATTATTAACTTTGTTCAAAGAGTAAATCACAAAGAAATAAAGCTAATATATTTACCTAACAAAAGCAATCAATTACGTTCAACAATACTCAGACAGCAACCGTTTTAGATTTTACAAATTCGTTAAAAATAGTAATGACGTTTACTAAAGCATTTTGAGATAATTTGAGAAAGATTTTAATATATAATTAATAAAAATAAGCGAGTAATACATAAATAAAAACTATTCATCTTTTAGCTGTTTTGAAATTTATTAGTTACTCTAAGTCGCTCTTGAAAAATCACTTGTACAAACTCCAGCGCTTGACCTCAAAAAGCTTCATAACTAATAAGAGATAAAGAAAGCCTTTTACTGCGAAGGATAAAATATTCCATAGGGCAATAAATAAAATTTAGCTGATACTGAAAGAAAAAGAAGTGAAACTAGTGAGTACACGCGTCCAAAGAGTGACAGTTTCTCCAAATTATTAATAAAATCATTGTAATATTCTCATAATCCTTCACAATGCATTGTTAAAGGCAAAAAAGCCAAAGACACTAAACAAATAAGATGTAATTACTTACAATAGGATTTGATTAACTTGAATGATTCCAAGTTTATTATATCTGACTGGAAAAGCAACTTTAGTAATAAATAAAAAAGCCCAATAAACGCAATTATGGTTGAAAGATTCATGCTTTTCAACTAATAAATTGAGAATAGATAGTTCTTAAAAGATGTCATTATCTTCCCAACAAAAATAAACTCAGAATTGACTTAAAATTCAGGATTAAGCAATCAAGACGGTATTAATGAAGATTAAGCCAACTAATCATGCTAGCATTAAAACAATGACGACATTATCGAATCGATCGACAGTATTAAGGAGTGCGATGAGGTAATAAACTTTTCATAGAAGAATGTTGAGGAATCACAACCATTATACGAATTCATTGAGAATTAGCAAAGGCATGAAGTGCAGTAATCGTCGAGCATGATCTACTCATAGATTGAAATAGAGCATAACTCGGATGGATCGATGAAACTATTCGGAGATGACGATATTGTCCAGATCCAAGAATAATAATAGATAAATTAATAAGTGAGTAAGAACGATATTGTTGAATTGATATAGGATTACACTCTCAATCCTGAGGCCATTAAGCAGATAGTTTATAAAATCAAATATCTTTCCACAAGATAGCTACAAAAATTACATAGCCAGCAATCAGGTGAAATAGCTTATGTCTTAGAGGGTGAACTAAGACACCGAGGAATCTTAATTCCGACTTAGGTCAATAACTATTAGTATTTCTTTATGGACTAATCTAAAATTTATGAAAGACTCAAAAATAAAAGGATATAATAGAAAGAAAAAGAGTTTTTCATTCCTCAATTTTCAACAGCCTTTCTTAGAGAGTGGTTCAAGGTTATTTTCAAAGCCATTGGAGAGCATTAGAGCCTATCTAAAAAAATAAGTAGTTTCTGTAGAAGAATGTTATTATAGATGAAAAATATTAACATGATTATCTACGAAAGTCTACAAGTACTTAAAATGGATAATAATACATTTGAACTTCGTTATAAAGATGTCATTACTTTCACTAAAAAATATACACCATAGTATTATAAACAAGCCTTAATCGATCAAATATTTGGACTCATGATTGAGTATAGAATTGGCTTGCCGATAATTTTCTTTGGGAATTGGAATGCTGAGAAAGGGTTAGTTTCTTCAAGGAATAAATAAGCAAAAGATGAAAGCATTATTGAAATAATTCTATCTGTATTAATAAAATCAAATGAAAAATAGTCATTCTTTTTAAAGAATTTGTTAGATTACATTTAAGTCCTTAATAAAACAACTAAATATCAATACCCTTATCTCCAAATCCAAGACTCGATAGTTCTATCAAAGAGAATTCTCTAATAATTATCTGTAAAAATGCACTCTACCAACTAGGCATTTTCCTAAAACTAAAAATACTTCAAGATGATAAAAATAATGACATATCTCCAGACCAAAAGCTATCAATAGTTACTTAAGATATAGCTAGCTAAGATTACTGATGTTGTAAAGAAGTCATATTTAAAATAAGACAACATTTTGCAAGTATTTAGGAAGAACTATGCAATGGAATAGGGATTATAGATTGAAAGAAAGGCTTAAATTTACTGGCAATTAAGAAAATCAAAGAATGCAGATTAATATAATACTGAGTTAATCTATTGTAGGAAAATTTTTACAGATTTAGCATCTATCGTCCTTGAGAAATTGAAAGAAAATTGTTTCAATCTGTACTACAAAAGAGAGTAATTGATTATGAAGGAAGAACTTCTTTATTTGAGAAGGAAGATGAATTAGATGAGGAATTACTCATAAAAGTATGAACTTTAGGCGGAGTTCAAGGAAAAAGAAAAGAGATATTCATTTTGGAAGAGGAATCTCATCAATTTAATTATAGTCTAAGAGATTGTTCCTGCTGTCGAAGAAATTAGTGTGGAATTCTTAGAACAGATAAAACAAACTGCGGGATTACTAAGCTAACTCTATTCTAATTTCTGTCAAATTGCATCAAACACTCCTATTCTCTTCAAACAATCAGCATAATACTATAAAATTATTCTTGCCTATGAGCTCCTAAAGAAGTAAGAGTAACAAACATTCCATTCGATGTCTACATTAAAGACTATTCCTTCAATACAATCAACAAGACAGATGGACGGTGGACGAAGAAGAAGTTCTTTGGCAGGAAGACACTCAATATTCCAAATAAGCTGCATTGATACATCATCAATCTTAAAGAAAAGCGCATCAATGTTTACAATGGATAGCTTAGCTATGTAACCCAACAATCCTCTATTCGGAATCCATGCTAAAAATGCTGATATGGAGACAAAACTTAAATTCCTAAAGCAATAGAATAAACTAGGATAAAAGATCATTGAGGTGGAAAGGTAAAATATGTGGATTAGTACCGCTCCTCACGTAGATGATAACTTCGGAAATTATGATATAAAGATAAAGATATAAGGAGAGATTGGGATTGACTATGGTGGAGTAACTAGAGAATGGCTACATACAATTGTAAAATAGATTTTAGATCCAAGGCTCGGATTGTTTTAGCTTAATGTCAATCAGCTTGCCTTCCAACCATCTCGACTTTCCTATTTGGTTCCCAATCATCTCAATATCTTTCATAAATTTGGAATTTTGGTTGGGAAGGCAATGAAATAAAACTGGCTTCTTTAACTCAACTTCACTAAATCATTCCTCAAGCACATACTCGGAGCATTGCTTTATGTCGAGGATCTAGAAGACATATAGCCTGATACAGCTAAAGGATTACTTTGGATATTGAAAAACTACGTTGACTAAGATTTAGGACTAAACTTTACGTATGACGAAATAGTGCTCGATAATAAAAGGACAGTGGAACTTGTGCCTGGAGGAACATAAGTATATGTTAATTAGATGAATAAAAAAGAATATGTTAAGAAATTAGCATATACAAAAATGACATAGAGTATTAGAGAGCAATCTCTTGCATTTATTAGTGGAGTTTAAAAGGTTATCTCTTTGCAAATGCTTAAAATGTTTAATTATCGATAGATTGGTAAATACTTTGCAGGAGTCTCCACCATAGATGTCGGTTAAATGAAGACATATGCCAAATACTAAGGATATTCCTAAGAGAACGAGAATATAAAATGGTTTTGGTAGTCAATGTAATAAAAAAGCGAATAAGATAAAGCTTAATTCCTATTCTTCCTGACAGGCTCATACAGAGTTCCATATAGCGGATTCAAAGACAACCCAGTTACTATTAACAAGATGCCTGGATGTAAAGATTATCTACCTGTTGCACACACTTGCTTCAGCATAATTGATTTGCCTGAATACAGTTCTAAAGACAAACTTGAGTGCATGCTATGGAGAGCAGTAAAATAAGGTAAAGGCTTTACGGTTAGTTGATATATACTCTTATATTTCTGTAATAAATTTATTTAATAATGAATGATAGTAAATATCGCACCATTGATCCTCTCATATTATAAACTCTCAATCTTAATGAAGCCAGAATGAATCATATCCTTAATATCATTCATGGGAAGGAAGACCATCATAATTATGCTAAGACTGAGCGGAGGCCTATAAGGCCATTGAGTAAGAATAGAACGATTTCGGTCATTCATCAGGATTAATCTGCTTTGCCTCCAATTAAAACTATAGATATAAAAAGTAATCAAAGAATGATAGAGAGACCCTCTCCTAAGAGATTTTTTACTCTTAATAAAAATAAATCTAATGATCAGCTCATTACTAATCAGTCAATAGATAAGAGTAGAACAGTCTAAAAAAGATAGAAATCTCCAAAACGATATGAAGTGAATTATAAGAGTCAAAAAAAGATACAGAAATCGAGATAACTTGAGAAAGATTTAGTGAATATTGACGAGTAAATAAGTAAGATGCAAATAAAAAAGAAATAATAAATAATGAAAAATTATATGATGAGTAATATAAAGAGGAGTAAATCACAAGATCTAAATCCTAAGGACATCTACAGGATGGAAATAGAAACTATAGTTGCAGATTTGACTCCTATTTAGCAATTATAAGACGCTGAGAAGAAAATGCAAAGACTAAAAAGAAGATATAAGCATTTGGCCCATTTTGACAAGAATTACTACCTTCGCATCAACCAAATTGATATGCTTAATCTCGCATGATTTTTATATAACGAAAGTATCAATATTTGGATTCTAATAATCATGTTCTCAAAGAATTCAGCACATCGTTTATGTTGCTGTATTATGCTTATTTCACATCCCAAAGGTGGGAAACAGTTGTAGTCATAGTTGTTGATTGCCTAAGTAATCTTCGCAGTTCAATTATTTATGAGTCTTTGCCTGAATACGATGAAATTTGGGAGAGTAGTTTTTCATTGGAAGAGGAAATTGAAATAAATTTATCGTTAAATGCTTTGATGTCTTGACTATATTTTGCTTATGCGGCTGCAAGCCGAGAATCGTAGAATTGCTTTTGGTTGTTGAGATCTTCCTGAGATTTACGTTTTAGCGTTTATATCACATTAGTTAGAGTTTAGACTTCGTTCTCCTTTGCCCTTAGTCGGGTTTAGACTGAGTTTCTACTATTTACTGATGATTAGTCAACTTACTTAAGTCTTTTTGCAAGTCTAGCATTTTCTTAAACAAGTTTCTTTGCCTATGATTCATGTTAGTTTCTCAATACTATAAGATTAAACTATGCTTATTTTCTAATTTTTTATGCTTCAAAGTGTGCTTAATCAACCTTCCTTCTTAAAACGCGTATTTAATCTTAATATTTCTTTTATTTGTCCTTGAAAGATGCAGTTAAATTATTAACATATTCCCTATGTCCCTCTATTTCTGACTATAATAGCTTGGATCTTTGGGAGTAGGTTGATGCTTCTTCTTGAAGGCGAGCTTGTTGTTCATAAATATTATTATAGTGGGTTTTGATCTGATCGAGCTGTTCTTCAAGCTATTTCACTTCTTACCTCAATTATAGCTCATTCTATTGCAGATCCTTCCATTTCTTTTCAGCTTCACGATATTTATTCTTCATCTCGTATTATTGCTGCTCTGCATTTTTTAAGTTTGCAATCAATCTGTTCTTTTCGGATGTTTCCCTCTAAATGGTCTATATAATAAAGATTTTACTCTTTCAAGCTATGTTATCTTGGCTGTATATTCATATTAGTTGACACTCCTTTTATTTTCTTCAGGCTTCTTTTTAAGAGCTTAAATTTATCTCTTTAGGACTTCATCATTTCTTTTCTCCAGCTCTGCCATCTTTTGATAGATGAGATTAACGCTATCAGCAAGCGCTTTATTATTAGACTCATTTATTTATCTACTCTTATACATCAGTTATTAGATATAGTTTTTTTCTATCTTCTTTTCTACAGGTCTTTCAAAATCTTTTTATTTCTTGAGATGCTATCTTTCGATTAAAAGCTCATGTACCTTCTTATCTTTTTCTTTGATCTCTTCTTCTAGCTTTTTAATTATGTAAGCCATTTATTTTTAATTGCCTCCTTCTTTGGATTCGAACTGTCTAATTAATCTATTCATTTCATTATTCTTCTCTTTCTCTAGTAGATCGAATTCCATCTTAAAAGTTTTGCATTGAATTTCAATATTCAAGTACCTATCCTTTTCTATTCTCAAGAGTTAGTGTATTCTCCTTTGCTCATCAAAAGCTTGCTTTATTTCTCGGTCTTTATTAGATATTTCTCCTTATAAAAACCTTATCTTTTCATTCAATTCTTTGATCTTTTGTATGCTCTTTTCGTTTTAATGGTACGATTTGTTTAGTTCTCCTTGGAGTTCCTCTTCGGTTCTTTGTAATGCCTTAATAGTCTTCTAGTATTCTTGATGAACTCCTCCCTTACCTTATATCTGATTCTTTAGTTAATGAATTGATTTTTTTAATAAGATTTAGTTGTTCAAAAGCTATTCTATTTTTCTCATACTGTTTGCAATAACTATTTCGAGCTGCTTCTTCTCCAAATGGACATTTTAGAATTATTTGGAATTGAACTTGGGAGATTCAACTGTCATCTCCTTTATTCTATTTGATTTCTTAGACTGAGCTGAGCTTGATAATGAAGAACTCTATGATATCCTTGCATTATTCTGTTGATCATACTTCTTCGGATACAATTGTATATTATCTTCAATGGATAGATGCTTCAATATTTCATACTCTTGCTTGAGTTATTTCATAATCTAATTTCTAGAAAGACCATTTTTCTTGGTGTTGACTTCATAGTTATAATCATTGAAATGACTATGCTCTGTGTAATTATTGGAAACCTTGCTATTCTGGTGTTTGGTCTGCTTGTACATGTACGTATTTCCTTGCTACTCTTCGTTGTTAAAGTAAGGCAGGTCCTGCTGGGTATGCCTGATAGACTATTACATCTTTATCTTGGATCTTGTTAGCATTCAGGTAATGAACTGATGAACAATATAATTTGAATTATACGATAGCCAACAATAAAAATTAATATATTTTATTCCCATCTAAAATATAGTTATGCTTTTTATAGTCTTTCCCCATTTATGAGTCAGTTTTAGAGTAATGTGAATTAATAAAAATATAGATTAAAATGTAAGACTGGACTGCTCCTCTATAATTTGTTCAATATTCAATCGAAAATGGATATACAAGAGTACACTGCGAAGATATGCACAAAGGCACATGCAATGCATTTTGTTTGAATTATTTTTTTCGTGTCTGGAGAGCATCGTATAAAACCTATGGAGTTGTATACTTGGTTAGCCTATTATTCAGACTAAAGAAGATGTCAAAGAAGTAATTATTAAGCTAAGTTAGTCCTTTTAGGTAATTCGTCAAATTTATTATTGATTACTTGAAATCAACTTCGATAACATCAGTTCAGATGATGATAATGCGTCGAGTTATATGTTTCTTGGCTCAACATTATAAAAACAAGCAAAGTAAATTTATTGCTAGCTTAGACAATTTGCTTATAGCCAACTTCCTTTCAGGTATGTATCTTGCTGTTGAATCATACACCAGACAAATTTAAATTTCTCTTTATCAATTAAATAATACAAGCTTAGTAATGTTTATTTTTAATTTAGGTCCTTTGGAATATGGCTAAACGCAGAAAAATAGTGAAAGGACTTCCAAGGGGCGAGGAGTCGTTAGTTGGATTGTCTGTTATGGTTGTTGCTTACCATTTCTTCAATAATCGCTCATTAATTCGTCAGAATTATGTCTA
>JACCDV010231505.1_pt1 | contig 12061 bp, 10 predicted proteins | sample 7446131 | NCBI WGS metagenome assembly JACCDV01 (sample SAMN15323448, study PRJNA562643) | freshwater metagenome | isolation source: river surface water | place: USA:Blue River Watershed | collected 2017-08-17
CACGCCGATGCGCTTCGAACACGCCTATCTCGAAGGCATCTCGAAACTCACCCGCGAAGACATCGCCTACGCCGAACAGCTGGGCTACCGCATCAAGCTCTTGGGCATCACCAAGCGCACCGCGCAGGGTGTGGAGTTGCGCGTGCACCCCAGCCTGGTGCCGACCCAGCGTTTGATCGCCAATGTAGAAGGCGCCATGAATGCCGTGATGGTGCAAGGCGATGCCGTGGGCACCACTTTGTATTACGGTAAGGGTGCAGGCTCCGAGCCGACCGCCAGCGCCGTGATTGCCGACTTGGTGGACATCACCCGTTTGCACACCGCCGATCCGCTCAATCGGGTACCGCATCTGGCCTTCCAGCCAGGCGCCATGAGCGATCTGAAGGTCTTGCCCATGGCCGAAGTGGTGACCAGCTATTACCTGCGCTTGCGCGTGGCCGATCAAGCCGGTGTGTTGGCCAAGTTGACGGGGTTGTTGGCCGATGCCGGTATCAGCATCGATGCGGTGCTGCAGCGCGAAGCCGACCAGGTCAGCCAGGCCGGTGAAAACCAGACCGATGTGATCATCCTGACTCACGACACCCGTGAAGGCACGCTCAACGACGTGCTGGCCCAGATGCAGGCTTTGCCCACCGTGATGGCGCCCATCGTTCGTATCCGCAAAGAAGAGTTGAACTGATGCGTTACCTGTCCACCCGCGGTCACGCTGACCGCAAACGCTTTTGCGAAATCCTGCTCGAGGGCCTCGCGCCCGATGGCGGTTTGTACCTGCCAGAGTCTTACCCCCATGTGGATGCAGCTGCTTTGACGCGTTTGCGTCAGGTCTGGCAAAGCCAAGGCTACGCTGCACTGGCTTTTGAAGTGCTGTCGCTCTACATCGACGACATCTCCGCGGATGACCTGAAGGCTTTGTGCCAGAAGACCTATACCGAGCAAGTGTTCGGTACACCACAAATTGTGCCGCTCAAGCCTTTGCAATCTGCTGGCGCGTCCAAGCCGGACCTGTACCTTGAAGCCTTGTCCAATGGGCCCACCTTGGCCTTCAAGGACATGGCCATGCAGTTGTTGGGCAATTTGTTTGAATACGAATTGGCGCGTCGCGGTGAAGAGCTCAACATCCTGGGTGCCACCTCTGGCGACACTGGCAGCGCCGCCGAATACGCCATGCGTGGCAAAAAGGGCGTGCGTGTGTTCATGACCAGCCCCAATGGCCGCATGAGCCCGTTTCAGCAAGCACAGATGTTCAGCTTGCTCGATGACAACATCCATAACATCGCCGTTGAAGGCGTCTTTGACGATTGCCAGGACATCGTCAAGGCGGTCTCCAACGACCTTGACTTCAAACGCCAATACAAAATCGGTACGGTCAATTCGATCAATTGGGCGCGCTTGCTGGCTCAGGTGGTTTATTACTTTGCGGGCTATTTCCAGGCCACGCAAAGCAATGATCAGAAAGTCAGCTTCACCGTGCCCAGTGGCAACTTCGGCAACGTCTGTGCAGGCCATGTGGCCCGCATGATGGGTTTGCCCATTGACCGTCTGGTCGTGGCCACCAACGAAAATGATGTGCTCGACGAGTTTTTCCGCACTGGTGTTTACCGCGTTCGTGGCACGGCCGATACGCACGAGACTTCGAGCCCTTCGATGGACATCTCGAAGGCCAGCAACTTTGAGCGCTTTGTTTTTGACTTGCTCGAGCGTGATGCGGTCAAAACCCAAGCCATTTTTGGTGAAGGCTTGAGCCGCCAGGGCTTTTTTGATCTGTCGGCTGACGCCCGCTTTGGCAAGGCTGCCAGTGTTTACGGCTTCGACAGCGGCAAGAGCACCCACGCCGACCGACTCAAAACGATCCAGCAGGTCTTTGCCCAATATGGCGTGATGATCGACACCCACACGGCTGATGGCGTCAAAGTGGCCAAAGAGCACTTGAATCCTGCTGTGCCCATGATCGTGCTGGAGACGGCCTTGCCGATCAAGTTTGCCGCCACCTTGGTGGAGGCGCTGGGTCGCGAACCTCACCGTCCGGCTCAATTTGAGGGCATTGAGCAACTGCCCAAGCGGGTCAAAGTCATGCAGGCCGACGTGGCACAGATCAAGGCTTACATCGCCCAGCACTGCGACTGATGGCCATGTTCAGCGCAGCAAGATCACCCCTGATGCCTCTGGATGAGGCCTTGAACACGCTGTTGCAACAGATCACCCCGCTGACAGGGGGCGAGTCGGTGGCGACTTTCGATGCCGATGGGCGGGTCCTGGCCGCGGATGTGGTGTCAGGCTTGCAGGTGCCTGCTTTTGACAATTCATCGATGGACGGTTATGCCGTGTGTTGTGCCGATGTGGTGCCGGGGGCCGTGCTTTCAGTCACGCAACGGATTGCGGCAGGCCATCAGGGGCAGGCATTGCAAGCGGGACAGGTGGCCCGCATCTTCACAGGAGCGCCCGTGCCGCCCGGTGCAGACGCCATCGTGATGCAAGAACAGGCTGAAGTGGTGACCGACGCAGACGTGCCGCAGGTGCGCTTTCATGTTCAGCCGGAACCTGGTCAGTGGATCCGCCGCAGTGGCGAAGACATCCGTCAAGGGCAGACGGCGTTGCGTCGTGGGCAAAAACTCGGCCCTGCTGAGCTGGGTTTGGCCGCCAGTCTCGGCTTGGCGCATTTGAGTGTCGTGCCGCGCCCGCGCGTGGCCTTGTTTTCAACCGGCGATGAGCTGGTCATGCCCGGTGATGTGGCGCCGCAAGACATGCCACCTGGGGCCATTTACAACTCGAACCGCTTTTTCCTGCGCGCTTTGCTGCACCGTTTGGGCTGCGAAGTCAGTGATCTGGGCATCGTGCCGGATCGGCGTGAAGCCACGATCGCAGCCCTCAAGACAGCAGCTGAGCACCATGATCTGATTTTGACCAGTGGCGGCGTGTCTGTGGGCGAAGAAGACCATGTCAAACCCGCCGTTCAGTCCTTGGGGGCATTGGCGCTGTGGCAAATCGCCATGAAGCCCGGTAAACCCTTTGCCTACGGGCATGTTCGCCGTGAGCGTGAGTCCGGCGCTGCGCACTTTGTGGGCCTGCCCGGCAATCCGGTGTCCAGCTTCATGACGTTTTTGCTCTTGGTTCGTCCTCTGATTTTGGCTTTGCAAGGCGTTCAAGACCTCCAGCCTGAATGCTTGCAGTTGCCGGCGCATTTTGAACTGCCCAAAGCAGACAAGCGGCGTGAATTCTTGCGAGCACGGCGCAATGCGCAAGGTGGTCTGGATCTGTTTCCCAACCAAAGCTCCGGGGTTTTGACCTCGGTGGTCTGGGGAGATGGCGTCATCGATAACCCAGCAGGAAGTACCATTGCCCATGGTGATGTCGTGAATTTCTGGCCTTTCTCGGGGTGGTTGGCATGAAGGTGAATGTCCGTTATTTCGCTGCTTTGCGCGAAGCCATTGGCACGGGTAGCGAAGTGCTGGAGACAAGCGCTGCTGACGTGGCCGGCCTTCGTGCCGAGCTGGTGGCCAGAGGTGGCGCGTATGCGCAATGTCTCGCTCCAGGTCGTGCGGTTCGTGTGGCGGTCAACCAGGTCATGGCCAGCGACAGCACGGCTTTGCCGGCCGATGCTGAGGTGGGTTTTTTCCCGCCGGTGACAGGGGGCTGAGGTCATGACGGCACGCGTGCGGGTTCAATCAGCAGATTTCGATGTGTCACAAGAAATCCAGGCGCTCAGGGCGCAAGACCTGCGCGTGGGTGCGGTCTGCAGCTTTGTGGGCACTGTGCGCGACACGCGGGCTTTGACCGGCCAGTCACAAGACGAAGTGCAGGCCATGGAGCTTGAACACTATCCGGGCATGACCGAAAAATCGATCGAGGCCATGATCGATGAGGCGCATCAACGCTTTGACTTTTATGCCGCGCGTGTGGTGCACCGTGTAGGGCGCTTGTTGCCTGCGGACCAGATCGTGCTGGTTGCCGTGACCTCCGCCCACAGGGGCGAGAGTTTCAAGGCCTGCGAATTCTTGATGGACTACCTGAAAACCCAGGCACCGTTCTGGAAGAAAGAGCAGACCCCTGAAGGCGCGCACTGGGTGGATGCGCGGGTCGCTGACGACGCGGCTTTGGCCCGTTGGGGCATACAAGCTTCCAACGCTTGAAGTGCAGACACCCACAGACTGAAAGGCTCGGTCGCTTGCTTCAGTGGTCTCAGTGGGTGTAGCGCGGTGTTTCTTCTGCCACTGCCGCAGTGGTCTCGACAGCCGCAGGTGCTGCCGTGCTGGAGAAACCCCAATCGGCTTTGACCAAGGCTTGTTGAATCAGGTGAATCAAGCCATGCACCAAGTTGGCCTGCAAATTGAGTTGGCAGGATTTAACGGCGCCCTCAGGCGATTTTTCCTGAAAAGCGATCAAAAGGCCGCCGCCCGCTTGCAGGCTCAATTGGGCATCGGTGATCAGCAAGGGCTCTTCGCCCAGTGGCTTGCGTTCGGCTTTGGCTTCAAATGGGGTGGAAAAGTCGGCCTTTTGGAGGAACGCATCCCGTTTCAGCTCGGTGAGCATTTTTTGCGCCGTTGTGTCCGGCGCAGCGACGCCGGGTTGGCTCGCCTCCAGCCGGGCCACCGACTGGTCAATGGCAGGTAACAGCCGAAGGCTCATGCGCCGGGTCAGCCAAAATCGGAATTCCTGCTGGTCCTGTGTGTTCAGGCGCAGCAAAAGCCGATCTTGCCGTTCTTCGTAGCTGACAGAGAGCTGGTGAATGTTCATCGCTTGATTTTAGGCAAAGTCTTATCGTTGGCTCAAGCTTGAAAATCCCCAAAACAGCCCAAGCTAGGCGTCATTGGAGAACCATTCATGCGTATTGAAAAATTGACCACGAAATTTCAGGAAGCCTTGGCCGATGCACAGTCATTGGCCTTGGGACGTGACCATGCCTACATCGAGCCTGCACACGTTTTGGTGAGCATGCTCAAGCAAGAGGACGGGCCCAAGGCCTTGCTCCAAAGAGCAGGTGTCCAGGTGCCTGCCTTGTTGCAGGCGGCAGAGGCCGCGGTTTCGCGCTTGCCGCAAGTCACAGGACAGGACCAGGTTCAAGTTGGACCTGATTTGGTGAAGCTGCTGCAAGCTGCTGAAAAAGAGTCCATCAAGCGTGGCGATGCTTTTGTTGCCAGCGAGCTGTTTTTGCTCGCACTGGCCGACAGCAAGAGCGAAGTCGGCCGCATCTGCAAGGACAACGGCTTGTCTCGCAAGAGCTTGGAGAGTGCGATTGATGCGGTGCGCGGCGGCCAGACCGTGGGCAGTGCCGATGCCGAAGGTCAGCGCGAAGCCCTTAAGAAATACTGCATTGACCTGACCGAGCGTGCCCGCATGGGCAAACTCGACCCGGTGATTGGCCGCGATGACGAAATCCGTCGCGCCATTCAGGTCTTGCAGCGCCGGACCAAAAACAACCCTGTGTTGATCGGTGAGCCGGGCGTGGGCAAGACCGCGATTGTGGAGGGCTTGGCTCAGCGGATCGTGGCGGGTGAAGTGCCGGACTCTTTGCAAGGCAAGCGTGTTTTGTCTTTGGACATGGCTGCGCTGCTGGCTGGGGCCAAGTTCCGGGGTGAATTCGAAGAGCGCCTGAAAACCGTGCTGAACGAGTTGGCCAAAGACGAGGGCCAAACGATCGTCTTCATCGATGAGTTGCACACCATGGTCGGTGCAGGCAAGGCCGAAGGTGCGATGGATGCGGGCAATATGCTCAAGCCAGCTCTGGCCCGTGGAGAGCTGCATTGTGTGGGGGCCACAACGCTGGACGAATACCGCAAATACATCGAAAAAGATGCGGCGCTGGAGCGGCGCTTTCAGAAAATTCTGGTCAATGAGCCCTCGGTGGAAGCGACCATTGCCATCTTGCGCGGCTTGCAGGAAAAGTACGAAATTCACCACGGTGTAGACATCACCGATCCGGCCATTGTGGCGGCGGCTGAACTCAGCCACCGTTACATCACCGACCGGTTCTTGCCCGACAAAGCCATCGATTTGATCGATGAAGCCGCTGCGAAGATCAAGATCGAGATCGACTCCAAACCCGAGGTCATGGACAAGCTCGACCGTCGTTTGATTCAGCTGCAAATTGAGCGTGAAGCCGTTCGCAAGGAAAAGGACGAAGCGTCTCAAAAACGTTTGGCCTTGATTGAAGAAGAAATCATCAAGCTCAAAAAAGAAGCGGCCGACCTGGAAGAAATTTGGCATGTTGAGAAAGCGCAGGCGCAAGGTGGGCAGCAGGTGCGCGAGCAGATTGACCAGCTGCGTCAGCAAATTGAAGAACTCACCCGCAAGGGGGATTTCAACAAAGTGGCCGAGCTGCAATATGGGCAACTGCCTGCACTGGAAAAAACACTGAAAGAAGTGCAGGCCAAGGAGGCCGCGCCGGGCGAGAAGCCTGCACACCGTTTGCTGCGCACGCAAGTTGGTGCCGAAGAAATCGCCGAAGTGGTGTCTCGTGCAACGGGCATCCCGTTGTCCAAGATGATGCAGGGCGAGCGTGAAAAATTGCTCCAGATGGAGGGCAAGTTGCACCAGCGTGTGGTGGGTCAAGAGGAGGCGATCTCGGCCGTGGCCAATGCGATCCGCCGTTCGCGCTCGGGCCTGTCTGATCCGAATCGGCCGACCGGCTCTTTCCTGTTCCTGGGCCCCACCGGGGTGGGCAAGACCGAGTTGTGCAAAGCGCTGGCGGGCTTCTTGTTTGACAGTGAAGAACACCTGATCCGGGTGGACATGAGCGAGTTCATGGAAAAGCACTCGGTGGCCCGCTTGATTGGTGCGCCGCCCGGCTATGTCGGCTACGAAGAGGGCGGTTATCTGACCGAGGCGGTTCGCCGCAAACCCTACAGCGTGTTGCTCCTGGACGAGGTGGAAAAGGCGCACCCTGATGTGTTCAACATCTTGCTGCAAGTGCTCGACGATGGTCGTTTGACCGATGGCCAAGGGCGTACCGTGGACTTCAAGAACACGGTGATCGTGATGACGTCCAACCTCGGCTCGCCCATTATTCAGGCGATGGTGGGCCAGCCCAATGAAGACATCAAGGAGGCGGTGTGGGATGAGTTGAAAGCCCATTTCCGTCCTGAGTTCTTGAACCGCATTGACGAGACGGTGGTTTTCCATGGTCTGGATGCGCAGCACATTGCATCGATTGCCAGCATCCAGTTGCAAGCCCTGCGTGAGCGTCTGGCCCGCATGGACTTGACGCTCGACGTCAGTCCTGCGGCTTTGTCGGAATTGGCCAAAGTTGGCTTCGATCCTGTCTTTGGTGCCCGGCCTTTGAAGCGGGCCATTCAGCAAAGGCTGGAGAATCCCTTGTCCCGCTTGCTGCTGGAAGGGCGGTTCCCGCCCAAGAGCGGCATTGAAGTTTCGGTCGATCCAGTGCGCAACCCGGGGCAGTTTGACTTCAAGGTGATTGAAGCGGCGGCTTGAAGCGCAGGTGCCAAATCAGGGCAAGGTGGTGACACCTTGCCCTTTTTTTCGCGGCTAAACTTCGCAACTTGCAGACGGGCGAAGATTTCATATCCTTGAAGCCGCATGGCTGCATGCACAAAGACTGGGCTCCCATGCAGTTGGCGTTTTCAGGCTCAGAGCCGTTGGTGGATTGGCAAGACGATGCCAAAGTGATGGCCTTGGTCGGCATGGCGCATGCCTGCTCGCACTTTTCGCATTTGTTGTTGCCGCTGATGTTCCCGATTTTTATTCGGGATTTTGGCTGGAGCTTTTCAGAGCTGGGCTTTCTCAGTACCTTGTTTTTTGTGGTGTCGGGCGTTGGTCAGGCGTCTGCCGGGTTTGTGGTCGATCGGGTGGGGGCGCGGCCCGTCTTGTTTGGCTCCATGGTTTTGTTCACATTGGCTTGTTTGTTGGCGTTTTCCGCGCAGGGCTACACAGCGCTGATGGGGGTGGCGGTCTTGGCTGGTTTGGGCAATGCGCCGTTTCACCCGGTGGACTTCACCATCTTGAACCAGCGGGTCTCATCCCCCCGACTGGGTTACGCCTTCAGCGTGCACGGCCTGAGCGGCAATCTGGGTTGGGCCTTGGCGCCTGCGTTTTTCACGCTCACAGGTGCACTTTGGGGCTGGCGACACGCCTTTTTGGCGGCAGCTTTGGTCTATGTCTTGGTACTGGGCATTTTGTTTTGGCACCGCGCATTGCTCAAAACCACGGCATCTGCATCGCCACAAGGGCAGGCCCATGACTCCCATGATTTGGCCTTCTTGCGCTTGCCGGTCGTGTGGTGGTGTTTTGCGTTCTTTTTGTTGTCCACGGTTACCTTGGCCGTGGTGCAGAACTTCTCGGTGCCCATCCTCAAGGCCTTGCATGGTGTGAGCCTTGAGTTGGCCTCCATGACCTTGTCCGCCTACTTGTTGTTTGGGGCTGTGGGCATGCTGATCGGTGGTTTTGTGGCCGCACGTTGGCCTCGCTGGAGTGACCGTGTGGTGGCTGCATGCATGACCTGCGCCGCAGTGCTGATGGCCTTGTGTGCCAGCGGTTTGTTTGGGCATGTGGGCACTTTGTGGGTGTTGGCCGCGACAGGGTTCGCTGTGGGAGTGGGAGGCCCCAGCCGTGACTTGATGATCAAAAAGGCCACCCCCAAGGGCGCAACTGGCCGTGTCTATGGCCTGGTGTATTCCGGTCTGGATGTGGGCTTTGCCTTGTCGCCCGTGGTGTTTGGCGTTTTCATGGACCGCGGCTGGTACCAAGCCACTTTGTTGGGCGCAGCTTTGGTGTTGTTGCTCAGTGTGGGGGCAGCTTTGGGCGTGGGCAAACGCACAAGCGTTCCCGCGTAAAGGGCGCGTTGTCTGAACGCTTGCGACAGGGGCTTTGTGGGCGTTTGGGCACAATGCCCACATGACGAAAAAACTGGCTGGCCATCTCCTCGTTGAATGCCTTTTGGCCCAAGGCGTGACCCATGCGTTTGGTGTTCCGGGTGAGAGTTATCTGGCGGTGCTGGACGGCTTTCATCTGCACCAGGGCAGCATCCGGTTTGTGATTTGCAGGCAAGAGGGCGGTGCCGCTTTCATGGCCGAAGCTCAAGGCAAACTGACCGGACGGCCTGGTGTGTGTTTTGTCACTCGGGGGCCAGGTGCGACCAATGCCTCGATTGGTGTGCACACGGCGTTTCAGGACTCCACGCCGATGGTGCTTTTTGTTGGCGATGTGGCCAGCGACACACGCGACCGCGAGGCCTTTCAGGAAATGGACTACACCCATTTTTTTGGCCCATCGACCAAAGGCATGGCCAAGCGGGTCGAGCGTATCGACGATCCTGAACGCTTGCCCGAGTATGTGGCGCGCGCTTTTGCGACTGCCATGAATGGTCGTCCAGGGCCTGTGGTGCTGGTTTTGCCCGAGGACATGCTGACCCAGGCGGTTGAGCATGCTCAAGCCTTGCCACGTGTCGAGCCCGTTCAGGCCTGGAGTGATCCGGGTGCATTGCGCAGTTTGAGAGACATGCTCCTGAGTGCGCAAAAACCATTGGTCATTTGTGGCGGAGGCGGGTGGACTGTGCAGGCTGCGCAAGCCCTGCAGCGTTTTGCCGAGAATTGGCAATTGCCCGTGGCCAACGCGTTCCGCTTCCAGGACACTTTTGACAACCACCATCCTTTGTACGCGGGCGATGTCGGCATCGGCATCAGTCCTGCTTTGGCAGCGCGTGTGCGCGGGTCGGATTTGATCCTCGCGATCGGTCCGCGTTTGGGCGAGATGACCACCGGCGGTTACACCTTGCTCAAAGCCCCCAAGACAGATCAAAAGCTGGTGCACATCCACGGCAGTGCCGAAGAGTTGAACCGGGTTTATCAGGCTGATCTGGCGATTCACTCGACCATGAATGCAGCAGCCAGGAGCCTCGAAGTCCTGACTGCGCCTCCTGATTTGCCCTGGAGCGACTGGGCGCGCTCTGCCCATGCCGAGTACCTGGCCAACCTTGTGCCACAGGTACTGCCGGGCGACATTGACATGCCGGCCATCGTCGCTACCCTGAAAAAACACCTGCCCGAAGATGCGGTGCTGACCAATGGCGCAGGCAACTTTGCCAGCTGGATGCACCGGTTTTTTCAACACCATGGTTTGGTCAAAGGCCACAAGACCCAATTGGCGCCCACTGTGGGCGCGATGGGTTATGGCGTGCCGGCTGGCATTGCCGCCAATTTGTTAACTGGGCGTTTGGCCTTCACCATTGCAGGTGATGGTGACTTCCTGATGAACGGACAGGAGCTGGCCACGGCGGTGCAGCATGGCGGCAAAAGCATCATTTTGCTTTTGAACAATGGTATGTACGGCACGATCCGCATGCATCAGGAGCGGGAATATCCAACCCATGTGACGGGTTCGCAGCTGAGCAATCCTGATTTCGTGATGTTGGCCCAGGCCTATGGCTACGCGGCAACGCGTATTCGCAAAACAGCCGAGTTTGAGAGTGCCTTGCTTGATGCGCTGCAACGGCCGCAGGGTACCTTGATCGAGGTGATGCTTGATCCGGAGGTGATCACTACGCGAGGCACACTCAGCGCCATAACCCAGTCTGCATTGGCCAAGCGTCAGACTTGATTTCATGCGTGCAGCGCTGTTGGTGCTGCTGCAGGCATGAAAAAACCCGCCGAGGCGGGTTTTTTCATGAGCGAGTCGCTGAATTACTTCAGGTGCTTGCCGATCAGGCCAGCCATTTCGAACATGGTGACTTGGGCTTTGCCGAACACAGCCTTGAGCTTGTCGTCGGCATTGATGGCGCGGCGGTTGGTCGCGTCTTGCAAGTTGTGCTTCTTGATGTACACCCACATCTTGCTCACGACTTCGGTGCGTGGCAGGGGAGTGGCGCCGACCACGGCAGCCAATGCGGCGCTGGGGGTCAGTGCTTTCATGAACGCAGCGTTGGGTGTGCGTTTTTTAGCAGGAGCTTTGGCCGCTACTTTTTTAGCGGGTGCTGCAGCTTTTTTAGCTGGAGCGGCTTTCTTGGCCGGTGCTGCTTTTTTAGCGGGAGCAGCTTTTTTTGCCGGGGTTTTTTTCGCAGTTGCCATGGTTGAGTTCCTTTGATCGGAAGTTGGTTCGCCGCTGAGAAACAGTTTGTTTTCAGCTGAATGCATGCTACTGGAGAAATCATCACTTTCCAAGGGGGAAAAGCAATTTTTGCTAGGGGTTGTTGCGGATTTGTCTTGCTTCATGCGCATTTGCGCGTCTTTTGCCCTGGCATGGTGCGTATGGCCTGTGTAAGCGCTGTGATTTCCACTCGCCGTTTTTAAAAGGCACTTCCATGGCACAGACACCTGACTTTGTTTTTTCGACGTGTGATTTTTGCGATGAACACAAAGCCAATGACACTGGCGAGATTCGTGTCATCCCAACGGTGTTTCAAAACTACGGTGCACGTGATCGGTTTGCCGGCCAGGTTTTGACGGTCAAGTGCTATGAAGACAACAGCCATGTCAAGCAGGCGGTGGAGTCGCCCGGGCTGGGTCGTATCTTGGTGGTCGATGGTGGTGGTTCAATGCGCCGAGCTTTGTTGGGAGGCAACCTGGCTGCTGCTGCAGCCCGCAATGGTTGGGCTGGGATCATCATCGACGGTTGCGCGCGCGACGCTGCTGAACTGGCCGTTCTGGATCTGGGCATTCGCGCACTGGCGCTCAATCCCATGCCGACCTTGCGTGTGGGCCAAGGGCAGACCGGCGGCCTGGTGTTTGTACAGGGTGTTCCGATCCGGGCGGGTGATTGGCTGTATGCGGATGCCGACGGCATCGTCATTGGGGCGCGTCCTTTGCATGTGATTTCATGATGCAAAGATCTGTTTTCATAATTTGAAAAATTACCTTGTTGCACTGCCGCATTTTTTCTCAATATGGGAAACGCAATTTCGTATTGAAAAATTTGTTTTGTAAGCTGTTGAATTTAAAAGAATAAAAATAACTCTTGTATAAGACATAAGAATAAAAATAAGTCTTGTACAAGAGTTAAGATTTGTCCAACGACGAAGCAGAATCCGCTGCCCACATCGCCCGATTTCAACTTGACTTCAGGAGTTCTCCATGCCCGCTAACCTCAATCAACAACTGAGCCGTGAACAGCAAATCGC
>JACCDV011018115.1_pt1 | contig 12061 bp, 9 predicted proteins | sample 7446131 | NCBI WGS metagenome assembly JACCDV01 (sample SAMN15323448, study PRJNA562643) | freshwater metagenome | isolation source: river surface water | place: USA:Blue River Watershed | collected 2017-08-17
ATATTATTAATTTATCTTTTTATTGAAATAAGACAATAATAAATATAAATATTTTAAAAAGCAAATTTTCAAAAACAAAAAAAAACAGTTGCTTATATTCATAGTTGGTAATGCCCTAATACATTAACTAAAAAAATAAAGAGCTTTCAAATCTTTCAAGAGTTTGAAAGATTTAATAATATAAGTATTAAGAAATTAAAATATTGTCAAGAAAATCTGTCTTATATATAGGTTTTGATTATAATAATGCGATAATAAATAAAAGATAACAAAAAACTTTTTTTTTAAATCCGCATGTATTTGCATATAAGTTAAAGAGTCTAAATAATATTTAATATGGTGATTGTCCCCTTCTATGAATTGAATATTGTGGATGAAAATATTTATAAATTTATGCTATAAAGCCTTCTCTTCTTTCCAAATGATGTCTCATTTTAGTAGTATTATAGATTTGCTTTTTTTGTAAATATTAATTTATTTTTTTTTATAATAAATTAAAAATCTATTTTTAAAAAATAATTTATTTATTATGTTCATATATTTATAAAAAATAATAGATATTTTTTTATTTTTTATAACAAAAAATGAAAGATTAATATTTAAAATTAATTATTATTTTATCTCTCCTCTTTGCTCATCGGGATGGAATCAGCCACCTTGGAACAAGAGCTTGCTGAGCTTGGGAAGTCTTTTATTGCGTTGTCAAAAAGAACATTCACAAGTTCAGTGGAACTCGATGAGTTGTTTCTTCAACTGAAAGAAAAGCAAGACAAAATTGAGGACCTTAAATGGTCCATCATTGAAGCACAGCAGAGTCTTGCCTCCAAAAACATTGAGGTTCATGAGAACCTCAATAGACTCGGGATGAAGTTTGAGAATAGTTGGGCGCTCTTTATCAATGAAAGCACAAACTACATGCATGGAAAGCCATTGACTGTGCAAGGCTTTTTGAAGTGGCTTCTTGCAGGGGAAGGAGGCAATGATGAAGACCTTAGCAATGAAGAGTTTGAGCTCCTTCTTCGCCATGAGTAAGCGCATATTCTCGCATAGGCGCTAATTCATTATATCTCACAATTTTTTTTATTTTATAGAAAAATATTATCCTTTAAGAAATAATAATTATAGGTATTAAAAATAATCTTTAATATAATTGGTTTTATTTATAAATTTATCTATTATAAATATTCATTTTTTTAATATATGTATATTTAAAAATAGATATTTATATATATTTCCATGTTTTTTTTAACCAAAAAATGAAAAAATAGTATCTGTTAATTATTTTATTTTCTCTCGCTCCCCTTGCTTTCGCCTGGTCAATTTCTGTGGTCATGGCTGAAAAAACGTCTTGCACCGAGGCAAAGGATGCCTGCTCGGGGATTCCGCCTGAGCTTGCAGAAATGACCGCAGCCGCAACCACTCTCGTGTGGCTAAATTTGAATGTGGAAAAACTTTCTTATAACGATTTGAAGACTATGCAAACAAATTATCAAATTCTTGAAAAATTCCTGAAACAAGTGAATGAGAACATTTCGACCCGATTGGGAGAGCTTCTACGCAAAGATGAAAACGTTCTCACGAAGGTTAAAGATGTTGAAAAGACTTTTCAGGTCTTCTGCTCACTCCGCGATTGCGGAACGTTGAAGTGTCCTTTGACAAAGGAGGCATTCATGACTTTTATTTCGCAAAACTTTAACTAAACAAACCTTGTGATGAATCCCATATTCATCTACATCTCTCACTAATTTTTTTTATGGTTTTATAAAAAAATAAATCATTCTTTAAGAAATAATAATTATTACAGACAATATAATTTATCCATTATAATTATCCATTTTTAATAAATATAAACACATTAAAAGAAATGGATAGTTATAGATATTTCTTTTTTTTTTTAACCGAAAAATGAAATATCAATCCATATAATTTTAGCATTATTTCTTGTTCCCAACAACCACCATTGTTATGGCTAGCAACAGCTTCATTGGGGAAGTCTGTCCTAAGGAAACTATTCTTGAAGATGACGACAATGTCGAGGAAGATACCGATATCTATCCCGACGGGCCTATTGAGGGTTTTGACGGTATGAGCACATTTGCTGAGAGTGTTGTCGAATGTGCAAAAGAGACAGCAGGATATATTAATCTAAAAGACGAAGTCGGCCATGATGCAATTTCCGCAATGTGGGCAGCCAAGAAGATTGAAAAATTTGCTGATGTATTGGGTTCTTTATATATTACCCACATTATGAACATACAAGATTTAAAGAAGAGAATGGAATTTCTATTGGAGTTGCAAAAATTTATCCAAGACGAAATGATAAAAACAAACAAAATGATGAAAAAGGAACAGATGAAAATGAAACATACGGAATAAAACTCAATTCATATAAGTTGTTTTAATTCTTTCTTTTTTTTCCATAATTAATACATAGAATATAAAAAAATAAAAATCTATGTCCTTTGGTTATATATGCTAATTAATAAAAAAAGATTATGGATATGAATTATTAATCGCTAAAAATAAAAAATATATAAAATAATTTTATAATTTATTTACAAGTTTCTCAATTGTATTATACCATTCAACTATACTTTCATTATCCTTAAATAAAAGATGATTTGCGCTTAGTATCTTATCACTTATAGATTCCCGCAGTTCGGCATCCGTGCATATATTAACCGTAATATTACAATAATCATCTAAATTCGCGGCTACGCAATCCATTATATCCATCTTCTTGTAAAATCCATATGTAAAGCGGCCATTTAAATATTTAGTGGGACAAGTAATAACGGGAACACCATAATCAAATGCTTCAAGCGACATATTACATCCGCCAAATGGATATGTATCTAACACCACTGACGACACTGAAATTAGATTATAAAAATCATATTTCTCCAAAGTATTTCTAAATACAACGCGATTCATAATTTCCACATTTCCTAAATTATTATAAAGTCTTACAAGATGCGAACGACTGAACGGGACATTATTAGACAATAATAACTTTGCATTTGGTAATTTGGACATAATACGCCCCAGAATTTTTTCATATTCATCCTTGTATTTGAATGACGATTGCATGCTAAATAATATAATGTCATTCTCCCCGAAGCCGAGTTCTGCACGTGTCTTAAATGGCTTCTCAAACGTGAAAAACTTAGATGGTGGGTAATAATATGTCGAGAGGCTATTAAGTTTAATAAGTGTTTCACTATAATTATTTTGTGCGTCCTCATCTTCGAAATATTTACTACTGAAATAATAATCGATTGTCGATATCCCGGAGGTTTCACTATGGCCCCATGTATTTATTTGAATGGGAGCTAGCCTACTATATGCCAAGTTAGTTGCGAGTGTTTTCATCCCGATATCCGTATATATAATAACATGGAATTTATGATTTTCTATTTCCTTCCTTATATCATCTATATTATCACAATTTAGAAAGATAAATTTTATGTTTTCATTATTATATAGATTATCTGCGTATTTGCTTGTGCCATCGTGTGTTTTCAAGTGTGAGGCGAAATATATTTCGAACTTAGAGGGGGCTCCCATTATTATACCGATTCTGTCTCGCAAGACGGAGGAATCATTAATGAGGGTGTCTGATATATAACATACTCTAATTTTCCCGCTTGGTTTTCCCCGCGCCAAAACCGGCGACGTATAATTTATAAGAGGATTAATTTTACGAACAACATTATTATGTAATATCATTATATCCCTATTATTTCGCCCCTGATACGAAACCGGAAACAATGGATAGGCGAAATATGTAGCCTTTAACCATTCCTTATGACTCGTGAAATTATTCGCATCTTTCCAATTGTCCAATATATATTTTCCCATTTCCAGATAATTCTTCCTAAGTATATCTAAATTGTCATCCGTAAAATACGGCATCGCGAAGAAAAACCAATATATAACATCCGGGATATTAAATTTACTCATTTCATCATATAACATTTTCAGCCATTCTACATTTGTAAAATTTAACAGAAGTATTTCCTTTTTCTTTTCCGGCTCTACGAAATTACTAAAATGCATCGCTATCTGCGGCTTTATATATTCAAATAGATATGTGAAAGATATGATTTTTATATTATATTCATTTGTTGTCATTATATTTCGCATATTACTTACAATATTTTTAAATGTTGTAGTTAATTTCTGTTTCATCTGTTTTTCATTGTAATTCAGGGTTTTATATTCTTTCCAATAATACAACATTGCGAATCTATTACTAATACTTATACGATAGTTTATAAATTTTATGTTTTAACTACTATATATATTATTAATTTGTTTTAATAAACTAATTTTCATAAACTAATTCTTATAGGCTATAACAATAATTACAACAATAACAACAATGACAATAATATTATCCAAGGTCTAAATATTATAATTTAACTTAAAAATTTTAGGTATTCAAACAATGTAAATGAATATAGCAAAAAGTCAAACGGTAATAGAAAAAAATGAAACCGTTGAACACCATAATAATGGATTTATATCAAAAGATAATAACTTCCAAGATGCAGATGTGGATGCAGATGTGGATGCGGACGCAGAAGACGATACCGATGCGGAAATAATGCCAGACGCAAGTATAAAAACCACCGGAGAGGATGAAGAAAACTATTTAAGCGATGACGAAAAGAAGAAAAAAAGAGGAAGAAAGCCAAAGATAAAAACAGACCAACCGGAGAAGATTAAAAAACGCCGCGGACGAAAGCCGAAGGATAAATTCAACTATAATATTGATGTTAATACAAATACAATTAGCATAGAAAATAATTTTAAACTAACGGAAGATGTAAATATTATCGTCAAATTAACACACATAACGAGCGAAACATTGCAAACCATATATAATAATTATATAATGCTTGGTATATACAATCCAAATGTAAATATACCGGAATCATATGGAAACGATAAGAATTTATATAATAATATGAAAATGCCGACGCCATACGACCCAGCAATTAAAAACATATTTATGCTATCAACAGATGAGAATGGAAATACAACCGCCGCAGCGCCGGATTGTAATCCAAAGGAAACCGATAAACAAACAGCAGAAGGGGGCGCGCAACAGAATTTATTAACGAATATACTTGGCGAACAGCCGCAGAAGAAGAAGTTAAAACAGATTGATATATTACTAATGCAGAGGACATTAAAGAATGAAACCGTGAATCTAATGCAGCAGATGATACAGTATAATAATGTTGAACAACGTCCTCTAACATCAAATATAAAATGTTTTTGGTGTTGTAATTCGTTTGATACATTTCCATGGGGAATACCAGTCCAATATATTGGAGAGGTTTTTAAGTTATATGGAGTGTTTTGCAGTCCATCATGTGCATTATCTCATATATATAATTATAATAATAATAATATAATTATTAACTCGCAGGAATCTGTTTCTTTGCTTCATTTATTATATTATAAATTAACGGGGGAATTCATGCAAATATTACCGGCGCCCCCGAAGGATTGTCTTATAGAATATGGCGGCCAACTGACAATAGGTGAATATAGAAATAAGATAAATGCAAATACAAATATTTATCTTATTAAAATACCGCCGATTATTAGTATAATGCCAGTTATGGAATCCGTTGAGACTGATACTTTAATATATACTGAAAAGAAAAATACTCCTCCCGCAAATGGTAAATTACTCCTCAAACGTATGAATCCACTCAATAAACCGAAATTGAAATTATAATCATTATAATCTTAATGAGTCTAATTTCTTTTCTTTTTTCCCGCTTTTAAAATATTATTTATGGATGTTTGACTTAACATTAGTCTATTCTTTTATTGTATATCCCTTTTAAATCTTTAAATGTAATACATAATAAAAATTGAAATAATAATAAAAATAAAAATAAAAATAAAAATAAAAATACATAATAATACATAAAAATGAAAAAAAAAATCTAATATTTTATAATCAAAACGCAAAAGAAGAATAAGCATAAAAGATAATAAAACGGATATAAAATATCTGCAAAGATGGAATCAATTGATTCCTTCCCCGATACATTTAATCTTATTAATATAGATAAAACACAAATATCGATTAACACGAAGATGGAGGATATTTACATTGACAAACAAAAAGGAATATATACTTTCCTGCAAAATTATATAATGAAATTGTATGGAAGAAAAAATATTCTTTTCCTCGATTTTATAAATGAAATAAGGAGAATAGATTTAACTCGCGTGAAAGACTATAAAGATTCAATTGATGAAATCGAATATAATAAATTATTAAAAAATAGATATTATTCTATTAATCTTGCAACATGTTTGAATATATTATATAAGGCCTTGCTTAGTGAAGAATATATTCCTAAGATTAATGATAATTATAATTTAAATATATTATCTCTAAAAAACCTATATGTGTATAGATGCATCATATTTAAATGTGAAACACTAGTAATCATTAATCCGCAAAATCCACTTACCCATGAAACTTATAGAGACAGACAAATTCAGTCCATGAGATTAGAATATTATACATTTGACTATAAACGCAACACATTCCCCTATACATTGCAAAAATTAGAAATCCAGTTTTATAAAATTAGAGATGATGAAACGTTTATGTGTGAATTTCTACCAACGTCATTGCGTGAGTTATATATAAAAAATTATTATAATACCGCCGTAAATCTTCGCCATCTTACCAATCTAGAAAAATTCGAATTAGATAGCGGCATATTTAATAAGGTATTCGACGATAATATATTTCCTAATTCGCTGAAAAGGCTAGACCTATATATAATTTGCTACGAACAAAAGTTAAATCCAAAAGCGTTTAATAAAACATTACAGGAATTATATATACACATTAATGAATATGCATATCCATTTGAAAAGGAATTATTTCCCGATGGGTTAAGTAGATTATATATATGTAGAAACTATAATTTACCTTTTACATTTGATATTCTGCCGCAAAAACTGAAATATCTACATCTTGATTTGGGGGAAGAAGGTAAAATAATTGGAGCACTACCAAAGTCAATTGACCATATTGAAATAATAAAATATTTTGAAGGAGAGGTTGTAGATTATAATGTTCGTAAATTATCTCTCGGTATTAGTTATTATGACAATGGAGAAATTGATACCCACAATACCGATGAAATTGACATAGATACGGATACCGTTATTGTAGTTAGAAACAATACGATACATTTGGAAATAAGTCATTGCGAGGGAATAATAGACCTACGGCAAGCATATAATCTTAAATACATATATATATTTAGATATATACCGACAGAGGAATTTATATTATACGACCCATCATTTTACATAATAAATAGCTCGTATGCACATAAAATATTTCTTGACGATGGTGAGACGGATTATGTTATAGATATGATGATTAAAGTGAATATAAACTATATAAATCGGCTATATTGTTATTTCCTTTATCTATGCAAGATAAATAGTCTTATCCTCCCCGTTGAAATATATATGTATATTTATTCATATTATGATTATAATTGGTTTAAAAAAACATTTGTCAATTGCAATAGAGATTTTGATAATCCATCCATATGGGAAATTACCCAATAAATATACTTATCGATATTAATATATTTTTTTTTTGTTGTTTTAAATCGACTCATTTATTTAAATTATAATAAAATATTATAAAAAATATAATAATAATATAAATATTGTAAGATAATATCAACAAAAAGGATATTATAACATAGAGAAATATTTATATAAGCATTTGCCAAAATACATATAAAAATATGAAACTATGTAATTTATATATTATTCAGGGCTTGGGATGTGATAATAAATTTATCGTAAATCAATTAGCAAATGAATGCAAAAAAACAATTGATAATATGTATTATATTATTGAAATATATTGTATGGATATGTTTTTTAATATGACAAGTGATATTATAAGAAATCATAACAAATTAGCAGTAAATTTAGATAAAAGCGAAAAATATAATGAATTGGTTATGAAAATAAAAAAAGACATAAGCTATGGTATAAATGTTGTAGCAATGGGACATTCATATGGCGGTTTCATATTAAATAGGCTTGCAATGGATTTGAATAGCATAGCGGCAAAGGATAAATCATATTCAAAATTGGAAATATATACAACAGGAAGCATATATATTGCGCCGAAAAATAAAATAAATAATATCAATCTCACCAATTATATGATAATCGGCGATATTGCGCAACGGACAAATGGATGGAAAGATAAAGAGCCGATGTCGGCAGAATTTACGAAATATATATATAATAAAGATGGAGATATAGAATATAAATATCATATTGCGGATGACATGATTTGGTTAATTTACTATACAAAGAAAAAAACATATTACACTCGCAAGAGAAATAAATATAATATATTAAAGGAGTTGAAATTACACAATCAATATAATTATATATATAATTACCTACTAACAAAGACAAATAAACTACCTAAGTTGCATTAGCTTAACGCATATTATTGGTGCATATGGAATAATATCAGCAATAATATCAGCAATAATATATATTTATATAATGTAATAAGACATTATAGGTCATTTAAAAGTAAATATTATAATTAATATAATATACATAGATATTATGCCGATTGGTTCATTACTGCAATTATCTAAGGTTGGAACTGCGGATGTTCTGCTAATTAATAACCCAAAAATATCGTATTTTAAATATGTATATAGAACATACACACCCTTTGCAAAGGATTTAATCGATGTATATACAACGGAGACAAGTTCAACGGGCTTACATATGACAAACGACTCCCTCTTTGAGTTTAAGCTAGACAGATACGGGGATTTAATAAATTATATTACATTTATATTTACCTTACCCGATATTTATTCAAATCATAGCGGAACGCCGTTAAATTGTAATTTTGCATGGATTAAATACATTGGAGAATTTATAATAAAGGAATTAACATTTATATTGGATGGACAGGAGATAGAGAAACAACTTGGGGAGTGGTTGCATATATGGGGGGAAATAACAATGAATACGGAGAAAAAAAATAGTTATCACGCAATGATTGGCCATGTTCCCGCATTGTATGCTCCCGATACGGTTCCACATATTTCCGGATATCCTGCGTCGTCTGCAACCGTTCCATCAATAATTGGGCGCGATATTATTGTTCCCCTGGGTTCATTATTTTTCTGTTCTTCCACACTAAGAGCGCTTCCCCTTGCTGCGCTTCTATATAACGAATGTAAGATACGTATATTGATGCGCCCATTACGACAACTATATACATTGGTTATAGCATCAAATAGACAAGCACCCTCTGCGGATGCGCATAACATTGGGCGTTTCCTCTCACATGACGCAACTAATATAACATATACTCTTCCGGTTAATCCACGGCTCGAAGTTTCCTATATATCAATTGGAATGCGGGAACGCGAGATGATGCTGCTAAACAATTTGAGTTATCTATTCAAACAAATTAAAACCCTTAATGTTATAGAGAAATCCGCGGTTGGGGCACGTAAATATGTAAATATAGACCTAAAAAATTTCTACGGATTAACGGCATCGCTTTATTGGATACTGCGAAGAAGTGATATGGAGGATTTGAATCAGTGGCATAACTTTACAAATTATCCATTGGAAGACTATAATCCGCTATATTCATATAGTATTGACGCAAATCCATTCGGCACACATAGCTACGACGCAGTTGATACGGCTTCATTTCTTAATAGGGAATTAATGCTTAATGCGGTAGTTAAATTAGAGGGACAAGACCGCATAAAGGAGAAGCCAAACTATGTATATGGGTTGGTTGATAGATTTAATTGCAATAAATCGGTAGGTAAAACTGGTATTTACAGTTATGGTTTTCAGGTAAATGATGATGATTTGCAACCATCGGGACATTGTAATCTATCTGAGTTTGATAATAAAATACTTGGCCTTACATTGGCCCCCGCGGGAACTCATACGGTCAGCGGTGTTTCAGCGCCATACAATTATAATATATATATATTTACTCAAATGTATAATATATTTAGTGTATTCGGCGGTTCGGGTGGCATCAAATTTACAAATTAAAAACCATGAATAACATATTTTTTCATTATAGTTAGACAATATCTATTAACGTTCGCCCCACAATATATGTTATTTAACAAATTAGAATAATTAACATATCTTGATAGTTAAACAATATTAGCGGATACATTTTATATACAAATTATCAAATAACCCACCGATAATCTATAATAATATATGAATTCCAAAATATATGTTTATTTATCTAATTATGTTGATTATTCTAATTTGTTGAATAACATATATTGTGGATGCATATATAAATCTAATTTTTTTATTTTTTAATAAAATTATCAAAATAAAGATATTATTTATATTGTCATTATTTTATTTGGTATCGTCCCCCGTATCAACATCACTAAAATTTATAGTTCGCCTATAATGTAGTAGAATTATCCAAATTATTTATTTTTTATATTTTAGTAAAATTATCAAAATAAAGATATTATTTTTCTTACTATTATTTTATTTGGTATCGTCCCCCCATATCGATATGATTAAAATTTATAGTTCGCCAAATTCTTTATTTTTTATATTTTAGTAAAATTATTGAAATAAAGATATTATTTATCTTGTAATTATTTTATTTGGTATCGTCCCCCGTATCGATATGATTAAAATTTATAGTTCGCCTATAATGTAGTAGGATTATCCAAATTATTTATTTTTTATATTTTAGTAAAATTATTGAAATAAAGATATTATTTATCTTGCGATTATTTTATTTGGTATCGCCCCCCGTATCATGGAAAAACAAGGCCCGCCTCATAATTAGCGGATACATTTTATATATAAATTATCAACTGACTTATTAATAATCTATAATAATATATGAATCTCAAAACCAATGTTTATTTATCTAATTATGTTAATTATTCAAATTTGTTAATTTACAAATATGGTAAATGTTATTTATGGAAAAAAATAATAAAAAATAAATGTATTATATATCCTCATATATTTAATTTGTAAGATTATTATTTAATTAACTGTCGAAACTCATAAACTCCGCGACAATAAACTCCCAAAGCTCGGGAGGAATAGATTTGCATTTTAGTCTTTTTTCACAAATAATTAAATATAGCGTTTTCCTATGTAAATCATAGTTTCCAGTGATTGTAATGCTTCCAAATTTGAGACAATAATTGTTTATATTGCTAATTGTATGACAAAACTCAGGGGCAATTGAAATATCATCACACTCAATATCTGTAATAACAAAATTATCATTTTCATTGTCTTTTAAAATTATTGTATCTGTTATAATATTATATATCATTGTATTAGAATATCTTGTTTTAAGGGTCAATATTCCTTTTTTAATATCGCAAATAGCAAGAGTATCTCTGTGGAGAAATTCAATACAAATCATCTTTTTTGCTTTGTCATCCATTGGACGAACATACAAAACCATATGAGCCATAAATATAATAATATATCTTTTGTCGGCTGGACATATATATTGGAGAAATGTTTCGTATATCTCATTGTTTCGCATAGAATATAGCTCTTTAATGATAGGAGGTCGTATTTGTATCTCCATTTTGTCTTCGTGTGGTGGAAGCAAAATCTCTGTGATATATTATTTTATCGAATATTTTCATTTTTGTGTTTAATTTATTTGTTTTATATGTTTTTTGAGACAAAATTAATGTTGTGGAAAATATAAAGTGTGGCTATATAATAAGAATGAATACACATCTTGGCGTTGGGGGTTCGTTTGGCCTTATATCCGGAATTATAACGAGTATCGGTTTGCTAGTCAGCTCATTTAATTCAATTGGAAGCGAAAAAATAATTATTATAATGTTAGTATCACTTGCGTTTTCAGATGGTTTTAGCGATGCTCTCGGTATTTATTATAGCACATACGATGAAAAAGATAACATATATTATTCAATAAAAGAAGCATTCCACGCTTTCC
>JACCDV010297687.1_pt1 | contig 12057 bp, 6 predicted proteins | sample 7446131 | NCBI WGS metagenome assembly JACCDV01 (sample SAMN15323448, study PRJNA562643) | freshwater metagenome | isolation source: river surface water | place: USA:Blue River Watershed | collected 2017-08-17
ATTAAGCCAACCTAAACGTTTTTTCATACTGCGTAAATTGAAAAATAATTTGCGTTGCGCTTTGGTCGTGGCGATTTTCACAATACGCCAATTTCGAATGACAAATTCATGAATTTCCGCTTTAATCCAATGCACCGCAAAAGAAATTAAGCGCACCCCAACATGTGGGTCGAAGCGTTTAACCGCTTTCATCAAGCCAATGTTACCTTCTTGAATTAAATCACCTAGTGCTAAGCCATAGCCCAAATAACCTTTAGCGACACTGACGACGAAACGTAAATTCGATAACACCAATTGCCGCGCGGCTTCAATATCTTGATGCTCGTGTAAACGTAACGCTAACGCGTGCTCTTCGGCAACACTGAGGACGGGAATTTTTTGCACTTGTTGAATATAACGGTCGACGCTATCGATCGACGCTACACTAGCCATTTGAGGAGCTAAAATAATATCTTGTTGCATAATGCTGATAATTTTAGCACTCTTTTTTAGGGAGTGCTAACATTGACTGTCTCTATTACCCAAGATTTGGATAAAAACCACCAAAATTGTGGCTGCTATGAAAAGTTTTTACTCTGTCCTGACCCTAGAATAATGGCCGATTGGCCGGGTATTTTTATGGTGAGATTACTCGTCAATCCTGGCACATATTCATTACTTACCAAACCTTTTATTTGACCAGCGGCCGCCATCGTGACGATTAAATTAATTTCTCTAGTATCGATAGCACCCTTACCATTACCACTAATACTGGTATTAGTAATAGCTTGAGCGATATCTCTATTGACTGTGGACCCACCATTCATTTCGTAAAAACCGATATTACCATTATTCGTTAATGCGCTATCTTGCATCGTAAAGCCTGTCATGCAAATTGCTGCACCACCCATGAGCAAACCATTGGCTTTATTAGCATTCGCAGTCAATCCTGAAAAGAATAAGCTTTGCGAATAACCACCCGTTGGATCGGTATCACTATTACCATTCGATAATATCGAAACACCATTACCGCCATTATTGCTCGTCGTCACGCCAGAAAATACTAATGGATAAATATTTTTATAGGCGGCATCGGTACCGGTTGATCCTGTAATATGGATACCATCTGAATGATTAGCTGTAAATTGGCTAGCCCCTCCTACCGCTATCGAATCGATACTTTGCGCACCACTGCTGCCACCGGCGATTAATAAACCATATTGATTATCTGCAGCATTAATATCCATAAGTGACATATGACTACTACCGGCATTAATCTCAATACCGGCTAGCCCATTATTATTCGCGGTCACGCTTGAGATTCGAACTTGACCATAGTCATTATTATTCGCGGTAGAATAAGCCACATCATTATCAAATTTAATCCCGCTACCTTTAATATTACTACTAGCCTCTACTTGTTCTATTCTAATTTGAGTTGGGATATCCGCTTGAGTACCATAAGCCACATCATTGCCAAATTCAATACCATTGTCACCATTGCCGTCAAATTCTCCGTGCAATATATTGATGTTAGTCGTCGCATCTGTACTTTGACTACCATTACCTGTAACCAATAAACCGGTTTGTGTATTCCGATCAGCGATGATTTCTTTGTTACCACCCATCGTAATATCTTGTGCACCATTGCCGATCAATAAACCATAGCCTGCATCGGGATCGCTGCTGCCACCATTATTAGAGGCATTCACGCCATCGATAGTAACATGCTTCACGTCTTTTAATACGATCCCGCTGATAGCATTATGACTATAATCACCGTCATTCATGACAATATTTTGAATATTAGAGTCGCCACCTGTCGTCGCATCATCTTTCGTCGGAATATATAACCCAGAACCATTATTTTGATCAGCAGTAACATTATTGAAAATCAAGTTGCTGGCATCATTCAGCACGTTGATACCATTATTCATATTATGGCTGTAGTTACCTTGGTTAACAGTAATATTTTGCGTACCCGCATCGCTGATCGTTAAGCCATTACTATTATTAGTTGCCGTTACATTATTTAAAACAATATTATTTGCACCATTCATCACATCGATGCCGTTATTACTATTGTTACTATAATTACCTTGATTAACCGTGATATTTTGCGTGCCCACATTGCTGATCGTTAAGCCAATTTTATTATTAGTTGCAGTAATAATATTGAGTGTAATATTAGTCGCTCCGGCATTGACCAGTAACGCTTGATTGAAACCACTCACTTGCATATTACTGAGCGTGACATTATTCACTCCCGGCATCAATATACCCGTATCGACTGAATTGGTGCCGGTACCCACGACATTCCAACCTTGTAAACTCGAGCCCGATGCCATCACGATGCCCGCAAAACCGCTGTTATCATTGATTTGTACCGTCGGGGCTTCCCCAGCGGAAATAAAATTAGCACCATCGACCGTTAAACCTACACCGCTACCGCGGATATCTTGACCACTTACCAACATAGTTTGCGCAGGAAGACTATAGGTGGCACCATTGACGTTATAAACATACACAATGCTATCGCTAACACCACTACTTTGCGTGAGCGCTTCACTGATATTATTAAAAGGATGCCCTAGTGTACCATCACCATCCACAGCGCCGGCTTTGACGTAATAAATTTGTTCTGGCAATTGAAAGTTGGGAGTCGTTTGAGCGACGGTGCTGGTAACTACATCACTATCACGCTGCACCATATCCATCATGCGGCTATGTAAAATTTCATTATTGCTCGGATTATCGCTAACATGCTGAGAAACTCCGCCAAAAGTGAAACGCAACCCAAAATATTCTTGGCTTTTACGCACAACGTCATATTGATAAGTGGCATTAACACTAAAATAAGAAGTGATTTGTTGCGTTAAACGGAAACGTCCACCGGCGATATTTTCAGCACCATTGCTAGGAAAGAAATCATAAGCGCCCACATAAGCGCGCATGGGATGATTGATTCCGCCCCAAATTAATCGACCGACTTCGGCATCCACACCGGGTTGGGCGACTTCAAAACTGTTAACCGTGTTCGCGATTAATGCATGACCTTCCATTGCCACAGGATTATTCACACTATTGATCAATTGTTTGTTAATACCCACGGGCAGATAACCATTGATACGAAAATCCCAATGCACCCCTAAAAATTCAGTACCCACAGTCGCTTCAGAAAACGCTTTGTTATTTAATGACGCCTTATAATCGTAATAACCATACAAACCAAATAAATAATTATCACTTAACACATGGCGAAAACCTAACCCACCATTTAGTTCAAAACGATTTAAGTTAGATTTTTGACCGCGTACATCCAAGAAAAATAGTGAATCGCCATGCGTTAAAAATGGCAACATGAAATCCAACGTGCCGTACATATTGCTACCCACTTGGCCATCGAGGATGACTTGTGGATAATAAGTCACAGGCGAATGATACGATTGTTGGATAACTTGAGCAGATGTCCCAGTAATGGCATTTTGCGCATAATTAGATGCGGCATTTGAGGCATAGCTAGATGCTTGGCTTTGCACATCCGAAACATTCGGCTTATTGAAATCCCAAGCATAAGCAGTATGCATCAAGGGCAAACTTAAAACAGCCAGGGTTAATTGGGTAACCTTTTTTAACATTTTCATCCTTTCTTATTATGTTTTTATGGTTTTATTCTGGATGAGAGCATAAACGCTGCGCATTAAAACAATATTAACAATTACGTTTAAAACACTATCGTATTAACAAAATCGGATGAATACAACCTTTTGTTGTATTAGTGGGTCTATTAATCAGCTTTATCAAAAGCCTCTATAATATTACCCAGTGACTGCCAAGGTAGCGCCGTAACATCATCCGTTATTTTCCGCGCCCTTGCTATTCGACAAATAATAAAACCTTCTTTTGCGGATGGGTATTCAGCCATAAACGTTTGTAAATGTGCCGCATCTTTTTTAGTCGGTCTGTCAGTATATTTCACTTCAATCGGAATATATTGACCCTCACACTCCAAGACCCAATCGACCTCTGGCCCATCATTATCTCGCCAATAACGCAATTTAATTTTGGAAGAAATGGCTCGAGATTGGCGGATGAGTTCTAGACCAACAAATTGTTCAAACAAATGTCCTAGTAATTTTTCTGGTAATTTCTCACCTTCTTCCGCGGCTAGGCGACGCACCCCTAAATCAAAGAAAAGATATTTTTTTGATTTAGATAATTTATGCCGTGTCTTACTCTCGGTAATTGACTCGACCGGCTCTGCAATCAAACAATCTTCTAAAATTTGATAATAATCAACAATGGTCGTTCTTGCCGCGCCAATCCGTTGCGATAAACTGGCATAATTTACGATATAACCGGCTTCACTGGCTGCTAATTCGAGAAATGTTGCAAAACTCGCCACATTCCGCACCAAGGCTTCTAATCGCACTTCTTGTTCTAAATACAGTGAAACATAAGCCGCTAATAGCTCTTCCTTATCCACGGTTGCATCGGCAGTAATCATTTCTGGCAATGAACCATAAATCAGCAAAGAATCTAAATCGAGCGCTGTTTCAGGTAACTCAGTTAGCATCAGCGGATCGAGGTGTAAGAGAATCACCCGTCCAGGTAATAAATTAACTTGCGAACCATATTTTAATTTTCTTGCGCTGGAACCCGTCAGAATAAATTGCCCTAACTCTCTATCAATAAGATCTTGTACCACATCCATAATCAAGGGATTTTTTTGCACTTCATCAATAATAATTAAGGGGCACTTCACCGTTTTATTGAGTAGCTCCACTTCATCCGCTAAGCTACTGGGGTCACGCTCATATTGAAGACGCACTCGCGGTTGAATAAAGGAAATAGACAAATCGGGTTTGAGTTTACTAAGCAAAGTGGTCTTGCCGGTTTGACGAGCGCCCAGCAATAAAATACTTTTCCCTCGCTTAAGAAGACGGTTTAACGTATTAGCTATTTCTCGATTAATGTATACCATAGGCTCTATTTTCGCCGAAAATCGAGCTTGCGTCAACAGGATTATTCGGTAAACTTTAGCCTCTCATTTACAGCCCATAAGCTAAAAAATTGCGCTTTAATGACACAACTTGCTTTTTAGGCGCCATATTCTATAATGAACTTGGAAAATGGCGTACAATTTCGTAAATTAAGGAAGAAAATGGCGTGCTAGATCGATTAATTCAATTACCTAAAGAAAAACACTTTTTATTGTTTGGGCCACGTGGGACAGGCAAAAGCACCTGGCTGCGGGCTTGCTTCCCTGATGCCCTGTGGATTAATTTATTAGACCATGAAGAAGAACAACGGTTTTCTAACAATCCAAATGAATTAGCCGCGATTGTACGCGCCTTAGTGCACGATGAAAATACCATCCATACCATCGTCATCGACGAAATTCAAAAAGTACCGAAACTATTAGACATAGTTCATCTACTCATCGAAGAAAAACATCCTGTATATTTTGTCATGACAGGATCGAGTGCACGAAAATTAAAACGAGGCAGCGCAAATTTATTGGCAGGACGCGCTTTTGTGTACCATCTATTCCCCTTTTCATTTCTTGAATTAAATGAAGAGTTTTCGCTGCAAACCGCTCTTAATTGGGGTTTATTACCCGCTATTTATGCACAAGAAGATGATGAGTCACGACAACTATTTTTAACGGCTTATGCAAATACGTATCTCAAAGAAGAAATCGTTGCCGAACAGTTAGTCAAAAACTTAAATCCCTTTCGGCGATTTTTAGAAGTAGCGGCACAAATGAATGGAAAAATAATCAATTTTTCAAGCATTGCTCGTGATGTTGGCGTGCCGGATGGCACTGTAAAAGAATATTTTTCAATTTTAGAAGATACGCTCATTGGTTTTTTCCTTGAGCCTTTTCATCATTCTTTTCGTAAACGTCTTTTAGCAAAACCTAAATTTTATTTTTTTGATACGGGCATCACTCGTGCTTTGGCCAGAACGCTACAAATCTCCTGCCAAGAAGGAACCAGCATGTATGGAGAAATCTTTGAACATTTAGTCATTTTGGAATGTATAAAATTAGCGACATACCATAATTTAGATTATCGATTTTCTTATTTGAGCACCAAAGATGGCGCTGAAATTGATTTAGTCGTGGATCGACCAGGCAAGCGGCATTTATTTATTGAAATTAAAAGTGCTACACAAATATTTTCAGAAGATCTGCGCACCGTAAGACAACTTGCTCAAGACTTTAAAACTTGTGAAGCACTGTGTTTCTCCAGAGATACTTATGTGAAAGAATTGGACGGCGTCACCGTTTATCCTTGGCAACAAGGAGTTGCCCAATTTTTTAGCCGTGGGACGACCCATTAATTAGTATCATACTAAAAACAGGAGCTAGGTTACTTTTAGTTGTATTAATCCGTATATTATACGGTTGCTTTTTTACACAGTCCTGTTAATATCTTGCACAATTTATAGCTAATACTATTAATAAGGAGCTCATCATGCGTCGTTTACAGTTAAGTTTAATTTTATCATTATTATTTACTCCCTACTTTGCTAGTGCTGTGCCTACTGTTCAAGTCGGGGCAGGCTATTCAACTGATGAAAATCAAGTCGCGATGTCTAATTGTATTAACGTAGGCACCGTTACTTATTCTGGCAGTACACAGAGTGGCGATTTTATGGCTAACTATTCTCTCGATGCAGTACAGCAACAATTAGGTATTAATATCACCACTACCGCAAATCCACATATTGGGTCTAATTTATTTTTACTAGATGAGCGCTATAATTTTGTAAAAACAGCTAGCTCACAAAATTTGACTGAAACGTTCATTTACCGCACTAATTATTTATTTAAAGATAGTGATTATAATCTTCCCACCACAGAACCTATATTAAATGCGATCGGCCAACAATATCAAAATGATCCTGTCGATTTTCGTCAATACTGTGGCGATAGTTACATTACACAAATACACAATGGTGCTTATTTATATACGGTTTTACAATTCCAATTTTTAACTCCGGCTGATCAACAAACTTTTGATATCAACATTGCGGACCATGCAAATAATGTCAGCACATTTATCCAAACGCTTAACAAAATGTCGAGCTACGCTATTCAAGGCACTATGCATGTTGCTGGCGTACAAGCTGGCGGTGACCCTTCACAGTTAGCAACTATATTAGATAGCAACACTGTTAATTGCTCTTTAACGAATCCTGCAGCCTGTGTTCAGAGCATGCAAACTTTAATCAGTTATAACAATGGCAATATGGGTAGTAATTCTTTTCCTGCTCAATTAGTCGATCCTACTCACGGGGCGATACCACCTGAGAATGCCGTAGCTGTTGGTTATGAATTAGAAAATGATCAAATAATTGTTCCAGTTAAATCAGCACCCAGTCAATTAACACCCATTATCGTTGCAGCACGCGATCAATTAGGTAGAGATACTGAAAGTTATATGACTTTATTAAATCAAGCTAATTATTTAATTACAGTGCCATTCAACTATCATTATGTATATGATGCTTACAAGCAAAACTTGAGCACAGCCAGCAATAAAATTAATAACAATTTAATTATATTAAATAATGCTGGGCAAACTTGCTTTGCGAATTTAAGCCAATGTTTATCAGTAGAACATCAAGCTTATCAGCAAATTCAACCGGTGACTGCAAAAGATATGGCTTTACCTGGCGTGATCAATTTGATTGAAACCAATGATAGTGCGCAAACTCCGCAAATTTTTGTTGATGCTGGCACGTCAAGCGCAAGGGGTGAACACTACTACGGTACCATCGCTCAACCAACTAGCACCGCGGAGTACGATGTGTATGAATTAATGAATGGTAGCAGGATGAGCATCATGAAGTATGACCACAATACTCAGCAATTATTAGCGACGTATGATGGCGTAGATCAAGGTAATAATCAATTTAGCGGCACGGTAGAATATCCCACAACTCAAGCATCAGGCACTTGGACAGCGACTATCGTTCCTAGCCCAGATACTCCGGAACAAACAAAATAATATTATTCGGTGGATAACGTTGTGGGCAGACACATAGGTCTGCCCCTACTATTATTTGCAATACTAATCACATTTCAAAGGTATAAGGGTGGATTAGCGTAGCGTAATCCACCATTCACTTTCGATTAATCAATCAAACAATTGCCATTTTGAACAACTTGGCAACCGCCATTGTAGTTACCGCTCGCATGAATAGAACCTAAATTGAGTTCAATATTGGTTCCACCCATAATATTAATACCAGGTCCACTATTATCATCCACAGTGATATTATTTAAACTGATGTCGCTAGACGCGCCAGTAATATTAATACCATTACTACCAAAACCCGTATTACCATTGGCCGTAATATTCGTCAATGTAGCATTTTGCACGCCATATAAAGTAACACCGTTACCGCTGTTATTATTAGCTTGGATATTATTCATCGTCAACCCATTCACTTGAATGAAAGTGACGCCTACATTACTATTCGTCACACTACCATTTGTTAAATTAATATTGCTGGCACCGCCACTATAAATAGCGGAATTATAGATACTCTGAATAGCAAAATTATTGATAGTGGTATTACTGCTTTGACCATCGATATTAATACCAAAGTTAAACGCTTGTTGGCCTGCCACTGCCGGACCAATAGAGACATTCTGAATCGTTACATTATTCCCTTGCACCAAAATCGCATTACCGGTGGTCGTGGTACCGACAATATTGATACCCATCAATTGGGTATTATCGACTAACGTAAAGCCACTCGCCCCACTGGCTGTATTAAATGACAATGTTGGTGCCGCGATCGCGGGCAAAAACGTAATACCATTATACGTTAATGCGACGCCAGAACCTTGCACCGTTACGCCTGTTGCCGGCGTTAACCCACCATTGATGGTATAAGTATTATTACCAACGCTGTAAATATACACCACGTCACCGGGATTAGTCGCTTGTTGCAAGGCTTGTGCCACACTTTGATATGGATGTTCATAGGTACCATCACCACCGGCGACGGCCGTCGCTTTAACATAATACACATCAAATGGTGCCGTCACATACGTTGAGACACTGTGTTCACTGGTAAATAAACCATAGCGTTGTACGGGATCCATCATACGGCCACGCAATTGTTCGAAGCTATTCAAATTAACCGTCGTTTGTTTCACTCCACCTAAGAATAATTGTAATCCGACTACCCATTGGTTTTTATTTTCCGCATCATAACGATAATTGGCATTAATACGGAAATAGGTATTGATCACTTGCTCTAACCGGCTACTCGCACCATTGATGGAAGCGCCTTGGCCGCCAAACCCATAATGGTAATAACCAATATACGCACGTAATGGATGATAAGCATTACGCCAAACAGTAGTGCCTATTTCGGTATCCATGCCTTTTTCAGCATCTTCAAATAAATCCGTATCTAAGCCTTCTAAGCTATGGCCAATCGGTAAAGCCGGTTCACTGATATCACGCACAAAATGTTCCGTCGGACCAAAAGGGAAATACGCATTCATGTGAAAATCGATATTTTCACTCATGAATTCAACGCCACCGGTGGCTTGATTATAATTATGTTTATTTTTCGATTGGAGGAAATCGTAAAAACCGTAAAGACCCCAAATAAAATGATCATAGCCCGCAATAGAACGATAACCAAATCCTAGACTCGCTTGATAGGGGTTGAGACTATTGTAATTCCCTAACGCATTGACATAAAACAAGGAATTAGAACTATTTAGAATAGGATACATAAAGTCCAGCGCGCCCGTCGTATAATTACCGCTTTGTACGCCTAACATTAAACGAGAATTGAATTCGGCTAAGCTTTGATAATGGGTTTGTTCGACTTTATCATCATCAGAAGATGATAGGAGATTATTGGCGTCGTTTTGCGCGCCACTTTTTAAATTGGATAAACGTTGCTGACCGGCATCAGTTAATTTCTTTTCATTATCGGAAATAATGCTAGTCTTTTGTTGCTGAATCCAGCTACTGGGATTGAACGATTGATCATCCGCCACAACCATCGACATCGCTAACAAAGACATCATAGTGACCGTATTCTTTTTAAACTTCATCATTTCCTCCCGCCCTTACTGATCATTATCGGTTTGCCAGTCATCTTAGTCAACTGTTTATTAATCGCCAATGATTGTCTTCCTCGACAATAGAACCTTGAGTTAATCCCTCGAGTATTTTTTCTTTTACCGCAGTAATTTCGCTATCTGGAAAATATGGTTGTAAAATCCTTAAATCTGCAAAATTGCTGGAAGCAATGGCATCATAATAGTTGCCAGTTTTTTCTTGTAAATCAGGCACTAAATAGTGGAAAAAATAATAGCAAGCCACAATTTCCTCTAAACAACCCTCAAAATAAAATGCTGCATGGTTTTTTACACCAGCCATACAGCGGAACCCTATAGCAAGCCATAGCTGTTCATTAGTAATGAGTGAGTTCGGTATGGTTTGCATAGCTTCTTTAAATTTTATATAAAAGTGAGCCGCTAAAAATTGGTGAATTAATCGAGGATTGTAAGAACTATGTGGCGCTACGCCTGGATGATTAATTTTTTCATGCAAATATTCTCTCATGCTTACGGATGTCGATAAAGATGGCAGCGATGAACAAAAATCCCCCCTAAAATGCTTGCTTTTCACTATAGCAAGACTATCTTTCAAATCATCAGTGATGTTAATGATGCCAGTGGTTCTTGCCAGATTTTTTAAAATCAATATAGGCAGCGATATAGCGATAATCGGACTCTTTTGCGCCCTACATACTTGTTGAAAAGAAGCCAAAATTGCTTCTTTTTCAGTAGGAGTGGTTTGATGACTACCTGATACTGCGGCACCTGAGGATGCAACCGATGAAGACGTATCCGCTGAAGGTTGACCACTGGGTGAAGGTTTTCTTGGACCTAAAAGCGGTTGCAGTTCAGTCCCTGCGCTTTTATGATGGAATGGTAAAGTAGCGCTTGCTTGTGCAGCTCGTCGATTAACCCAACGCTTTCCATACATTAACATAAATAAAATCAAAAAAATTCCTAACCCCACTCCTAATATTAAGCCAATCACTTGTGGTTCTTGCAAAGCTTGCCGATAAAACCAACTACGCGGCGGATGCATTATCGCACTTTCACTCTCTTCATAAGCTTCATTACCTTGATGGATAATCGCTGAGACGCCCGTTACCGTCATCCCCAACATAGATCCCGCCGCCGCTAAAACAGCAGGGTGTTGCCAAATAGAGGAAGGTATTTTAGTTACCTCGGCTAACTTATACGTAAAATTTAATATAGCGATAAATTTTTGGCTTAAATTTTTTTGAAAAACTGTAGTTCCAAATAAAAAATAGTCAATATCGGCTGTAGAAACTTCCTGGCTACCACCCTCTTGGATATCGGCTATACTCGGCCAGCTTGTAATATTCTTATTGCCATCAATCGCACGTTGATATAACGCTAACACGGCAGCATATATATCCGTTTTATCGCTTAAGTTGATTTCAACATTATTTCTTACAGTCGGTTTTATGACAGCAATTAATTGGCGGATAAAAATAATGGCAATAGGTAAATCGTGGGCGATCGCCTCGTGCATAGGACAAGCAGTGCCCGAAAGATTTTTTTTTGCCACAAAAGACCAAAAGCTATCTTGTAATTTTTTTGCATTTTGGAACGCAGGCTGATACCCAAAGGAAGTGCTCAATAGTAATGTAGAGGAAGGTTTTTTGCTGCGACGATGGGCAGAATTCAAGAAAGACAATAATAAGTCCTGAATAGTTAGGTCATCAACTCGCTCAATGCTTTCAACAGAAAATTCAAAACCACTATATTTCTTAACCAATCCAGCAATATGCAAAAAGATACGTTTCTCAAGTGAAAGTTCGGAATGAGCGGATACTCGCGCTGCCTCTATATCGCTTGAGTCACTAGAGCCTGTAAATAATTCTGTGTAAATACCGCTTTAAACATAAGGTGCTAATTGCTCCTCAAACTCAATCATAAAATGATTCATCGCAGATTTCCAGTTTTGGATCGCCATTGTCCATTTTTTG
>JACCDV010016540.1_pt1 | contig 12056 bp, 12 predicted proteins | sample 7446131 | NCBI WGS metagenome assembly JACCDV01 (sample SAMN15323448, study PRJNA562643) | freshwater metagenome | isolation source: river surface water | place: USA:Blue River Watershed | collected 2017-08-17
ATTATCGGAACATCTACTTATTTAAAAGAACGAAATAACACCATTCAAATTATTGGTGCTCAGCCTAGTGAAGGTTCTCAAATTCCAGGAATTAGAAAATGGCCACAAGAATATTTGCCTAAAATTTTTGACGCCTCAAAAGTAGATACAATAATGGAAGTTAGTGAGCAAGAAGCTAGAGAGATGACCAAAAGACTAGCAAAAGAGGAGGGTGTTTTTGCAGGAATGAGTAGCGGTGGCTCTGTGGCTACTGCTGTAAAAATTGCCAATCAATTAGATTCTGGAATTATTGTAGCTATCATTTGTGATCGTGGTGATCGTTATTTGTCTTCTGATTTATTTGATTAATTTAACTTTTTCTTGAAAAAAACGAATCGTATTTATTTTCATTTTTTTTTATCAGGCATGTCTAAAACTTCAATAGCACAAGATTGGGCTAATCTTAAAAAATATGAATTAAAAAACTCCTTGCTACCACCAAAAAAAGCAGAAGAAAAAAGAATTATATTAATGGGGGATTCTGTCACTGAATTTTGGTCACAAATCCATCCTGATTTTTTTAAAGAATCTCCATATATCAACAGAGGGATTAGTGGACAAACGACTCCCCAAATGCTTATCCGTTTCAGGCCCGATGTAATCAATTTACAACCTGATATAGTTATTATTTTAGCCGGAGTAAACGATATTGCTGGAAACACAGGACCAACTACTGTTGAGAAAATAATGGGTAACCTAATATCAATGGTGGAGCTTGCCATCACTAATAAAATAAATGTAATTCTATGCACTGTTCTACCAGCTAGTAACTTCTATTGGAGACCCAACCCTAAAGCAGCCGAAACCATCATACAATTAAATAAACTAATTCAATTGTATGCACAACAACATCAAATCCCTTTAATTGACTATCATACTGCTATGGCGGATCGCAACAATGGATTACAAAAAGAACTCTCCGATGATGGGGTACATCCAAATATAAAAGGATACCAAACCATGGAACCGCTACTAAAAAACACCCTTCAAAAAACACTCAAAATAAATTAGTACACAAAGGCAAGACTCAAAATCTTGCCTTTTATCGTTAAAAAAAGTCTTATGTAACAAAAGTTACCATTAACGGATTTCAGGTAGTATAAATTTGCAATATAAAATTCATTACACTATGAAAACAGAAGAAATTAAAATCGCTAATCTAAAATGTAAAGGTTGTGCCACCACTATAAAAAAAGAACTTCTAAAACTCAAAGGAGTGAGTAAGGTATTCGTGGACAACGATAACGATTCTGTAACAGTAACTTACGAAGAACCTGTTAGAGAACCGATTATAGAAAAATTACATCATCTCGGCTATCCAGAAGCTACTGAAACGAATGGATTACTTTTAAAATTAAAAAGTTATTCTAGTTGTATGCTTGGCAAAATCAATAATTTATAATCCAAATAGATATGACATTAGAAACCATCATCAAAGAAAAAAAATGCACCATAGTAGACGTACGATCTCATGAAGAATTTATGGGAGGTCATGTGGCTGACTCAATCAACATTCCATTACACACTATTCCTGAACGAATTGAAGAACTAAAAAAATTAACATTACCTTTAGTACTTTGCTGTGCTTCGGGAAACAGAAGTGGACAAGCGCTAGATTTCCTTTCACAGCAAGGGATAGATTGTCATAACGGAGGTTCTTGGTTAGATGTAAATTATTATCAATCAAAATAAATCAAATGATTACCACTTTAAAAAAGATTCTTGGAATTGGACCAAGTGTTAACTTTTCAGAATTAATACAACAGGGAGCTCTAATTATTGACGTTCGTTCAAAAGCGGAATTCAATGCCGGGCATATTAAAGGAGCTATTAACATCCCTGTAAATGCGTTACACTCCCATTTAGGACAACTCAAGGATAAAACCCAACCCATCATTACCTGTTGTGCTTCAGGTATGCGAAGTGCATCGGCAAAAAACATATTACAATCCAACGGATACAAAAATGTTTACAATGGCCGCGGCTGGTCTAGTTTACAAAGTAAATTATAATTATATATATCTTAATTGTAAACAAAAGCTTTCTCAGGAAAGCTTTTGTTTATTTAAATCAAAAACTAATGAATTAAACCGAAGATAAATATTAAAAAAAAACATTGGTGATACACTAAATAAAAATTACATTTGCAGCAGTTTAACTTTTACATAAAAAATGAAGCCTAACACACAACAATTAAACGATTTAACTATTCAAGTTAGAAGAGATATTCTTCGAATGGTACACGCTGTCAATTCAGGTCATCCTGGAGGATCTTTAGGTTGTACCGAATTTTTAGTAGCCTTATACCAAAATATAATGGACCGTAAAGAGGGTTTTGATATGAACGGAATTGGAGAAGATTTATTTTTCCTTTCAAATGGACATATTTCTCCTGTTTTTTATAGCGTCTTAGCACGAAGTGGCTATTTTCCTGTAGCTGAATTAGCTACTTTCCGTTTAATTAACACTAGGCTTCAAGGGCACCCAACTACTCACGATAATTTACCAGGAGTACGAATAGCATCTGGATCTCTTGGTCAAGGACTATCTGTTGCAATAGGTGCAGCCGAAGCAAAAAAATTAAACAAAGACAACCATATTGTTTATACTTTACACGGTGATGGAGAGTTACAAGAAGGTCAAAACTGGGAAGCTATCATGTATGCTTCTGCTAAAAAAGTAGACAACCTTATTGCTACTGTTGACCTTAACGGAAAACAAATTGACGGAACTACTGACGAAGTATTGTGCATGGGTAGCTTGAAAGCTAAATTTGAAGCTTTTGACTGGGATGTTATTGAAATCAAAGAAGGAAATAACATCGAAGCCATTCTTGTAGGGATGAATGAAGCTAAAGCAAGAACTGGAAAAGGAAAACCTGTTTGTGTACTATTACATACAGAAATGGGTAACGGAGTAGACTTCATGATGTACAGTCATGCTTGGCATGGTAAAGCTCCTAATGATGCTCAATTAGAACAAGCACTTGCTCAAAATATTTCTACCCTATCTGACTACTAATACAATACAACAATGAAAAAATATATAAATACTGGAAGCAAAGATACTCGTTCAGGTTTTGGAGCGGGAATGACTGAATTAGGTCAAAGAAACGAAAATGTAGTGGCACTTTGTGCTGACTTAATTGGTTCATTAAAATTCGATGATTTCAAAAAAAATCACCCAGAACGCTTTTTCCAAATCGGAATTGCTGAAGCTAACATGATTGGAATAGCAGCAGGATTAACCATTGGAGGTAAAATTCCTTTTACAGGAACTTTTGCAAACTTTTCTACAGGACGTGTTTACGATCAAATTCGTCAATCAGTAGCTTATTCTGATAAAAATGTAAAGATCTGTGCCTCTCACGCAGGATTAACTCTTGGAGAAGATGGTGCTACTCACCAAATTTTAGAAGATATCGGACTAATGAAAATGCTGCCTGGAATGACTGTAATCAACACTTGCGATTATAATCAAACAAAAGCAGCTACTATTGCATTAGCTGACCATCATGGTCCTGCTTATTTGCGTTTTGGACGTCCAGTAGTACCTAACTTTATGCCAGCTGACGAACCTTTCGTAATTGGAAAAGCCATTCTTTTAAACGAAGGTACTGATGTTACCATTGTAGCAACAGGTCACTTAGTATGGGAAGCTCTAATTGCTGCAGAAGCTTTAGAAGCCAAAGGAATTTCTGCCGAAGTAATCAACATTCACACCATTAAACCTTTGGACGAAGAAGCAATTTTGAAATCATTGGCTAAAACAAAATGTATTGTAACTGCAGAAGAACACAACATCCTAGGAGGTTTAGGAGAAAGTGTTTCTAGAGTGTTAGCTTTACACCACCCTGCTCCACAAGAATTTGTTGCAGTAAATGACAGTTTCGGAGAATCAGGAACTCCTGAACAATTAATGGAAAAATACAAATTAAACAATCAAGCTATTGTAGCAGCTGCAGAAAGAGTAATTAAAAGAAAGTAATACTTTTTATACCTTAAAAAAATCCCGATTTTAGTGAAAATCGGGATTTTTTATTTAATATATACTAATGACAATTTTTATCTAAATGCTTTCTAATTCTGGCAGGATTAGTTGTATTACCACTGCAATCAGGAATATTGATGAAAGGTATCATTAGTCCATTAGCATCCTTTATTTCAATTCTTGTAGTATAATTATCTCCATCATCATCCACATCATAAAAATTAGGGGTATCATCTCCATCACTATCATCAGGATTGGAAGTAGGTGTTACTGGATAATTTTTGGTATTTCTAAAATCATACATATATCCATCTCCATTCAAATCCTCTAAATACGACGGAATACCATCTGCATCTAAATCTGTACGCTGAATCTCATATAATTTAAAACTAAAAACTAAAGGACTATAAGAAGGGATAGCCCCTGCACCTGATGCATAATATGCTAAACCTGAAGGTAAAAACATAACACCTGCTCCAAAATTAGTATATGAAACTGTACCATCTGCATTAGCAGTGTAAGTACCCTTTCTAAATTGCGGAAAAATCTCTGACCAACCAGTAATCGTTGAAGTAAGGTTAAAAAAACTTTGAGGGTATATTGACTCTTCAAATTTATTTACTGCTAAATAAGCTGCAGCAGTTGAAGTAGCAGCCACTTGATTGAGATAATCTCCTCTATAAGAAGCTAAAACAGCATCTACATTAGTTGGCTTTTCTCCAACACCTTCACGCAAAACCAAATAATACACCTTATAAGTAATTCCATGAAAATTAACATCTCTACTTAATAATTTTGGAAAAGTAGCACTATTCAAATACGACCAAACAGAAGACTGAGTTCCTCCAGACGGAATCTTAGTAAAAACAATATCTTGATCATCAATATATCCCGGATGATTGGTTACTGTGATATAATATGATTTAAGATACTCCTCAATAGTAGCTAAATCAGTAGTATATTGAACTGAATAATCCCTAATAGGTTCTATCACAATTGAATTATTTTTAGAACATGAAAATAAAGAAAGTGAGGTAACTAGTACAATAAAATAATATTTAAATTTGTTCATTATTTACATTTTTTTTAAGTGCGCAAGATACAATATTGATTTATTTTTGTAAACTATATTAACTTCTATTTTAGAAAATTTATGCGAATTGACAAATACCTATGGTGTGTACGGTATTACAAAACCAGAAATATGGTCACTGAGGCTTGTAAAAAAAATCTTGTTACTGTAAACGGACAGATTGCAAAGCCTTCTCGTGAAGTATTCCCAACGGATAAAATTACATTTAGAAAAGATCAAATTACACAAATTATAACTGTATTAGATATACCAGACAATCGTGTTAGTGCAAAATTAGTAGATATCTATCGTAGGAATGACACCCCTACAGAGGCTTATGCACATCTTGAACTATTAAAATTATCAAAAGAACATTATCGAAAAACAGGAACCGGTAGACCCACTAAAAAAGACCGAAGAGATATTGATGAATATGGCATTGAAAATACGGAAGCCTTTGATGATGATTTCATTTAAAATTTAAAAAACAAATTTTGAATCAACTAAAAAGATTGTACCTTTCACAAAAAATAATACCATGAGCAAAAACACCATCTTAACCCATCAAGAAATTGACCATAAAATCAAACGTATTGCCTATCAAATCTACGAAACATTTGTTGATGAAGAAGAAATTGTAATTGCAGGAATTGCTCATAATGGATTTATTTTTGCTCAAAAAATTGCTGCTGCGTTAAACGAAATCGCATCAATCAAAACTGTTTTATGCGAAGTCACTATCAACAAACAAAAACCTGAAGAAACCATCCAAACTTCTTTATCCAAAGATGCTTACACCAATAAAGGGTTAGTTTTAGTAGACGATGTTCTTAATTCAGGTACCACTTTAATCTATGCAGTTAAACATTTTCTTGAAGTTCCTTTAAAGAAGTTTAAAACTGCTGTTTTGGTAGACCGAAATCACAAGAAATACCCTGTTAAAGCTGATTTTAAAGGGATTTCTTTATCGACATCTTTATTAGAACATGTAAGTGTACTCTTTGACGAAAACGGTCAAAATGGCGCCTATTTAAGTTAATATACTCATTATATCAGCCACCGTTTCATCTATAGTTTTACCATCTACCACTACTGTGTATCCTGCTTGATTGTAGTAATAGCTTCGATCAAACAAATGTTTTGCTATAAACTCGTGTAATTCCTCATCATTTTTAGCAGCTATAATAGGGCGTTTAGTTTTATTATGCACTAATCTATTAAAGAGTGTTTCTATCGAAGCTTTCAAATAAATAGAAACGACTTCTTCTCCTTTCAGCAATTCATGATTGTTAGCATAACAGGGCGTCCCCCCTCCTAACCCAATAATTTGTTTTTCGGGATTAGCTAGTAATTCAACAAAAACATCGTGTTCTAGTTTTCTAAAATAAACCTCTCCAAACGATTCAAAGATTTGACTAACAGAACTATTAGCTTTCATTTCGATTGATTTATCTAAATCAACAAAAGGAATTTCAATCAAGCTAGAAAGTTTTTCGGCTATAGTAGATTTGCCACAGCCCATATAACCTAATAATATAATTTTTTTCATTGGAATAAAACCTTACAAATTAAGGCATTAAAGACTTTTGTTTAAAAAAGACAAATTTATAATAAAATAGCTTTGAAATATTAAAAATAAGGCCTTATATTTGCACCCGCATTCAAGAAATGAAATGACTCGATAGCTCAGTTGGTAGAGCACATCACTTTTAATGATGGGGTCCTGGGTTCGAGCCCCAGTCGGGTCACAAAATTATTAATTATTCATTTCTTGAGTCATTGACTCGATAGCTCAGTTGGTAGAGCACATCACTTTTAATGATGGGGTCCTGGGTTCGAGCCCCAGTCGGGTCACAAGAGGTTATTCGGTTTCGAATGACCTCTTCTTATTTCAGGCCATGTGGAGAAACGGTAGACTCGCCATCTTGAGGGGGTGGTGCTCGCAAGGGCGTGAGGGTTCAAATCCCTCCATGGTCACGAATAAAAAGAAACGCTTAAAAAATAATCAAGCTTGCTTGAAATTATTTTTTAAGCGTTTCTTTTTTCAAAGCGGAGCTTTGAGGGAAGGACGTAGTCAATCCTTTGTTTGTAGTTACAAGAAAAAATACCAATACAAAATGACAACTCTTTTTTATGATAAATCTCTATATCACTTCTTCCCCACTTTCCTTAACTCTGTACTTCCAGGAATTCTCATTTTATCCGTCAAAACAGGAACTTCATTTATGTCAAAATTCCCTAGAATTGACATCAAAATTGTATCTTGATTAGTAGTACCTTCAATAAACAATAACATTTCTTTCAACTGTGTATCATTAGCACCTTGTTTGACTAAAACTCGTGTCTTTTTACCTCCTTCTGTAGTAGCTAACACTTCTGTCAATCCTGCTGTCTTGATATATTTATCAGCGGTTAAACGCATTTGTAAAGCAATACGACTATTTTGAGTAGTATACACTTTCAAATCATCTATATTTTTTATCAAATGCATGTACTGTTGCGTTTCTTTGTCGGAAGTATCTAATTTGACCTTACTCATCAAATCAAACATCTTCTTATTAACAATCACTGTATTGACTCCTTCAATCCCTTCAAACTGATCAAACACTGATTGAGCAAAGAAAGGACTAGAAACAAGTAGTAAAACTAAACCAACGATGTGTTTTTTCATAATAAATAACTTTAATATTGTTTGGATAAATATATTTATAATTGTCACACGTTTTCAATTATAATGCCATTATTTTTTAGCTGCATATATGAAAAGTTTGTATTTTTACGTTTTAACCCAAAATCTACTCCCTTTATGAAAAAAATTATTCAACTTTTTACCATACTACTCCCAAGTTTTTTTATAGTACTAAGCTGTCAAAAGGATAATGATGACACGATTATAAATCCTACAAATCCTAGTGTAAATCTTGAAGTTCAAAATTTTATTTGGAAAGGTTTAAACCAATATTATCTCTGGCAAACTGATGTTCCTAATTTAGCTGACAATCGATTTGCTAATCAAGCTGCCTTAGATGCATTCTTAGTTAATTACACTGTACCTCAAAATTTATTCGATGCATTGCGTGTAAGTTCTACTATTGATCGATTCAGCTGGATGGTTGACGACTATGTATCCTTAGAACAATCGCTTCAAGGAACTACTAAAAATAATGGTGTTGAATTTGGATTAAGCTATAAACCTAATAGTACTACCGATATTTTTGGATACGTTAGATACATCATACCAGGGTCAGATGCTGCCACTAAAGACATTCGTAGAGGAGAACTATTTACCGCCGTGAATGGGACGCAACTTACAGTAAGCAATTACCAGAATCTATTATTTGGCACCAATGACAACTATACACTTACTATGGCTGATTACAACGGAACCAACGTGGTGTCTAATGGAAAAACCATTACTCTGACTAAAACCTTACTGACAGAAAATCCAATTCTAATTAATAAAGTAATTACAGTTGGAGCTAAAAAAATTGGTTACTTACTATATAATGGATTTTATGCTGATTTTGACACACAATTAAATAGTGTTTTTAGTGAATTCAAAACACAGGGAATTACAGATTTAGTTTTGGATTTACGCTATAATAGTGGTGGTTCTGTAAGAACTGCAACTTATTTAGCTAGTATGATTACGGGGCAGTTTACCGGAAAAGTGTTTGCAAAACAACAATGGAACTCAAAAATCAACGCCTATTTTGAAGCCAATAACCCAAACGGATTACGTAATTTTTTTACCGATAAAATTGAGACTACTCCTATCAATAGTATAAATATGACCAAAGTGTATATTTTAACTACCAAAAGTACCGCTTCTGCGAGTGAGCTTGTTATTAATGGGTTAAAACCACATATTGACGTAGTCCAAATAGGTGATGTAACAACAGGAAAGAATGTAGGTTCTGTTACATTATATGACTCTCCTGATTTTTCAGCTACAAACAGAAATCCAAATCATAAATACGCTATGCAGCCTATAGTGCTAAAAATCGTAAACTCGGCTGATTTTGGTGATTATTTCAACGGATTGACTCCAACTCATGAATTAAAAGAAACAATTAGCACCTTTGGTGTTTTAGGCGATATGAACGAGCCTTTGCTCAAAGCAGCTATTGGAAAAATTACAGGTACAGGAAAAATAATTCAACAAAGCGCAGGTAAACAATTTAATTTCTTTAAAGATTCGAAATCAATAAACCCATTCAGTAATCAAATGTATTTAGAACAAGCACCCAAAGGATTACAACAAGCTTTAAATTAATCTTATATTCAAAAAAGGCTTTCATAGAAAGCCTTTTTTGTTATTAACCACATAGAAACATAAATTTAAATACGATTAAGTAGAATACTATTTCTTACATAGCTATGTAAATAATGAAACGTTAATGTGTCTAAGTAGTAAAAAAATAGCTGATATAAATTTTACAGCACTATAAATTAATAATTAACCCCAATTTATAGTTACGACCTAAAGCGCTATATCCTATATTTTCTAGAAAATCAACATTGAAAATATTGTTAACAGAAGCAAAAAGAGTCAACTTATTTTTAATGATTTCATAGCGTGCTAATGTGTTGAACAATTGATACGAACCCAATTTTACTTGTGTAGTTGCATACGTATTTCCGTCAAAAAAAGCGTCTTTTCTAGCATCTACATATTGATAATTAACATTCCAAAAAAATCTTTTTGTTAGCTTTAGATCCATTGCCGAATTGATTTTATGTTTTGGGATCAATCGGTTTAAGGCTTCATCTACTTGAGTGTAAGTATAATTTGAATTCCATTTGATAGTATTGCTCAGAGTCCAACTCAGTTGTGTTTCGATTCCTTTAGCTTTATTCAAACCATCAATATTGATATAATTGGAATCATAGGTTACAGGATTAAAATAAAACCCAATGAAATTAGTTTGTTCACGATAGAAACCTACAACATTCCAGTTTAGTTTTTTATTGCACAACTGCGTTTCAAAACCAATTTCAGCAGTGCTATTTTTCTCAGGGGTTAATTTTGAATTACCATATTGAGAATACAATTGGTACAAACTTGGTGTAACAAAAGCAGTACTATACGAACTGATTATTTTTAGTGGAAGTGATTTGAAATCAAAAGAAGGATTCACATTATACACCAATTGATTACCATAAGCGCTATGACTATTCCATCTTGCTCCTGCATTCAAATTGAATCCAAAACTAGACGAGTACACTCCTATTATATAAGGATCGACCATGTTAAATTTAGTCCCTTCTTTAGCACTACTCCCGTAAGGGGTCACGCTATTGGCATCGTGAAATTGGTATTGTACTCCTGAAACCAAAAAGAAAGACGGACTGACTTCGTATTTATTAAATCCATCTACATTCACACTTCTTGATTCGTACTGAGAAAAACCAACCGAATTAGAATAGGTATCCAACTCATCATAGGAGCGAACTAGTTTGTTAAAACTAGAATTCAAAACGAATTCACCTTTTTCATATTTATATTTAGGAGAAAATCCTAGACGGAATTGTTTGGAACTTGTTTTGTTTAAATTGGTATCGCTAGTTCCTGTATTATCAAAACCACCGTCGTAATCATTTGTGATTTTGTCATAATTTCCAAAGAAATCTAATGTCAATTGATTGGTCACCCTATAGCCTATTTTAGCCAAATAATTCAAGCGCGAAAAAGGATCCTCTTCATAATGGATAGTAGAATTAGGAGGCGCAATTTGAGAAATCCCTTTTGTTTCTGTACTATTCAAAGCCGCAAAATAGCTTAGTTTATTGCTGCTTCCGTTTATAGAAAAACCTTGATTAAAATCAGCCGCTTTTTGATTTTGATTAGTTGCAGTAGCATTAGTTCCTAAGTTAAAATAACCATTAGCAACTAGGGCTTTTTTAACTGCTTTTTTTAATCGAATGTTAATTACTCCCGTTGCAGCACCCGTACCATACAAGGTACTCGCTGCTCCTTTCATAATTTCAATACTTTCTACTTGTTCTGCTGGCAGTAATCGTAAATCGTATTCCATACTAATTCCAGAAGCGTCGTTAACTGGAATTCCGTCAATCAAAATAAGTACTTGGCTGTTTTTACCACCACGAATGTAATAGCCTAAGTTTTTGCCCGCAGCACTTTGATTGCCATTGATTTCAACTCCCGCTACAGTGTTTAAAATAGCCGCAATACTTTGTCCTGGCTTATTCTTTAACTCCTCGGCGGTAATTTTTGCGATTACTTTTCCTGATTTTTCTTTTAGCAAAGCAAATTTAGAATCCGAAACCACTACTTCTTCTAGCTCCTGTTGAGAAGCTATAGTCCCTTTTTCTTGCGCGAAAGCACAAGCCGACACTAGCACAAATAATGCGCTAATTCGAACGTTTTTTGTGTTCATTTTACATTAAACATTTTGCAACAGCAGTACTGTTGCCTTACTAATAATGGGGAGAAAAGCATAGAATTACCCATACCCAAACCTTTTTTCCCGAAAGTTTGATACTCAATGTAAAGGGCAGGTCTCCTGGCTTGCGTCTTGTTGTTTACCTTCTCATTCGTTGCGAACAATGGTTTTGTAGATAACAACAAGCTTTGTAGCTTACAGTTGCGGGTACAGCGTAAGATTTTTGAATTTTGATTGTAGAATGCTCTATTTCAGATGTTGTTGTGTTAATCTAAATCTAGAATCGTTAATCAGCGATCTTCAATCACTCACTTCCCTTTTAATGCTATTTTGAAAAACAAAAAAGCAACCTCAATACGTGGACAAAGATACCACTAAGATTGAGATAAAAAATAAAATTTGATTTTTAAAACACTTTACACCTACCTTTGCAATTCTTGTAATCAAAGCGATGAAATCATTTATTTCTACATTTATTTTCCTTTTTGCTGCGCTGCTCATAAGTAGTTGCAAACAAAATAATACGCTTTCATCAGCAACCCAACGTC
>JACCDV010370650.1_pt1 | contig 12055 bp, 10 predicted proteins | sample 7446131 | NCBI WGS metagenome assembly JACCDV01 (sample SAMN15323448, study PRJNA562643) | freshwater metagenome | isolation source: river surface water | place: USA:Blue River Watershed | collected 2017-08-17
ATTCCTTTGTTGAGTAATTGCCACGGAATTACTCTTGCAAAGATAAGTCTGTGCTTTCCCTTCCTTGTCTTTGAGCAAGCTGTATCGCACTCTATAGCTTTACAATTAACGCAGGTAGTTTTTATACTGGGAGAGATGTTCTGAGGCCGATATAATATAGAGATTGATCACCTCTACTTCTACTTCGGTGTTGAGCTCGCTGATGCTATAGGAGAGGAGGGGCCGTGAAAGGAAGTACTGCTGCTGTTCCTACATGATCTACCTGATTTACTGGTAGGGCAGGAGGTTGTTGAGATGCGACATCAGGTGAGGGTATGTCTGGCAGATCCTAAAAACAGTCACTGATTGCAGGGAAGTCTAGTATTGCAAGTAGAATAAGTGGGCGTCCTTCAAAAACTTATCGCTCGCAGCCTTGAATGAACGCACTGATGCACAATCTCCAATCAAGAACGATTGAACCTGAGGGTGGCTTATTAGCTTCGAGTAAATGATCTCCTCCTTTGCAGGGTGATTGAGGCCTATTTACTTGAGGACGTTGATGAGGAAGAGCAAATTAATATTGACTTACACTTATACCAATTTAACGATTTCAGTATACAAGAACTAATAGTGTTTGATTTCGATGGGGTAAGGCATATTTTCAATCTGCTTGGCAATCCACCTGAGGATGATCCTGGAGGTTTTGAATGTGGCGGGATCAATGAGTAGATTAAAGAAGTACTCAATGTTGTCCTTAATGAGGAGGAAAATGTTGTGGTTGGCCATGACCCGCTCCTCCAAGCTTTGAAGCAGAGGCAAGATGAGGTCCTGCTCGAAAGAATTCTCGATGATGAATTGAAACAAATGGCTGGAGAGGTTAAACGCATCACTATACTTATAGTATATTTTGTTCTTAAATACTGCCTTTAGTAAGCCCTAGATATTCATTATCTTAAGAGTCATCGAGGCCACCATGTTTTCCTTCAAGTATTTGTCCTGCCCGTATAGTCTAAAGCTCTACATTATAATACCCAAACAATCTAAGTCCTCAACAATCTTCTATATCAATTTCACCCCTTTAATATGCTTATTCTCTTATTTATTCTATCCACTGTTTTCCAGTTCTTCGCGGCTCAAGACCATCCCACTCACTTATAATTTTTGCTAATTTAACTGCAGCAGCTATTAAATAGATCTAATGCTGCTTTTGATTCTCTTGTCGATCACCAGCTCTCTATAGTACTTCCTGAAGGATGCAAAAGAGAAGAGTAGATCTCTGTTTTGAGTGATGGGGTAAATGTAAAGCCTTTTCTTTTGAATAAGGATGGCTTAGAACAGTGAGCTGAGCTTGCCCATTAAACTGTCTAGATGTATCTTTGGACCCTCCACGATGACAAAGCTAATCTTTTTGCTATACTAATTAATCTGCTGTTGCGTCTTACCAAAATGTTTGGTCATGCCCACTTTGCTAGTCCTATCATAGATTCTCAATAAGTGGATGGCAAATTATTATATTTTGTTGAGGGTTTACAAGTCATAAGAGGATGTGATGACTACAACAATAAGATAGTTGACCATATTGGACAGTAACTTTAGCTTTGTATTGAGTTCATATGCCTATTACCATTTGCTGTCCGACAATTCTTAAAGCATTGAGATAATAAGGTCTTTGGGGAAGACCCATTATAAAGTATTTTCAGGGATCACCTTAAGGACATTGGCTAAAGGAGTGCAGGATTAAAGAGTGCTTGCATCATAAACAATGAAGTTTAGTTTGCTATAACTGATGAACTCTTTGTGGTATATCTCAGATGTAAACTCGTATATTAACTACCACAATATAATCTTACCCTTAATACTGTTATTACTCTTATAGTACTGACTTAACTTGGCAATGAGGCTGCCCAGTATTTTATTGTCTTTTATGGAGTGCTATGACGCTTACCTGATACTGTACTAAGATTTTGAGATACTATTTTAAGACTAACTGGATGATTGCTCACTCTTATTGCTAAACATTATCCTGATGATAGACAGTAAGTAATAATAGAAATAAAAAGTCTCCTTGCTCTCCTTCATCCTCTATCTCTACTCACCTGAAACACTATTGCTTGTCTCATTAGAATGAGTATCGTACTTAGAGAGGGATTCCAAGAGGTCAAAGATAGAATGCTCCTTTCTTTGGAACACGATATATATGCAATTATCATTAGTAATCAGCCTATGCTATTTTTATAGGATAGCCTTGAGGTTCTTCTAGTCAAAGTTAATCCTTCGAAACTGCTCAATGATTTGACTGATGGCCCCAATCAAGGCCACCCTTTACTCGAAGTTATGATGCTTGTAGATGTTTTCGCAGAGCAGGCGGACAACTAAGTCAGGATCAGTGCTGGCCAAGCAAACCATGAGATTAAGGGAATACGTAAAATGAAAATGATAGAGCACGAATATGATTTGAATGATTTCCTTGGTCTTCTTGTGGTCTTACGAAGTGATCTTGATGAAGGTTTAATTTCTTATTATAATAAGGGAAACGAATTTGATGATTTACACTATTAACGGAGACAATAAAGCTTTCCTTAATTAGAACTGACTGCTATGGTAATCAAACTTCTCATCTTTAAGAATCGTCTTTAATAACTGCAGTATCTTCAATGTAAACTCAAAGAAATAGAAGCCTTTGTCTGCAAATTCCTACATATTGTCTTGCAACTCTTGATAAACAAAAACGTAGTGCTTTATCTGACGGACGAGATGCTCTCGACTTGAGTTGATGGCTCGAGGATTCATCATAGTCTTTACTACATTTTACAAGAAAGACAAATATTCAGTAAAATACAAAAGTACATAATTTTTGTCTTATACTCTCTATAAGGAGTACTTCTTCTCAACGACGGGGAAGGTAATACCAATTTAATGATGGATATATATTGGCTAAAATCGATTAACCATACTAAACTGTGTCTTAAATTTGCTCAAATTCTATATCTTGATTGAAGATTCTGCTTTTTTAAGAGTAAAGTTATTATTGGAATCTAATTCGAGAAACAGTCCCGTTTAAAGATGCTGGAGGCACACACACTCTTACTTGGATCTTATTAAAAAGGTAAAGCCGTGATCGAATGTGTTTCTTACTACTCTCCAAAGACAAGGAATGCTCCTCCCTGAATCCTAGGAAAAGAACTACACAAAGCAGTTGTCTATAGAGTAATATGCCTTATTGACTTCAACACTCAGATTACTGCTTTCCCTATCTGCAACGTCATAGGCATTATGCCGCTTAGCTACTCCAATATACTTCCTGTCGCTGATTTGATAGGAAAGCAAGACAACATCATGGTTATTAAGAAACTCGGGGTGCTGTTTGCTTCTATTGAGGACGAGTACTTTGAACTAATCAGTGATATCCGAAAGCCAAAGATGTTTGCCCTTGTTACTATCAATATTTTCTTGCTCTATATGAAGATACAAGCCAGATATCACGTTTCGTATCTTTAGCACCTCCTTATTGAAAAGAACTCTATTGTTCTCTTAGCTATTGGCCCTTTCGAAGGTGAACTCGCAGTGAGGGCTACACTATCTGGCGAGGCAAACCTATTTCAATTGGGATGTACACTGGTAAATTTCTTAAGTATTTGCTGCTGTGCGCTCAGAAACATATTGCTCTCTACATTTTGTAAGTAAAATCTATCTCCCACCTGGATTTCTTTGATGGATTGATGGGTGGATATGGGCACTATTTGTAACATTGCCAGCAAGTAACTGTTATTTTGAGTAATGGGAATGGCGCCTGCAGATAATTCGCTCATATTTGCAAGCCCAATCATCAATTTATCGCAATTCAATAGCACCACCTTATCCCACTATAGTAATGGCTGTCGAATGTACTCTTCTCTTTAAAGAGAAAACCTGTCCTTGGGCTTTTGGGAGTCAAATGAGAAGTTAGATCGTTTGTGCTGGTTTAGTAGATCGCAATGCGCATTTGATGGGTTCATTGTTTAAATTATATAATAAGCGAATATCATAGAAATAGCCTCATTATCACTATTGATTAATCGACATCTCCTTAACTTAATTAAGTTAGTAAAGAAAATATTGCATTTTACCTTTACTTTTATATCTATTAATATTCAAATAAGTTATACCTTTGATGTCAGGGTAATAGCTCGAGTAAATATCCTTCCCCAACGAGGAAATCGAAAAAATCATCATTGAAACTGTCTAAGGGTACTTGGGTCCCAAAACTTACGAGGAGCGCGATGTGCCTACTTGGATCAATGAGATCAATGAGCTCATTATGGAGAAGCTGGTGTCAACACAAAAGCCATTTAAATACCTCATTAACTGCCTCATCATGCAAAGGAAAGGTGCAAATGTTGTCGTCTCCCAAAGCAACTCTTGGGACACCAGTCTTGACTCGTGGTTTACCCTCATTTGGCCCAAGGAAACCCCCAACAAGGCCGAAAAGAGCAAAAATAGCATTCAATGCATGGTGAGTGTATTCGCAATGAGTATACTAAATAGCAACTCTTTGATTAAGCCTTAGCTTTGATTAAATGCAATCCATCTTTCTTACAAATATCATTTACATTTTCAATATTTGCTTTGATAAATGAACTCTTCGTGCCTTTAGTTATAAAAATCAGAGAGTAAAAGGTTTGTTTTGGGAAATACTTGAGAAAATACTGGATAAATATTTGACCCAACTTTCTGTCGTCAGCTTCATGTAATTTAGTCTATCTTCAGTAAGATCAATGTCCTAAGGGTTAAACCACTGCGATTTTAGTTTACTGTGGCAGGCCTGCACAAAGGGAATCATTATCCAGTGCAAGAGTAGATGCAGATCAATAGAATAAATAAGTTTGGCGCCTGCCCGCATCTCATACTTTATCTTATGCTTTAGGAGTACAGTGCCTCCTGGTTCATACTCTAAGATCAAGGAAGAAAGGTCGATTGGTTGCTAAATGCCTAGTGAATTAACACTGTTGGCTAGGTTTGGCTTGAGCTTGAGCCAAAATGTATCCAGCTCCACGTATTGCTGCTTGCTGATTTGACAAAAAAAGGAGGAAGTAAAGTACATGACTTTGGGTGTAATGTTTTCAATCTTTAGTTATATCTTCAGCTGTTTTTCGGGATGTTTCTTCCTCATCATATTTTTCTCCTACTAAGATAGAATGCTCCCAAATCCAAACAGGTCAATAAATAGTTTGTATACAATGGATGGTGCTGGCTTGAATTGTTCCACATCGACTGAGTAATTATCGTTGTACGTAATTTTCTCTATACTGTTGATGAGCACTAACTTTTATAAATCAGTAAGCAGTTCCCCTGCTATTTTAGCCAGTGACCACTCTCCTAAGAACTTGGAGGAATGGGGTGAATAATATTTTTCAGCAAAGAATGGTTCTCTGGAAGTTTTCAGCATGACAAATATGGCTTTGATTTGTGACAAATTATGATACTTTAAGACTATTGCATTTCTATTCATTCGCTCGATTAAGGTTAGTATTCTTTATGTAGTTTTATATGTGTTAAGCTGACACCAAGATTTCTCATATTCAACTAGGTAAGCATGTGTCAATTTACAAAACTCTTCCAAATCTTATCTCCTCCCTTAGAATGAAGCGTCCAATAGTCTTATTGATTTCAAAAGGTCAAAGAATTTAGATAATTCTGCAATAAATTAGTCTGGGTTAATATTTACAAATCCTTTTTCTCCTTTGGAGTCGAATAAGTAAAATTGAAGCCTTCGTTTATTAAGGTATCCGGGAAATGGGGCTATTGATAAAGACCTGTGTTTGTGCGCACTCTGCAACATTAGTAGTATATACTATATGAATATTTGTATGATATCTGTGAGGCAAATTTGTATGTCCTTATAGGGAGAGCCTTTGTACTGGTTGGGGTGCACAATTTTCTTGTAGGGATGGAAGTGCTTAAGGGGATATGTTAAGTAAAGTTATAAATTATAATTGTCCTACTCTAGCTGCTTCATGACTTGTATTCACCCTCAATAGTTGTAATATTATAACACACAAATCGAGATCGTTATCAACTTAGCCTCAATTTAATACCAAGAATTAGATCAATACTCATGCAGTCATTTCAGCTTCACTTCACTCACTTAAGGAAGTTTTACCATAATAATAGAGTTTCGGTTCATTTAATTGTGGTTATTATAAACTTTCAATTTTCCTAGCAACATATACAGGGGAGTTATGGTTGGAAAGGACATCGACCTCTCAAAGGCAGTTACTTCTTCTCTAGTAATAGTTTAAAGTCAAATTTAATCTTTTGCTTAATGGGAATTGGTGAAGAAGCAGTTAATAGTGAGTTAATAAATACAAATTGATTTAATATATATTTAATATTATTATTTTAAGTCACAAAGTATGGTAAGTTTGTTGAGATATAGGCCAAAGGAGTGAAAGCTAAAAAGGGAGTGAAGAAGGCAGAGAAGAAAGCCAACCCCCTCTTCGAGAAGAGGCCTAGGAACTTCAGAGTGGGCAACAGTATCCAGCCCACACGCAATCTTACAAGATTCGTCAAGTGGCCCAAATACATCACTTTCCAGAGACAAAAAAGGATCCTCCTCACTAGAATCAAAGTCCCACCCGCCATCGCCCAGTTCTCGAGAGCTCTCGACAAAAACCAAGGTAACCCATCCATAACCCAGCCAATGTCCTCTTCAGACTCCTCAAGAAGTACTCTCCTGAAGACACCAAGCAACGCAAAGCCAGATTGGTTGCTTAAGCCAAACTCAAAGCAGAAAGTAAAATATATCTTACTCCAGAGAAGGAAGTGAAAAACCCCAAACCTTATCACCTCAAGTTTGGTCTTAACCACGTCACCAAACTCATTGAGGAGAAAAAGGCCAAGCTCGTTGTCATTGCCAACAACGTTGACCCCATTGAGCTCGTCGTCTGGCTACCCAACCTCTGCAGAAAGCTCGATATCCCTTATTGCTTCGTCAAGGGAAAATCAGCCTTGGGAAGATTAGTGCACCAAAAGAATGCTGCAGTCGTTGCCTTGACTGACGTGAGAAAGGAAGACGAGGGAGAGGTAAACAACTTGGCAGCTGCCTTCAGAAGCCACTTCAACGAAAACAAAGAGCTGGGCAAGCTTGTGGGTGGATTCAAGAGAGGTGCAAAGAGTGAGATCAAGTACCAGAAGATGGTTGCTGAGAAGGAGAAGGAGGCAATTAAGAAGCTTAAGGCTTGATGTGGACATATTTAACTCTTTAACTACTATCTATCATTGTAGAATACACTCACTCACAGAGGCTTAAAGCACAATACATTATCCCTCAATCAAACGCCTACAGCCTGGCTTAAAGTTGGCTGCATAAAGAACCAAGGAATGACCGCCTTACTTTATAGAAACAATCTATACATATAAATCAATACGTATCATCATTATATTCATATACATGCCCCCCACAACAGAAAAGAGATTGTTCAACCGATTTGATCAGTATGAAATCGCATCAGTATTCACCTAAAGCGCAGAGGACTACTTTTCCAAGAAGCTGAAGTCATCATGGAGAAGATTTATCTTCAAAGCGATCTTAGGAATCCTACTTTTTATTAATGGATACTTGTCGCATTGGGGTCCTTGGGAGTGGCCAGACAACTATTACATCCTTGCTTTCTCTGTCGTATTCTACCACTTGGGCAGCTACTTGTACTCAGTGATGACAGGCGTAAACAACACCTAAGGCAATTTCGTAAGAATGCACTAACATAGGTGGGAGATTACATCTTTGAGTCATAAGTGAAAGGAGTGATCGTGAGGATTAACGAAAACCGGGAGAAGTACCATCTTGAAGTTCTCAACTGCAAGCAGCCCGAATTGAACCTCTAGCTGAAATACACAGACTACTTTACAATTGAAGGGTACTTCCTGTAGAACAAATACCATCAAGTGCTGGAGAGGCTGATTGCCAGCGTGAAGAAGGTCTAAGGCAAATGATATGATTGTGATGATAACTGCTTATAACAACTTGCCTTCTAATTTCTAATAAACATTAGTTATCGGGTTGGAATTCAAATGGAAAATCCCCTAAACCTACTCAAACTCAGGGAAATGATCAAGAACGGCATCTCCCGCATCCCCAAAGATCCCAACTGCCAGGAGGCCATAATCGTCATCGGAGACACGGGTGTGGGCAAGAGCACCATCATGGCCTTCCTCTCTGGGGCAGAGATGACAGTGCGGTATGATGGCCTGAAGCCTGTGCTGGACTGCCCCAACCATCACATAAAGATAGGACACGAGAAGTATTCTTAGACGTCGATCCCAAATAAGCTAGTAATAGAAAATCTAGCCTTCTACGACTGCCCCGGCTTCAAGGACAACAAGGGCGAGGAATATTAGATTTCAAACAGCTTCTTCGTCCAGAGACTCCTCGACATCTACCCCAAAGTCAAAATCGTACTCATGATCGACGAGTCCCACATCAGCGAGGCCAGAGCCGACAAGCTTCCCAAACTCACCAAAAACCTACTGAAGTCCTTCAAGACCTTCGAGGACATAAAGGAGGGCGTGATAATGATAATAAACCGGGCGTAGAGGGACTTGAGCATAGTCGATTACCACAAGTAGATAAAGAAGATGTGCGACCTGAAGAACTAAAGAGGGTTCCTGTTCGAGCAGGAAGAACAGAAGTTCTTGAAATACCTGATGGACAACAATAGGATCGTGCTCTTCAAGCAGCCGAGGAAGGAGGACAAGAATAAGAAGTTCACCCCAGGAGACAATGAGCTCAGCATCATGAGGACCATCAAGACTTCCAGCTACGTCAAGAGCAGACACATCCTCAACATCCTATCCGAAAGCGCCAAACTAGCCATCAGGGATTTCATCGACTAAATCACCAACAAGTCCAACATCAAAATAGAAGCCATCTGCTCGGAGATTGTGAGTATCTACACTCTGAAGGTGTCCAAGATGGGGAGGGACGTGCGCGGACTGATCGACATAAAGGAGGAAGTGATCAACCTTGCAGAGGAGATAAAGTCTGCCCAGAAGGAAGATATCGTGAAGATCTTGCAGAGGGAGCTTCCGTAGGGGAAGGTGCAAGACTTCTCATAAGACTTCGACGCAGTGATGTTCTTCAAGAACATCTACGACAAGACCGCCACTTACTTCAGCAACCTGGTCAACAAAATCTACTCCGAACTCTCCCACCTCCTGGTCAAGATGGACAACCGCATCATGAAGGTGCAGAAGGAGGAGCAGGAGGAGGTGGAGAGGCAGAGGCAGGTGCAGAGGAGGAGGGAGCTGCAAGAGCAGCGCGAGAAGTAGCGTCAGGAGATGATGAAGCAAATGTAGAAGATGAAGGAGCTTAAAACAGAAATCACCCAGATGGGCAATTCAAGCCGATCCATGGTGGATTCTCTCGCTGATACCATGAACTACCTCAACTCCCTCGAGGAGTAGTTCATGAAGCTGAAGCAGGACGCAAACAAGCTCTAGTCCATGAACAAGTAAATGTACAACAACATAACGAAGATCGAGTCTACCTACGTGAAGAAGGTGAGTAGCTGATCTAATAACATTATCATCCCTTATTTATATTCATAAAATAGCAGTTATCACCATGAACATTTAAAACCTCCTCAAAAAAATATAACAAAGGAGAGACCAACGCAAGGAAAACAACACCACCATCTCCACCGAAAGATTGCCCAAAACACTCTATGATTAAACCGATCACAATTACATCTCCATCGGCACAGTCAACTAAATGCCCAACACTCAAAACGATCGGTCATACTTCAAACAATACTTCGAGAGTTTTGCCACTGAGGAATCCAAATAAGAAGTGTCACTGCCGTAGATCCAAAGCAACACAAACAAGCTGTAAAGGATTGAGAGTGAGTTAGACAGTATTGAGAAGATGAAGAGCTTGTACTAGAACAAAAAGAAACAAGAGGCAAATGGAAGCATTGAAAAACACTGCAATAGATCCATAGAAAAGCATGCACTCAAACCTTCACTATTGCCCAAGTTCAAACCCACCTCAGAGTTTGTTGTCAGCCATGACTACAACAAAGACCAAAGCATCTCCTACACCTTTAAAGATGAAAGCTTCAATAACAACAATAGTAATAAAACTGAAATCATTAGCTTCAAAGGAGCCCAAATCTTTGATGACTCTGAGTAAGACTCAAGACGGACAATATAGCTTCCCAGGTAATAGTTATGGGGTTAGAGTAAAGAGTAGAAAGTAAAAGTGATATAGCAGTGCGTGTGTTAGTAAAGTCTTAAAGATTTCATGCAGGATGTGAATCACAAGATGTCCTTGCTCGCCCTCAAAATTGCACAGCTCGAGTAATCGAACTCCAGCATCAAGATCAAACACTAAAGGGTAGCGAGCAGTAACTTGAAAGCCATCTCCATTCTCAACAAGCTCGAGGAGGAAAGATAGTAGTTACTGTAGACTCAATAGAAATGGACAAGCAGCAAGGGTGAGTTGTAGGCTATGCTCAAGTAGGTTAAGTACAAACACTAGAAATCCTCAAAATAAAACATGAGTAAGTAGGATTGCGAGAATTACTTTAAAAACAAAGATAAAGCGAAGTCTCCTTTAAAAGTAAGTAACCAAGTCGAATAGAAGAAAACAGGGAAGAACAAAGTATAATGTTTACTACAGCGTCTACAACTGAGAGTTTAAAAATGATTATTTGCCTCATTTATTCCTTATGACTCTTTACATATAAATCACTAAGATAATTGTTCATTAATCGGGCTTCTTACTTTAGCTTTGCTTCATCTAAGATATCTCAATATCGTAATTGAATTGCTGACTGTTTGACTTCTTGAATAAAGGCTTCATATAGTTGGATTCGAAGTTTGACAGTTTCTACTTGATGGATCCACCCTCGCCTTCACTCTCCCCACTATCTAATCCGAAGTTAATAGGCTTGTAGTCAGATTACTCCATGAGGCTCTTAGACAGGTTGGACACTCTGCTTTCATGTAGATTAGCCTAATCCACTTCACTCTTAAGGCCAATCCAATTGCAGAAGCTCTTAAGCAAGCTGGAGCAAACGAGTGTGGTTATCATGACGATTACTAGCACTATCGTAATAATGAAGTTTTAATTCTAGGATTCGATCTGGAGTGCCAGTGCAAAGGCAATCACTCCTCTCACCAATCCTGAGTACCAGCACACTTTCAGTTCCTTCCCGTCCAGAGGAAAAGTCTTCTTTGAGCATTGGTAAATAGCGGGTAAGATATAAACCATTGCAGCCCTCACAAAAGGCAAAAAGAGTAGCACTAGAACTGAGAATGCTACAGCGAGCCAGTTACCACTAATTCCGAATACGGAGGCCCCAAGATAAGCGTATACAAAGGCCTAAGCGATATAGCTGACTGTTTCAAAGGCTAGGCCCGTCCCTCTTTGCGACTCTTCTGAGATATTCATGAAAGTATAGTGTCCCATAATGATGGAGCAAGTAAAGAGAGTAATGATTCCTGAGAAGCCAAGTAGTTCTCCTATGAGGTAGGTAATGTATCCAGTGAGCAAGATGAGGCTGGTCTCCTTGATTGGATACCGATTGAAGGACTAGTTGACTTTAAACAAGTAGCTCAGTCCAAAGCCAGCTATTGCTCCAATCGCGATACTGAAGAACATCAATATCAAGAACTCCACTATCATGTACATCACTGTATTCAGTCTATATCGGGGTTGACTTACGTTATCCCATTGTTCTCGTCTATTGTTAGGTTTGATACTGTACGGAATAACACTATTGCCACTGCATCGTTTATTATCCCCTCCCCGAACAGCACTGCATTCAGCACTGGAAATCTATCCGGCTTAATTACCCAAAAGCTACCTTGATCAGGGACATGGCTGCGACTGTATCAGTTGCACAAAGGACACAACTGAGTAGCATTATTTCCTTAAGGTCGAGTCGATGGAAGATGAGTGCGTCAATCATTGAGCAAAATAAGCAAAGGCAAACAAAGCCAATTATGGTCCCTATCACCCCCAGGAAGGTAATCATTCCGAAGTTCTCAAAGAATAAAGACTTCCTGAGAGAGTATCCTGCGGAGAAGATGATGG
>JACCDV011079263.1_pt1 | contig 12053 bp, 7 predicted proteins | sample 7446131 | NCBI WGS metagenome assembly JACCDV01 (sample SAMN15323448, study PRJNA562643) | freshwater metagenome | isolation source: river surface water | place: USA:Blue River Watershed | collected 2017-08-17
CTATTGCTCAATCTGCTTCCAAAACATGAGTAGAAGGTGCCAAGCCAATCGAAGACTAGTTTAGCCTACAATAAAGCTGACTCAAGTGGAAAAACCTTGCAGCTCGCCCTTTTTGCAAATAAATAAATATCGCATACTCTCTTGAATGATGATTGAGACATATTACTGTTTGCATTTGAGTTATGTTTATAGTTGATGTAATTGGGGATTATAAATGATATATGCTATACTTTTCTATATATAATTGATAATAAATACACTAGCAAGATTCCTCTTCAAAGAATGAATTCACGAAAATAGGGCAGCAAGTTCAAAAACCCCCAAAACAAAATAGTGTCAGTCAACTATTGTATCAAGCCAAAGGTCATCATCAATACCCCTCTCAATAAGTACGATTTGTCCCAAATACCATCTGATATTGATAACTTAGAAATTACAGATTATTTTAATTATGGCTTCAATTCATAGACCTTCTCGACCTACGTGAAGCTTTTGAAGAGATTTGCCTAGATTGAAGAAATAGAGCGTCCTAACCATCATTATGACTCTAAGGAAAATAATCAATTTCGATTTAATGATGATATGCCTATTGATTTGGGAGGTTTTGGTCCTTTCCTTGATAAATAGCTTATTAATTTTTGGGAAGAAAAGGATGTTCATTTACACGATTCACTCATGAATTATTTTGTCAAGTTCAATATCTGCTTAGCTTTCAATAAAAATCATCACCAACCTCCTCTCGTCTCCTTTGTTGGCTTAACCACTAGTTCAGAGGAAAATTAGGATTATTCCCTTTCCAATTTGATTGATAACTTTTGTTAAAGGATAAATTCCAAATATTAGAGGACAATAAAAACTTTAAGGGAAAGATAGGCAAGCACCAAAATTAAAGAACAGGCACCGAAAAATGATGTAAAAGAAACTAATTTTTACGAAAATGTTTTCAATAAAAATAAAGAAGCAAGCGAATAGAGTTCCAAAAGGCCAACGAAAAGATAGACGCTGTCGGAAAATTAAGATAATGATTTCATTGGTAAAACTGATAGTTTCTCCTCTTTCAATTAAGATTCCGATAAAGATTAGTCGTCAAATCAAAGTTAAATAAAAGTAAGCCATAATAAATCACGAAAATAGTAGAGAAACAAAAAAAGAAGCCATGAAAAAAGGAAGAGCAAAAAGAAAGATAAAAAGAAAAGAGAAGCTAATGGAAGTGATGACGACAACTAAAAGCGCTCTAAAAAGAAAGCAAAAGGAAGAAAGAAATCTAAGAAGATTAAAAAGCACAACAAGAAACATAAGAAGCATGGAAAAAAGCATAAGAAGTGATCTTTGATTTACTCATTTGTCTTAATGTATGAATTGGTGTAAGTTAATTTAAAGATTAAAATATTACAAGAGAAATATAGAATCAAAAGCTAATATATTGCTAAAACTATTAATGAGCGAACAAAGGAGGATGCTAAATCTTTATTACTGGCTAGTTGTGCTAGTGTTCAGTTAAAGCTAGCTAGCTTTATGAGCGAGTTCTTGGAGTTTGCTCCATTCTCTCATTTTATTCGTGCAAAACAATATTGGAAGAATCACTACTGTTGAAGCTGATTCCAAAGTTTTATTCTTCAAAACAGATGTTTAAGCTTGACAGGCCAATTTTTTTTTATATCTTGTCCTTACAGCGTTTTGCTTGCTTAACCAAATCAGTGTGACTCAATTTTAAAGTCTTCTTGTTTTCAAACATCAAAAAGAATCTATTTTTTATTGAATTTTAATTTCTGCCTTCAATAAATTTAGCCATCTTGGACCATTTCTTCCCGATCTTCAAGAATAGATTAACAAGTATATAATCTTCCTTTTCTGTCCACGCCCCCCTAGATAAAAGTAAAAATACTTTTTGAGATTAGGCTGTAGGAAGCAGGTATAATGCTCCCTGCACTGCTTACCAGTTCTAAAGATCTTTAATTAGTTCTATTCATAAAATTTTTGGCTGATTAGCTTCCAATTCAAACTATTCGAATTTTGATTTTAAATGATCCTATGTAGGAGTTACCGCTCGTAGGCTGACCAAGGAACATTACATAATGGCTTGGGGAATAAAGAGAGGTATCTAAATTGGCAAGCCGAACTGTCCCTGTATGGGATTAGCAGGCAAATGTAATTCCAATCCACTAAGCCCAGCTACTCGCATTTGCATTTGTGAAGTATGCAGTATTTATCAATCACAAATAGAAGGTAGTTAGTTTCCTCGATCTTCCAGTTTTTTCTCTAGCCCAAAAGCTTACTTTTTTGAAGAAAACTATGAAGTATTTCTCTTGCAATTTCAGGCGTCAAAGTTCGCTTATCCTTGCTTTTGGGTGGGTATTTTTAGATGGTGCTGTAATTGGTGACTTAAGAGGGGAGAAGAGAGATAAAACTGTCGAATCGATGGGCTACTTCATGACAATAAGCCTAAGAATATTAAAGACTCATTTGCCTTCTTCTCTATATATAATTAATCGAAAATTACATGCCATTAGGATTTGTGGACATTTCTAATCCTTAACAATCAAACGAAAGTTAAAAAGACTTTTATCCTTTTGAAAATAGGGATGAGGGAAGACCTTATTTAAAATTATTTGTTTGACAGTTATGTTTTAATATATGCTTTGACCAATTTTAGAAAATATAAGTATTGCAGAGAATTCATGTTCAAAATAACTAAGATTATTAAGAGGCAATGTGCTGAATAAATTAGGTCAAAGTTTAGCAAAAATTTAGATATTAAGATCTTTTTAGGCTACAAAAGAGAAGACTCGATTAACTTCTAATGAACAGGGACTATTTGTATTATTTTTAGAATAAAATTATTTGATTTTTAAAATTATTCCTAAAAACATATCTATAGCCCTATTTTTTAAATTAATGGATTAAGCATAATAATATAATTTAAAATATTAAAATATCGGACTGACACTAATTGATAGATTAGAAGCCCACAAAGAGCTTGCTTCTTAATTGATGTATTTAAGACCGTATTGATATTAATTGCTAATTGAGACAAATCGCCCTTGATGCAAACTGAGGATGGAATGAGACAGGTCAAGATAATTACCCCAAATCTTGATAATGAGTGAAAATATTATGATGCAATTGTATATTTGATTAATGAATAATAAAATAAACAAAGCAATTAGCATTAAAGATGACCTAGCCCGAATCTACTAATCCATTTCCCAGCATCAATAACAAATGCACTCTTTTTGCCTCAAGAATAACATGAAATTTCCGCCAATCGCCAATCTTAGAAATACAATCCTCAATCATATCTCTACATCCCCTCTCCGTCCTCCTCACAATTAAGACAATCCTGAATATAAATACTTCGACGATGAGCGTAATAACCATTAGAGCATGCTCCATTCCTTTTAGAGGAAGCCAAGTACTTACAAAATGGTCTTCACGAAATCTAATCCAAAAAAAAAGGAATAGAGAAGTCTTCATTCGCGTCCCCTACAAACAAACTAAAGCAAGATTAGTATATTTAAAAATATACACCGCCCTTCAAGAAAATGCTATCTGTCAATTGACTCATCAAATAACGAGAGCATCTATAAAGCAAAGACAACAAATATTCGAGACTTTAATCAAAGCCAAGCTAAAAATAGCCCAGATACCTTGAACGCTCTCTCTCAAAGCTTATAGGCAACTATAACCAAGCATCGAAGTGAGAATCGAAATGACTTTTTGTCCATCAACAGAATGCCAACCATTAGTCCTCAGTCAGAGCTAATTAAGACTTTACAAGGGAAAACTATCCCCAATTAAAAGTCGCAATAGAGCCCAGTTATAAAAAGATATGCGAATCCTAAAAATTTAAGCAGAATTTCATTCTATAAGAATGCAGACGGTATTTTTCCCAAGAAACCTATTCCTATATTAAGTAAATAACACTCAGGGTTTGAACCTTGGCAACTAAGTAATTTTCAATAGTAGGAGTACTTGTAATAGATTGATAAATGATTATTTTTATCCTAACTTATTTTTTATCCACGAGAAAACACTTTATGTTCAATTGTTTTTAACTTTTGAAATTATAGGCAATTAATATAATACTTGAGTTGATTTAATTGCCTATAAACTTTTTTATCCATTTTCTAAATTAATATTAAAATAGATGTATAGTTTTTCAGCGGACTAGTCAGAGCCTATTAATCGAGCACATGAAGAAAAGGACAAAAAGATAGAGGAAAAAAGCTAATAGGCTTCATAAACTTTAGAGTATTAATATTAGAGAAAAGAAGAAAAACCAAAGTGCCTTCTTCATTACACCAAAAAAGCATACTTAAGGCACTTGACCGTTTTTTTCGCTCTCTTTATGGTGATCGTTGCCTTTTAAATATGTTCTCATTTCTATCTTCATAGTTTGAGAGCAGAAGAATATGAGCATAATCTGTAGCTTTTGGGAAAATATACTTTTGAAGGAAAAGCGATATAAAAAGGGACTGAAATATCTGTAAATACATTAGATCGTTCTGCAGATAAACTTTTACAATAATTTGTAAAATAGGATACAAGTAGCCGTGGATCAAAAAATATCCAACCTACTAAAATACAAGAGGCTCTTACTTCACATTCAAAAGAGTAAGTATAAATCAGGTAATCACCTGCTGAGAAAGAAACTTCAGGGCAAGCATAGAAGACATTAAACAATCATTTTGAATTCGAAAGTAGCTTACTCCAAGATAACTTGAAGCTCAGTACAAATGCCCCATTAATTGCTTTTTAGCCCATACCAGACGTAGCAAAACCCGAAGAAGATTAATAAATTCCTTCGATTGTCTACAAAAACTTATAATCAAAGAACGATAAAATTGATTATTAACAGTTTACTGGAATAACTGTGGGCCAACTGTAAAAGACCAAAATATTTACACAGATCAAGTTCTTCTCCCTAACGTAGAGCAGCCATCTAGTTGATTAATAAAGAGAGTATTATGAGAATAAGTATAAAGTCAGCCAATACTAATAGCTACCCATCTGTGTTGTGATTCCAACTTACAACAATGCAGTCAAAAATAGGCACATAAATAACATGAATTCTATCCTCATGCAAGAATACTCAAATTACCATATTGTATTCATTGATGACGCATCGACAGATAGTACTTCTGAGGACATTATTTAGCTTATGAATAGTCAAAAGAAGCTTGATCCCTCTAAATATCTCCTCGTCAAAAATAGGAAGCAAATGAAAGCTATGTACAACCTTCGGAATGCTGCTAATACTTACTGTAATCCTCAAGACATCTTTATCATCGTCGACGGCGATGATTAGCTTATTGGAAGGCAGGTCTTCAAGTTATTTAATGCGATGTTTCAGTCAACTGGTGCTTGGTTCGTTTATAGTAATTTTCTTACTGTATAAAACTACGTGGGATTTTCGAGGCTGATTCCTAAAAAAGTTATTTAAGAAAATGATTATCGGAAGTACCCTTTTGTAACAAGTCACCTTCGGGCCTTCTATACTCAGCTTTTCCGTAATATAAAGGAAGAGGATCTTCGAGATAAGGAGGGAGAGTATCTAAAGGCCGCAAACGATGTTGCAATATGCATCCCAATTTTATAGCAAGCTCAAAATAGGGTTCTTTATGTGCCCGAAATTACTTATTTCTATAATTCTTAAACAGGATTGAACAATCATTACCTCCGTCTGAAGTAGCAAAAGAGGAACGACTACAGATTGAGAGCTAAACCGAAGTATAAGAGACTGTAAAATTTGATGGATTGAAAAGCAGCAATTATCTGAATATGATTTTATTATAAGCTAACTGTTTTAGCTTTAATAAGCGATTTTTAGTAATAAGTTAATCAAAACAATATTCTGTTGACGAGGCACGCTATTAGCTTCAATCCAAACATAAGTACAAGTAAAAGGTGGGGTTTTTATTAAAAACAAGAAGAACTTCTCCACGGCAGAATAAATTTTTTGCCATGCTTCTGAATGTGTTAGATGGCAAAGTTTCAAACAAAATAGTGAAGAAAAAACTAGTCCTGATACTGTTAAATGGTATATTTGGTTTTTTGAGCCAATTTGATGTTAGTTTGAGTGGATGTAGAAATTGAAGACTATAAATTAATGATAAAATATCATTAAGATGTGATGTGAAGTTTCTTATTCCTTCAGCATTGCTGTTTTGACCAAAGCCTGTTGTTTATCAAAATAGCTGGTTTCAAAGAACTTAAATTCATTTTTCTTTATTTAAATTCTTCCAAACAACTCACTCTCTATATTTTAAATGAACCTGCCTCCATCACGCTCACTACTTTTGCTTGAACCTTGCCTGCCAAAGCTTTCTTTGCATCACTTTCGAAAAGTTGCGACATTTTTTCGATTTAATAACAGCTCACTTAATTATTATATGAACCCATTATTACGGATTAATATACACTCTCTTTATAATATTCTTACGGTATTTGGTGATAGAATGAAGCAGGAGAAATATGTAAGTCAGATCTTGCCTATTCTTTATTGAAACAATAAGATAAAATGATTGATTATTTGTTGCTGCTCCATGCAGGCATCTCCTTTAATTTTGCACACTAGCTGTAGTTTGGGCAGGGCTCTTGAATAGTTACTGTATGATGAGTTTCAAAAAGGTGGTTTAATAGCAAAAACGCCGTTTTATTCTGAATATCTTTAATTTTAGAATTAACAATCAGGCAAATATCAAAGCATTATGATATAATTTTATGCTCATTTTTTTGCTAAATGTAATGAATCGTCAAGATGACTCAAAATCTGAGGCTCTTTCCGTTTGATTCAAGATTTCTTCAACATAGCTTATTAAAATCATTCCTATTTTCGCCTATACAAAATATACAGTTTTCCAGCTAGTGAATTCCATGCGTGAAGCTCATTAATAAGGAAGGCTCCTCCCAACATTATACCGAGGTTTCGACTGATTTATACTAGAGACCTTCTTCGAATAGATGTGGCTGTGACTAAGAATGCAAAAGGTAATATAAACTTTGCTGCCGTTTCTCTTCGATTTACTAATTCACTATAAAGCTTTTGCTCCTCTTCTGCAAGCTGGCGTGAGTAGCCCTATCTATTAAGGAAGTGGAATAAATCTCTCATTGATAAATTATATAATGGCGATAATATTTTTGAATAGTTTATGAGCAAGGAGGGAGTCGCAGTTGGCATAAGGATTCGCCCCTTACTTCCTTAAGAACAAGTATAAGATTAATGCGTTAAGATCGATGGGAATAGGGTTACTATCAATAACAATCATAAAATAAAGCAGTTTGCTTTTCAGAATGTGTTTGATAGGACTGTGTCCCAGCAGCATATTTTTGAAATGTTCGCCTTGCCTCTAGTCGAGGATCTGTTTAAAGGGTATAATTGCTGTCTTATTGCTTATGGGCAGAACAAATCGGGAAAAACATTTACTATGTGCGGGAAAGATTCTTAGGAATCGAAGGGGATGATTCCTCGCATCGTCGATCATATAAACTGTAAATTATACTCATAGTAACAGCAACAAAGAAGATTGATGCTGCGGGTGAGCTATATTGATATTTTCTAAGAGGAGGTAATTGATTTGCTGACCATCCGAAAAGGAGTGAACATCGAGATAATAGAGGGCAAGGATAAGCAGACTACTTTAAAAAACATCTAGATGAAGTCAGTTGGCAAAGTTTAGGATATCGAAACTCATTTTATCTTGGGCAACCGCAAAAGATAGCTCGCCTATTCTAAGAAGTATCGCAACAGTGAGCAGTCGTCTTCTGTCTTCACCCTCTGCCTCGAAAGTATTGACTCATAAGGTAAAACTAGAAAAGGCAAGCTAGATATTGTGTAGCTTCAAGCCTTTGACAGGATCAACAGGTTCTAGCCAGTTTTAGTCATCAATTAGAGGAAGACAAAGCAATATGATCTATCAGCCAATAGCTTCAAAAATGTAATCAATGGACTCATCTATGGCCAACAGGATTCTCAAATTCCTTATAATGATTCAAAGCTAACCAAGATACTGAGAAACAGTCTTGGTGGCAGTTCTAAGACTAAAATTCTGTTTCATATTTATCCTATTTCCAAATGCTATGATGCAATAATTTCGACTCTTAGAACAGCTTCAGCTTGCCAGTTAATATAAAATACTCCTTCATACAATTTCACTGACAATTGCTTGATTCAACAGGTGATTGAGCAATAGTCGGAGTTTCGAAGCTCATTAGCAGTGCTCTAAGAGAATATCAAACAATTATAGGGGGAAAGCATTGAGCAGTAAAACCACTAATAGGTTCATTAATAGGGTGAATAGAATTAGTTTCTTAGCCAATCAGTCCTTCGAAATAAACTCAGATAGTAACGATAGGCAAACAAAGAGAAGCTTAATAAGCAATATTAGGCAATGAAGAAAAAGCTTAATAATATTTAATCCTTATTCCTCGTTCTTGAGCCCTTAAAAAATAAACATCAAATTGCATTCTTCAAAGAAAACTATCAATCTGCTTTATAAAGACTTAGTAAGGTTCAACCAATAAATCCTCTCTCACTTTATTAATCATCGTAGAACTGGACAAACTCCTAAACCTCATTCAAAAAACTAAATGAGAAGTAAAGATTCTATAAACAATAAGTATATGATCTGCAAAGGGAGTTTCAAAAATAAAGATAGCTGCTTTTGAATACTCTTAGAGAAGTCACTTAAAAATACAAATTCTTTGAGAAAGTAGCTTAGAGAGCAGTGAAGAAGTAAGAAATAGACCTTCTGAAGATGAATTCTAAATACGACGAGACCAAAAGAAGCTACTAGATACCATTATTTGCAATAAGAGATAAGAAAATCAGCCACTCCTCAAGATTCTTCTCTCCCCAGCAAGCGCACATGATCAATAGTAGATCCATTTCCTAGAGGAAATTCATGATGAGCCAACTCAGCCCATCAAAGCTAAAAATGCTGCAATCCTCAGGGAAACAATACCATAATAAGGTCACTTAAATAAAGCATATTGTTAGTCAAGAACACATTGAGGACAATCCGTATTTCCAAAAGGTTCCGAAAATCAAAAAGGAAGAACTGAGGAAATCTGACCAGACGCATAAGATGTCTGAGGATTAATATTAGATGGTTAGATCTTCGGCGATGAGCAACCGTCTTAAAAAAAAGAAAACAGTGAACAGCTAGAAGTCACCAGGGCCTTCCTTCAAGGGCGTGAAGCCAATAATAAGCCCTAGATTTAAATTTAAATGATATTTATAATATATCTATGAAACTTGAACATCAATCAGCTTCTAATCTTTTCTTCCCTTGCTTCGTACTCAGACAGTAATTCGAGGATAGTGTTTCGATTAAAAATTTTCTTCTTTATCTCGAATTCTCCTCCTTCTTCCTCAACATCAGTCGGAATTATGCAAAGCCTAACTGCCTTCTTACTTTGCTTATCTTTCAATGGCTTCTTTAGTAGCACTCTGAACAACTCCTCCTTATCAACAAACTGCACCAAACCCTTGAGTAGTGAAATGGACTCAGTATCGAGTGCGTTGATTTCTGAGTTTTAAGATGGGTCACTGCGTTTTGTTCTTCTGGAGGGAGCGGTGAAGGATAGGAGGTCAACTTTGCTTGGTTTGTAGTGCTTCTTCACCAGCTATTGCCTTTCCAGTCTGCGGAGATAATTGAATGTATTGATGGTCAGTGGAAATTCTCCGTTCATTTTTACCAGGTTTACTCTAATTTAAAAGTTCTTTAGTTCCTTTTCCTTGTTTGAGCCCACCTCAATAAACACCTTCTTCGAAGACAATTCAATTTTATTTATTGAATGCCCTTTGCCAAAATCAACATGGATTGCAAGGTTATCAAGGTTGATGTTAGTGCCTTGGTCGATCTTGTCGTAGGATTGGAAGTAAGCTTGGAGGTCATCTTCTGATGCGGTCAGTTGAACTTTGTTAGTATCCTCCAAAACTAATGGGTTTTTATTTGCAACATACAAAAAGAGAGAGGCTGCTTTGAGTTGGGAGTTCTCCAGTAGGCTTTGGAAATGGGCATCAATGAGAGTAGGTACGCTTGAGAACTGCATGATTCTGCTATTAAATTATTATTGCCCGCCCAATACAGGTTTAAAATAAACGATGACCTCATCCAATCAATTTCATATATCCATAACGATTATCTATCTAAAGACCAATCATTCTATCAGAATGTCAGCTTTTTCATTCACTGCAGGCTTTCCGCATATTGTCTGAGCATTTGGTATGACTATCTTCGAAACGCGGCTCCTCCATTCGTTATAAGCGCAGTTCTGACTTTTATTCTCGCATAAATTTATGTATTTGCCATTATCTCTAACTCGAACATAAAAATCTTTTCCATTATTAGAATGTAGCTCAAAGATGATACTTGAAGCAAAGACTGTACCTTGTTGACAGTTCAATGCTTCAGTGCTTCCTCTCCTATAGAGTTATTATATGCAGAGGGCAGATGATATGTTGAGGTCATTTTGAAGAGCAACAATATCCAAAGAATCTACACTGAGGGTGGTCCACCTTAAAGTAGATCCTGTGACGTTTTTGACTCGTAAGTCGAATAACGAAAGAATTTTATCAATTTTGTGAGTATTGATTGCTTTTGAGAGATTAAAAGATCTTGTAAAATGACTATACCAATTATACAAATGCTGTAAATTGTTAAAGTCGTCTTGACTGAAACCAGAGGGAAGAATTTTGCCCAAATAACGATCAACATTAACGGTATCATACAATGCTGCTAGTTTTGTAAAGTTCATTGAGTTTGAGTCCATCCCAAAGGAATTTGCTACTTTTCTTAAAAAAGGTGTGTAGGTCAAGACCATTTCATTATACTCAGTAATTTGTTGCTTAATATTTTTCTAAATTTAAATTTGTTAGTTGGGACAGTTTTCAATTAATGATGAATCGTATTTAATGATTTTGATGAGCTGACCATCTGGCAAGGCATACTTTTGCTAAGAGGAGTCATTTTTGTAGGCGTAAGGAGGAATATGATACTTAGGATCAACTTTGTTGAGCTATTGCCCTTGCCCAAGAGGATACATTCCATAAAAGTTGGACATAGCGCTTTGAATCGTACGATTTATCGTAAGTGGACAAATCTAATATTGCTCTCTGACGAAGTTTTTGCTCAGGAACGATTGCCCATCTACGTATTATTTTCTAAATAGCTTCCCTAAATTTTATTGCTGTCTCATTCCCACTGGTGTGATTTATCCCCATTGTGCTTGATAATCTTTGGCGTCATAGAGATCGTTAATATGGTAGCGAGACCCAGGGCCAATAATGGCAACGACCTGATAGAGCTAACAATTGGATGAGATGATGGTAAGTGCAACAACTATGATAAATAATCCTTTCATATCCTATTAATAGTTATAATTGACTAATAAATAAGCTTGAAATCTAATCAATAAAGTTTTTCCTATTTTCTTTTTCAGTCAATTTATTATAAATGAAATACTAATGCGGCAGTTGCGAAAATTGCTGCATCCGAATAAGTTATTTTGTGAGCTATTGTGGGTTAAAGGCATAATGTGACCAATAATAAATAACAAATGGAATTATAGTCTTGATTGCTAGTCTCCTTCTCATACTCTTCTTTCTTTTTCTATATGCCTTACATTATTTCTTCACTCATCGAGAGTTTTCCGACAATCAAAAAAGACAAGCCCAACAAAAATCATAAAAAACGATTCAAGACCGAGGAATGTAATAAAATGGAAGCAAATTCATTAAATTGTCAACAAATAAATGCAGTTCATAAAATAAATTAGAGCCGAAAGAATCAAATCGTATCTTGAAAGAAATAATTCAAATACCCCTATGAGATATATTAACGTTAAATAGCTTAATCATTTAATACAGATCAATTGTTTTTATATAATTAATGAAAGAGGGTTAAGAAAATATTGCAGAAATTAAACAATCTTTCAAGATCGTTCAGAGAATTTCCCAAGACGAAATTATTTGTTAAGGTGAGAAAAAAGAGCAATTGCTTCAATCCGTTGTCTGTCCTGTTTGTCTCATGCTTCTCCCAATGCCTCAC
>JACCDV010156603.1_pt1 | contig 12047 bp, 14 predicted proteins | sample 7446131 | NCBI WGS metagenome assembly JACCDV01 (sample SAMN15323448, study PRJNA562643) | freshwater metagenome | isolation source: river surface water | place: USA:Blue River Watershed | collected 2017-08-17
AAGAAATCACTTCTGGATCTGCTGAACTTATTAAGTTCGCGGCGCAGCAATCTGGCGGCAATGCAATAGTTGCAATTATAGGTAGCAAAGTTACTGATGCAGCTAAACAATTAAACGCATTAGGCGCAACTAAAGCCTATCTAATTGATAGCGCTGAGCTTGAAGTTTTTAGATCTGAGTTATATGTAGCCGAGCTACTCAAAATCGTTACAGCTGAAAATCCTGACGTAGTGATTGCTATCAACTCTATTGATGGCGAAGCGTTAATGGCAGTTGCTGGTGCTAAGGCTGGCGCTAACGTAGCTACTGACTGTCTTGGCTATGAAGATAGCGGTAGCATAAAAGTCACTCGTAGTATGTATTCTGGCAAGCTGCTGGTTACTACTGAACTTGCTGCTGGCAAAAAATCATTTATTAGTTTTAGACCTAACAGTATTAAAGTAGATGCGGCGACTGCTGCGAATACAGAGATAGTGAATACTAGCCTAAGTGCTACAGCTACTCTTAAAGTTAGAGCAGTAGAGAAATCTGCAACTAAAGAAATAGCTCTTACTGACGCGGCTGTAATAGTATCTGGCGGCAGAGCGATGGGTAATTCTACTAACTTCGCTGTCTTAAGAGAGTTCGCTAAAAAAATTAACGCAGCTGTCGGTGCTTCGCGCGCTGCAGTGGATAGTGGTTACGCACCGCATAGTATGCAAGTTGGACAGACAGGTAAAGTAGTAAGTCCTAATTTGTATATAGCTTGCGGTATCTCAGGAGCTATACAGCATTTCGCTGGTATGGGCTCTAGCAAAGTTATAGTTGCTATCAACAAAGACCCAGAAGCTCCTATTTTTAAGAAAGCTGATTACGGTATTGTTGGTGATTTGTTCGAAGTTATACCGGCGATGACTGAAGCAGTTGATAGTGTTATTAAGTAATAGATTTTACTAGCGGAAAATGTTGAAAGCCCGCCTTGCGCGGGTTTTCTGTTGTTGCGGTAAACTAGTGTCATGGCAGTTGACTCCAGCTTCAGTTATCAATCAGAAACTATGGTTAGCAGCTTTGGTGCGCATCCAGAAAATATTCCCTTGGGGCTTTTAGTAGTGTTTGCTTTTGTGGCTGGTCTGATTACCAGTCTAAGTCCTTGTGTCTTGAGTATGCTGCCGATGAACCTAGCTTATATTGGTGCTTCTAGAATTCGCAGTCCCTTCACCCACGCTTCGCTTTTTGTTCTTGGTGTCGCTTCGCTTATGGCTCTGCTTGGTGCCTTTAGTAATTTTGCCTTCGCGGTGTTTACGGAATACAAAGCCTATATTTATCTAGTCGTTGGGTTCTTTATTATAGTAATGGCGCTAGCGGTGCTTGAGTGGATTCGTCTGCCGCTACCGCAGTTAGTTACTAAAATGCCAGAAGCGAATCCTTATGTTATCGGTTTGGTTTTTGCTTTAGTAAGTTCACCATGTTCTAGTCCTGTACTCTTCTCAGTGCTCGGTGCAGTTGCAGCTCTCAACTCTTGGTTTGAATCTGTAGTGGTGATGTTTGCTTTTTCGCTTGGTTATACTGCGGTGATTTTTTTAGCTTGTTTCTCGGCGGCTTTAGTCAAGCAGCTTAATTGGTTTAAACAGCATAGTAAGCTGATAATGAATATTTCAGCTTTGCTGCTGGCGATGATGGGACTTGCATACATCTACGCCGGACTTAAGGCCTCGTTCTAGACGATTTGAGGCGAAGCTAAGCTGATATAATTGATAAACGTAAATATGGACGAGAATTTAAGTAATTTGCATCAAGGCGAAGCGACCTACAAACCTCAAGCTAAAAAAGCCGAGGGCGATAAAGCTTGGGAAGATTTGCAGAATAGCAACTGCGCAACTAAAGCGCCGACTGAACTTGAAACACTTAAGCAAGAACTCGCTGAGCTGGATGATAAATATAAGCGCCTATTAGCTGACCAGCAAAACATGCAAAAACGCCTGCAACGTGAGCGCGAAGACACTTATAAATACGCAGCGATAACTACTATTGAAGCGATATTACCAGCGATTGATAACTGCGAGTTTGCGCTTAAGAGTATTAACGGCAACACTAAGATAGAAGAAGTAGTGAAGGGCATAGAGATGCTTAAGGCTCAGCTGATGATGTCCTTGCAGGGAATCGGGCTTGAAGAAATCAATACAAGCGGTGTTTACAATGCTGAGCTGCACGAAGCGATTAGCTCAGTTAAGGACGCAGAGAAAGCTGAAGGCACTATAGTAGATGTAATCAAAAAAGGTTTCAAACTTAGAGATAAGGTAATTAGACCAGCTACGGTAGTAGTTTCTACTCAGCAATAATTTAGTGCATAACTATAAGCTAACTATTGAATACAATGGAGCAGGTTTTTCAGGCTCGCAAATTCAGAATGAAGAGCTTAGAACTGTAGAGGGTGAACTGACTAAAGCTCTTGCAACTTATTTTCGCAGTCCAGTTGAGACTTGTTTCTCAAGCCGCACCGATGCTGGGGTTCATGCGCTCGGGCAAGTGCTGAACTTCAAGACTGATAGTGAAATCCCTAATCTAGAAACTAATCCTGATAAGTTTCTTATTGGTCTTAATGGCATACTACCTGATGATATTGCCGTAGCTGCTATTAAAGAAGTGCCGCTAGAGTTCAATGCGCGTTTTGACGCTAAGTCTCGCGAGTACCTTTATAAGATCTTCAATCGCAGGGCTCGTCCGGTGCTCAGGTTAGATAGCCTGCAATGGGAGAAAGAACCGCTGGATTATGATGCCATGGCTAAGCACGCCGCTAAGTTTATCGGTACTCATGATTTTCTTGCTTATACTAAGCTTGAGCCGGGCGAAGCCGCTAAGCCTAACTATTTATGCACTGTCTATGAGTCTGAATTAATTCGTGAGTCTAAGATTTGTTTTAAATACAAAATCCGCGCTAATCGTTTTCTCAGGCATATGGTGCGCAAAATTGTCGCTGAATTAATTGCTGTCGGTAAAGGCATAGACCCGAGTACCGTAACTGCCATGGCGCCTGCTGCCGGCTTAACGCTCATAGCTGTTGAGTACTAAGAGCGGGCTCTAGTATTGGCACTTGCCGTCGTAAAGTAACTCAGCACCAGCCTTATGCAACTCACAGCTATCAGAGTAGGTAACACGATCGCCGCTAAGCATACCGCAGACAGGCTTATGCTCTAAACAGAATTTAGTATGCACCGGAATAATAAAGTCTTCTAGGTGTTGGTATGAACTATCACTAGTTTTAGTAAAGGATTTGATACGCAGCTCACCGAAGCTAATATAGTCTTGATCGCTGCAAACATTAGATTCATTGGGATCTACTGAGCAAGCGGAATTAGATTTCAGGTGCGGAGCAGGAAGCTGCAAGCCGAACTCTATACTTGCGGCTCTATCGGTGCCTACATTATGGCTGTGATCTCCCAGTAAGTGCATTTCTAGATAGTCAGTGCGCAGTCGTGGCATGACCTGAGCGTAATGCGCATCACTAGGGAATCCTAGGACACGAATAGAATATTTACTATTAGCGTAAAGTTGCAGAGGGGTTTTAGAACCGTACTCAAGATCTATAGTTGTTAAATCAGGGCGCTCGGTAAGAGCACTAACGCTGGCAGTGGCCATAAGCAAGGCAATAATTGCAATTTGTAGAGCTCTCATTAACTACAAGTCCTCAAATATAACTCTCGGATTAAAGAAGCCTTAAAATATAGACTTAATAACCTAGCTATTGAAAGATGCGTCAGCCATTAGGTTGGGGCGCAGTGGTAGCGGTTGAATGCGCGCTTCCATACGATTAATGATGTTTTTAAGTTCCTCTATCTCTAGTTGTTTAGTTTCAGCTTGAGCTTTAAATTTAGCGGTCTCGCGCTCAGAGTGCTCGAGCTTACGGTTGAGAATATAGTTATCTTCTACTTGTAAATTCAGTGAAGCGACACTGTGTTCTAGCTGATCGACGTTAAGTCTCTGCTGCGCTTCGCGAGCGTGGAACTCCTCTATGATCATTTGATATTGTCTTACTGCTTCTCTGAGGTAGCGTAGCGGTGAGAGTTCTGCGAACTGGCTTAGCGAAGGTATGATCTCGCTGTACTGCTCAGCACAAAGGCTAAGATAGCGAATATCATGCAGGCTCATGCCCTTAAGCACTAGATCATGGATTTTAGCGATGGCTCTAGCTAGAGTGTAATAGTAGGATTGCTGCGCTTCTGCGATGCCAAGCTGCTCTTCGTAGCTTACTAGTACGCTCTCGGTGATATTTAATTGTTCGCGAACTTCCTTACGTGAGATATACCTAGAGTTTAGGTCTGACATTAGTGCATCTCCTGCAATGTTTGATGAATTTCTTGAATAAGCTCACCATCTAACTCACGGCTATATTCGTGACTATGATGCTCTTCTTCTTTAGTCATAGCCTTAGGAGCTGGTGCTTGAGTTTTAGGTGACTCATAGCTAGGCTGTGCTGGGTTTGCTTGCATTTTAGGTACGTAGCTATGTCTGCCTGTATCTTGAAGTGCCGGTTTAGGCGCAACTTCTTCCTTCTTAACTTCGACTACTTTTTTAATTTCTACTACTGGCTCTTCATCTTCTTCAGTGGTAGTAGTCTTGGTAGTTGTTGTGGTTGTAGTTATTTCTTCTTCCTCAACCTCTTCTTCTTCCGCTGGAGCTGTCTCTACTACTTGCTGAGCAGGTTTCGGCACTACTACTTGTTCTATAACTTCAGCTTCTACTTCTTTAGTGCTGCTAGTTTCTCTAGGCTTGCGCGGTTCAGAGATTTTCTTAGCTACGTAAGCTGCACCTTTGCCGACAGATTTAATATCGTTAGCGGTACCTTTAATAATGGTTCCGTAGATTAGACCGCGGTTTTGTAATTTAGTGATGTCTTTTTTGATAACAGCGAGTTCTGCACCGGTCTCATCGACTTTCGCTGCGACCTCTTCGCTTTGACCTTGCACGACATCTACAGTTGTAGTAACTATGCCTAAGCTTTGGTTAATTTGGTTAAGTTTCTGGTTGAGCGCGCTAAGTTCGTTTTGGAATTGCTCCATGATGTTAACTAAACTAGCGAGGTCTTCTCTATCTTCTAGTAGTTCTTTGTTGTAGTTGTTAATAAGGCTGCTGAGAGCCACTGCCATTTCATAGCGAGTCATTGCCGAGCCGCCGCGAAAAGCACCAGTAGGATCACCAACCATCACGCCGCTATCATAAAGATCTTGTACCGCGCCACTTGCCCAATGTGTTTTGGGAACATCTTTAAGTGCCTTAGGTGGCTGAGCTTTAGATCTAGCTAAAACAGGAGCGCTGGCGCTTAGGAGAAGGGTGATTATCAGTACTAGTCTCATCATAACTAGCTATAGTCTATCAGAAAGCTAGTATAATCAAAACCGCCTCCATGCAGATTAAAATAGGTCACGGTTTCGATGCGCATCAGCTTTTAGACTTAAAAGAATTTTCTGCTGCCTACCCAAGCCGTAATACAGATGGTTTGTATTTGGGCGGAGTTTGCATTCCGTATCACAAAAGATTAGCCGGACACTCAGATGCTGATGTTTTAGTGCATGCAATTATCGATTCGCTATTAGGCGCGGCCGGACTTGAAGATATAGGCTCTCAGTTTCCGCCTGGTGATAAAGATTATGAAGCGATTTCTAGTCTAGACTTGCTCAAGCGTAGTTTGGTTTTAGTTGCGAGTGCTGGCTATAAGATCGGCAATATCGATGCGACGGTGGTAGCCGAGAAACCAAAACTCAGAGCATATATAAGTAGTATGCGCGCTAAGCTTGCTGAAACTTTAGAAATTAATCTAGATCAAGTTAATGTGAAAGCCACTACCACAGAAGGTTTGGGCTTTACTGGCAGGGAAGAGGGGATTGCTGCTCATGCGGTTTGCCTGCTAGTAAAAAATCCAAGCAATGTTTAGTAATGCGTTTACTTGCGCTGCCGTCACCATAAATATTTGGGTGCTGGCGTATTGCACTCATCATCTCAGCAAGTTCGAGCGGATCATTAAGCAGGCGCTGAGTACTTGCGTAGATACTGGCAGCGTCTAAGCCGCTAAGTTTACTCAAACCATAATCTAAGCTCTCTTGCCTCTCAGTGATTTTTCTAAGTACTAGCACTGGCACTCCGAAATACGGTGCTTCTTCTTGAGTGCCACCGCTGTCACTTAAAGCTAATGTGGCGCCAGAGAGTAATTCAAGAAATTCTGGATAAGTTATTGGGCTAAGAAGTTTAATATTATCTGGTTTAGTTTGATTGAAAACTGAGTCGAAGCCTTGGTTAGCTAAAGGATTAGCGTGTTTAATTACAATAAAATTATAATGCGAGTTATCTGTGGCGAGTTTTACTAGGGCCTTGGCTAGTTCTCCGATAACTTTAGTTTGGTTTTCGCGGCGGTGGGCGGTGACTAGGATATAGGGGGATTCTTCGCTGCGCTCAGGATGACGGGAGACTTGCATCATATTAAGCGCATCAACCACAGTATTACCAGTGAGGTAGCAGCGCCCCTGAGCTTTAGTTAAATTATCCATGGCAAGCGGAGTCGGTGCGAAGTTAAGACTCGCGATCTCGTCTATAGTACGGCGGCATAATTCTTCAGGGTAAGGTTGGCTAATATCATGACTGCGCAGCCCAGCTTCAATGTGAGCAACAGGAATGCCTAGATACCAGGCAGCGAGCGCAACTTGAGCGGCTGATAGAGTATCACCCTGCACCATTACTAGATCTGGTTTCTCCTTACTAAGTAGTTTAGTTGCAGCAGCAAGCAACTGACTAGCGAGCTTAGCTAAATGCTCAGCATCGTTAATAACAGCCATATCAGCGAGCGCTACATTTAAATCTAATCTAAGATCAGGTTCGATCTTAAATAATTGATGCAAGTCAGCGAGCAAATCCTGATGCTGAGTGGTTTCTACTAGGTAGGTCTTGAACTCTGGGCGCGCGCGCAGAGCTAGGAGAACGGGATAAGTTTTAATGAACTCAGGTCTAGTGCCAACTATGCAAAAGATTTTTTTGCTCAAGCGTTTTCCTTTAGAGCTTTTTTAAGCTCGTCTATTTCTTTACGCAGTTGACTAACTTCGTCTTTTATTTTTGGTAGACGCACGTAAGCGCGCTGTCTATCCATAAACTCTCCGTAGGGTACTGCTGGTGTGCCAAGCATAGGCATGAATGCGTCGATATTGGAGTTGGCAGCGGAGTAAGCGCCTAAGATAGAATCGTTACCCATCTCTACACCATCACCGACACCAGCGCCGCCAGCGATAGTAACTCTATCTCCGATTTTAGCGCTACCAGCGATACCAGTATTTGCGATTACTAGTGAGTCGCGACCAATCTCTACGTTGTGGGCGATCTGACATAAGTTGTCGATTTTAGTGCCTTCTCCGATATAGGTATTCCCGAGTGTGCCCCTGTCAATCGTGGTGCAGGAGCCGATTTCAACATCGTCAGCTATAACGACAGCGCCTTCAGAAAGAATTTTTTCTTGGATTTGTCTGTCGGTGTTGAAATTAAAATTACCTTGTTTAAGTTTTTCAAGATTACTAAATTCTCTAGTTGTGTAGCTAAAACCATCAGAGCCAATTACAGAGTTAGCGTGAATTATTACTCGCGCGCCTAGAGTGCAGCGATCTTCTATCACCACTCCAGGATGCAGTTCAGAGTTCTCACCGATAGTGACGTCAGCGCCGATACTAACCCTGGGCATCAATACTACTCCAGCTGCGATTTTACTGCGCGGTCCTATATAAACGAAAGCTCCTATGCGTGCGCTGCTGTCTATAGTTGCGCTAGCATCGACTACAGCCGAAGCATGCACACCAACATCAGGTAGCGAGCGGGGCTTAGCGAAGAGCCTAATAATCTGACTCATCGCGTAGCGCGGTCTTTCGACAAACAGATAGGAGATACTAGGATTATCACGAATAAATTTTTTGATAGCTTCTTCGCTCTGAAGTTTAAGAGGGAGCACTAGAGCCGCTGCTTTAGTCTCGCGCATCATTTTAATAGCCTTGGGAGCTTTATCAGGAAATACAAAAGCAAGCTCAGTACTACTAGCAGTGTTAGGCATAGTAGCAATAGCAGTTATCTCAGCAGTCGCATCACCCTGCAACTGGGCAGAGCTAATACTAACTATTTCTTGAAGTTTAGGCATTATTTAGCGCTGGCTTGTTTCTCTAGTCTCTCGATGAACTCATCGGTAATATCAAGATTAGCAGAAACGGTGAAAGCTTTGTCTAGAATTAGTTCTAGCGATTTCTCTTTAACTAGAGCGTCAACCACTACTTTAATATTGGCTTTGATTTTAGTATCAAAAGCAGTCTTCAACACTTGTATTTCAGTTACTTTTTTGTCGACTAGAGCTTGAATTTCATTTTTCTTGGCTTCAAACTCAGCTTCGGTTGAGCCTTCTTTTTCTTTGATGGCTTTAAGCTCAGCTTCAGCGGTTTGCATTAAGCGAGCTAGTGATTGTTCTGCTGTGCCAACTTCAGTAAGGATTTTCTGGATAGAAGCAGATTCGCGTCCTACTCTTGCCATATCGACTGTAGCTACTTTAGAGCTTTCAGCGGCGAACGCTGCTATTGAGCTAGTTAAAGCTAATGTTAGTAATAGACGTCTCATAGTTATTTTTTAGCTCCGCCGCCAAGTTTTTTAAGCACATCGTCAGAGATATCAGTACCACCGTAAATCACAGCTTCTTGAACTAAGACCGCTTCAAACTTCTGCTCAGTAGCTACGCTTTTGATAGCAGCTTCAACTGTATTTTGTACTTTTTCGCTCTTCGCTTTACTTTCTGCTTCTAGCTTCTTAGCTTCCGGCTCGATTTCTAGTTGGAACTGCTCTGCCATCATCTGCAGTTCAGTTTCGGTTTTCTTAGCCGCGCGCGCTTCATCTATAAGTTTGCGTTTGGCGAGAATTTTATCCTTAAGAGCAGCGTCTGCTTTCTGGATTTCTTCGTAGGTCTTGCGCGCCTCTTCGTAGCCGCCCATTATTTTAGGGGCGTTGACGGTAGCGATTTTAGACTTAGTCTCAGCTAGGGCTGGGCTCAAGGATAATATCGCAGGGATAACTAGGACTGGTATAAGTTTACGCATATGGCCTGATTATACCAAATTCCTGAGTTTCTATATTCTCCACTACTTGTTTGATTTTCTTTTCCTTAAGAGTTGCTAGAATAGTTCTGCATATGACTAAAAAGCTACTCGTTTTATTATCTGCTCTATTCCTGGTCGCTGGCTGCGCAGTCATAGAGAAAATTCCTGGTTTGGGCGGGCGTAATAATAAAGTCAAAGTCTATTTCACAAAAGCAAATGATGAGCTTGGTGCAGTATTAGTCGCTGTTGATCGTAAAGTAGAAAAAGAATCTACGCCTTATGAAACGGCATTAAAAGAATTATTCAAAGGTCCTAGCGCTGAAGAAAGACAGAACATGGAACTTAATACAGAGATCCCTGTGGGTACTCGCATGATTAAAGTTACAGAAACTAAAGAAGAAGTGCAGCTAAATATCAGCTCGCAGTTTATGGTTGGTGGCGGCGCTGAAAGTATGCAGGTGCGCTTCAGGCAGCTGCGCGAGACGGTGCTTAGCCTAGCTAAGGGAAGACCAGTGTACTTATATATCGACGGACAAAAAGTCGAAGCTATAGGCGGTGAAGGGCTGGAAGTGCCGCAGCCGCTCAATGACTAGGTTCTAAGATGAACTGTAATGTTGAGGAGTTAAGTGGAACGCATGAGAGTTCAGAGCGAACAGCTCTAAAGCTAGCTCAGTATTTGTTAAGCGAGCCTGGAAACCTAATGCTACTGATGAACGGCGAGATGGGTAGCGGCAAAACTACTTTCACGCGCATGCTAGGTAAGGCTCTAGGCATCCAGGGCAATATTACTAGTCCGACTTTCGTCGGTTTGCATGAATACCGCGGCGAGAATTTTGATTTCTTGCATTTCGATATTTATCAAGTGGGGCTCAATTACTATGACCTCAAGGAGCTACTCTTGCAAAATCCTCAGCGCAAAAAAATCTTGGTGGTGGAGTGGGCAGAGAAGCTAGAGCCTGAGCTAGCTGAGAAGCTTGGGCAGGAAGGATTGAAGCTTCTAGTGCTAAGAATGCAAGTTGATAATGCTCAGCACAAGTTAGAGCTATTTCTTGCTACTTAACAAAGCTCTGTAGGGCTCGAAATCCTTACGTATGATTCCATGAGTTTTAATACTAATTGGAATGTCAGTGTTTTTTTCGTCACCTTCAGTAGTAATCTTGAGTTTAAGGGGCTTGTCAGTATCAAAGCAACCAGGGTCATATTCATAGGAGCCTACGAATAGTTTGTCTTTAAGGTTCTGCAAATAGATTAGAGAAAATACTTTCATGAGCTCTTCAGTGCCGTCGAATCTATTGCGTAAAATAGGCTCGCAGACCACAGTACCTTCAGCGTCAACTAGTGACATATCGTCGAAATCTTTTTTGACGGCTCTAGTGTTACCAATAGCAAGAGAGAGCCCAGCAGGTATACCAGTGAATCCCGCGATCGCAACATCACCAATACCAGCTAGTGTCTTCTTGAAGACAGAGGCACCAGTTAGTTGTGGTTTAGGAATTACTAAGACCGTTACTACTGGTCTTGATAGTGAGAATAGTTTGCCGCTATAGTCACCTATGTTTTTGGATACATACTCGTCGTCGCTAACTTTGAAACCCTTTTTGTCAGCACGTTTCTTGCGGTGCTTAAGCATCTCATCATCGTAGCGAGCTATTTCTCTGTATTGAAGCATCGGTGTGCCAAGAATAGCATCGAAATATCTAGACTTGAGAACATAGCTGCTTGGTTTAGGTTCTTTTTTGAAATTCTCAAAACTAACTGTTTTGTAAGGAAATTCTATAGTGCTCGCCTCAAGATGTAGTTTGGCGCTTGGAATAGAGATTGATTTTTTCTTCTCTATAGCTTCTTTAATGACTGGGTAAGCGAATTTGATCGAGACAGCATTACCTATAGAAGGACCTCTATCAGCAAGTCCGAAGGTATTTATACCAACAACCTCGCCATCGTAATTAAGCAGTGGTCCGCCAGAGTTGCCACCATTAATACTTGCATCATGGCTAATTACATAGTCTGAATATTTACCAACCACACCTAGGGTCATGGTTTTTTCGTTAGTTTCCCAATTTACTGGGCTACCGATCGCGATAATTTTCTCGCCCATCATTACTAGAGGCTCGTTTTGTGAGAGGTGAAGAACTTCAAATTTCTGAATATTAGCGAGATTAACTCCTAGCACTGCGATGTCTTTTTCTCTATCTGTCGCGAGTACTACAGCGTCGATGGTTTGGTTATTACCGAAACGCACGCTAATATATTTGCTGCCTAGAACCACATGACTATTAGTTAGTATTAAGCCACCATTACTAATCAAGAATCCAGTGCCATGACCAGAACCAAAAACCGTTACAATTCCAGCTTCAACTTTATTGAAAATCTCAGCAGCTTCAGAAAGTTCTCTAGCTGAGCAAGGGAGCTTGAATAGAGTAAGGATTACTAATACAGAGAGTAATTTTTTCACTAGGATATTATTCCAATAATTAGTGTGTACTTATCCGTATTACCGATTTCAATTAGGTTCTACTGCCTCGCTGCGTTCTAATTTTGCCAGATAAGAACTTAGAATCTGACCACAGGAAAGATCGGTCCTATTGGTTGTATAGTGCTACCACCAGGGAAGCTGGTGCTAGCTACTTCTGTTGGTATGACTACCAAATTACAATCACCCTTAGTATTCATGCGCTCCCAAGCGTCGCCATTGTAGAAGCAAATCGCTCCTGAAGTATGCACGAATATATCACCTAAAGCTGCATCAGTTGGTGCTTGAGAAATAGGTTCTAAGCGCATGATGTCTTTGATATGAAGTGTGCGTGCTGGTTTGTTGATGCCGATACCGACTTTAGCTGTAGCTAAATCACCAACTATAACTCCGCCGATATTTAATGCTGAGTCCATATCACCACCATTGAGTACGCCTAAATGATGACCGATGATGATGTTGTTACTACCATTGACGATATTACTACCAGACTC
>JACCDV010319946.1_pt1 | contig 12047 bp, 11 predicted proteins | sample 7446131 | NCBI WGS metagenome assembly JACCDV01 (sample SAMN15323448, study PRJNA562643) | freshwater metagenome | isolation source: river surface water | place: USA:Blue River Watershed | collected 2017-08-17
CTGGCACCGGCCACGCTGGCCGCGCTCGACGACTGCCTGCCGCCGACCTGGTCGCGCGGCAACCCGGTGGACATCATTGGTGACGCGCCGGCCGCGCGCTACCAGGCGGCGCTGCAGGTGCTGCTGGGCGCGCCCGAGGTCGATGGCGTGCTGTTCATCCACGCGCCCACGGCCATCGTGCCCGCCCAGGACGTGGCCCAGGCCTGCCTGCCCCTGATGCGCGGCGCCCGCAAACCCGTGCTGCTGAGCTGGCTGGGCGGTGCGGTGGTGGCCGCCGCCCGCAGCGCCACCCGGCAGGCCGGCCTGGCCAGCTACGACACGCCCGAGCGCGCCGTGGCGGCCTGGATGCAGATGGTGCACTACGAACGCCACCAGGAGGCCTTGCGCCAGCTGGTGCCGGCGCGGCTGCCCGAGCTGGCACCCGACAGGGCAGCCGCAGCGCAGCTGCTCGCGCAAGCGCGGGCCGAGGGGCGCGCCTGGCTGGGCGATGCCGCCACGCAGGCGCTGCTGGCCGCCTACGGTCTGCCCACGGTGGCCACCGAACGCACGGCCGACCTGGCGCAGGCACTGGCTGCGGCCGAGCGCATCGGCTATCCGGTGGCGCTCAAGATCATCTCGCCGCAGGTGGTGCACAAGAGCGATGTCGGGGGCGTGGCCCTGGACCTGCGTTCGCCCGAGCAACTGCAGGGCGCGGCGCGCCGCATGCTGCAGCAGCTCCAGGCGCTGCGGCCGGGCGCCGAGTTCAGCGGCTTCACCGTGCAGGCCATGGGGGTGCGGCCGGGCGCGCACGAGCTGATCCTGGGCCTGAACACCGATCCGGTGTTCGGCCCGGTCTTGCTGCTGGGGGAGGGCGGTGTGAACGTCGAGCTGCACAGCCGGCATGCCGTGGCGCTGCCACCGCTCAACGAGCCCCTGGCGCGCGACCTGGTGCAGCGCGCCGGCCTGGCGCCGCTGCTGGGCGGTCACCGCGGCCAACGTGCGGCCAACCTGGCGGCGCTGCACGACAGCCTGCTGCGGCTGTCGCAGCTGGCTGCGGACCTGCCGGACATCGTCGAGCTCGACATCAACCCGCTGCTGGTCGATGCGCAGGGCGTGCTCGCCCTGGACGCGCGCGCCCGCTTGCGGCCGGCGTCGCAGCCGGCCGCGGGCCTGGCCATCCGGCCGTACCCGGCCGAGCTGGAGGAGACCGTTGCCACGCCCGACGGCCCCGTGTGGCTGCGCCCGATCCGCCCCGAGGACGGGCAGCGCCTGGCCGATTTCTACGCCAAGGCCAGCCCGGCCGACATGCGGCTGCGCTTTTTCACCGCCCGCCGGGAGGTGCCGCACTCGGAGCTGGCGCGCTACAGCCAGATCGACTACGACCGCGAGATGACCTTCATTGCCCTGGCCGCCGACCAGCCCGAAGGCCCCATGCTGGGCGAGGTGCGCGGCCTGTGCGACCCGGACAACCTGCGCGCCGAATTCGCCATCCAGGTGGCCAGCCGGATCCAGGGCAGGGGGCTGGGGCGGCTGCTGCTGCACAAGCTGCTGGCGCATCTGCGCGCCCGAGGCACGCAGGAAGTGCAAGGCGAATGCCTGGCCGACAACCACCGGCTCGAGGCCTTGGCGCGCCACATGGGCTTTGAGGTTTCGCCGGCGCCCGAAGACGGCGTGCTGCTGCTGCGGCTGCGCCTGCAGCCCTAGGGCGCTGCGGCGGCGAGGGCCGTCCGACAGGGCGCGCCCGGGCCGTCCTACGGCGCAGCCACCGGGACTTGGCGAACATGGAAGCAGGCCCAGGCCGCCGCCAGGCGGTTTGGCGCTGGCCGTTCGCCGTTTGCTGCCAGGAGACACCCATGAGCCATGCCCCCATGACCCTTGCCGACGCCCGCGTCGACACGCCCGGCCTGCGCGGCTGGGTGGCCCGACGCCGCGACAGGGAGCCCGACCGGGTGCGCCGATCCACCGCGTCGGCGGTCAACCGCGACATCGACCGGCAGACCGACCGCAACATCGTGCGCTACGCGGCCATGAGCGACCAGCGCATCCGCGACCGCATCCGCGCGCTCGACCAGGAGTGGGACGTCGAGCGCGTGCTCGAGCTCAATGCCGCCGCCCTGAGCCTGGCGGGCCTGCTGCTGGCCCGGCAAGGCGACCGCCGCTGGCTGATCCTGCCGGGCGTGGTGATGGGCTTTTTGCTGCAGCACGCGCTGCAGGGCTGGTGCCCGCCGCTGCCGGTGCTGCGCCGCCTGGGCGTGCGCACCCGGGGCGAGATCGACCGGGAAAAATTCACGCTGCTGGCGCTGCTGGAGACGGGTCACAACCCGGCCTGAGCGCGGCTTTCATGGCCGGCCGTCCTGAGCCTGCACGGCCGGCACCTCGGCACCGGGTGGGGATGCGGTCTCGGTCTGGAGATGCCGCACCGGCTGTGCCCGCCAAACGTGCCAGCTGCGCCGGCCAGAGCGCTGGAATGCTTCGTGCCCTGGCTTTATCCATCCTTCACTTAACATAATACACATCGTAAGAAGTCATGAAGATGGACAGTGGATGGGCATCGCCGGCCCAACCCGGGCTCAGCGCGCCGGTGCGGCCGGCGCCGTCTGCGCCTGTTCGTCCCGCATGGCGGCGGTCAGGATGGCAATCGCATCCGGCCGGCTGGCTTGGCGGGCAAAGTCCAGCGCGCTCAGGCCCAGCGCGTTCTTGTGCGAGACCACGGCGCCTTCGTCGAGCAAGAGCTTGAGCGCCTCGGTGCTGCCGTATTGCGCGGCCATCATCAACGGCGTGGTGCCGTTGGGCGATTCGGTGTCCACAAAAGCCTGGTGCTCCAGCAGCAGCCGCACGATGCCAGCGTGGCCTGAGGTGGCTGCGTAATGCAGCGGCGACCAGCCTTGCTTGTTGACCTCGGCGCCGCGCTCGATCAGGCTGCGCACCAGGGCTTCGTCACCGCGCAAGGCCGCCAGCATCAGCGCGTTTTCTCCCTGCGGATTGCTGCGGTTGAGGTCGATGCCGAGCATGCCAATCAGCAGCGCAGCGACCTTGGGCGACGGTTCGGCTGCGGCAATCATCAGGCCGGTGCGCCGCTGCGGGTCCAGCGTGTTGGGGTCGAAGCCCCGGGCCAGCAGCTGGCGCACCACGCGGACGTTGTCATGGCGCACGGCGGTGAAAAAGTCTTCATACGCCCCAGCCTTCGTCGGAGAAAAACCAATGGCGACAAGCAGCAATACAACAGTCTTGATGTAAATAGTGAAGTTTTTCATCGTTCAAGCACCTTGATCAGCCAACACTTCAAGCAATACATGAAGAGAGGTTGAAAATACTTTTAAATCAATATCTTGAAGCCTAATCTTCAAGTGGATTGATCGACCGCCGCTGCCGCGCTCACGCGCCCAAACAGCCGCTCAAAATTGGCACTGGTGAGCTCACCGACCCGCTCCAGCGGAATCTGCCGCAGCTCGGCCAGCAGCTGCGCCACATGCCGCACATAGGACGGGTTGTTGGTCTTGCCGCGGTAAGGCACCGGCGCCAGGTAGGGGCTGTCGGTCTCGATCAGCAGGCGGTCCAGCGGCACGAAACCGGCCACCTCGCGCAGATCGGCGGCACTTTTGAAGGTCAGGATGCCCGAAAACGAGATGTAAAAGCCCATGTCCAGCGCGGCGCGGGCCACTTCGCGGGTCTCGGTGAAGCAGTGAAACACGCCGGTGGCCGCCGGCAGAACCCCGCCCTGCCCCGCCTCGCGCAAGATGGCCAGCGTGTCCTCGGAGGCGCTGCGCGTGTGGATCACCAGGGGCAGCGCGCTGCGCCGGGCCGCTTCAATGTGCACCCGAAAGCGATCGCGCTGCCAGGCCATGTCGGCCACGCTGCGCTCGCCCAGGCGGTAGTAATCCAGCCCGGTCTCGCCAATGGCCACCACGCGCGGCAGGACGGCCCGGCTCAGCAGGTCGTCCACCGAGGGCTCGGTCACGCCCTCGTTGTCGGGATGCACGCCCACGCTGCACCAGAAGTTGTCATGCGCCAGCGCCAGCGCATGCACCTGGCCAAACTCCTCCAGCGTGGTGCAGATGCACAGCGCCCGGTCCACCTGCGCAGCCTGCATGGCCTGGCGGATCTGCGGCAGCTGCTCGGCCAGTTCAGGAAATGTCAGGTGGCAATGGGAATCGACGAACATGGCGCACAGGCCCGGGCCCTTGGGGCGCGGGCAAAAAGCGCGATTATTGACCGCGCAGGGCCAATTGCGCGCGGCTGACCAGGGCTTCGAGCATCAGACCCGGGTTGTAGGGGTGCTCGGCCGTGCGGGCGCTGGCCGCCAGCGACTTGGCCCACTGACCCAGCCGGTAGAGCGACGGGCCGCGCGGCCCCTTGCCAGCGCCGGCCGGCACGCCGGGCAGGCAGTCGGCCGGGAAGAACCGCGGCTGGGCGCCGAGCTTGAGCGCCCAGACATCGTGGCAAAGCTTTTGCAACGCCTGCACGGCCTGCACCGGCCCCAGATCCGCCAGCACCGCAGCCTGTCCGTTGGCCACCGCCTTGGGCAGGCTGCGCCAGTGGGCCGCGGCCTCTTTGGCGTCGCGCTCCTGCAGCAGAACCAGCACGTCGGCGGGCCGCCCGCCGGCGCCTTGCAGCAGCACGCGCAGGTCGTCCACCGACACCGCCTTGCCGCCCAGGCCCTGGCTTGCGCAGGACGCCTGCAGCCAGGCCAGCGCCTGATCGAACGGCGGCCAGGCCAGCGCGTGCGTCTGGCAGCGGCTGCGGATCGTGGGCAGGAGCTGCTCGGCGGCTTCGGTGGCCAGCACGAAGCGCACCGCGCCCGGGGGTTCCTCCAGCGTCTTGAGCAGCGCATTGGCCGAAATGCCGTTCATGTCTTCGGCCGGGTAGACCAGCACCACCTTGGTGTCGCCGCCCGAGCGGGTGAACTGGGTGAAGGCCACGGCCTCGCGCACCGCATCGACGCGGATCTCCCGGCTGGGCTTGCGCTCTTTCTTGTCGAGCTTGTCCTGGGTCTGCTCGTCCAGCGGCCAGCCCAGCGCCAGGCTGAGCGTCTCGGGCAGCAGCACGCACAGGTCGGGATGGGTGCGCACCTGCACCGCGTGGCAGCCGCCGCACTGGCCGCAGGCACCCTGGGCCGAGGGCTTTTCACACAGCCACGCACTGGCCAGCGCCAATGCCAGCTCGTACTGGCCCAGGCCCGACGGGCCGCTGAGCAGCACGGCATGGCCCTTCTGGCCCAGCAGATGCGTCAGCTGCGACTGCAGCCAGGGCGCCAACTCGTGCGCGCCGCTCATGCCAGCCACCCCCGCGCCCGGAACACCGCCTGCACCTGCTGCCAGACCGCCTCGACCGGCTGGTCGGCGTCGATGCGGGCAAAGCGCGCCGGATCGCCGGCCTGGCGCTGCGCGTAGCCGGCGGCCACGCGCTCGAAGAAGGCCTGGGGCTGCGACTCGAACTTGTCGGGCACGCGCGCAGCGGCCAGGCGCTGCGCGGCCACGGCCGGCTGCAGGTCGAACCAGACCGTGAGCGCGGGCTGCAGCAGCTGTGCGCCCTGGGCCTGCACCCATTGCTCCAGCTGGGCCAGCACCGCCAGGTCAAAGCCCCGGCCCGCGCCCTGGTAGGCAAAGGTGGCGTCGGTGAAGCGGTCGCACAGCACCACCTCGCCGCGCGCCAGCGCCGGGGCGATGACCTGGGTCAGGTGGTCGCGCCGGGCCGCAAAGATCAGCAGCGCCTCGGTCAGTGCGTCCATGGGGTCGGACAGCACCATCTCGCGCAGGCGCTCGGCCAGGGGTGTGCCGCCGGGTTCGCGCGTGAGCGTCACCGTGCGTCCGGCCTGGCGAAAGCCCTCGGCCAGGCGGCCGACGTGCGTGGACTTGCCGGCACCGTCGATGCCTTCGAAGCTGATGAAGAGTCCGGATGGGGATGATTTCACGCGCGGTGCCTTGGTGCTTGTTGTGCGGGAATGCTCAGGGCCGGCGCAGGATGTAGCGCGCCACCGCCCGGTTGTGCTCGTCCAGGCTGGTGCTGAAGTGGCTGCTGCCGTCGCCCTTGGCCACGAAGTACAGCGCCTGGGTGCGCGCCGGCTGCACCGCAGCCAGCAGCGCCGCCTTGCCGGGCATGGCAATGGGCGTGGGCGGCAGGCCCGCGCGGGTGTAGGTGTTGTAGGGCGTGTCGGCCAGCAGGTCGCGCTTGCGCAGGTCGCCGTCGAAGCGGTCGCCCAGGCCGTAGATCACCGTCGGGTCGGTCTGCAGCCGCATGCCGATGCGCAGCCGGTTGTGGAACACGCTGCTGATCAGCGGCCGGTCGGCCGCCTTGCCGGTTTCCTTTTCGACGATGCTGGCCAGGATCAGGGCCTCCTCGGCGCTGCGCAGCGGCAGGTCGGCGTGGCGCCGGGCCCAGGCCTCGGCCAGGCGCTTGTCCATGGCGCGGGCGGCGCGCTGCAGCACGGCCAGGTCGCTGGCCCCCTTGGCATAGGTGTAGGTGTCCGGAAAGAACCGCCCTTCCGGGTGCACGCCGGGGCGGCCCAGCCGGGCCATGATGGCCTCGGGGCTCAGGCCCTGGGTGTCGGGGCGCAGCTGCTCGGCCCGGCGCAGCGCGGCCAGCACCTGGGGGAAGTTCAGGCCCTCGGGCAAGGTCACACTCTTGAGTGCTTCTTCGCCACGCACCAGCATGGACAGCAGGCGGCGCGGGCTCATGTCGGCGGTGATTTCGTAGTTGCCGGCCTTGATCTGCCGGGCCTGGCCGGACACCCGGAACCAGGCATAAAGGCCCAGGGGCCAGACGTGCGCACCGCTGGCGGCGACGTGGTCGGCAATCTGGCGCGGCGGCGTGCCGGGCTCGATCTCCAGGTCCAGCACGGCGCTGCCGGCCGGCGGCCGAATGTCCATGGGCGCATGCAGCCACCACAGGGCGCCGGCCAGAACCAGGGCGCCGATCGCAAGCATCGTGGCGATGGAACCCAGCAAGAAACGACGCACGCGAAACCTTCAGAGAAAGAGGGGTGCCCAGGGGGCGGACAGGCAGCGGCTGATCATAATTCAGGCATGTCCAGTCCCTCCCCTGCCCTTCTTCCTGCCGGCCGTTGCCGGCTGACCCACCTGGGCGTGATCCGCGCCGCCGGTGAGGACGCCACCGCCTTCCTGCAAGGCCAGCTCACCCAGGACGTGGCCCTGCTCGGCCCTGAAGCCGCCCGGCTGGCGGCCTACTGCAACGCCAAGGGGCGCATGCAGGCCAGCTTCGTGCTCATCAAGCGCAGCCCCGACGAGGTGCTGCTGGTGTGCCGGCGCGACGTGCTGGCGGGCGTGCTCAAGCGGCTGTCGATGTTCGTGCTGCGCGCCAAGGTCAAGCTCAGCGATGCCAGCGAGGCCTTTGCGCTCTGGGGCCTGGCCGGGCTCACGCCGGCAGCTGCGCCCTGGACGCGCAGCGACGCCGGGCCGGCGCATCAGGTCGCGCTCTACCCGGGCGCGGGCCAGCCACTGGCGCTGCACATCGCGCCGGCCGATGCGCAAGCGCCCGATGCACCCGACCTGCCGCTGGAGACCTGGCAATGGCTGGCCGTGCGCTCGGGCATCGCGCTGGTGGGCCAACCCACCTTCGAGGCCTTCGTGCCGCAGATGCTCAACTACGAGTCGGTCGGCGGCGTGAGCTTCAAGAAGGGCTGCTACCCCGGCCAGGAGGTGGTGGCGCGCAGCCAGTTCCGGGGCACGCTCAAGCGCCGGGCCTATCTGGCGCACGCCGATGCGCCGCTGGCCGAGGGGCAGGAGCTGTTCCACGCCAGCGACGCCGAGCAGCCCTGCGGCCTGGTCGCGGCCGCCGCGCCCTGCCCCGATGGGGCCGGCTGGGACGCCATCGTCTGCCTGCAGGTCAGCAGCGCGCAGGAGGCCGATGCCGGCCTGCGCGCGCAGGGTCCGCACGGGCCGGCCCTGAGCCTGCTGCCCCTGCCCTACCCGCTGCTCGAGGACGTATAAGCCCGTGTGCCTGATTGCCCTGGCTCTGGGCGCCAGCGCGCGTTGGCCGCTGGTGGTCGCCGGCAACCGCGACGAGTTCTACCACCGCCCCACCCTGCCGCTGGCACGCTGGCAGGCCGAGGGCGGTTCGGTGCTGCTCAGTGGCCGGGACCTGGAAGCCGGCGGCACCTGGATGGGCCTGAGCGCCAGCGGGCGGGTGGCCATGCTCACCAATGTGCGCGAACCCGGACAGCTGCCCGGCCCGCGCACGCGGGGCGAGCTGCCGCTGCGGTGGCTGGACTCTGATGCCCCGGCCACCGAATTTCTGGCGGGGCTGGACGCGCAGGCCTACAGCGGCTTCAACCTGGTGATCGGCGAGGTGGCAAGCGGCCCCTGGCACTGGGTCAGCAACCGCCGCCCCGCGGGCGATGCCGTGGTGCCTGGCTGGCAGCACCAGGTGCTGGAACCCGGCATCTACGGCCTGTCCAACGCGTTCCTGGACACGCCCTGGCCCAAGACCGTGCGGCTGCGGCGCGCCCTGGCCGGCGCGCTGGGCGAGTCGCTGGACGAGGCGGCGCTGTGGCAGGCGCTGGCCGACGGGACGCCGGCGCCCCCGGCCGAACTGCCTCGCACCGGCGTGAGCCCGCAGGCCGAGGCGCAGCTCTCCAGCGCCTTTGTGCGTTTTCCTGATGGGCGCTACGGCACCCGGGCCAGCACCTTGCTGTGCGCCGAACGCATGCCGCAAGGCCTGAGCGTGCGCATGCAGGAGCGCACCTGGGCCCCGGGCGCGCCGGTGTCCACCCGCCAGGAGCGGCTGCACTGGCCGGCCGGCTGAGCACGCCGCTCAGGTCGGTCGCACCATCTCGATGTGCGGCAGGCCCGCTTCCTCGAACCCATCGCCCTGCGGCACGAAGCCGGCGCGGGCGTAAAAGCCCTCGGCGCTGCGCTGGGCGTGCAGGCTGACCTCGCGGTCGCCCCGCGCGCGGGCTGCATCGACCAGCGTGCACAGCACCTGCTGGCCCAGGTGCGCGCCGCGCAGCAGCCGCTTGACCGCCATGCGGCCGATGCGGGCAATGCCCGCTTCGCTGGGCAGCAGGCGCCCGGTGGCCACCACCTGGCCCAGGCGGTTGTAGGCCACCGCATGCAGGCAGTGCGCGTCGGCCGGGTCCTGCTCCATTTCCAGCGGAATGCGCTGCTCGTCGACGAAGACCTCCACGCGCAGCTTCATGGCATCGTCGCCCAGCTCGGCCCAGGGGCCGGTGCGCACCTGCACCACCGGCTCGCCGGCTTCAAAGCCCAGCAGGGCTTCGCGCAGCGGCGCGGGCACGGGCCGTGAGGTCTGGGTGGCCGGGTCGGCAAACACATAGACCAGCTCGGCGCTGATCAGCAGCTCGTCGCCCCGGAAGATGCCCGCCTGGAACAGCAGCGACGAATTGCCGATGCGGCTGCACTTCATGCCCACGTCCAGCACATCGTCAAAGCGGGCCGAGGCGTGGTACTCCAGGCTGCTCTTCTTCACGTAGAGGTCGCCGCCGAGCTGGTGCATGGCCTCCACATAGGGCAGCGCCAGCGCGCGCCAGTAGTCGGAGATCGCCGTGTCCACATACATGAGGTAGTGGGCGTTGAAGACGATCTTTTGCATGTCCACCTCGGCCCAGCGCACGCGCAGGCGGTGGAAGAAGCGAAAGTCTTTCTTGTGCATGAAACCCAGGTCTCCTTGTGTCACTCAGGCGGTGCCAAACGCACGGCGCAGGGCCCGCGCCGCGTCGGCATGGAACTGCCGCGCCTCGGCCAGCACCCGGCCCATCTTGATGAATTCGTGCGTCACACCCCGGTAAATCTCCAGGTCCACCGGCACGCCGCTGTGGCGCAGCCGGTCGGCGTACAGCAGCCCCTCGTCGTGCAGCGGGTCGCATTCGGCCAGGCACAGCCAGGCCGGCGCCACGCCCTCGAGGTCGTCGGCGCGCATCGGCGAAAACCGCCAGTGCGGCCGGTCGGCCTCGTCGATGTAGTGGTCGAAAAACCAGCGGATCATCTCGGCGCTCAGGATGAAGCCCTGCGCGAAGACGCGGTGCGAATCGGTGCCCTGGTCGGGCACGGTGCCGGGGTAGATCAGCAGCTGCAGCGCCAGCGGCAGGCCCGCATTGCGGGCCTCGATGGCGCACACCGCAGCCAGCGTGCCGCCGGCGCTGTCGCCGCCGACGGCCAGGCGCCCGGGGTCCAGGCCCAGTTCGGCCGCGCGCGCATGCACCGCCTGCAGCGCGTCCCAGGCGTCGTTCGCCGCCGTGGGAAATCGGTGCTCCGGCGCCAGCCGATAGTCCACCGAGACCACGGCGCAAGCGGCCAGGTGGCTGAGCTCGCGACACAGCACATCGTGCGTGTCCACACCGCCAATGGTGAAGCCGCCACCGTGCAGGAACACCAGGGCCGGCAAGGCCTGCTGCAGCGTGGGCGCATACAAACGCGCCCCGATGTCGTGGCCGTCGCGCGCACGCAGGTGCAGGTCTTCGACCCGGGCCAGCGCCCGAACCGGCACCTCAAGCACCTGGGCGCCGGCGGCATAGGCCTGGCGCGCCGCCTGGGGCGAGAGCGTGTGCATGGGCGGGCGCTGGGCCTTGTCCATGCCCTGGATCACCTGCCGCATGGCCGGCGTGAGAAGTCGATGCAGTTCCGTCATAAAAAGAACCCGCGCCTGCCGCCTTGGTGACAGGCCCCGCGGCCGTGCAGCGCCGCGGGCCGGGGCGCGCGCCCTATAGTTGTTCTTGAAACCGGGCGCAATGGTAGCGCCTGGACGCCCCGGAGACGCGACCATGGCCCTGATCTACTACCTCACCCAGATCCAGCTCGAAGCCGGTTCCGTGCGCCTGCTGCCGGGCGAATGCCAGCGCGTGGGCATGAACAAACCCCTGATCGTCACCGACGCCGGCGTGCGTGCGGCCGGCGTTCTGGACCAGGCCCTGGCACCGCTCCAGGGCCTGCCGCTGGCGGTGTTCGACCAGACCCCCTCGAACCCCACCGAGGCGGCCGTGCGCGCTGCCGTCGAGGTGCTGCGCCGCGAGGGCTGCGACGGGCTGATCGCCATTGGCGGTGGCTCGGCCATCGACTGCGCCAAGGGCGTGGCCATTGCCGCCACGCACGAGGGCCCGCTCAAGACCTACGCCACCATCGAAGGCGGCTCTCCGAACATCACCGACAAGGTGCTCCCGCTGATCGCCGTGCCCACCACCGCCGGCACCGGCAGCGAGGTGGCGCGCGGGGCCATCGTGATCGTCGATGACGGCCGCAAGCTCGGCTTTCACTCCTGGCACCTGCTGCCCAAGGCCGCGATTTGCGACCCCACGCTCACCCTGGGCCTGCCCCCCAAGCTCACGGCCGCCACCGGCATGGATGCGATTGCGCACTGCATGGAAACCTTCATGGCCCCGCCCTTCAACCCGCCGGCCGACGGCATCGCGCTCGACGGCCTGGAGCGCGGCTGGGCACACATCGAAAAAGCCACGCGCCACGGCCAGGACACCGAAGCGCGCCTGCACATGATGAGCGCCAGCATGCAAGGCGCCATGGCCTTCCAGAAGGGCCTGGGCTGCGTGCATTCGCTCAGCCACAGCCTGGGCGGCGCCGACCCGCGCCTGCACCACGGCACGCTCAACGCCATCTTCCTGCCCGCCGTGATCCGCTTCAACGCCGAGGCCGAGAGCATGCAACAGGACAGGCGCCTGCAGCGCATGGCCCGCGTCATGGGCCTGAACGCCGGCAGCGAGGTCGCCGACGCCGTGCGCGACATGACCGCCCGCCTGGGCCTGCCCACGGGCCTCAAGGACCTGGGCGTCACCCCTGCCCTGTTCGACCGCATCATCGAAGGCGCCCTGGCCGACCACTGCCACAAGACCAACCCGCGACTGGCCAGTGCGGCCGATTACCGGCGCATGCTGGAAGCGTCGATGTAGTCAAGGTGCGCGACTTCGAGGCGATCGGTGTGACGGTGTTCAACCCGCTTGAGCCCGCCTGAGAGCGGGCGCGAGGGGTTTACAGCGGCTGCACTTCGTCGATGCGACACCGCTCCACCCAGGCCGCAAACTCATCGGCCAGCTGCTGCGCCGCCGAAGCGGCCGCACGCCAGGCCTTCACGCGCCCTTCCAGATC
>JACCDV010745914.1_pt1 | contig 12047 bp, 10 predicted proteins | sample 7446131 | NCBI WGS metagenome assembly JACCDV01 (sample SAMN15323448, study PRJNA562643) | freshwater metagenome | isolation source: river surface water | place: USA:Blue River Watershed | collected 2017-08-17
GCCGATCGAATTGCTGCCCCAAATCACGATCAAGCGGGATTGGGCAAACATGCGCACCGGCATGCCCACCTTGTTGCCCAGCGTCTGCGTGAGCGCCTCTGCACCCGCCGAAGCGCAAATCGTGCGGTCCAGCAACGACGCGCCCAGCTGGTGGAAAAATCGCGCCGCGATCGATTCGCTTTGCACCAGGCCCATGGTGCCCGCATAACTGTAGGGCAAGATGGCCTGCGGATCACGCGCTGCGATGGTTTTCAGACGCATCGCGATCTCGTCCAGCGCCTCGTCCCAACTGACGGGCACAAACTGAGCTGCGCCCTTGGGGCCCACACGCCTGAGCGGCTGCAGCAAGCGCTCGGGGTGGTAGGTGCGCTCGGCATAGCGCGAGACCTTGGTGCACAAAACACCGTCGGTGGGGGCATGTGCAGGATTGCCTTGCACACGCACCGCCCGGCCGTTTTGCACCATGGTCAGCAAGGCACAGGTGTCCGGGCAATCGTGCGGGCAAGCGCCACGCACCACGGTGGGGTTGGCATCGGCAAAGGAATCGGTCATGGTGTCCGGCGGCAATGTGAAAAATCTCTGACACCGGATTGTCATCCAAAGCACCCAAGAGCCGCACACCAAGCCCCCCAAAGACACAGGGGTGATGGCAAGTGCCAACAAGTCTCGCTAGACTGTGGCCATGAAGATCATCGACGCCATCCTCCACGACGCGGCCAGCATCGCAGCCATCCGCAAAGACATCCATGCCCACCCCGAGCTGTCTTTTGAAGAAGTGCGCACCGCCGATGTGGTCGCCCAGCAGCTGATCGACTGGGGCATTCCCGTGCACCGGGGCATGGGCACCACCGGCGTGGTGGGCATCGTGCACGGGCGCGACGGCGGCGCTTGCGGGCGCGGCATTGGCCTGCGTGCCGACATGGACGCACTGCCCATGCAGGAGTTCAACACCTTTGCGCACGCCTGCAAACACCAAGGCAAGATGCACTCTTGCGGCCACGATGGCCACACCGCCATGCTGCTGGCGGCGGCCAAGCATTTTGCCAAGCACCGCGACTTTGATGGCACCGTGTACCTGATCTTCCAACCTGCCGACGAAGGCGGCGGCGGGGCACGCGAGATGATCCAAGACGGTCTCTTCGACCAATTCCCCATGCAGGCCGTCTTTGGCATGCACAACTGGCCGGGCGGCGCCGTTGGCACTTTTGCCGTCAGCCCCGGCCCCGTGATGGCCTCGAGCAACGAGTTCAAGATCACCATCCGCGGCAAGGGCAGCCACGCTGCGCTGCCGCACAACGGCATCGACCCGGTGCCGATCGCCTGCCAGATGGTGCAGGGTTTTCAGACCATCATCACCCGCAACAAAAAGCCGGTGGACGCGGGTGTGATCTCGGTCACCATGATCCATGCGGGCGAAGCCACCAATGTGGTGCCTGACTCTTGCGAACTGCAGGGCACCGTGCGCACCTTCAGCCTGGAAGTGCTGGACCTGATCGAATCGCGCATGCGGCAAGTGGCCGAGTCGATTTGCGCGGCCTTTGAAGCGAGCTGTGAATTCGAATTCGACCGCAACTACCCGCCCACCATCAACAGCGAAGCCGAGGCGAACTTTGCCCGTCAGGTCATGACCGGCATCGTGGGTGAAGCGAATGTGATGGCACAAGAGCCCACCATGGGCGCAGAAGACTTCTCGTACATGCTGCAGGCCAAGCCCGGCGCATATGTGTTCATCAGCAACGGCGATGGCGCGCACCGCGAGATGGGGCATGGCGGTGGCCCCTGCACGCTGCACAACCCCAGTTACGACTTCAACGACGACCTGATCCCCTTGGGTGGCACCTATTGGGTGGAGCTGGCCACGCAATGGCTGGCCCAAGCGGCCCCCAGCAAGCCATGAGCACGCGCCGCATTCTGGTGTTGGGCGGCACAGGCTTTGTCGGCCGCCAAGTGTGCGAACAGCTGGCGCGGCTGGGCTGGCAAGTGACCGTGCCAACACGCCGGGCAGTGAATGCCGCCGCCATCCAGAACTTGCCAGGCCTGACCGTGGTCGAGGCCTCGGTGCACAGCGCCAGCGACCTGGTCCGCTTGATGCCGGGTCACGATGCGGTGGTCAATCTGGTGGCCGTGCTGCACGGCGATGAACAACGGTTTGAACAAGTGCATGTGCAGCTGCCGACCCTCATTGCCCAGGCCATGAAGCATGCGGGCGTGAACCGTCTGGTTCACATCAGCGCCTTGGGTGCCGATGCACAAGGACCGTCGATGTACCAGCGCAGCAAGGCTCGCGGTGAGACCGCCCTGCAGAGCGCAGGCCTGGACCTGACGGTGCTGCGACCCAGCGTGATATTCGGTGCTGAAGACAAATTCCTGAACCTGTTTGCCGACCTGCAAACGCACTTGCCCTGCATGCCTTTGGCAGGGTCGACCACCCGCTTCCAACCCGTTTGGGTGGGCGATGTGGCCCGGGCAGTGGTCACTTGCCTGCAAGAGCAACGCACCATCGGTCAAACCTACGAACTGGCAGGACCCGAGGTGATGAGCCTGGGCGAGCTGGTCCAGAAGTCAGGGCAATGGGCAGGCGTTCGGGGTGGCCAAGGGCGGCCCGTGTTGCCTCTGCCCCGCTGGGCGGGCTGGCTGCAGGCGGCGTGCATGGAGCTGGCCCCGGGCGAGCCCCTGATGAGCCGGGACAATCTGGCTTCGATGAAAGTGGACAACATCGCCTCGGGACAGTGGCCCGGCTTGAAAGACCTGGGCATCCAGGCCAGCAGTGCCGCCGGTGTGGCGCCGGGCTATTTGGGCCACCGAGGGCCGCGCTCCAGGCTCAACGCCTGGCGTGCCCATTCAGGCCGCTGAGGCCGGCTTCGCTGCACGCTGGCGCTTTCGCCAGGCACGCTGGAGCCGCCAGGCCAGCAATGCCACCAAAATCCCTGCGTACACCAGCACCTCGTTGAAATTGCTTTTGGCGGCCCGCATCCACCAAAAATGCAACACCGCCAGAACGGCCACGGCGTAGACCACGCGGTGCAAGGCTTGCCAGCGTGCGCCCCCAAGCCAGCGCACGGCCCGGTTGAAAGAAGTGGCTGCCATCAGGCTCAGCAAAACCCAGGCGCTCACGCCCAGCCAGATGAATGGCCGCTTGAGCACATCCCGCACGATCTCGGGCAGGTCCAGCCCCATGTCAAACAGCGCATAGCAGCTCAGATGCAAGCAGGCATACAAGTAGGTCAACAAGCCCAGCATGCGCCTGAAGCGGGCCAACTCGGGCCAACCGAGCTGCACCCGCAACGGCGTGATGGCCAAACCGAGACACAGGCCCCACAAGGTCCAGTCACCCGTGCTGCGGATCAAGGTTTCGGCCGGATTGGCCCCCAAATCGCCCTGCCCCATCAACACCAGCAAATGGAGCAAAGGCCACAAGCCCAGCCCCAGAACACACCACCAGGCACGCCGTGTGAGCAGGGCTTGTCGCAGCACCCGCATCGTCAGAAAAATTTCTTCAGGTCCATGCCGGCGTACAACTGCCCAACCTGTGCTTCATAGCCGTTGAACATGAGCGTTTTGCGCTTTTTGGCCAGCAGACCGTCTTCGCCAATCCGGCGCTCGGTGGCCTGGCTCCAGCGCGGGTGATCCACCGACGGATTGACGTTGGAATAAAAGCCGTACTCCTGCGGTGCCGCCCGGGTCCAGGACGACACCGGCTGCTTGTCCACAAAGCGGATCTTGACCAGGCTTTTGCCACTTTTGAAACCGTACTTCCAGGGCACCACCAGGCGCAAAGGCGCGCCATTTTGCTTGGGCATGACCTCTCCGTACATGCCAAACGCCAGCAGGGTCAGCGGGTGCATGGCTTCGTCCAGGCGCAGGCCCTCCACATAGGGCCAATCAAGCACGCTCGATCGCACACCGGGCATGGTTTTCTCGTCGGCCAGCGTGACGAATTCAACAAACTTGGCACTTGCTTGAGGCTCCACACGGCGGATCAAATCGGCCAGCGAATAGCCCACCCAGGGGATCACCATGGACCAGCCTTCGACACAACGCAAGCGGTAGATGCGCTCTTCCATCGCGCCCCACTTCATCAGGTCTTCCAGCAGGTATCGGCCCGGCTTTTTGATCAGGCCTTCGATCTCCACGCTCCACGGATCGGTTTTCAGACTGCCGGCCCGACGCGCGGGATCGGACTTGTCGGTGCCGAATTCGTAGAAATTGTTGTAGCTGGTCGCGTCTTTGTAGGCCGTGGGCTTGTCCATGACGACAGCGCCCGCGGTCGTCGAAGGCACAAAGTTCATGGCAGGCGAGCCACCCGGACGCACCGTTTGCGCAAAGGCCTCTCGCGCCACCCAGCCCGACAAACCCGCGCCCATCGCCGTGGCGGCCATGCCTCGCATGAGGTTTCTGCGGGACACATAGTCATCCTGACGGGTGATCTCGTGGGCCAGCGGGTGGATGAACCCATCGTGATTGGAACGGATGATCATGCGAACTCTCCCTTGAAGAACATCAAGACTGGATGCATTGTGCCGGCTGTGCCTGGGGGCATGCACAACCGACCGGGTTCACAGTGTGCCGTAGCTGTGCAGACCGCTCAGGAACATGTTGACCCCCAGAAAGGCAAAAGTCGTCACGGCCAGTCCGACCAAAGCCCACCATGCGGCGACTGTGCCGCGCAGGCCTTTCATCAAACGCATGTGCAGCCAGGCCGCGTAATTGAGCCAAACGATCAGGGCCCAGGTTTCCTTGGGGTCCCAACTCCAGTAACCGCCCCAGGCCTCGGCAGCCCACAAGGCCCCCAGCACGGTCGCGATGGTGAAGAAGGCAAAGCCCACGGCGATGGCTTTGTACATCACGTCGTCGAGCACCTCGAGCGCCGGCAAGCGCTCGGCCATGCGGCGACGCCCCAGCATGATGCCTGCCGTGATCAAGACGGAAACCAGTGCATAGCCCACCCAGTAACTGCCCCCCGCTTCGGCCACGGCGCGCGCGCGAAATGCGATCGGCACAAAGCACAGAGCAGCGCCCAGCAACCAAATGGGCGTGAGTTTGTGCCAACGGGTTTCGTTGGCTTGTTGCTTGATCAAATACGCAAACGCCACCATCGCCGCCAAGGCAAAAGTGCCGTAACCAATGAAGTTGGCCGGCACATGCAGCTTCATCCACCAGCTCTTCAAGGCCGGCACCAAGGGCTGAATGGCATGGGCTTCGCGCACCAGCGTGTACCAAAGCAAAAAGCCCACAGCCGCGCTGACCACCAGCATCACAAACGCACCCAGTGCGCGGGTGCGGTAATGGTCTTCGTAATACAGGTAAAAGCCGGTGGTCATCCAGCAAAACATGACGAACACTTCGTACAGATTGCTCACCGGGATGTGGCCGATGTCGGGCCCCAGCAGGTAGCTTTCATACCAGCGCACCATGGTGCCCACCAGGGCCAACAGCACACCCACCCAGGCCATGCGTGAGCCCAAAGACTCCATCTGGTCTGCCTGCGCGGGCAACACCAGGCCTGCGCCGTAAAACACGGTGCTGATGAAGAACACCATGCTCATCCACAAGATGGCCGATTGGCTGGACAGGAAATACTTGAGCCAGAACACCTGCTCGGCCCTTGCCAGATCGCCTTGGTACGAATAAATGGCCAGCAAGGACAACACCGCCACGGCCAGCATGAGCGTTCGCAGGGGACGCCAGAACCAGGCCAAGGCCACCGCGGCCGGTACGCTGGCCACCAAAATGCCCTGCTCATACACATCCATGGCTTGGCTGTAATGCGAAAAGGCCCACACCATGCCGAGCGCGGCCAGCAAGGCAAAACCCCAATCGGCCAGACTGCGGCGGGAAAAATACCCCGGATTCAAAGTCACACTTGAAGTCATTTGGTGTTCTCGGCACGACCCAGCAAACGGGCCGTCAGTTGGTCAAATTCTCGGTCAACGTCCAAGGTCTGGCGATTCGACGACAGCGCCACCGTGGCCTGCGCGCCTGCGCCTTGCGGTGCCAGCCAGACCCACAAGCGACGTTCACGCACATAGAGCATCGCAAAAACGCCCAGGATCAGGAAAAAGCAACCCAGATAAACCACGTTTTTGCCGGGGGCTCTGGCCACCTGGAAGACGCTGGCTTGCACCTGCTTGAAATCCTTGAGCATCAAAGTCATGGTAGCCGGATAAAACGGCGCATCGCTCAAGGCCAGAACCGACTGCGCCATGAAGCCTTGCAATTTGTCGGCTGGCAAGCGGTTGGCCTTGGCCTGTTCGCGCGCCACCGTGTCCAGCTCCAACAAGGTGCCGTTCAAGATGCGCACAAACATCTCGCCGGCGCGGCTGCGCTCAGCTTCAGGCACATTGGCCTCCAGAAAATCTGACAGGGCCTGCAGGCCTGCGACCGGCTGGCCCTTGACCTGTTCCAGTCCGGCAAACAAACCCAGGGCGCGGGCCGCCGAGTCGGCCAGTTGGCGGCTCAAATCCGGACGCTGAGGGTCCACTACCTTGCGCGCATAGCGCTGCACCGCACGGTCGCGCAGGGCCGGATCGGCCAAGGCCGCCCGCAGGCGCGTGAAGCCGGTCAATTCACCGTTCTCGTCCGCAGGTGGGCGCAGATAACGGTAAGGCTCACCCGGGTTCTCGCGCATGCCCAGCAAAAAGACCGGCACACCATCGCCGGTGTCCACCGGCAGCATGTAGTTGTTGTATTCGCGGGCCTGGCCCGCCGCATCGCGCAGTTTGTAGCTCACGCTGGGGCCCACATTGCGCAGCTCTTTGGTTTCCGTGGTCTTGTGGCCCGCCCCCATGCGCTGGTCAATCGCGCTGCGCAAGTCAACCTTGCGCACATCCACACCCTGGGCTGCGTTGCCCCCCATGTTCTCGACGTTGATCACACGCAAGCCCGAGAACTCCAGGCGCAGTTTCTCGGCACCGTTGGTCAATTCGGTGCTGCTGCCAATGACGCCCTCCACCTCAAAAGGCCGCGTGGCGGCCGACATGGGCACCGCCTGGAGTTTGACGCTCGAGCCGCCGTCGTCAAAGCTGGACTGGTAAATCTCCATGCCGCGGTAAGTGACCGGGTGGTTCACCTCGACACGGGCTTCTTTTTTCTCGCCCGTGGCTTTGTCGTGGATCACGATGTCACTGGCAAACAATTTGGGCATGCCAGTCGAGTAGTACTCGACGATGAACTTCTTGAGCTCCACCGAGAACGGCAACTCCTGCAGCAAGATGCCATCGGACTGGCTCAAGATGGCGGTGCTTGATGCGGTGTCTTCGGCCACCATCAGGTTGCCTCGGAAAGCTGGATTGCGCTCAGACAAGCGGTGTTTTTCGGGCACGTCCGCGATCAAACCGCCGCCGTTGTAGACGGCCTTGCCGCCAAACCACATCTGGGCGCGCACCATCAAGTCGCCATCGAGCAAGCCCCCCACGCAGACCAGCACAATGGCCGAGTGCGCCGCGATGTAGCCCAGCTTGTTGGCCGCGCCGGTTTTGGCCGCCAGCATCCAGCCCGTGCCTTGGGCAGTTTCGCGCGACTGCAAGCGCACCTTCCAACCGCCGGTGGCCAGCAGCTGGCCCAAGCGATGTGCAGCCGCTTCAGGGGCTTCGTCCAACACCCCTTCAGCCTTGTGGTGAAAGGCCTTGAGGCTTTGCTCGCGGATGTTTTCTTTGTAAGCCTTCAGGTCGGCCAGGATCTTGGGCGTGTTGCGGGCAATGCACAAGCTCGTGCTGATGACCAAGAAGGCCAGAATCAACAAAAACCACCAGGCGCTGTAAACCGAATGGAGCTTGAGGGTGGCAAACACCTCGGCCCAGAAGGGGCCGAACTGGTTGACATAGTTGCCCGCCGGTTCGTTTTGCTTGAGCACCGTCCCGATGACCGAAGCGATGCAAATGATGGTCAGCAAAGAAATCGCAAAACGCATCGAGGCCAGCAGCTCCAGCGCAGCTTGCAGGCGGGGTGAGCCGCGATCAGATTCGGGGCTGGGAGCAACAGTCGTCATGGTGCAAAAGTGTCAGCAGCGCTTGTCAGCGCCACAGAAAAAGCAAACAGAAAAAGGCTTGCCAGAAACGACCAAGGCCGGAAAACCGGCCTTGACAGTTCGAGTTCACAGCCGGTTGCCGATTGTGACTGAGCAAAATGGATGTTGCTGAAGACCCCTTCACCCCAAGGGACAGCCTCGAGGTGACAAGGTCAAGCGCTCAGCGCAGACCCGCCATGTAATCGGACACGGCCTTGATTTCGCGGTCGTTCATCTTGGCAGCCACGTTGGCCATCTGGACGCTGTTCTTGCGAACGCCGTCACGGAAAGCGACCAGCTGTGCGGTGGTGTAGTCGGCATGCTGGCCCGACACGCGGGGGTATTGCGCAGGAATACCAGCGCCATTGGGCGAGTGGCAGCTGGCGCAAGCGGCGATCTGGCGGTCTGGGATGCCGCCGCGGTAGATGCGTTCACCCAGGGCCACGGTGTCTTTGTCTTTGGCAAAACCGGGCTTGGCGGACTTGGAAGCCAACCAGTAACTGATGTTGCGCATGTCGTCATCGCTCAAACCAGCGACCATGCCGCTCATCACGGCGTTGGCGCGCTTGCCAGATTTGAATTCTTGCAATTGCTTGATCAGGTATTCAGGGTGCTGCTGAGACAGCTTGGGGTTGACCGGAGTGGTCGAGTTGCCGTCGGCTGCATGGCAGGCCACGCACATGGCAAATGCCGCTTCGCCTTTGGCCAGGTCAGGCTTGGCAGCGGCGGGGGCAGGACCTGCCGCCAGTGCGGAACCCGCCACAAAAGCGGACAAAGTGGCGGACATCAGAAAAGAGGCAATTGACTTCATGGGCGTCGTCCAAAGGGTTGGAAGAATGGGCGCAAAACCCAAGGATTCTACAATGAGGTCTGCGTCAGTTTCCTGACGAGCCAAGGCCCCCCGATTTATGAGCTCCAGTCCCCGCGTTTCCAATTCTTCACCCCAAGCCGCGCCCGCCACCCCACCGGTGGTCACGCCCATGGGCTGGATGCACACCGCCCGCTTCCTGACCACCGCCGCGCAACTGCACCACTTGCCTGCGATGGACACCCCCGAAATCGCCTTCGTGGGCCGCTCCAACGCGGGCAAGTCCACCTGCATCAACACGCTGACCCAGCAAAAGCGCCTGGCCTTCGCCTCCAAGACGCCCGGGCGCACCCAGAGCATCAACCTGTTCTCCCTGGGCAAGGGGGGCATGACCGACGCCGTGCTGGCCGACCTGCCCGGCTACGGCTATGCGGCCGTGCCCAAGGCGGACAAGTTGCGCTGGCAACAGGTGATGGCCAACTACCTGGTCACCCGGGAGAACCTGCGCGGCATCGTGCTCCTGTGCGACCCGCGCCACGGCCTGACCGAGCTCGACGAGGTGCTGCTGGACGTGATCCGCCCCCGGGTGGAGGAAGGCCTGAAGTTCCTGGTGCTCCTGACCAAGTCCGACAAGCTGAACAAGCAGGAACAGGCCAAGGCGCTGTCCATTGCGCGACTCAATGCGGGCGGGGGGACGGTCAAGCTGTTCTCGTCGCTGAAAAAGCAGGGCGTGGAAGAGGTGGCCCACCTGCTGTGGCAGTGGACGCACGAGCCGCGGGCGGCTGCGGCTGCGCCAGACGCATAAGAACGTTCTCACAACGGATGAAGGCCCGCTGGCCCCTGTGCCAGGCGGAATCGCCACGCACCCCCTAGAGTCTCCTTACAAATATTTCAAAACGTAAGGAGACTCGATGCTCGCATCGACGAACTGCCCCGTCTGCCACCAGCACGGGGGGACGGTCCTGAGCACCGAAGATGGCAAGACGGGCGAGCCGCTGCTCGTCGTGCAATGCGACCACTGCGGGCTCGGCCATGTGGAGCCCATGCCCACGCCCCAGGCGCTGGAGGACTGGTACTCCAAGCACTACCGCCAGGATTACAAGGGCGCCGTCTCCCCCCGCCTGTCGCACGTGCTGCGGGCCGCGCGCATCGTGCTGGAGCGCTGGGACTGGGCCAGCGCCCAGGCGGAGTTCCGGCTGCCGCAGCGGTCGCTGGACATTGGCGCGTCCAGCGGGGAATGGGTCTACCTGATGCACCGCCTGGGCGTGGCGGCGCGCGGCGTGGAGCCCCACCAGGGGTACTGCGCCTTCGCGCGGGAGTCCCTGGGCCTCGATGTCGTGGCGGGTACGCTGCAGCAGCACCTGCCGCAGATGCCGGCCGGCGGCTTCGACCTGGTGAGCATGTTCCACGTGCTGGAGCACCTGCCCGACCCGGTCCAGACCCTGAAGGACATCGCCCGCCTGCTGGCCCCGCAAGGGCGCCTGTTCATCGAGGTGCCGGACGCGGCGGGCATGAGTTCGCCGAAGAACACCTTCTTCCGCGCGCACACGCTGTACTTCAGCGCGCATTCACTGCGCGCCGTGGCCCAGGCCGCGGGCTTCGAGGTGGCGGCGGAAAACTTCGAGGAAGGTGGCAACCTTCGGGTGCTGCTGCGCGTCGCAGACCATCCGCGGCCCATGGCGTGGCAGCCCAGCGACGCGCTGGCGCGCGGCCAGGAGGCACGCCGCTGGAGCAACTACCTGCTGCACCGGCTCAAGGAGGGCCACGCCTGGCGCCGGCACTTGCGCCGGCTGGAGGAAAAGCGGACGGCGGCGCAGCATGCGGACGCCCGGTCGCTGCTGGACGCGGCCTACGCCCGGCACATCGAGCGCTGCAAGCCGGTCACGGCCTGACCGGGGCAGGCCGCAGGAACAGACGCATGGGCTCGCGCCAGGCGGCCCGTCCCCTCCCGCTCAATACACCGAGGGCTCGCCCTGCGGCCGGGTCTTGAAGCGCTTGTGCACCCAGAAGTACTGCTGCGGGCAGGCCAGGACTTCCTCCTCGATCCACGCGTTCATGCGCCGGGTGTCGGCCACCGGGTCGTCGGTGGGGAAATCCGTCCACGGCGGCAGGAAGCGCACGCTGTAGCCCTGCCCCCCGGGCAGCAGGCGCGCCACCACCGGCTGCACAGTCATGGCCAGGCTGCGGGCCATGCGCGAGGGCGCCACCAGCGTGGAGGCGGGCACGCCGAAGAAGGGGATGAACTCGGCGTCACGCCCGCCGAAGTCCATGTCCGGCAGGTTGAAGAAGCCGAAGCCCTGGCGCACCGCCTTGACCAGGGGCCGCGCCCCCTCGGCGCGCGAGAAGATCGCCGTGTTGCCGTGGCGCAGCCGGGCGCGGCGCATGGCGGCGTCGATCACCTGGTTGGACTGCGCCTGGTAGATGGAGGCCAGGCCGCGGCGGATGTTCAACTGCACGGCTACGCCCGCCACGTCCAGGCCCACGAAGTGCGGCACCAGCCACATCACCGCGCCCTCATGGCGGTCGGCGAACTGCCAATCCCCTTCCAGGTGGATGAGGCGCCGCAGGCGCGCCGGCGGCGCGAACCACAGCAGGCCCCGTTCGAGGACGCTGCGGCTGAACCAGGTGAAGACCTCACGGGCGATGCGCTCGCGCTCCTGCGGCGCCTTCTCGGGGAAGCACAGTTCCAGGTTGCGCAGCGTGATGCGCCGGCGCGAGCCCGCCACGCGCCACAGCAAGGCACCCAGCGCGCGGCCGCAGGCGGCCTGCCAGGCCAGGGGCAGCCAGTGGAAGCACCAGAGGAAGGCCAGCATGGCGTAGCCGCCGGCGCGGGACAGGCGGTTGCTCACGGCTGCTCGGTGTCCTTGGCGGGCGCCTGCTCGGCGCGCGGCTGCTTGTAGCGCGCATAGCTCCACAGGTATTGCTGCGGGCATTCGCGGATCAGGCGCTCCATCTCGGCGTTGATGCGGGCGACGGCTTCATCGAGGGTGCCGGGCAGCGGCGCCTGCAGCTCGCGGCAATGCAGCCGGTAACCCCGGCCCGCGGGCAGGCGCTCGCCCCAGACCAGCCGCACCTCGCAGCCGGTCTGCAAGGCCAGGCGGGCCGCCAGGGTCATGGTGTAGGCCTCGCGCCCGAAGAAGGGCGCCCACTGGCCCAGGCCCTGGGGCGGCGCCTGGTCCGGCAGCAGGCCCACGGCGCGGCCCTGTCGCAGGGCCTTGATCATCTGGCGCACGC
>JACCDV010231435.1_pt1 | contig 12046 bp, 10 predicted proteins | sample 7446131 | NCBI WGS metagenome assembly JACCDV01 (sample SAMN15323448, study PRJNA562643) | freshwater metagenome | isolation source: river surface water | place: USA:Blue River Watershed | collected 2017-08-17
GTTGGCTTGCGGCCTGCTGCAGTTGAAGACTTAAATCAGACATGGGTGACCTGACCTAGAGACTCCCCCTATGAAGGGGCAGGAACAAAGCGCTGATCCTTCGATCCCGGCGCGTGAAAAAGGCGGAAGTCAATCCGCCTGGGCCTGCGATTGTACCCCGGGGCCGCCGGCACCGCCCTGTGCCAGCCCCGACCAGGCGAGATTTGGGGGGCCAGGTGAAGGGAATGTCTAGAATCGGTGTTTTGCCGCACGATACGAACCATGCCCAAGAATTCCCCCGTTGCCCAGGCCACCGCATTGCCGGCCACCTACGAGGCTGCCCTGCAGGAGCTCGAGCAGTTGGTGGCCCGGCTGGAGTCCGGTCAGATGCCGCTCGATGAGCTGCTGGCGGGCTACCAGCGGGGGGCGACCCTGCTGACCTTGTGCAAGGACAAGCTGCAGGCGGTCGAGGACCAGATCAAGGTGCTTGACGGGGGCCAGCTCAAGCCCTGGGATGCAGCATGAGCATGCCATTTGATCTGCAAGCCTGGATGCAGCCCCGCCTGGAGCGGGTCGAGCAGGCCCTGTCGGCCTGGGTGGATGCCGGCGCGCCAGCGGGTCTCGGCGAGGCGATGCGATACGCCGTGCTCGATGGCGGCAAGCGTCTGCGCCCCCTGCTGGTGCTGGCGGCCGCCGAGGCGGTGGGGGCGGGCGCCAGCGAGGCGGCCCTGCGGGCGGCCTGCGCCATCGAACTCATCCACGCCTATTCCCTGGTGCATGACGACATGCCCTGCATGGACAACGATGTGCTGCGCCGGGGCAAGCCCACGGTGCATGTGCAGTTTGGCCAGGCCCAGGCCCTGCTGGCTGGCGATGCACTGCAGTCCCTGGCCTTTGAGTTGCTGACGCCGCACGATGGCAGCGTCAGCGCCGAGGTCCAGGCCCGCTGCGCCGGCCTGCTGGCCCGCGCCTCGGGCTATTGGGGCATGGCCGGCGGTCAGGCCATCGATTTGGCCAGCGTGGGGCGGCAGCTTGCCGAGGCGCAGCTGCGGCAGATGCACCGCCTCAAGACAGGCGCTCTGTTGCTGTGCAGCGTGCAGCTGGGCGCTGCTTGCGCCCCCACCCTGTCGGAGGCGGCCCAGCAGGGGCTGACCCGTTTCGGTCAGGCCCTGGGACTGGCGTTCCAGGTGGTGGACGACATCCTCGACGTGACGGCGGATTCAGCCACCCTGGGCAAGACCGCCGGCAAGGATGCTGCTGCCAACAAGCCCACCTACGTGGCCTTGATGGGCCTGGAGGCCGCCCAGCGCGAGGCCGATGCGCTGGCGCAGCAGGCCCTGCAGGCCCTCATCGACTCCGCCTTGGACCGCGCTGCGCTGCAGCCGCTCGAAGGCCTCGCCGGCATGGTTGTCCGGCGCCAACACTGAAGAGCGGACACAGCCCATGCCCAACCTGCTTGAATCCCTCGCCTCCCCCCAGGATCTGCGCCGCCTGAGCCGCTCGCAGCTCCCGACGCTGGCCCAGGAGCTGCGCCAGTGCGTGCTTGACAACGTTTCCCGCACGGGCGGCCATCTGAGCTCCAACCTGGGCACGGTCGAACTGACCGTGGCACTGCACTTTGTCTTCAACACACCGCAGGACCGCATCGTCTGGGATGTGGGCCACCAGACCTATCCCCACAAAATCCTGACCGGGCGGCGAGAACGCATGCCCACCTTGCGCCAGCTCGGGGGCCTGTCGGGCTTTCCGCGCCGCGACGAAAGCGAGTACGACACCTTCGGGGTGGGGCATTCGTCCACGAGCATTTCAGCGGCCCTGGGCATGGCGCTGGCGGCCCGCCAGAAAGGCGAGAACCGCCATGCGATCGCCGTCATTGGCGATGGCGCGATGACCGCTGGCATGGCCTTCGAGGCCCTCAACCATGCGGGGGTGGAAGACTGCAAGCTGCTGGTCGTCCTCAATGACAACGACATGTCGATCAGCCCGCCGGTGGGCGCGCTCAACCGCTACCTGGCCCAGCTCATGAGCGGGCGTTTTTACGCCGCCGCCAAGGAGGGCGCCAAGCAGATGCTCAAGGCAGCGCCACCGTTGTTCGAACTGGCCAAGCGCTTCGAGGAGCACGCCAAGGGCATGGTGGTGCCCGCCACCCTGTTCGAGAAGTTCGGCTTCAATTACATCGGCCCGATCGACGGACACGACCTGGAATCGCTGATCCCGACGCTGGAAAACCTCAAGCACCTCGAAGGCCCGCAGTTCCTGCATGTGGTCACCCGCAAGGGGCAGGGCTACAAGCTCGCCGAGGCCGATCCGATTGCCTACCATGGCCCCGGCAAGTTCGATCCTGCGGTCGGCATCGTCTCGCCCGCCACGCCACCCAAGACCAGCTTCACCCAGGTCTTTGGCCAATGGCTGTGTGACATGGCCGACCGGGACGAGCGCCTGGTGGCCATCACGCCGGCCATGCGCGAAGGCTCGGGCATGGTGGCCTTTCACCAGCGCTTTCCCAAGCGCTACTACGACGTGGGCATCGCCGAGCAGCATGCGGTCACGCTGGCCGCCGGCATGGCCTGCGAGGGCGTCAAGCCGGTGGTGGCGATTTACTCGACCTTCCTGCAAAGGGGCTACGACCAGCTCATCCACGATGTCGCGCTGCAGAACCTGCCGGTGGTCTTTGCGTTGGACCGGGCCGGCCTGGTCGGTGCCGATGGCGCCACCCACGCGGGCGCCTACGACATCGCCTACATCCGCTGCGTCCCCAACCTGAGCCTGGCCTGCCCCGCTGATGAGCGCGAATGCCGTCAGCTGCTCTCCAGCGCCTATGCCCAGAACCACCCGGTGGCGGTGCGTTATCCGCGTGGGGCAGGCGCCGGAGTGCAGCCCCTGGCCGAACTGGAGCCCCTGCCTTTTGGCAAGGGGGAAGTGCGTCGCCAGGGCCGCCAGACCGCCATCCTGGCCTTTGGCACCTTGCTGTATGCCGCCCTCGAAGCCGCCGACAAGCTCGACGCCACCGTGGTCAACATGCGCTGGGCCAAACCGCTCGATCTGGACTTGCTGGCCCAGGTGGCGGCCGGCCATGAGCGCATCGTCACCGTGGAAGAAGGCGTGGTCATGGGCGGGGCGGGCAGTGCCGTGCTCGAAGCCCTGCAGAGCCTGGATCTGCACCGGCCGGTGCTGCAGTTGGGCCTGCCGGATGCCTTCATCGAGCAGGGCGATCCGGCCAAACTGCTGGCGCTGCAGGGGCTCGATGCGACCGGCATCGAGGCGGCCATTCGCCAGCGCTGGGCGGACTGAGGGCACTGGCCGATCGCCATGAAATCAAATCAACAGGTTGTTGATGATTTTGACGGTCTCAGAGGGTAAACCCCCCCCGGCAGGGTGATTTGCACTTTCTACAATGCGGGCCTGACCCACAAGTCCTCGTCTGGTTGTTTCAGGCTTGTTTTTTTACAAAAGGAGTATGTCCATGGATCGTCGTTCCGTTCTGAAAAATGCAGGTATCGCTGGTGTGCTGGCTGCCGGTGTTGCACCCGCAGTCCATGCTCAGGCAGCCATCCGCTGGCGTCTGGCTTCGAGCTTCCCCAAGTCGCTGGACACCATCTACGGTGCTGCTGAGATCTTCTCCAAGCAGGTGGCTGCCATGACCGGTGGTCGCTTCCAGATTTCCGTGGCCGCTCCCGGCGAAATCGTGCCCGCCTTTGGCGTGGACGACGCCGTCCGCAACGGCACCGTTGAAATGTGCCACACCGCTCCTTACTACTTTGTCGGCAAGAACGAAGCTTTTGCCTTCGGTACCGCAGTGCCTTTCGGTTTGAACTCCCGTCAGATCACCGGCTGGTACATGGAAGGCAACGGCATGAAGCTCATGCGCGAGTTCTATGCCGGTTACAACTTCGTGAACTTCATTGGTGGTAACACCGGTGCCCAGATGGGTGGTTTCTGGCGCAAGGAAATCAAGAGCCTGGCCGACCTCAAGGGCCAGAAAATGCGCATTGGTGGCTTTGGCGGCCGTGTGATGGAGCGCCTGGGTCTGGTGCCCCAGTCGATCCCGGGTGGCGAGATTTACCAGGCCCTGGAAAAAGGCACGATCGATGCTGCCGAATGGGTGGGCCCCTACGACGACGAAAAACTGGGCCTGTCCAAGGTCGCTCCCAACTACGCCTACCCCGGTTTCTGGGAAGGTGGCGCCCAGCTCGAGTTCTGGATCAACCAGAAGGCATTCGACGCCCTGTCCGCTGAGCACAAGGCCATCCTCGAAGCCGCTGCTTCGCACGCTGCCGTTGAAATGCAGGCCCGTTACGACGCACGCAACCCTGCCGCCCTCAAGCGCATGGTGGCCTCTGGTACCAAGCTGTTCCGTTTCCCCAAGGACGTCATGGATGCCTCCTTCAAGGCTTCCCAAGATCTGTACTCGGAAATCTCGGCCAAAAACCCGGCGTTCAAGAAGATCCACGACGATTACATGGGTTTCCGCCGCGATTCCAACTTGTGGTTCCGCTTCGCCGAAGCCACCTTCGACGACTTCATGCAGCAGCAGCGCCTGTAATTCCAACAGCGCTACCGCTTCATGCCCAACGCCCCGCTCTGCGGGGCGTTTTTTTTGGCGCCCGGCACATGGTTCCTCAAAAACTTCTGGCAGCGGGTCGCCGCTCGCCAGGACAGGCCGTTGCAGAAATGAAAATGCCCCGCGCCAGGCGGGGCATCCGGTTGCTGCGGGGCTGGACTCAGCCTGCCAGGCAGCAGAGGACCATTACTTTTTGGGTTCCTGGGACATGGCGTCCAGCAGGCCACGCATGGGATCATCCTTCGGCGACACATCCTTGTTGGGGGATGCTTCTTCGAGCGCACTGCGGCCCTGCTGAAGCTGTTCGAACACCGAGTCGGCATCGACCTTGGGGCCGTTGTCCATGAGTCCACCAATCACCAGATTGGGGAAGGCAATGACGACGGCCACCATGGTCAACTGAAGGATGATGAACGCGATCGAGCCCTTGTAGATCTGGGGTGTGGTGACTGCCGGAATCATCTGCCCGGTGACGCGGTCCTTGTAGTCCTGCTTGGGGGCCACACTGCGCAGGTAAAACAGGGCGAAACCAAAGGGAGGGGTCAGGAAGGACGTTTGCAGGTTCATGGCGATGATCACGCCAAACCAGATCATCACCGCATCCACCGGCACGCCTGGCAGCAATTCAGGCAACACCTTGGCCGCCACAGGGGCCAGCAGCGGGATCACGATGAAGGCGATCTCGAAGAAATCGATGAACATGCCGAGGATGAACACCAGCAGATTCACGACGATGAGGAAGCCCAGGGCGCCGCCAGGCATGCTGTCGAAAAGGTGTTCGACCCAGATGTGGCCGTCGGCGGCGTTGAAGGTGAAACTGAACACCGTCGAGCCGACCAGGATGAACAGCACGAAGGTGGCCAGCTTGGCGGTGTTGTCCAGCGCCTGCTTGAGCAGGCCCATGTTGAGTCGTTTCTTGCCGATGGCCAGCACCAGCGCACCCACGGCACCCATGGCGCCGCCCTCGGTGGGCGTGGCAACCCCCAGGAAAATGGTGCCCAGGACCAGGAAGATCAGGATCAGGGGCGGCATGAGTACAAAAGTCACCTGTTCGGCCAGCCGCGACAGCAGACCGAGTTTGGCGCTGCGGTTGATCAGGGCCAGCGCCAGGCCAGTCAGCGAAGCCAGGGTCATGGACAGGATCAGGACTTCGTCCCCTGGAGAGGGCAGGCTGCGGTCGAGCCAGGCGGTCATCAGCTGGTTGTGCACCTGGGCCCAGGCAAATCCCACCGCTGCGCAGATGAGCACGAGCACGCCCAGGGAGCGGTGCCCAGAACTGCCATTGGGCTCACGGTAGATGCGCGCCTCAGGAGGCAGTGCCGGGACCATGCCGGGCTTGAACAGGGCAACCACCACGACAAACAGGATGTACAGACCCACCAGCAGCAGGCCCGGGACCAGTGCCCCGGCGTACATGTCACCCACCGAGCGGCCGAGCTGGTCGGCCAGCACGATCAACACCAGGGAAGGCGGGATGGCCTGAGCGAGTGTGCCTGAGGCCGTGATCGCACCCATGGCCACCGTGCGGCTGTAGCCGTAGCGCAGCATGATGGGCAGCGAGATCAGACCCATGGAAATCACGGCTGCAGCCACCACGCCGGTCGTCGCGGCCAGCAGGGCGCCCACCAGAATGACGGCAATCGCCAGTCCACCGCGCAGAGGCCCGAAGACCTGACCCACCGATTCGAGCAGGTCTTCGGCCATGCCCGATCGCTCGAGGATGATCCCCATGAAGGTGAAGAAAGGGATCGCCAGCAGGGTGTCGTTCTGCATGATGCCGAAGATCCGCAGCGGCAGTGCCTGGAAGATGCTGGGGGGGAACAGGCCAAGCTCCATGCCAATGAAGCCAAAGCCCAGCCCGGTGGCGGCCAGGGCAAAGGCCACAGGAAAGCCCGTCAACAGCAGGGCCAGCAGGCCCGCGAACATGATGGGCACGAAATTTTGGGTGATGAGTTCCATTTACTTTTCTCCGGCGAGCTGGCGGGCAGCCATGGCTTCAACTTCTTCCAGGTGCTTTTGCTCATCGCTCTTCTGGGCCTCGTCGCTCAGGCTGTCGGGGCCGACACCCCGCAGGAATGCGATGCGTTTGAACAGCTCCGACACCGATTGCAGCCAAAGGAGGGCAAAGCCGACCGGCAGGACCACGTAGACCGGCCAGCGGATGAGGCCACCGGCATTGGCCGACATTTCTCCGGAGGCATAGGCCTGGGCCACCAGTGGCCAGCTCAAGGTGATGCACATGTAGCAAAAGGGAAACAGCACGCACACGATGCCCACCGCATCGATCCAGTTGCGGGTGCGGGGGCTGAAGCGGCTGGCCAGAAAGTCGATGCGAACGTGGGCGTTCTTGAGGAAGCCATAGCCTGCGCCCAGCAGGAACACGGCAGCGAACAGGTACCACTGGATTTCCAGAAGGGCATTCGAGCTGGTGTCGAAAGCCTTGCGGACAATCGCATTTCCAGCGCTGATGAGTGTGGTGATCAGCACCAGCCAGATGGTGATTTTCCCGACGAACAGATTGACGCTGTCAATCTTGCGGGACCACTGCAGCAAAGCGGTCATGGGGACTCCAGAATGTCCAAAAAGCGAAGATTCTACGTGCCAGCTGCGTGTCAGGAAGGCGCATTAACCCTGGAAGATTTGATATTTTTTTAACCAAATTCCCAAAACACTGCAGGGATCAAGTGTTCAGAGCGGGGCCCCACCAGGGCAGGGTTTTCTTGAGGGCCTGCACCTGTCCGGCGTCGTCGGGCCAGCGGTAGCCCGGCAGGGTCTGCATCCGCTCGCGCCAGGCTGCTGTCTGCAGCAGCGTGCGCAGCTGCTGCACTGCCGGGGTGTCAAGCGCCGATTTGAGGCACACCAGCCAGTAATGCTCCTGTTCGAGCTCGACGAAGTCCAGCTGGTGCGCACGCGCTGCCGACTCGACCCCCAGGGCGCAATCGGCCTGGTCGCTGGCCACACGGGCCGCCACGGCCGCGTGCGACGGCTCCTCGACCCCATATCCCCGGATCGCCGTGGCCGCGATGCCCTGGCGCTGCAGCCAGTCATCGAGCAGGAGCCGGGTGCCGGTGCCCAGCGTGCGGTTGACAAAGCGCAGCCCGGGGCGCAGCAGGTCCTGCCAGCCCCGGATGCCCAGGGGGTTGCCCGAGGCCACCATCAGGCCCTGCCGGCGCATCGCAAACCCGATCAGCTTGTGCTGACCAGTCTGCAGCAGCGGCGCATAGGTCTGTGCGATCAGCCGCTGGCTGTTCGGTCGCAGCGGCGCATGGAAACCGGCCACTGTGCAGCGCCCCTCGTTGAGGGCGCGGATCGCGTCCACGCTGCCGCAAAAGCGGATGTCCAGGTGCAGCCCTTGGTCGGCGGCCTGTTCCCGCAGGCCCACCAGGGCATCGTCATGGCTGGCATAGAGCGTCAGCACATGGCTGCCCGGATCGAAGGCCATGGCAAAGGTTTTCTCGAGTTCGGCCTGCAGGGCGCTGATTTGCGGCGCCAGCCGGGCCTGGGCCTGGCGCTCGGCCCACAACAGCTTGTCGGCGAATTCGGTCAGGCGTGCGGCCTGGCCTTTCTCCCAGACGATCAGGGGTTGCGAGAGCGCCTGCTCCCAGCGCTTGAGTTCGCCCCAGACGTGACGGTAGGACAGGCCGCAAGTCCGGGCCGCCCCGGAGATCGAGCCGCTGTCACGCACCGCCTGCAGCAGCGCCATCAGTGGGTGGTGCAGCGGCGAGGTCGGTCCCTGCACGGCCGGGACATCGTGCGACCATTGGTAGGACAGGTGGATCTTGGGCATGTGCCAAGTGTGCACCAGCCGAGGCCTATGCAATTGAGTTCATAACGGACATCCCTGATCGAAGGGCCATCCGAACCCGCTTAACATGCGGACCGCTGTATGAACACCTTCACCGACAGCGTCTTCACGGCGCTGCACCTGCTCACCTCACTGGACCCCACACTTTGGCGCATCGTCGGTCGTTCGCTGGCTGTGAGCGCCACGGCCTGCCTGATCGGTTATGGCCTGGGCGTGCTGCTGGGCGCCTGGCTGGCGGTCGGGCGTTTTGCCGGACGCGGCGCCGTGCTGGTGCTGCTCAACACCCTGCTGGCCCTGCCTTCGGTGGTGGTGGGCCTGGTGGTCTACCTGCTGCTCTCGCGCAGCGGGCCGCTGGGTTTTCTGGGCTGGCTCTTCAGTTTCAAGGCCATGGTGCTGGCCCAGATGATCCTGGTGCTGCCGGTGGTCACCGCGCTCACCCGTCAGGTGGTCGAGGACGTGGAACGCCAGCACGGCGAGCAATGGGCTTCGCTGGGCGCCGGCCCGCTGCTGCGCAGCCTGCTGCTGGCCTGGGACGAGCGCCTGGCCCTGATGACGGTGTTCGTGACCGCCTTCGGCCGCGCCATTGCGGAGGTGGGCGCGGTCATGATTGTGGGCGGCAACATCGACGGTTTCACCCGGGTCATGACCACCGCCATCGCGCTGGAGACGAGCAAGGGCGATCTGCCACTGGCCCTGGCCCTGGGCATGGTGCTGCTGGTGGTGGTGGGCCTGCTCAATCTGCTGATGGCCCTGATGCGCTGGCGCGCCCGCGCGGGCGCCGGCGCAGGGCCGTCATCGGCATGGCAGGGGGGGCTCTGATGGCGACCTTGCTGCAGCTGCGGGGGGTGTCTGTGCGTCTGGGTGCGGTCGCGGCACTGGAAGGGGTCGACCTGGACGTACAGCCCGGCGAGCGCGTGGCCCTGGTGGGGGCCAACGGCTCGGGCAAGAGCACCTTGCTGCGCACCCTGCATGGTCTGCTGGCCCCGTCGGCCGGGCAACTGCAGCGCGAGCCGACGCACCGCCAGGCCATGCTGTTCCAGCGACCGCATCTCCTGCGCACCACGGCCCTGAGCAATCTGGCCCTGGGCCTGTGGCTTGACCGTTCGCTCGGTCTGGGCTGGTCTGCCGCCTGTCAGCAGGCCAGGCTGGCGCTGGCGCGTGTCGGCCTCAGCGACTGCGCGCAACGCAATGGTCGCACGCTCTCCGGTGGGCAGCAGCAGCGGCTGGCGCTGGCCCGCGCCTGGGCGCGTCACCCCGACCTGCTGCTGCTTGACGAGCCCACTGCCAGCCTCGATCCGAACGCCAAGCGCGAGGTCGAGGCCCTGATCGCCGAATTTGCCCGTGGCGAAGACCGGCCCCTGACCCTGGTCTGGGCCAGCCACAACCTGGGCCAGGTCAAGCGCATGGCCAGCCGCGTGGTCTACCTGCAGGGTGGGCGGGTGCTGGCCGACCTGCCGGTCGAGGATTTTTTCAATGCCCAGGTGCTGGCCCGCATCAGCCCCGAGGCCCATGCTTTTGTTCAAGGAGAAACCGCATGACCATCCGTTTTCACCCCCTGCGTCGACTGATGCTGTGCGCCTTGCTGGCCAGCCCCCTGGCCTGGGCGCAAAGTCCGTCGATCGTGGTGTCATCCACCACCTCCACCGAGCAGTCGGGCTTGTTTGCCCACCTGCTGCCGGCCTTCAAGCGCGCCAGCGGCATGGACGTCAAGGTCGTCGCGCTGGGCACCGGCCAGGCGCTGGACATGGCCCGCCGTGGCGATGCCGATGTGGTCTTCGTGCACGACCAGGCCGCCGAGGAGAAATTCGTGGCCGAGGGCTTTGGCCTGCGGCGCCTGCCGGTCATGTACAACGACTTCGTGCTGATCGGGCCGAAGGCGGACCCGGCCGGCACACGCGGCCGCGACATCGTCGCCGCCATGGGCCGCCTGGCCGCTGCCAACGCGCCCTTTGTCTCGCGCGGTGACAAGAGTGGCACGCATGCGGCCGAACTGCGCTTCTGGAAAACCGCCAACCTCGAGAGCAGCAAGGGCAGCGGCTACCGCGAATGCGGCTGCGGCATGGGCCCGGCCCTCAACATCGCCGCTTCGCAGGGGGCTTACCTGCTGGCCGACCGCGGCACATGGCTGAACTTCAGGAACCGCGCCGACCTGGCCATTCTGGTGGAAGGTGACCAGCGCCTGTTCAACCAGTACGGTGTGTTGGTGGTCAACCCGGCGAAACACCCCCACGTCAGGCTGGCCGATGCGCAGAAATTCGTCGACTGGCTGGTTTCGCCTGCCGGTCAGTCGGTGATCGCCGATTACAAGATTGGCGGCGAGCAGCTGTTTTTCCCGAATGCGGCGAGATGAACCGCATCCATTCAGCCCCTGGGCATGCCCAGCTTGCGGTAGACCGTCGCGCGGCTGATGCCCAGCGCCCGCGCGGCGGCCGCCACATTGCCCCTGGCCTGGACCACCGCCTGCTGGATCAGCTCGGCCTCGAGATCGCGCAGGGCCTTGCCGCTGCCGTGCGTGCCTGGCGCGGCTGAACCGCCCGATGCACCACGGCCTGCGCGGTGGCCCTGGGTCTGCAGCCGCAGACCCGACCACAGCGGCACCTCGCACAGGCCCTCGTCGCGGCGGGCGGCATCGAAGAGGTTTTCCCAGGGCATGGCGAAGACGTCGCTGGCATGGACCGGGTGACTGTCCGCCTCCAGTGCCAGCATTTGACGGGCCGTCGGGTTGGCGCCGGTGATCTGTCCGTCGGCGTCGAGCGTGAGCAGCCCATCGCTGTCATCGCCCGGCTGGTTGCCCGGCCAGTTCAGTCGCAAGGTCAGGGCGTGGGGGGCGCCCAGCAGCCAGCTGTTTTCGATGCTGCGCGCCGAGCGGCGCACCAGGTGCTTGAGGGCCGGGCGCTCATGGACTTCCACGCCCGTCAGGTCCAGCATGCCGGCACACAGGCCATCCGGTCCGAAAACAGGCGCACCGGCACAGCTGTAGACGCTGTTGTCGTCGAAAAAATGTTCGCCACGGTGCAGCCAGACCGGCTGCAGTTCGGTCAGTGCCGCGCTGATGGCGGTGGTGCCCACGGCGCGCTCGGACAGGTCCACCCCGACGCGCGCGATCACGTCTGCACGGCGGTCGCGGCGGTCCACGGGGCCGTGCACATCGACCACGATGCCCTCGGCATTGGTCAGGATGGCGAAATAGCCAATGTCGCCCATGGCGCGCACCAGCTCGGCCAGCACGGGTCGGGCTGCCTGCACCAGGGGCTGGCTGGCCTCCTGCACCTGGCGCATGCGGGCCGCGCTCACCGCGTCAAAGTCCACCCGCTGTCCGGGCTGCAGACCCCAGGCCTGACAGCGCTGCCAGCCGCGCTGCAGCCAGGGGGACAGGGTCACCAGTTCCCCCCGTCCGGGCTCGAGGAGCAGCGTCTGGCGGGCCTGTGCGATGGCTTGCAGCCGGTCGGATGCGGACATGTGTATCAAGCTGAGAATTTTTGAAGGATTCGGTCCGGCCCCAGGGTTTTTACTTAGCAGCCGGCAAGTCCCTGTGCGCACAATGGCTATGCATTGTCATTCATAAGCGCGGGAATGCATAGCCTGCGCCGACCTTCAGGAGACCCTCATGCAAAAGGTGTTGCACATCAACCCGGACAAGTGCACCGGCTGCCAGCAGTGCGAAATGGCCTGTTCCTTCGAGAACTACGGCACCTACGCCA
>JACCDV010831355.1_pt1 | contig 12046 bp, 10 predicted proteins | sample 7446131 | NCBI WGS metagenome assembly JACCDV01 (sample SAMN15323448, study PRJNA562643) | freshwater metagenome | isolation source: river surface water | place: USA:Blue River Watershed | collected 2017-08-17
AGTGATTACTTCTTTTGGTGTGCCGCGAGCAATTATCTTGCCCTCTTTGATAATCACTACATTGTCGGCGAACCGAGCTGCAAGATTGAGGTCGTGAATCACCGCAACAATAGTCATGCCGCGCTCTCGCTTGAGCGAGGACAAAAGGTTGATTACCTGAAGTTGGTGACTGTAGTCCAACGAGTTGGTTGGCTCATCCAGCAGCAGCACCTGTGGGTTTCGAACCAGAGCTGCAGCAATCACTGCAGATTGCCGCGAGCCCGACGAGAGTTCGCCAATCTTTCGGTCCGCAAGCTCGCTCAGGCTGCTTCGCTTCAAAAGAGCTTCTATATCCTCTCGGAGCCTTGGTGAAACCCTTGAAATTCGATTGGCTGCCATTGCGCTTCTGGCAACCATTTCAAAAACAGTCTCTGTGTTTCTTGCCGCTGGGATCGTCCCTAAAAAGCCAACACTTGAATCAAGTTCGGTTTTGGCAAGCGAAGAAATAGAGACTCCGTCAAGTAACACCGCGCCTGAGGTTGCACGGATCTTTCTCGCAAGGGCCTTTAGAAGGGAGCTTTTGCCGGCCCCGTTTGGCCCGATGATTGCCGTGATTGAGCCGGCTTCAAAACCAATGGATAGTCCTTCAATCACAGCCTCAGCTGAGTAGCCGGCCGAAAGCGCTTGGGCGGCTAACTTTGATTGCGGATCAAACATTTCATTAGCTTAGTTTTCAAAGCCCCTTGTAGCCTCTATCGCCCGAAGCCACCTGCTCATTTCAGCACTTCGATCGCTACCTGGAGAGAATGTTCTCTCCGCAGGATTGAGTTTTTCTAGGTCTTTGAGGCTGGAAAACATTCCGATACCCAGCCCAGCCAGCAGCGCCGCACCAAAACCGGTTGACTCCAGGTTTTTTGCTCGAACGACATTGGTTTTTGCGGCATCCGCCTGAATCTGGAGCAGCAGGTTATTTGCTGCCGCACCGCCGTCAACCCGAAGCGAGCTTAGGTGGGTGCCAAGGTCCTGCGCCATAGCATTCAGGACCGCAGTAACCGAGAACGCGATTGCTTCAAGGGTTGCAAAGGCGATGTTGGCATCGGTTGTGCCGCGGGTGATGCCCAGAATGGTGCCGCGGGCTGCCGGATCCCAGAAAGGGGCTCCGAGGCCTGTCAGTGCTTGAACAAAGACTGCACCGCCGCTTGAACCTGCCTGATTAGCAAGTGCCTCAACCTCAGAGGACTTTTCAATAATCTTCAGCGAGTCCCTGAGCCACTGGACGGCCGCACCCGCAACAAAGACCGAACCCTCGAGGGCATAAACCTTTTCACCCTGCTGGGTTTGATAGGCCATGGTTGAAAGCAATCCGTGCTGGGAGTGCTTAATCTCTGAACCGGTGTTTGTGAGGATAAAAGCGCCCGTGCCATAGGTGGCTTTCGAGTCTCCAACCTCAAAGCCGCACTGGCCAAATAGCGCTGCCTGCTGATCCCCGGCCATGCCTGTGATCGGAAGCGTCAGTCCAAGAAAGTGCTCTGGGTCTGAGCTACCGAATTGACCCCAGTTTGGAACAATCTTGGGAAGTGCTGACTGTGGCACGCCAAAAGCCTCGAGTAACTGAGGATCCCAGTTGACTGTTTCAAGGCTCATCAGCTGAGTGCGGGATGCGTTGGTCGCGTCGGTTATGTGCAAGGCCCCACCTGAAATCCTGGCGGCCAAGTAGGAGTCGATCGTCCCAAGCGCTAGCTCGCCCGACTCAACCAACTGCCACATCTCGGGAAGATTCTTCTGCCACCACAAAAACTTGCTCGAGGTGAAGTAGGGGTCAAGTTTCAATCCGGTACGAATCCGAATCCAGTCGCCTGTATTCAGCTTTTCCAGTTCTTCGGTGAGGTCCGCGGTTCTGCGGTCTTGCCAAACAATCGCGTTGGTGGGGGAGGTCAGGTCTTTTCGACTCCAGACCACTGCAGTTTCTCGCTGATTGGTAATTCCAATCGCGATTGGCTTTTGATTTGTCGCAGAAAGCGCCTTCTTGGTGGACTCCAAAGTCGCCTGCCAAATCTGCTCTGGATTGTGCTCAACCCAGCCGGGCTGGGGAAAGTGTTGCTCAAACTCGGTGTATCCGCGGGCAATAATCTCCCCTTGGCCACTGACAACTAGAGCCGTTACGCCGGTTGTTCCAGCATCTATCGCAAGTATCGCCACGAATTTCCTCCCTGAAACCCTGACGAAAGCATACAAACTCTGGATTATGCTTTTGCTGTGATTGTTCAGAATCAATCAAAAACAAACAATTTCAATCACAACGTCGATTACGACCTTGTGATTGTTGGTGCAGGTATCAATGGGGCGGTTAGTGCTGCCGCGGCGAGTGCCGCAGGGCTCAAGGTATTGCTGATTGATAAGGCTGACTTTGCCTCCTTCACCTCGCAGCAGTCCAGCAACCTAGTTTGGGGCGGGATCAAATACCTCCAGAGCTATGAGTTTTACCTGGTGTTCAAGCTCAGCCTCGCCAGAAACAAGCTCATGCGTAGCTATCCAAACCAGATTCGCGAAATCGGATTCTTGGCTTCTTTAGGCCCGGACGCTCCATTTGGCAGGCTACTGGGAACCTTCGGAACACTTTTTTACTGGGGAATCGGCCTATTTGGCACGAGAGCACCCAGAAGCTACTCGGCGAAGAAGGCAAAATCCCTGGAGCCAATCCTCAAAACTGGACGTAAAGCGGTTCGCTATTTCGACGCCCAGCTCCCTGACAACGATTCCCGTTTTGTTTATGACTTCATTCGCCATGCCAAGAGACTTGGTGCCGAAGTTTCCAACTACACCGAGCTGGTTTCTGCCTCTAAGGACGAGGTTTGGACCCTTGACCTTGCTCGCGATGGCCAAACCCAGAGCGTCACAGCCTCTGCAGTCGTGAATGCAGCCGGGCCCTTTGCCGCAAAAGTTTCAGAGATGCTTGACTCAAAAACCAAAGCAGGTTTGGTCTTCTCCAAGGGCATTCACCTAATTTTGGGCCGAAAGATTACCAAGAACGATGATGTTCTGGCGTTCTGGGACGAGCAGGGTCGCCTGTTCTATGTCTTGCCAATGGGGGATCGCTCCATGGTTGGCACCACCGACACCAGAGTTTCTGACCCACACACCGAAGTGGATCAAGTTGACCGTGATTTCGTGCTGAAGCAGATCAATGCTCAGCTTGATGGCGATCAAATTCTTGAATCTGACATCATCTCGGAGCGAAGCGGTGTGAGGCCTTTGGTTATCGAGAAGGCGGCTGAGGCAAGTAACGCTGATTGGCATGCTTTGAGTCGTAAGCACGTTATTGAAACCAATCAGCAGAACAGAGTCATTTCTGTTCTGGGCGGAAAGCTGACTGACTGCCTGAATGTCGGGCAAGAGGTTGTCGCTGAGCTCAGGAAACTGGGTTTCAACGTCAGCAAGCCTAAGAACTGGTTTGGTGAGGGAGGACAAGTTCGAAAGCAGGAGTTCGCCCAACTTGTTGCCAGTCGCTGCGCCGATGCGGATGCTGCGCAGCGGATTGCTGAATCAACATGGCGCCGCCAGGGCGAGCGCGGATTTGAGATCTTCTCAAGCGCCAGTGAGCTAACCGAACTAGTTCCGGGACTTGGGATCACAGAGCAAGAAATTGAATTCATTGCTCGCAGCGAGGAAGTCAGAAATCGCGAGGACCTGCTGCGAAGAAGACTGCCTGTCGCAATGGCAAGGTCCGCAGCTGAAATTGATTCCAACAGCAAGCTTCAGGGGCTACTTACTCGCCTTGGGCTTTGATGTTGGCCACTCAACCAAAAGCATTGCGGTCAGCATTATCGAACCGCCCAAAACCATTGTGAGAGTCAAAGGTTCCTGACCAACACCAACTGCAATCAGTGCCGTGAAGACCACCTCAGAGGTGATTAGCAGCGCAACCCTCGAGGGTTCGATGATGGTTTGTGCCCAGGTCTGAACCCAAAAGGCAAAGACTGTTGACAGTAGCGCGGTAAATAGAATTGCGAACCAGACCGACCAGTTTGGCGGTGGCTGGTAGCCATCGACAAGTGCAAACCCCCATGTGACCAAAGCCACAAAAGCAATTTGCAGCATGGCAAACCGGTAGGAGTTTCGCCCCTGGCCAAAGTGACCAAGGATCAGAATATGAACCGCGTAGAGAACGGCGCAGGCAATCAACCAAATCTGCCCCAGCTGAAACTCAACCGTGGTTGCAGCGCCGGAGAGAACACCTAGACCAACTGCCGCCAACATCGCACCAATAGCAATCTTGAGCGAGATTTTTTGCTTCAAGAACAGCCAGGCAAACAGCGGGGTAAGAACTACGTAAAGTCCGGTGAGAAACCCTGAAATTGCAGCTGTGGTCAGCTCAAGTCCAATAGTTTGCGTTATGTAGGCAAAGGCCAAAACCACACCTGCGGCAGCGCCGTATTTTAGGTCACCCTTTTCGAAACGGGTTGACACAACTGGCCTAAGGAGCAGCATTGCCATTGCGGCAATGGTGAATCTGGTGGCCAAAAAGTCCATGTAGGGCTGCTCTTGAATCGCGTCCTTCATCAAGACAAATGCAGCGCCCCAGACAAAACCAACAAATAGCAGTGCAATTACTGCGAAGCGGATTTTTGCCATCCGCAAAGCCTAGCTTTTAGCCACCTTCGCTGCACTCGGGCCGGCCATCTTTTTTGCCATCGAGGGAAATACGATGCCGTGCATCGGGAAGACTGCAGCCCAATACAAAATTCCGAATAGTCCTCTCGGGTGATAATAAGCCTGCTGGGTTAGCAGGGTTTTTCCATCCGGTAGAACTTCGGTTTGAAACTCGAGCCAGGCAAGTCCTGGGAGTTTCATCTCGGCCCTGAGTCTCAGTAGCCTTGGGCGGTCAATCTTCTCAACTCGCCAGAAATCCAAAGCCTCGCCCTCCATGAGGGTGTTGGGGTCTCTTCTGCCTCGCCTGAGTCCAACTCCACCGATGAAGCGATCCATTAGGCCCCTCAGCTCCCATGCCCAAGTTGCCGTTGAGTAGCCATTGTCTCCGCCAATTGCTTCGATGCGCTTCCAGACCTCTAATTGCGAATCAGTAGAGGTATAGCGACGAGTGTCGACATAGAGCGAACCACCCGCCCAATCTGGATCCGTTGGCAGAGGTTCTGAGTGAGTCCCAGGAGTAGTGGCGTTTGACCACCTGGTCTCAACTTCAAGGTCTTTCACTCGAGTGAGCGCAAGCTCAACAGCCTGCTTGAAGCTGGTCCTGCCGCCGGGGGCGTCTGGGACGAACTTGCGAATGTCGTCGTTTCGAGCAACCACCTCGTGCTTCAGCGAGGCAACCAAACGCTTGGCGAGTGTCACTGGAACCGGCGTCACCAGGCCAACCCAGCCTGAAGCTAGTTTTGGGGTGAGAACTGGAAGCGGGATGATGATTCTCCGGCGCAGACCAGCTGCTTCGGCATACTGCTGCATCATCTCCATGTATGTGAAGACATCAGGGCCACCGATATCGAAATCACGCGTGATCATTGGATCAATGGTTGCTGAGCCCACCAAGTAGCGAAGCACGTCGCGAATTGCAATAGGTTGAATTCTGTTCTTTAGCCACTTCGGTGTGACCATCACCGGCAAGCGCTCGGTCAAATGACGAAGCATTTCAAAAGATGCAGAGCCGGAGCCAATCACCACACCGGCTCGAAGCTCAATCACTGGCACTCCGCTTGAGCGAAGGATCTCGCCGGTTTGGACTCTGGATGCCATGTGAGGTGATAGCGCATCGTCTGGGGAGGTCATTCCGCCGAGATAAACGATTCGCTTGACCTCAGACTCTTTTGCAATCGAACCAAAGGCCTTGGCGAGATTTGCCTCTTGATCCTCAAAATTCTTCTCTGTCATCAAAGCGTGTAGGAGGTAGTAGGCCAGGTCTACATCCTTGAGGGCAACCTGCAGAGTTTTTAGGTCTAGGGCATCACCCTCAATCACCTCCACCTGGTCACGCCATGGGTAATCGCGAAGTTTTTCTTTGTTTCGAACCAGTACCCTGACGCTGTAGTCGTGGCTCAGAAGTTCGCGGATCAGTCTGCCGCCTATGTAGCCGGTGGCTCCAGTAACGAGAACTTTTGCGGGCTTACCTGAACTACTCAAAAGTGCCGGTAGGTCTGAGGTGACTGTTTCAATCATGCTTACTCGAACCCCTGATTGAGAGCGCTTGTTCCTGGGTTGACAAAGATTTAGCTGTCTTCAGGCGCGGCACTGCAGCGCTCGACATCCAAAACGCGCGGCTTGGGCCCCATGGACAGTCTGATCACTGCAAAATCTCCTGGTCGAAGCGCGGCAACTTCAAGGATTTGGTCCCTCAGGTCCGGCTTTGCGGACTGAGATAGTGGCTCTAGGACGCTCGGCAATGCCGGGCGGTGAGTACAAATCAGTCCTGACTTTGAAGTGCCGAGCAAGCCCTCTACCACCTTCTTGGTGACAACTGGCCTGCGCTTATTGGAAAGCTCAGTGAGCTGACTGCGCTCCACGAGCGTCTTTTTGAACTGTTTGGCATAGGGGGCGATGGTGTCGTGACAGCGCTTCCAGGGTGAGGTGATTAGAACCTTTGGGCCATAAGCAGCAAGTAGTGGAGGTAAGGATTTGGCGTGAGCAAGACCTTCCGGAAGAAGTGGCCGCTTAGCCTCCTCGCCCTTCCATTCCGATCTAAGGGTCGCTTTCGCGTGCCGCAAAACAACAAGGGCGCGTGTTTCCAGCTCCTTTTTGGAATGCAGTTCTAGGGCAGTGAGAAGTAATTGGCGATCATGGCTATAGCTCAAAAGTGTCAGAGCCTTGTTGGCTCCAATCCACTCGACCTTGGCGATTTCTTCGTTTGGCGAAAACTTTTGTTTCTTGGCTGTTTTGGCCTTCACCTTTGACGCCCAGTAGTGAACCTCTTTTTGCTCACTGCCAACCTGATAGCTGATTACGCCCAGCTTTCTTCCAAGCTTTACTTTGATGCCAGCTTCTTCGTGAACCTCGCGGACCGCGGTCTGGGGGAGTAGCTCACCTGGGTCCTGTTTTCCTTTTGGAAAGCCCCAGTCGTCATACTTCTCTCGGTGGACAACTAGTACTTCAACTTCGCTACCTTTTTCCCGCCAGCACAAAATCCCGGCAGCGTAGATGGTCATCAGCGAACCTTCTTTTTCTCAAGGGTTCGAGCCATGAGCTCATCCTGCATATCCATTAGCTGCTCGCCACTTGGAGTGCTGACCGATCGGTTCCATTTGCCAGCTTGATCAAGTTTCCAAACGGATACTGACTGGCCCATTCCTAAATCAATCAGCTCGGTTAGCTCGCGAATATGGTCTGGCTGAGTGATTTTCACCAGCGCCTCAACGCGACGATCTAGGTTGCGGTGCATCATGTCAGCACTGCCTATGTAAATCTCCGGCTTCCCTCCGTTTTCAAAGGAATAGACGCGGCTGTGCTCGAGGTATCTTCCCAGCACCGAGTGCACTCGGATGTTCTCAGAGAGCCCTGGGACCCCAGGCCTCAGGGCACACATTCCTCTGACTAATACCTCAACCTCCACACCTGCCATCGAGGCCCGGTAGAGCTCATCAATGATTTGCTCATCAACAAGCGAGTTCATCTTGAAGCGAATCCGCGCGTAGCGACCAGCCTCCTTGTGCCCGATCTCCCGCTGGATTCTCTGGGATAACCCCTGACGAACGCCAACCGGTGAAACCAAAATCGACGAGTATTGAGGCTCCGATGCGTAACCAGAAAGCTGGTTGAACAACTTGGTTAGGTCTTCACCAACTTCAGGTCTTGCCGTCAAAAGGCCTAGGTCCTCGTAGTAGCGAGCTGTTTTTGGGTTGTAGTTTCCAGTGCCGATATGGCAATAGCGCCTGAGCTGAGTTCCCTCTTGTCGAATCACCAGCGAAAGCTTGCAGTGAGTCTTTAGCCCGACAATTCCATAAACCACATGGACGCCAGCCGCCTCGAGTTTCCTAGCCCAGCCGATGTTGTTTTGCTCATCAAATCGGGCCTTGATCTCAACTAGTGCCAGAACCTGCTTGCCCGCCTCTGCGGCATCGATAAGGGCATCAACGATCGGTGAGTCACCAGAGGTTCGGTAGAGCGTCTGTTTGATAGCTAGCACGTGTGGGTCAGCTGCAGCCTGCTCCAAAAACGCCTGAACTGAGGTGGCAAAAGACTCATAGGGGTGATGAACCAAAACTTCGCGCTCGCGAAGCGAGGCAAAGATGTCAGCGGCTTCATCTTCGTCAGCTTCGAGATAGCGGTTTGTCGTGATCTGGTGCTTCTCAAAGTGAAGCTCTGGGATTTTTAGGAATGCAATTGAGCTGAGGTTTCTCAGGTCAAGTGGCTCTGGCAGGTGATAAACGTCCCGGGCCTCAATGTCTAGCTCCCGAGTTAGCAAGTCAAGTACGGTGGGGTCGATATCTTTAGCAACCTCGAGCCTCACCGGTGGGCCAAACCTTCTTCTCAATAGCTCTTTTTCTAGCTGAACAAGTAGGTTTTCACCTTCGTCCTCGTCTACCTCGAGATCTTCGTTTCGAGTAACACGGAAGGTGTGATGCTGTAGAACCTGCATTCCTGGGAAGAGCTCGTAAATGAACTCACCCATCAGATTTTCAAGCGGCACGTATGTGTTTTCTTCGCCCTCTACCGCGACGAATCTAGGCAACAGTGGTGGAACCTTGACCCTGGCGAAGTGATCCACCTGGTTGCTCGGATTCTTCAGCATCACAGCCAGGTTTAGCGATAGTCCCGAGATGTATGGGAAGGGGTGCGCTGGATCTACCGCCAGAGGAGTTAGAACCGGGAAGACTTGATTGTCGAAATAGCTTTTTAGCGAATCGCGTTGAGGGGGGCTTACCTGATCGATACGGATAACTTTGATGCCGCGCTCAGATAGGAGCGGTCCAATCTGATCTGTGTAAAGCTTCGAGTGCCTAGTCTGAAGCTCGCGCGCTTTCTCTGAAATTAGAGCCAAAACGTCTTGCGGGCTGAGTCCCGATGCTGATTGCACTGCAATCCCAGTGGCCACTCGACGCTTTAGGGATGCCACGCGAACCATGTAGAACTCATCAAGGTTTGAAGAGAAAATGCTGAGGTAGTTCACTCGCTCCAAAAGCGGAATAGAAGGGTCTTCTGCCAGCTCCAAAACGCGCTGATTGAAATCAAGCCAGCTGAGCTCACGGTCCAGAAATCTGTCTGCTGGCAGATCAGGTTGGGAGTCGGGGCGAAAGATCGCGGTGGTTTCTTCAGACATGCATCTAATCTTGGCACTTTCTCAGTTGCCAGAAAGTTAATTCTTTAGCCCTCAGGGCTGCCATCTGGGTTCAGGCGATACCCAACGTTTCTAACGGTGCCAATCAGAGACTCATGCTCCCCGAGTTTGGCTCTAAGTCTTCGAACGTGAACATCCACAGTTCTTGTGCCCCCAAAGTAGTCATATCCCCAAACCTCGCTCAGCAATTGTTCTCTCGAGAACACCCGACCAGGGTTGTCGTTGAGGTGACGAAGCAGTTCAAACTCCTTGAAAGTTAGGTCAAGAGTCTTGCCGTTGATCTTTGCGGTGTAACTAACTTCGTCAATGGTTAGGCCGGTGCTGTTGGTCACCACGCTCTGAGAATTAACGGAGTCCACCGCCATTTTTACTCGCACATCGATTTCGGCTAAGGAGGAGTTTGCCAGGATGAAATCCCTAATACCCCATTCGCTTGTGATGGCAGCCAGAGCTGACTCTTGAACCAGCAGCACCACAGGGATTTGCCAGCCCGCTGCCTGCAGGATTCGGGCCATGGACTTGGCTTGCAGAAGGTGCTCACGGCCATCGAGGATGGTGAGGTCGTGTCTGGGGGCATTAGCTACTAAAGCGGGGTCCATGCCAATTTGCTTGATTGAGTGACCCAACAGTTCAAGTTGTGGGACGGGCGCGTCAGAGGCAGCGGTGATAAATAGAACCGACGCCATGCTGCCCTCCAGATAGCTTGAATGATAGCGGTCAATTGCCAAGCGGATAGAGTGTTCCCGTGAGTAAGCAGTGGTTCCAGATCGTCGCTATTTGGCTTGGGGTGGCAGTAGTAGGCACGATCTCGGTATTGAACCTCGATTCCCCAGAGATTTACACCGTTTTTGCAGGTCTTGCCGGTGCTTCAATAGCGCTGGTCAGCATCGAACACTTGATTTCGGCAAAAGCTAAAGACACCGTTAGGCAGCAGGTTTATGTTGCCACCGGTAGTTTCGGCATCCTTTCGGTGCTGACGCTCTGGGTTTTGCTGGGTTAGACTTTTCTCATGCTTTTGGCCATCGAAATTTTCTTTACGGGACTGCTAGTTCTGGCATCTCTTTCCATCGGAGGACTCGCCGCTCTGGTTTTGTTTAAGTTGTTCAAGGGGCAGCGTTAGTTTGTTCGTCATTCCAGACGACCTCCCAATCGAGCTCACCCCCTTCACTTTCCTTCTGGGTTCCTGGCGAGGTTCGGGTGTGGTTGGCTACCCAACTGATGGCGATGCCCTAGAAACCGAGTTTTTCCAGACTATGAGTTTCGTTCCCCACCAAAACGGAAAGCTGGAGTTTTTGTCAGATGTGACTAACTCCAATGGGGAGCTGTTGGGTCAGGAGCGAGGTTACTTTTGCCTGTCACGACCAGCTACCAGCTCAGATACCGGTCCAGGTTTTCTTCCTTCCGATGGCGAGCAGGTGCTCAGTGTTCGCGAGGATCTAGAACTTCACAGAAACAAAAACGGTGGCTTTGACATCGAGGCTCTGATCATTTCACCTGCGGGTGTTGCCGAGCTTTACTTCGGACAAATCAAAGGCGCGAGGGTCGACTTGGCAACCGATGCTGTTTTGCGTTCGCCAAATGCCAAGGAGTACAACGCCGGCACCCGAATCTTTGGTCTGGTCGACGGGGCACTTCTTTGGGCCTGGGACATGGCCGCCTTGGGGCATTCCCTTCGCTCACACGCCTCGGCCAGATTGGAACGCGTTGAGTAATCAGCACTTTGGGAACCCGCTATCTGAACAGCGCAAGCTTTCAGAGGGCAATGCGATTGTGCTGCGTGAAGACCTCAGGGTAATTGAGGTTAGGGGCGAAGAGGCGAAGAAGTGGCTGCATTCCCTTACCTCGCAAAACATCATGAACCTGGCAGTCGGGGACTCAACCGAAACCCTTCTTCTGACCCCTAACGGCCACATTGAGTTTCAAATCAAAGTTGTCGTGACTGAGGGCTCATGTCTTTTGATTGTTGCAAGCGAGCAGGTCGCGGCACTCATGACTTGGCTAAGCAAGATGATTTTCAGAACCAAGGTCCAGATTCTGGATTCAGACCTTTTGGTGGTTGGGGCATTCAAGGAGCTTGAGCTCGCGGCACCCTGCTGGGTTGATGGCTTTTCGCTGCCAGCTCAGGGATCAGTTCAGTACGCAGCTTCTAGAGCCCAGTTCCCCTATCGCGAATACCTGGTTAGCGCGCTACCTGATATTGAACGAGCCGGACTCATGGCATTTGAGGCATTGAGGATTGCCGCTGGTCGCCCAGAGATCACCGACATTGACGACCGCAGCTTGCCTCACGAGTTTGACTGGCTATCCAGTGCTGTGCATCTTTCCAAGGGTTGCTATCGAGGGCAAGAGAGTGTTGCCAAGATTCACAACCTGGGTCACCCACCAAGGCGCCTAGTTATCTTGCACCTTGAGCAAGGTGATGTTTTAGCAAACCCTGGGGAGACAGTTTTCTACGGCGACAAAGAAGTCGGCAAAGTCCTCAGCGCGGCACTGCACTTTGAACTTGGTTCGATTGCGCTCGCGCTGGTTTCCAGGGTCACGCCCTATCTCGACCTTCAGATTGCGGTCGGGGAAAATCGCTACGTTGCCACTCAGCAGGTTTTGGTGCCCCACGATGCTGGGAAGGCAGCCAATCTCCCAAGGCCCGCAGCCTTCAAGCTGAGCGGTCGCAAGTGAACTTCTCCCTCAGCGGGTCGTTAGCCAGAATCAAGGATTCTGCTTGGACCATAGTTCAGATTGTTTTGGCTGCCACAACCGCTTATCTAATTGCTCGCTACGGCCTTGGAC
>JACCDV010757820.1_pt1 | contig 12041 bp, 8 predicted proteins | sample 7446131 | NCBI WGS metagenome assembly JACCDV01 (sample SAMN15323448, study PRJNA562643) | freshwater metagenome | isolation source: river surface water | place: USA:Blue River Watershed | collected 2017-08-17
AATCTTTCGTTACTCCAGTTGTAATTTGTTGTTCTTCTGACAATTGTTGGTGCGTTGTACTTGCTGGATGAATGATCAATGATTTTGTGTCGCCAATATTCGCCAACAATGAGAAAAATTGGGTTTCATCAGCTACTTTTTTAGCCGCTTCATAACCTCCTTTTAATCCAAAAGTCACAATACCGCTTTGTCCTTCTGGCAAGTATTCTTGTGCTAAATCATAATATTTTGAAGAAATCAATCCAGGATAATTTACCCAAGCCACTTCTGGACGTTTTTGTAACCATTTGGCTAATTCTAATGCATTTTCACTGTGCTTTTTGATTCGAATAGCCAATGTTTCCAAACCTTGAATAATTTGAAATGCATTAAACGGACTCAAAGAAGCACCTAAATCTCGCAAACCTTCGATTCTAACTTTTGCAATGAATGATGCTGCTCCTAAAACTTCATAATATTTTAATCCGTGATAACCCGCTGAAGGTTCTGTAAATTCAGGAAATTTTCCGTTGCTCCAATCGAAATTTCCTGCATCGATGATGACACCTCCAAGCGAAGTTCCGTTTCCACCGATGTATTTGGTTAACGAATGTATTACGATGTTGGCTCCGTGTTCGATTGGGTTTAGCAAAAAGGGTGTTGCCACTGTGTTATCCACAATAAAAGGCACTTTGTAAGTTTGTGCTGCTTTTGAAATGGCTTTTAAATCGAGTACATCTAATTTTGGATTTCCTAAACTTTCCGCGAAGAAAACTCTTGTGTTTTCTTGAGCTGCATTTAAGAAATTTTCAGGGTTTGTTGGATCTACGAATGTTGTTGTGATGCCTAATCTTGGCAAAGTCACATTTAATAAATTATAAGTTCCACCATATAAACTGTTAGAAGCCACGATATGGTCGCCAGCTTTTAGCAACGTTAACAAAGCTGTAGAGATAGCTGCTGTTCCTGAAGCGGTTACGACAGCTCCAATTCCGCCTTCTAATTTGGCTAATCGTTGTTCTAGAATATCATTTGTTGGGTTGTTTAATCTTGTATAAATAAAACCAGCTTCTGCTAAACCAAAAAGATTAGCTGCGTGATCTGAGTTATTGAAAACATATGATGTGGTTTGGTAAATTGGAACAGCTCTTGTTCCTGCGTTTTTAGTTGTATCGTGTCCTGCGTGTAAAGCGTTTGTTGAAAATTTATTTGTGCTCATGATATTTTAAGTATTAAGATATTTGTATTAAGTATTAAGATTTTTTTGTTCGAAGTTTGCTTTTCAGCTACACATTCGACAACATCGTCTTGGAATGTAAATGGCTATTTTCATGATTGTTGTGTTATTTAAATTAAAAAACCTCTGCTTTTGACAGAGGTTATATTGAATTAATTTACTTTTAAAATTATGCAATAAGATTCCTCTGCGGTTTGTTCCACATTATCATACACATATTGCACATTGTAAAGTTCATTTTCTATTTCTTTTAGTTTGATAGGGCAAAATTAGATTTATTTTCTACAATAAAAAAATAAATAGATTATTTTTCTAAATTTTATTATTTATTAACCATTTTTTAGAATATTTTTTTATGTTATTGAATTTCAAACTGAAAATTTTTCTAAAGAAAGCTCTATTTTCAATTTCCGAAGAAAAAAATAAAAAAAAGTTAACATTCATTTGGAATTCAATTTGATTTCTTACATTTGCATCCGAAAACAAAGAGGAAAAATTTGAACTGATTGCAACCTCATTAAAAAATGCTAAAGCAGTAATTACTACTCCTTTAGGCAGCACCTGCAATTATTTTTCCTCGCTTAAAATTTAAAAATATTTTATTATGGCTTATTTATTTACGTCAGAATCAGTGAGTGAAGGACATCCTGACAAAGTTGCGGATCAAATTTCAGACGCATTAATTGATAACTTTTTAGCATTTGACCCAGAGTCAAAAGTAGCTTGTGAAACGTTAGTTACTACAGGTCAGGTAATTTTAGCTGGAGAAGTTAAATCAAACACGTATTTAGATGTACAAACTATCGCAAGAGATGTAATCAAGAAAATTGGTTACACGAAAAGCGAATATATGTTCGAAGCAAATTCTTGTGGAGTTTTATCTGCTATTCACGAACAATCTGCAGATATTAACCAAGGAGTAGATAGAGCTAGCAAAGAAGAGCAAGGAGCTGGCGATCAAGGAATGATGTTTGGTTATGCCACGAATGAAACTGCTGAATTCATGCCGTTAGCATTAAAATTATCACACCAAATTCTTCAAGAATTAGCGGATTTAAGAAGAGAAAACAACGAAATTACTTACTTACGTCCGGATGCGAAATCTCAGGTTACTTTAGAATATTCTGACGATAATAAACCGGTTCGCATTGACGCTATTGTAGTTTCAACACAACATGATGATTTTGCTGATGAGCCAACAATGTTAGCAAAAATCAAAAAAGATATTATTGAAATTTTGATTCCAAGAGTGATTGCTAAAAATCCTCAATATGCCCATTTATTTAATGATGCGATTAAATACCATATTAACCCAACAGGAAAATTCGTAATTGGAGGTCCTCACGGAGATACTGGTTTAACAGGAAGAAAAATTATCGTAGATACTTACGGTGGTAAAGGAGCTCACGGTGGTGGTGCATTCTCTGGGAAAGACCCTTCTAAAGTAGACCGTTCTGCGGCTTATGCAACACGTCATATTGCTAAAAATTTAGTTGCTGCAGGTGTTGCTGATGAAATTTTAGTTCAAGTTTCTTATGCAATTGGAGTTGCTGAACCAACATCAATCAACGTAAACACTTACGGAACTGCAAAAGTAAATTTAACTGATGGAGAAATCAGTAAAGTAGTTGAAGGTATTTTTGACATGCGTCCGTACTTCATTGAACAACGTTTAAAATTAAGAAATCCAATATATAGCGAAACAGCTGCTTATGGTCATATGGGAAGAACACCAGAAACGGTAACCAAAACATTCAAATCTCCTGATGGTCAAGAAAAAACAATGACAGTTGAATTATTTACATGGGAGAAATTAGATTTTGTTGATCAAGTAAAAGCTGCTTTTAAGATTTAATTATCTAATCTTATAATAAACACAAAAAGCCCGATTATTAATTTAATCGGGCTTTTTGTATCTTGCAAAAAATTCTCACTCTCATGAAAAACAAAATTACAATTGTCACCATTATTTATTGCCTATTAAGTATTCCTATTTACTTTTTGGATTTTGAATCTATTGTCAAAAACAATACAGAATACCTTATTCACATTTTAAATTTTTTCAATTCAATACGATTTGATTTTTTACTTTTTGAAAACGAATTAGAAATTCCATTAGACGAAGAAGGAAGTTATCGAATTATCCCACTAAACAGTATCATTTTTACACTTATTTTATTAGTTGGAAGTTTATTATACTTTGTTAGTAACGAAAAGAAAACTCGTTTACTACGTTTGTCATTGTTTTTTTTCTTTATAGCAAAATCAGTTCACTTATTTTTTTTACTGTTCAACATTACAGAAATAGTAAAAAAAGATATTCTTTTAATGCTATATTATACTTTCATTGACATCTTTTGGATTTTCTTAACGTACAAAGCACTTGTATATTTAAATTCAATAAAAGAATTAATACCTATTGAAATAGATTTAGTAGAACCTGAATATAAAACAAATGCAACCGAAAGAGTTAGTGCTAGAGAAATAATGAATCAATCCTTTGAGAAAAAAGCAACACCATTGCCTTTTAAAAAAGCAAGTTTAGGGGATCGTTTTTTAAACTACGTACTTGACACTTTTTTTGTCATTTTAATTTTTTCACCATATATTTTTGGATTGGCAAAAAGCAGAGCATACCGAGATTCCATTAATGAATTAGGTGCTGAAATTGGCGAAAATGTTGTTTTTCTTCTTTTTATAGCAATTGCTAGAATTATCTATTATTTATTAAGTGAAGGAATATTCCACGTTTCACCTGCAAAAGCTTTAACCGAAACAAAGGTTTTGTCTTCTTCAGAGCAACAGCTTAGTTTTACAACAATTGTAGGAAGAACTTTTGTTAGATTGATTCCTTTTGAAGCTTTTAGTTTTTTTGGCAAAAATGGTTGGCATGATGAATTATCAAACACCACAGTAGTTAAAAACAAGCAAGATGAAAAAACAAAAGTTTTATCTATTTTATTTTTATTAGCCATTTTTATAGCTTCTATAATAAATGGAATTTGGGATAAATTTTAATTCAAAAAAAGACCATAACTAAGTTATGGTCTTTTTTTGAATAACTATAATGTATATTTCAAACTCAAAATAACAAATCGAGGTTGTACTCTGTAACTCGAAAAACTACTTGTTCCACCTAACTGACTAAAACTATTTGTGTCAAGCGATTTTGTATCTAACAAGTTGGTTCCTGAAAGTTTCCATTCCCATTTACTACCTTTCTTTTGATACATTAAACTTGCTGTTAAGAAGTCATATTCGCTATCAATAGTTTTCGTTTTGTTTCTATTGTGAAAGTATGAATATTCTGAAACGAATGAAAACGCATCTAAAAAGTAATATTCTAATGTTAATGTTGGACTATCTATATAAATAACATCTGAAAAGTTATCATTTATAGAAAAATTATATCCCAAAGTTAAATTAGGTAACGTTTTATAATTCGTAGAAAAACTCAAGTTATAACTTTGAGAGTACGATTCAATTGTTTGAATTTCTGTTGGGTTGTTATTAGGATCACTGTCAGCATCGGGATAAACACGAATGTTGTTGTTCTTAGACCAATTAAAACCTGCTCTAAAATTCGCCTTGTAATATCTTGCAAAAGAGCGTCCATAATTTCCATTTGCAGAAAAAGTTTCATCAGGAAAATTAGAATTCATATTTTCAGATGAAGAAATTTGATTTACTCCTAATAACAAAGCTCTATTTTTTATTGCATCTAATTGTCTTGTATATGTTATAGTTGCAAATATATTCTCAAAATTAAACATGTTATATTTAAAATAACGCAATGTATGAACTTGAGAAGTTGAGTTTTCTAAATAACGATTTCCGCTAAACAAACTGTTATAGTTTGAAAACACATAACCTTGGGCTAACCTATTAATATCAGTAAAATTATTGGTTAACGAATAGTTATAAGTTAATGTTTCCGATTTTTTAATTTGCCACAAAGCATACACATCTGGCAAAATTCTATTGAAAGATTGTTTATTTGAAGTTCCTAATTGCTCATCATTCATGTTGAATTGATGCACACTAAATCCAGGATTAAATGTAAACTTACCTAACAAAAATTTATAATGAACTCCTAAAAACACATCATTAAACGCATAATTAACATCATTAAAAGTTGTTGGATCAGTTAAATTATTTTGAGTTCCATTATTCAGCAATTGAAAAATAGATGAATCAAAATTTTGATATGAATACGTATTTCCTAAAGTCAAATTGATATTACTTTTTGGAGTTAACATGTAATAATAATCAAACTTAGTGTCTAGCTTATTAGTTTGAACAAATCTTTTTTGTGAAATATCATCTCTAACTCCAACTCCTTCATTTATATAACCCGTTAACAAAGGCGCAAAAGGCAACGTTTCTAAATTAGCATTATAAAAAGGATCTTCATTTTGATATAAATGTTGCATTTCAAACGCAAACACATGCTTATCATTTAATGTGTAATAGTAATTTAAATTTTGATTTACTGAAAATGGATTTTGCTCTTTTCCAGTGTAGATATCTGACAATAAACTTGAAAAAACACTTGTATTTTCTTTTTGATCAGAAAATTTAACTAAAGCATCGTAATCAAAATGTGCTTTTTCAGAAGGCACATAACTTGAACTTAATTTAAGTAAAATCTGTTTACTATCTTGTTTTGTATAATCTTCTCTAGTTTCAGAAATAGTTTGAGAAGAGCCATCAGGTAAATTATCAATACGATTTGAAATGGTCGTGTTTTCTATTTCCGTTTTATTCCCAAGTAAAATTCCGAATCCACTTAAAGTCCATGCTTTTGAAGGATTAAAACTAAAATTAGCTGCTCCAAAAGTTGACTCAATATTTGCCGCTTGATTGTTACGAAGTCCTAAAATTCCTAAATCATTTGAAGACACATTAAAAGAAGATCCGCCTTTACGCATCATATTTTTAAAACCTCCAGTAAACTTGAAATAATCTTGAGCCGTTAAGGGTAATTCGCCAATATTATTCACATTAGCAATTACATTTAAACTGTATTTTGGATTATAATAAAACAACTTTGGATTCACAATGAAGCGAGTATCTTCCATACCAACTCCAATACCTGCATTCATATCACCAAACCAAAAATTCTTTTTACCTTCTTTTAATTTGATATTTAAAGCAATACTCTCTTCATTATTTTCTAGTCCTTTTAAATTAGAAACTTCGTTGTAATTTCTTAAAACTTGGATTTTATCTAAAGCATCAGCTGGAATGTTTTTAGTAGCTAACTTTGTGTCGCCATCAAAAAAATCTTTTCCTTCCACCATTACTTTTTGAACTTTTTTACCTTCTACTTCAATTTCCCCATCTTTATTTACTTCTACACCAGGAAGTTTTTTAAGTACATCTTCCAATTTTCTTTCCGTACCATTTGTAAAAGAATCGGAATTATAAATGATGGTATCTCCCGAAACGCTAACTGGCATTTCGTGAACAATTTCAACCTCTTTTAATTGTGTTCCTTCTTTTAAAACCACAGGAAAGTTCATGTTTGAAGTTCCGGTTGTAACTGTTTTTTCAAAGGTTTGAAATCCAATATAACTAACTTTAATGGTGTATGCAGTACTTGGCTTTAAACTCAATGTAAATTTTCCTATTTCATTAGTAATGGCGTAAGCATCCATGGCTTTGGTTTGTTGATTAATGGCCATAATATTAGCCATTTCTAAACCAACTCCTGTGGTATCTTTAACAGTTCCTTCGAAACGTATATTTTGAGAAATGGCACTTGATGTAAGTGCCATAACTAATAATAAAAATATTTTTTTCATAAATGTTTTTCTTATCTACCCATTCTAAATTGCATACGATTACCTCCGCCAGGTCCAGAATTCATTTCGCGCATTTCTTCCATTTTCTTTTTTACAATTTCATCATATTCTTGTTGCGTTACTTCTTTACCTTTTGAGGCTGGTTTTATTTCTACTTTTTCCTTAGAATTTAACACTAATTTAGAACATAAAATAACCGTTTTACCATCGTTTACTTCTAAAATTAAACCTGGTAATCCCCAATAATTCTCAGGTCCTTGATTGATTGGAATTTCAGGACAATACCAAGCGGTAATAGTGTTCTCTTTTGGCAACTCCCAATCATCTGTAAAGTTGGTCTTTTTTGCATTTACAGAATCTTTTTCAGTTTCAGCTTTTTTGCCTTCTTCTTTCTCATTGTTTCTATTTCTGAATCTAAAATTTCTAAAATCAGATTCACTAACTTTTACAACGGCAGTAGCTTTAAAACAAAAATAGTCACCAATCATTTTTGATTCACTACCAAGTACCCATTCGTATTTTGGAAGCGAGTCTTTAATTAAAAATTCTTTACCAAAGAACTCTTTATCTACAATGAATTGTTTGTTTTTTGTGTTTTTATAATGGGTTCCACCACCGCCCATTACTGACATCATCATTCTTCCTCCACCTTGTTGGCCTGGAGCATCTAATTTTTCTTCTTCTTTATAAATTGAAGCCGTTTTGTTAAAATTTAAAATAAATGTTTTCTCAAACATTTTTTTCATTCTTTCCTCAATTTGCTTTTGCATTTCAGGTGTAATTTCGCGATTACCACTCATGCCTTTCATAAATTCAGCTGTACTTGTTTTTGATTCATAAACAGCTACCCCTTGAAAATCCTGAGCATTTATAAACCCGGAGATAAACAATATTGATGCAATTAGTATTTTTTTCATTAGTTTAAAAATTTTAAGACCATTATTAATAGACGAGACAAAATCAAATTTGTTACATAAAACAAGAATTTTTTTCTACTAAAAACAGTATCTTAGACACAAATTTTCATAAATCGTTTAATAATGACGGTAAAAAAAATATTTTATATAATTATTGTAAATTTCTTTTGCTGTTCTATACAGAGCCAAGAAGTTATTGATGCTATTAAACAAAGTGATACGAAATTAACATGCGATATTTTTTTGGGATTTGACAATCAAAAAAGTATTTACAGTTTAAAAAACAATATCCTTACAAAAAACAGTGACGGCATAACTTACCAATACAACAATCTAAGTTTAGGAAAAATTACTAATGTAGACTTTCAAAATCCACTCCAAATTGTAGTTTTTTATAAAAGCTTCAACACTATTATATTGCTCGACAATCAATTAAACGAAATCAAAAAAATAGATTTCAATTTAAAATCTAATCCTATTACCTTGGAAGCCGCAGCTTTGTCTTCACAGAATCAAATTTGGATTTATGACAGTATTTCGTCAAAAATTGGTTTATACAATATAAATACCGATTCTTTTAAATGGATTTCTACCATACTTGAAAATCCAATTTCATATTACGAATCCGATTACACGCATTTTTATTGGATTGACACTAACTTGAATCAGTATCGTATTTCTATTTATGGAACGATTGAAAAATATGGATTACTAAAAAAAATCGATGCTGTACAGTTGACAAAAAACGGTAATTATATTTTTCAATCTGAACAAGAATTATATTATTATGATTTAAAATTGAACAGAAGTAAAAAAATAGCAATTGATGAAAAAATCATTTCAAAATTTTTCTTTAGAGATGGAATTTTGTCTATTTTTACCCAAAATGAAATTACTAATTACAAAATAATTTTACCATAATGCACATAGCAGTAGCAGGAAATATTGGAGCAGGAAAAACAACGTTAACCCGATTATTGGCCAAACATTTTAAATGGGAACCACATTTTGAAGATGTGGTAGACAACCCCTATTTAGATGATTTTTACCATCAAATGGAACGCTGGAGTTTTAATCTTCAAATATATTTCTTAAACAGTCGTTTTCGTCAAGTATTGCAAATTCGCGAAAGTGGTAAAAACATTATTCAAGACCGAACCATTTATGAAGATGCACATATTTTCGCACCCAATCTTCATGCAATGGGATTAATGTCGAATAGAGATTATAACAATTACACATCACTTTTCGAATTGATGGAAAGTTTAGTAGGTTCACCAGATTTGTTGATTTATTTAAGAAGTTCGATTCCAAATTTAGTGAGCCAAATTCATAAAAGAGGAAGAGATTACGAAAACTCGATTTCGATTGACTATTTAAGTCGTTTGAACGAAAGATATGAAGCTTGGATTCAAACCTACAACAAAGGAAAATTAGTAATCATTGATGTTGACAATATTGATTTCGTTAACAATCCAGAAGATTTAGGAATGATTATCAATAGAATTGACGCTGAATTAAACGGATTATTTTAGAAATACAAAACGCTTCAATTGAGGCGTTTTTTTATTTCATTGTATCATACAACGATTTTACTTTAATATTTTCAGTTGGTCGATCAGTTTTAATTATTTTAGAAATTCCTGGAATCAAATCAAAATAGTTATCATTAAAAAAATGACCATCTGCTCGCAAATACACATTTTTAGCAAAAGTATTTGTTTTAACTTCAATAAGTGTTTCACCCACAATTTTTACTTCAATAGTTGGTTGTTCCAGTTGTAATTCTTTTGGTTTTACAAAATAATGATATGCAACTATATTTTTATGATTACCGCTAAATTCTATCTGTAATACTGTTTTTTCTTTTACAAATTTTGGTAATTCTGCATAGGAAATCTGCATACACGTTGTATTTTTTTCAACATCTAAAACACATTCTTTAGAAGCAATCCAAAGTTCTTTCCCAGAAAAATCAATTAATTTTACCGTAACTATTCCCGCTTTTACTTCCAAATTATCATTACTGCCTATAATTGAAAGTCCATCTGTTTTTTCTACTACGGCTAAAAAAACAGGTGCAAAACTTTCTTTGACTTGGTAATGAAACGCTTTCCAATTTCCATAATAATCTAACGAACTCCATGAAGTAACGGGCCAACAATCATTAAATTGCCAATATAACGTTCCCATACAATACGGTTTAGCTCTTCGGTGGGCTTCAATTGCGGTTTTCATTCCACGAGCTTGCAACAATTGGGAAACATATAAATAATCTTCAAAATCTTTTGGCACCACAAAATCGCGTTCCATGTATTCGTTGATGGTTTCGTAACCTGTGGGATGTTTTTGATGATTTTTAAAAGCTTCGGAAGTAAAATTCAAGTCTTGTTTAGGTATCACTTCTTTTAAAGTTTCCAAATTCGGCATACCTTGAAAACCATATTCACTCATGAAACGACCCACTTTTTTCTCATAAATTTCAAACGGTTCTTTTCCCCACCAAACGCCCCAATAATGCGAATCGCCTTGCAACAAACTTTCTTTTCGTCCCCAACCAATCGATGGCGAAGACGACCAATAAATATCCTTTTCTTTCGGAAGTAAACTATCCAAAGTTTGTGGAATCATTTCATGAAATACTTTTTTGTAATCGTTCCAAATTTGAGTCGAATCCGCTTTGGAATAGTTGAATTGTTTTTGCCAACCCCAATTGTGCCAACCTTCATTATTTTCATTATTACCACACCAAATGGCAATACTTGGGTGATTTTGCAAACGATTTACGTTATCAATTACTTCTTGTTTTACATTTTCAACAAATTTTTCATCGCCCGGATACATCGAACAAGCAAACATAAAATCTTGCCAAACTAAAATTCCGTTGGCATCGCAAGCCTCATAAAACGCATCATCAAAATAAACGCCGCCGCCCCAAACACGCAACATATTCATATTCGCTTTTTTGGCATTTTCAACTAATGAAAAATAAGTAGAGTCCGAAACTCTTGGTAAAAAACTATCGGGCGGAACCATATTAGCGCCTTTCATAAAAACCGATTTTCCGTTTAATTTAAAGTAAAAACTTTTTCCAACTTGGTCTTTTTCCTGAATTAATTCGATAGTTCGCAAGCCAATATTCAGTTTTTTCGAATCCAAAAACTGCTTTTTCTGACTAATTTCAATAGTAAAAGGATACAAATTCGCATTGCCTAATCCGTTACACCACCACAACTTTGGGTTGGTGATGTCATATTGCATTTTGATTTTATTCTTTCCTTTTTTTAGATTGAAATTTTCCGATTTTTCATTGATTTTTAGCTGAATTGTTTTTACCTCAGCAACATAAATTTCGATTGTGAATTCTAAAATCGCTTTTTTCTCATTCAGTTCTATTTGACTGTATTTTATGTTTTCGATTTTAGCCGAATTCCAAAATTTCAATTGGACATTTTTCCAAATTCCAGCCGTTACAAATCGTGGCCCCCAATCCCAACCGAATTGATATTGTGCTTTTCGAACAAAAACACGTTCCTTTTCAGGTAAAGTATATGATAATTTTTTCGCTTCTTCTTTTCCTTTTTGAACTGCGGAATGGAAAATTACTTTTAGATTATTAGTTCCAATTTTCAAATGTAATTTGGCAGGAATTGTCCATTTTCGGAACATATTATTGGCTTCTAAAACTGTTTTCCCGTTTAAATAAACAGTTGCATACGTGTCCAAACCATCAAATTCCAAATCGATATTTTGATTTTTTAGTTCGGCTTTAGAAATTGTAAAATGAGTTTCGTATTCCCAATTTTCATTTTCAATCCATTGCAATTGCTTTTCATTAGCTCCAAAAAACGGATCAGAAATTAGTTGGTTTTGAAACAAATCGGTGTGAACGGTTCCAGGAATAGTTGCCTTGTATTTTTTTGCTTCGTTTTGCTTGTTGAATGTCCAGTTTTCTTTTGACAAATTGCGATAAGAAGTTTGCGCCGAAACCGAACAACAAATTAGTAGTAATAACAAAAAGATTCTTTTAAAAATATAAAGCATTACGATTGAAGTTTTTTCTTTAATTTAATGATTTCTTCTTGATTTGCTGTTTCACTC
>JACCDV010182172.1_pt1 | contig 12038 bp, 3 predicted proteins | sample 7446131 | NCBI WGS metagenome assembly JACCDV01 (sample SAMN15323448, study PRJNA562643) | freshwater metagenome | isolation source: river surface water | place: USA:Blue River Watershed | collected 2017-08-17
ATTCTTAGTTATAGAATAAAGCCATATTTATCTCCAAAAATGATACTTTCTTTTGATAGAGCAACTTTAGTAATATTCTATTGAATAAATATTCTTTATATTATTTATAGTTATTAGTCTAATATAATCATATATCCATCATCTAATAATAAAATAATTTATTAATATTATTCTTAATAAAAAAATGAATCAATAATTACATGATCAAAATTAACTTTTCTAATAAAGCTCTATTATTATTCAAAAGAATTTTTTATATAATCCAATATTGAAAAAATAAAAATTTATTTTTAACTCTATATTAAAATTTTATCTTGATTATAATTAGCTTTAATATTAATAATAGGTTCATTTAATAAATTCATTAAACATTTTAAATCTCCTGTTTGTAGATCATTAATAATTAAATCTCCATTATTCGATCCTTATAGTATAAAATTATATTATTCTAAAAATAGAATTGAGTTTATTAAACCTAAAGAAGTACATTTAAAATAAGGACTTTTTTCAAATAATCTTCCATATGTTATTACTCTCTTAATCTCAGAAGAGTATAAAAAATGATTATGCTCTAATAAGCATATTGAATTAATATTTATTAAAGTTTCAAGCTTTTTATTTTACTTAAAATGAACTTAAAGGTTATAATGATTAGTTATCTAGAAAATCTATTTATTATTTATCCTTATAGATCAAGCCGATTTCATTTTCATTTATTTTTAATATAATATTGTTATTTTACATTTATAAAGGTAAAATTTATATATTTTATAATGACTTTTATAAAAACTAAAATAGATCAATATCATTAAAAAATTACTAAAAAATAAAGAAAGTCTAATACTAATAAGCAGATAAGAGATTTAGAGAGACTTATTGATAAATTATAAGAATCTGGTTAAACTATAAAATAAGAAAAAATTGACTAATTAAATAAACTAAAAGAATCAAACATTAAAAATGAAACAATAAAAAAAAGATAATTAAAAAATGAATAAATTTATTAAAAATATAAATTCTTTGATTTAAAAAGATTGTTTAAATTAGAAAAAAAGATTAAAGAATAAGAATAAAATGAATAAACTAAGTTATAACTTGAATAAGTTTAATAAAAGATTCAATATGTAAAATATTTTCCAAATAAATACAAATATATATCAATAATTAAAGATTCTCTAGATATTGTCTAAAAGCAAAAAAGAGAATAAATTCTATAAGAAATATTGTAAAAATAGTAATAGTACAATTAATATAAAGATAAAAAATATAATTTAGAGACCTTAGAATCTAATATAAATTAATTTTAATAAAATAAAAATGATAAAAAAGAAAAACAAAGAAAAATTAAAGAAGTTAAAAAAATTGATTAAAATGTCTAAGAAGATGATTTCTTTATTGTGGATGAAAATTAATAAATTTTATATTAAAATATATATTCTAATAGTATTTAAATATTTGTTTATATTTCCTATAGTTTTTAATTATTCTAAATTCCGCTTTTAAAAAATTATTAAAATTATAAAAAGTAAATTTTTTTCAAAATAAGATTTATATATAATTATTAGTTTTTGTCTTGAGTAACAAGTTTTCCTTTAGCATTGGTTACTTTTATATTAAGCTATTTGCATCTTTCTAAAAATACTTTTCTTTTTTAGCTGGATAAATTATGGGCAAATTCAACACAATAGGTTCTATTATTCATTAATAACATCTCTAAATCCTTTGAGTTTCTAACAAGAACTTTTTTAAATCCATTTGGAAGGATGTGTTTATGTTCCTTTTTAGTTCCATAACCAATTTTAACCAATGGTTTGTTTCCTTTAAACTATCTTCTAACTCTGTTATCAATACCTCTTGGTCTTCTCCAACTTGTTGAAAGTTTTCCTGGATATTAATCAGATTTGAATCTAGTGAACTCCTTGTTTCTTTTTTTAATTTTATTTATTTTGTTCAATGGTTTGACGGTCATTTATATTTTTTACAAATAATTTTAAGTTTATAATTTTCCTAAATTAATTAATATTTGATTTGCTAAAAATATCTAGGATTAAAACAGAGTAATACTCATTTAATAAATTAATGGAATTGGTATTTATCAGATTTATGTATCTTTAGCTTTTTTATGTTGTATCAATTATAGTAACCTATGTATTAATTCTATTTTAAAATTCGATACATGTGTTATATATAAAGTAACTATCAAAAATCATAGTATCATAGGATTGCTTTATAATTGAAAGAAATAACTATAAATTAATATTTACTTTCTCATTAAAAAAATCATTAAATAATATTTTTATATTTTTTGGAATTATTTAGCTACAGTTTTCTAACATTCCTTTTACTATTAATAAAAATGATTATCTAATATTCCATCTTCAATAAGTAGCTAGAGATTATAAAGTTTAATCAAAGAATTGAATGAAAAACTTAGAGTCTTTAAATAATATATAAATTTTATAAATATTTAAAGAAATATAAAATCTAATTTTTTAGCAGTTGTCTAAACATAATTAAAATATTATTGGTATTAATCTCATCTCTACTATTTCATTATCGAATAGTGTTAATATGTTATTTATATTATTACAAATAATATATTTTTATCACCATTTGATATTTTAACTATCTAAAATATAAATATAATAATCAATAAACTAGTTTCAAACTTAAAAATCTAACTAACTGATAAACAAGTGTAAATTACTTACCATTTCTAGAGCTAACTATTAAAAATAATCTAAATTTTTATTGAGATAATTCTATTAAACAATATTAATAAACATAGAAATTTATTCTTTATTATCTAACAATTAAATTAAATCTTTAAGTTAATGAATAATTTAAATTTTATATTCAATAATTGAACTTTCATTTTATAATTCAATTTTATTAATAAATTACATTAATATTATACCTTTGTCTTCTATTTAATAAGTATTTAAAATTTTATATAATTCTTTTACACTGTTTCTAATAATAGATTTTTATATTTCAATATTAAAATTTTTCACATTATCAAATATATCAAAATATAATTATCTAAATGTCTATAAGAAGTTTTAAATTTAAGAATTTGAGATTTAAATTTTATTTAATTAAACAATTATCATTGCAAGTATTTAATAGGATTCTTCTTTAATAAATCTGTTTCAGCTTTTTAATGACTCAAGATAGTATTATAAAACTATGAATAAATATATCTCTTAATAAAAATATTCAATATATAATAATAGGTTTTTAATAATATTTATTTTTATTATTTAGTTAGAATCTTATAAAAATATATCTAAAATTTAAAATAATTTTTCTTATTCTGTAAAGTCTTTTAAAGATTAAAATTATTGTATTATTTTATTCAGGAGTTAAATCAACTATATTTTTATGTCTTGATTAGTTTATTATTATAATTAATAACTTAACTATGTGATAAGAAATCCTTTAATAATATTCATATCAAAATTCTAACAAAAAAGTTATAATAGTTAATAACCAATTATTTTATTATCAATACTATTTTCTTATTAAATCAACAATAGTATTTTTTAAAATATTTATTCACTTAGTTATTAATTAGAAAAGTATTTTGATATTTTATCTAAAGTTAATATTATAGATTTATTTATTGAATTTACTTATAGATTTAAACCTTAAAAAATGAAATCAATAATTTAGGTTTTCACTATTATTTACTTATCAATTTATTACTTATTACTAAAACAAAGGTATTCTTAAATATATTTTAAATAATCGATAAATAATTCTTCATCTTTTATATTTTATATAAATATATTTTCGGAAATAGCCTTAAATAATAATATTCTTTCATCAATATTTAAATAAATGCTTTATTATTCTATAATTTTCAATATATCTTCATGATTTATCTATAAATTATTATTATCTAATACTTTTTTAATTAAATTATTTATTTAATTAGTTTTTTCTTAAGTATTTTATTAGAATTTATCATCTAATTCTAAATACTCATTCTACATTATAAATAATTTATATTTTTATTAATTTAATTTAAACTGTGGTATTTAATCTATATATTCTTCTTAATTAAATTTTTTAATAATAGAAAACCCTGGAGAATTCTTAAATTATTTAATAATATTTTATTAGTTGTTTAAAAGAGTTTTTTCAAATTCTTTATAAGAGCCGATTTCTTCTATTTTTTCGTTTTAAGTTTTATTGTTATAAAAATGATTATTTTAAATAAACTATTTCCTTAATATATTACTTTAGTTATTCATTTAGTTACTTTTATAGGAACTAGTTATACATTCTTATATTTACATTTAATAATTAATAATAAAGTCTAAAAGATTTGTCATTTCTTAAGGAGATATTTAGTTATAATTTACCAAATTTATAATTTTATCAACTTTATCCAATGTATTAAAAGAATATAAATCTATTGTTTCTATTAACCCAAGTTCTTTATTTTTGTTTAAATTATGTTCTCTGGTCTTTACCTCATAATTCTCTTAATCTATTAAATATAGTTAATTATCTATTATTTATTATATTAGTTAATTATTATCTATTTCTAATTAAGATTCTTGTTTTTTCTTTTTTATCTTTTTACTTTAAGTTACAATTTAATCTAATTTATTTTTATAAATTTTCATCTTTTTTTTCATAGTTGAATTCCAATGATTCTTTATTGTATTATCTGTTCAGCCATTCATTACAGCTGAAATATCAGCCCATTTATTACCATGTATTATATGAAGCAAATATAATTACCATTCCTCCTCTTCATCCCATGTTTTTTTAATAATATCAGGTGATAAATGATTATGCCATCTTTCACGACATTATTTTCCTATTCAATTTCCTAACATAGCAGATATTTAACTCCATCTACTTGCTCCATATTTATTTACTAATTCTTTTAGTTTTATATCTTCTTCTGCTGTCCAAGCTCTTTTCTTTGTAATTTGCAATTTACTCTTTAAATTGGTTTATACAAAGCAATTATTCTATATAAAATTTGAATTAACCATTATAAATTATAGCGTTATATTTTAAATTAATAATTTAATATTAAAATTATAATGTCAAGTCATGATTTATATATCACAGTCTTTTCCCCCGAAGGATGACTTCATTAAATTGAATATGCATTTAAAGCAATCAAAGAATGCAATTGAACATCGATTGGTATTAAATCAGATACCGGCGTAATGGTTATAACATAAAAGTTAATTGAGGATAGATTTATTGATTCGAATTCAATAACTAATATCTATAATATTACTCCTTCAGTTGGAGTTATGATTACTGGAAGGGAAGGCGATGGATAAACTTGGATTTAAAACTTAAAAAACAAAGCATTTGAATTCTTAGAAGAATATGGAACTTAAATAACAAGTGATGTGTTGGCATAATATGCTGCTAATATTGCTCAAGTTTATACTTAGAAATATTCTATGAGAGCTTATGCTGTGGAATTGATATTTTTTTCTTTTGATGATGAAAAAGGTACATAATTATTTAAAATCGATCCAGCTGGACATTATGCTGGATTTTTCGCAACAACTTCAGGATTAAAAGATATTTAAGCAGAACAATATTTGGAGAAGTAATTTAAACAAAACCAATCCTTTAAGAACCTAAATACTAATGATATTATTTCATTAGGAATTAAGACATTATAAAATACAGTTGGTTAAGATTTAAAAAGTAATGATATTGAAATTGCTTATATTGATAATAATAATAGATTCATAAAGAGATTAAATGACAATGAAAAACAGAGTTTTCTTTCAACAATACAAAATTTAGAATAATAAACTTAAAATAATTATTATCTTATAATGAACTCTTTGAATAATGAATAAAAATAAGTATTTTTATAATATAAAATATTATAAAGATTCATTAAAGAACTTAAATCCTATGAAAAAGAAGAAATATCAGAATAGAACAAATTACAACAATAGCAATAATTAGAATAAGTTGATTAATATAAATTAAAGGTTTAATAAGAAATATTAAATGACATTAAAAAGGTTATACCTGAAGTGAAAATGAAATTATTAAATCAATTTGAAAAAATTAATGAAATTTAATAAAATAGCAATTTTAATGATTTATTTCAGAACTAAGCAGAAATATAAATAGAAATGTAAACAATATATAAAGAGGGAAATAGTATTTATAATCTTCTTATAAAATAATAATATATTTGATTTTATATTGTTTTAATAATTTATAATTATGTTTTTTGAACATATCGATGTTTAATTATAAAATAATGAGTAAATATAAAATCTAATATTTTACTTTTCATCTTTGAATATAGTTATTCAATAAAACAATATCATACATATATATTAGATAGATAAAGAAAACCAATTAAAACTAAAAAATAGTATTGATTATTAATTATAGGAAATATTGTTACTTGAATCAACATAAGAATATTAAGAATAATACTTATGTGTTTTATTAAAGAATCAAACATTAGTTTTATTTAATTTGGATATTGATTGTTAAAAACCTGTATTTTAATTGGAACTTTTAGAATATGAAATTGGGAATATAAGAAAATTTAATTTAATATAAAGTAGTTAATAATTGTTTCAAATATATCTTTTAAACTAATAAGGAAGTATTTATGAATTATTTTCTTAAAATTGACCATAGGATTTGAGTTTATATTATCAAAGCAAATTAGAATAACTTATTATTAGCTTTGATTTATTTAGCAATGGGGATTTATTGATTATAACCTAAAACAGTATTCATATAAAAAATAAAGATTAATAGGAGAAAATATATTAATTTAGTTTATAAAGTAATCAAAGAGATATTTATATTAATAACAAAAATGATTATAACTAATTTGCAATAATAACAGATTGAAAAATGATATAAATCTTTAATAACCAAGAAAGTATTAATTTATTATATGAAATTGTATTGGATAATTTAATATATAATTATACTTGGTTGTTTGGTGGCTATTCTAGTATTTTCATTCAATGGGATAAAAAACAAAAATAAGTTATAATAGGAAGATTAGAATAAGACTATGAAGATTAGTTAAGTTGGAGTCAAAATATATTAAATTAATTATAAAATTTATATTTTATTTTATATATTTATTAATGTATATTTCTGAATAGGATTAATTGAAAATATTTTTCTCAACATAAGAATAATCATAATAAGATTAATAAGATGACGAACTATAATAAGAACAAGAGAAAAAGTATAAAACATATGACTATCAATAGTTAAAAAACAACAAAGAAATTGAATATCAAAATTAATCGAATTAAAATAAAGAAAACATTACATAATATAATAACTAATCTTTATATAAAAGTAATAAAGAGAATTAATTTGATTTTAGTTTTAAGAAACAAATTCCTTAAGCTTTTAATCAGTCATAATATAATACTTAAAAAACATAGTCTTATGATATGCTTGATGGATTGTTTAATCATATAACAAAAAGCTAAAAAGATATTTTAATTGATACTTAAGTATTTTCTAGTAACTTTTTAAAAGAGGAATTTAATCTATAGAATTAATATTCTGATTTTAATTTAATCTCTGATATTTATTAGGAATAAAGTGATTTAGTCTAACAGACTTATTAATTAGAGATTATTAATGAATAGGATTGTTATAACAATAATAGTGCTTTTCATGAAAATAAATACTATAACTATTTACTTAATTTTAAAGATAGTTTTATATAGTTTGAAAATCCAACATTATCTTTTATTGATTTAAATCAAAGCTAATTAAGATAAGCTTAAATAACAGAACAATAATTCGTAAGAAATATATAATAAGGTTTAAAATTATTATAAAGAATTGATAATTCGAGATAATTGAATTTCCTTTTAAATCTTTAAAATATAATTACCTTTTACTTTAATTTATGTTATCCAAAAAGAGCATTTGTCTAATATATATTTTATACTTTCATGAATTTCTTAATTTGATAATTTTTACTAATTGTTTTTACTTAAATATTTAATAACACTTTATAAATACATGCTTTCAACATTTCTTATTCCAAAATGTGTATATATTAAAGTAGCTAAATCCTTGGATCTTTATTATTAACGTAATTTGTCTTACATATTGTTTGTATCTTATTTTTATTAAATATCTAAATCATTTAATGAGATTCTACTAATTAATTTTTCCCTTAATTTTTAAACTTTTTCTTTAGTTGTTAATGAATCTTGGACTGGTTTAGCCTTTGATAATATACCTTTAGCTCTAAGGATATCAATTAATGAAGGTTTTTAACCTTTTTATATTTAATTTTCAGGCTTTTCTACTATTAATTCCTTAATTCTCTTAACATTTACCTAATCTGGTCATTAAGGTAATTGCCAAAATGGAATTTTCATATCAGACAAATCATCTCAGTTATTAACATATTCTTAAAGTTGATTTTTAAATAATAAATTTCTTTTTTTAAGAATATTTTTTGACAGAATTGTATCTTAATCTTAGTTTTCATTTTAGATTTTTACCCAAGGATCATAATTCTTTTACTTATTTCCTCGCCATTCGATTTCATAAAAATCAGGAACAATGAATAATACTTGTTAAAAGTTTTCTAAATTAAATCATTGGTTAGTAATAAACTCAATTGTTTCCAAAATACTGTTTAAATTAGAATATTATTCATTTATAGAGTTTATATTTAAAGTTTCATCTAATTCCTTCTATAGTAAAACTAATTCCAACAGTTGTTTGGGAATCTTAACATTTTTAACTTTCTTTATTTAAGTAATTTCTTAATCATTATCTGATATATTTTTCATTAGAATATCTTTATCTTTTTTCTCTTTGATTTTTTATATTAAAAATTATGTTTTTTAACTAAATTCTTGATCTAAATAATTAATATCGTTTTTTGTTTATTTAAATTTAGTTTTTTCATCAATTTATTATCAATTATCATTTTTTTACTATTTTTCTACTGTCTTATTGTATTTTCTAACATTTTTCATTTAAGAACTTGTAGAGGATACAACTTAATCAATAGCATTTTTAGCAAAAGTTTTTTTATTTTTTTGCATTTTAATTTTATTATTTTTCATTATAATTAAAAATCTAAAAATTAGAATCAAATAAATTTAAAATTATTAGCTTGATTTTTAGCTTATTTACTTGATATTAGGTTATAAATAATTCAAATAGATTTTATTAAACTATTAACCATAAGTTTAGTTAGTTTTTACCTCTTTCTTTTACATTGATATTGATTTAATTATTCTATTACTTTAAGTATTTTTATTCTATTACTTTTATAGACTGAGAGGTTTAGTTCTATTCTATATAAATAAATTATTTTAATTTTGTATATTTCCAGTTAACTCTTTTCTATCTAAAGCTTTCAGTTGAATTATTTTTTATAAACTATTTTAGCTTTTTTGAATATTTTCTTTATTCTTTAAATTTATTTGATTTTTCTATTATAGATTTTTACTTGTTGATCTTTTTTTAATTTAATCATTCCATTATACTTCTTTTAAACTAATATTCTTATTCTAATAAAACTATTAACCTGTTTTTGACATTTAGTTATTATTAGCTTTTTCTTTTTTTTATAAATTTTGTATTAATTACTATCTTTCTCTTTATATAAGAGTTTGATTATTATTTAAAACTGTGTTTTATAAAAGAATCTCTTCTAAATTATCATTGTTTATTTATAAATCCCAGTCATTTGAGTAGCTATACTATTCTTCCCATTAATTCGATACAATTTAAAAATCTAAAAACAATTTAGTTTTTAAAATCTTTTACGGAATTCTCCAATCAAAAAAATTCAATGTCTTTTTTAAAGTCCATTTGAATTTATATTAAAAATATGCAATTACGACAATAAATGCCCTAGTTAAATTACTTCAACTAAAAACCAATACAGAATCATTGTTTTCCTAAGCTTCATTAACAAATGTAACAAATTATTCTATTATTTTTATAAATATTTTTTTAATAAATTAACTGTCAGTGTAATTATTACCTTTATTAAAATGCTAATGTTCTTTAGATTACTTTGTATTTATCATAAAACTGTCCTTCTAAAAATCAGTCTAAAAATAATAATTAATTTTATTGATTTTCTTAAATAAAATATCCTGATTAATTTACATCATAAGATCTAGAATCACCTACGTATAATCCTTCTTTTATTCTAAAACCGCCTTAGAACTCTGCTTATCAAATCGTTTTTTTCATTATATTTAAAATAGATTTAATATTTATAAATTTATATTAATATAAGAATATATAATTATTAGTTTATTGCTTTGATTGTTCCCCAGAGTTTATTAGTTGATTTATCTTCATATGCTTTTGTTCCTTATTAATACATTTTGCTTATATTTATGTTTTAATAGCTAGGTGGTTAACCTTCTTTTAACATTTAATAATACCAAGGAGGTAGATCATTTTCCCCTATTCCTAAAGCTTATCTAAGGTTTTAGGATAAATGATTAGTTTTGTATTTATAAATTAGATTTTCCTCTTCTTAGCCAATATAATATAATTAGCCTAATTAAGATAATTTAACATTAATTTAGCTATTAAAGAATGCATCGTATAAAACCTAATAATCTATATCAATTCTACCAAGTCTTGGATTCATTCTTTCTTTTAACTTTAATCAAATCATTCACATAGTATTCTTCTCTGCCATTGGATCTCTTAAATTCTCTATTCCAGTATTTATTATATTTTATGGTAATTAATAGGTTTACTTATATAATCCTCTTTTGAATAAAAATTACTTCTTTTTAAATTCCCAATTGCTAGGAACTTATACAGTATTTTTATATTATTTGAGAAAATATAAAAGTTTTAAATTAGGAGAATTTATATCATAATCCATTATCAATTCAGGTTATTTAACCTTTAGTTTAAAATCAGTAATCTTTATATATAAATCTTCTTTATTTGTTTTTTTCTTATTTTATTTATGGATTATTTCTTATTATTAATCATTTATATTTTGCTCATTAAATTCTTCATTAATATTATCATATTTTATTTATTGATTTTAAGGTAATTAAATAGTAGGTGTTTGTTATCCAAAAATTTTCGATTTTTAAGTTAACATTTACTTTTGTATTTTCTTTCTTTAATGTTATTTTTCTCTTTATAATTATTTATTTTTCATTATAATAATGCTATTAATATATTTTATTATTTTAAAATATTAAATTTAATCTTTAATAAAAGTTATACAGGTAAATAGCTATTTGCAAATAGAGTCAAAAATATATCCTTAGTTTATAACACTTTTCTTTAAAACAAGTAAAAATATAAAAATATAATTATAACTCTTGGACTAGTAAGATAATAAGATAATAAGAAAACTCAATAGTATAAATAAGCTATATAAATGTACCTATTATTTGATCTATGGCTTATGATAGTATAAATAATAGCTTTATTGATTTTTATAAATTAAATTAAAGAAATAATTGGTTTGTGTAGGCACATGGAAAGTATGATTTTGAAGGATATTATTTATAAGGCAAATACCTTTATTAATCAAAAAATTAAATTGATAAGAATTGATAATTTAATATAAAGATATTTGATTAGGAAAAGTATATTGATTAGTAAATGATAAAATTATTTTAATTAAATTCTTCTTTAAATATTTTATCTTTGCAAATTTATATTATTTTATTAAATAAAACTATATCAAAATTCTAATTTTAGTTTATGCTATAATCATATAATAACTTTTTAATAATTATGTTCAAATCTTCTATTTTTATTCTGTTTTGATTTAATATATCTAAAATTGTTAACATTTTCTGATAATTAATACTATTAGTAGATTAATAGTCCTCAATATAAAATAACATATTCGCTTTATCAAAAAAGTTAATTTATTCATTCTAAATCCAATATAATAAAATCTCTTTATATGTTATAGACTTATAAAGACTAAAATAAACCTAAATATAATCTATTTAAAATTGATAAAATTATTTATTAAAGAATGTTATTAAATCATCAATAGTTTAAAA
>JACCDV010188433.1_pt1 | contig 12033 bp, 7 predicted proteins | sample 7446131 | NCBI WGS metagenome assembly JACCDV01 (sample SAMN15323448, study PRJNA562643) | freshwater metagenome | isolation source: river surface water | place: USA:Blue River Watershed | collected 2017-08-17
AATATATCTTTTTAACTCTGACCATTTCAATTATTTAATATGTCAGCAAACGATTATTTCCAAATCTACGTTGAGATCATCGCCGAGGCCTTTCGAAGGATCAGGAAGATCAACTTCAAAAGATTTTCGCAGATCAAAGAGTTGTTAGATACAGCAGAAAGTAAGGATAGCATAATATAGATTTTCTAGCCAAGGAAGTCTATGGCCGCATTGAGCCAGCCAACTATCTCCTTGTCATGCTAGTATTCCTGGGAAGCAAAACTCCCAAAATATATTCACCAATCATATCTGCAGTGCAGCGTTTGTTCTCGTACAATTTCATCGGTCCCAATTAATAATTGAGTGGCAGTCTGAAGTTGCTCAATCAAGAGCATAGAGAGTTTCTTTTGCTTCCACTTGAAGACTACTCTAAAAAATACTTTAAAGAACTGTATATAGAGACATTGGTCAGTCTTGGATAGAAGGACGAAGGCTTGAATTTAAATGTTGCCAAGTCTTTAAGTCTCATTTGGAGATTAGATGAGAACAGTATTCCAACTTCACTCATCCCCAAGATATTCGACTATATCTTAGACTGCATGGCCACAAACCGTTTGTAGGAAGATTAAAAAATGTTGAAATCTTCATTCTTGGAGATGTTTAGACATACACTAGAGTCTTATCGATAGACCTTTGACAAAAAGCTGTTATTTTAATAGAATTCAGTATCCTTGAAGGGAGTATCAAGCAATTACGGCTTAGTATTAGCTGATACAGTGGCGATCAGGCTAGACATCTAACGTAGATATGGTGTTTCAAATTACTCAATAATTCCAGACGAAAATCCGTTCAAACTACTATTAAGCAAATAGATTAACGAGAAAGGTATTGAGGCAGGAAAGTTTGGATGGTGTATCAATTGTCGGAATGCAGCTAATTATTACTGCATTACAAATAAATTGCCAGTTTGCTCGTTCTAGTGCAAACAAGCACTTTCTCATGATTACCGTAATTAAATGCTTATAAAGAATCCTTAGAGAAGTTTATTAATGAGGAGGAAAGATCAACTGAGGTATTCGAAAGCCACATTGTCGGACTATTTCGGCTCTTTAAAAATTATCTAAGGCATACTGATAACAGAAAGAAACTATGCTTTTCTTAGATATTTGTGTTGATGACTTCCGAAATTAAAAAAATAGTCGATAAGTTAAGTCCAAAGGCATACAAATAGCTCAGAGGAGTAGTGAGGCAAATATTGGTCAATATTTATTCATAGTCTGAAGCCACAAACTCCTGCATGGCCACTTTGAAAAAGTTACTACAACTTCGAATCTTCCTATAAGAAATATAAGTTATTTTGCGCCTCTTTGCTAAGAAAATTACCTTCTTTTTATGTTCCAACAGTGTGAGAGACTAGATCTTAAAATTTATAAGGGAACTCATTAACAATCGTATTTTGTTTGACTCCACCATGGCGCTTGACTGCTCTCCAGATCATCATGATAGTGTTAAGGACATCATTGATGCAGTAAGGCAGGTTTATATTGGCATTGTGATACCTTAGACTATCACTGTCCCTCCTGCAGAGGATGTAAACAGTCGAAGGTTATGCTTTGAAATCGCTATATCCCTTCTTAAAGCACTACAAGATAATTAAAAGAAAATGAGCGCAGCAGAAACTGAAAAACTATATACTTCTAAAATGAAGCTGAACACGATAAGAAAGAATATAGAAAGCTTTAACCAAACATAAAAGCCCTTAAAGATAGTCAAAAAACTGATAAAGTAAGGCTTTTTGCCAACTGAGCCCTACGATATTGCTCAGTTCTTACACCTCAATTTAAAGAGCCTAAACCCGACAAACGTGGGAGCTTTGATTGGTGATATTGATGAATTCGCAGGCCAAATACGTAAGCATTTTATTGGAGGTATTAACTTTGCCAACCTTGAGATCGATGAAGCTATGAGGGTGCTTTTGAAGAAGTTTACTTTACCTGGCTAATCACAGGTGGTTGAAAGGATTATATAAACTTTTGGTATTACATACCATAGTCAAAATAGCGTTGGAGGAGTGTTAGTGAATTCTGATGCAGTCTACAGCTTTTCTTATTTACTCATGATGTTACAAAGCAATCTTCACAATCCTCAAGTAATCGAAAAAATGACTCTTCCACAGTTTTCCAAGCTTTCTAAAGGAATGAATGGAGCCCCAGATGCTTAATTTCCTGCTGACTTTCTCGAAAAGATATACTTGAGTGTACAGAGGACCCCACTTGGTGTTCATTAGAAGTTAAAAGAAATTTAGATAATAATTGCCTACAATACAAATCCTAAAAAGGCTCAATAAATTTACCTTAAGGACTTATAAAAAGATACTGCTGAATCATTATAGGTTATTTAATAAACTAGTATCAAATATTTACCATAGAATAGTACATATCCTTTTCCAATATTTATCGAAGAGTTTGTCGGCCAAATAATCGATATGATTGCTTGGAAGATAAAAGATCTATAAGAAAGGGATAAAGAGGAAATAGTAAAGTGCATTGAGCAAATATAGACATGCTTGAGGATATCTCATGAAGGAAAAGTGTCTCGCCTTATAGAGAGAGGAATTGAGAAAATTTGGGAGTAAATTCAACGCTCAACAATAAATAAGAAATATTTGCTCGTTGAAGCCATGTTCGAATGGGCAAGGAAGTTTGGAGAGCATTTGAACTAACAGTGGAAAGTGGTCTTACTTCTTATCAGTAAATTTCATCGAACTAAAGCCATCAAAAAAGATAATAACTCCAATAAGAATAATCTCTCTATTTTCGTCAGCTAAAACAGATGTTTTCTTTATGAGTCCTATATTTAGCAACTGATTTCCAAAACAGCAAAATATTCTCTGCAAAATTTAGTGGGATTCCTGAGGGCTTTGCTTTCTGTAAGTAAAGATGAGATAAATGATGGAGGATACCATTATAGTCTATAAAAACTAAATGAAGTTTTGGAGCTAAACGCAACAAGGAGTTTGGACATTATGAGTTCGTTTTGGGGAGAGTTGAAAGATTATTACTCAGAGCTGGGTAAGCATAAATCATAGAAGATTGCTTTGTTTGCTTCTGACTTCCTTAAACAACTTATCACTAAATTCTTGAAACGAAAAGATCTGATTGCATTCCAAAAGGATTATCTGAAGCCATTTGAGGAAATCTTTTCAGACTCCAAAATATTCGCAGTGACATAACTGATGATAGGAAGTCTCAGCTACTTTGTAGTTAACCATTCCACCCATCTCAAGGCAGGATGGAGATTGATCCTTAATGTTATTTGTAACTGCTTTGAAGAAGAATAGCATCAAATCATCAAAGAAAAAGCTTATGGATTGCTCAAAAAGATTGCCTAGAACAACTTTGCTATCTTCAACCTGTAAGAAAACTATAATGACTTTGTGCAAATCGTGAGTAAGCTGGCAAGGTAAAGGTAAGAAACGTATGCCCTTGGATCACTGCAGATTATTCAGCAAATAGTCTAATACTATCACAATCGCCTTGGAATCAACTTATAGCTTAGTCCCTAGGCTCCCCAGAACGAAAAGTTGGACATAAACTTTTGGCAAACTATATTCCTTCCTTTGTTAAGTATTATATTCCCTATATGCGGAGACAGCAGAACTAATGTTCAACAGCCTGCAATTTAGTGTCTGTTTAGCATCCTCTTCAAGTATGGCAAGCTATTCAAGTACTAGTTTTGGAAGATGGTTCTTCAAGGCGTCCTTAGGCCTGCCTTCTAATAAATCACATATACATCGCAATCATCCCAATTCAAGCCCTTGAAGAAAGGACAGCATGAAAGCTGGCTCAAAAATTCATTCACTCAGCTCTTTAAGCTAATAAACGAACTTATTGTCCTCTACTACCACGATTTTAGACTATTTCTAGAGGATGTCTTTAAGATTTACTAGAACTGCATACTCAATCATTCTGTTAAGCTGCTTATCGTGCTCAGCTTAGATGCTTTGAATGATTTACTCCAAAAAACAGCATTTAATTTTGACGAAAATGATTGGGAAACCTATTTGTTCTTTGCACAAAGCCTATTAAAGAAAACTTTACCCGTCTAAATATCCTCGTTGGAGGCTTGGAATAAGAGTAAAGATTTACTATAAAATAACTATGAGGCTAAATGTTTTGCCCTCTTCGTTTTCATGAGTAAATGGCAAGATATCTTCGATAAATTCCCAGAAAGCATCACATAGAAAGTATTCTATTAAATATTTAGATATACAATAATACATTGGCTGAGCTCAAACCCATTCTAACATTCGTAACATAGTTCAACGAAAACATTGAGCTTAGATAAAGCCTGTGGAAAAATGGGTTTTACCAGGATATTAAGGTACTGCCAGGCCTCGTCAAACACCATTACTAGATATTGAAATTCTAATGCAAGATCTACTTCAAACTTATACACATCAATTAAACTTACTTAGATAGCTACTTCGAGTAAACAACATACTATTTAGATTGATATTTTTCATTTTCTAAAAGGCTAAGAAGCTGAGACTAACTGAGGCTGTGAAGAATCCATCCATTATTTTAGGGGAGCAATAGAGAATTGCAAATAATTTTAAGCTGCTCCTCATCGATACAGTAACAGTTCAAGTCCTGAAGATCGGAAATAAGATGATTAATAAAGCGAATGCGAGTAGTAAGTTATTGGAACATTGTCTGAGTCTGCTTGCAGCTCGGTAGTACTGTGTGAAATGCCAAAATTGCTAGAACTGTTAGAATAGTTCATAGAATCGGCGAATATTGAATGAGTAGCTGCAAGAAATAGTCTTAATGTTGTTCAAGGGATCATGATGTTGTTACCAAACATGTGCATAATAATATCATTATTACTCCATCTTCATTCTGGCCTCGCCTAATCAAATATTATCAGATTAAACCATGCTTTGATTAGTAATATATATGCAAACGAATATAGAAACAAGAAAAATGCAGATTGCTCAGCAGTTCATTCATCCTTAAGGATTACTACAAAACTTACTCCTCTCCATGAACTCTCCCTGCAACTGCGGGCAGAATACATAGCGAAATTAGCAGGCCTAGCAGTAGATAAATAATGAGATTCGCAGTATGCAGACGTAGATAAGTGGGATTCGATCATAGATTGTCGAAGTATAAAATTTACTGCACCGGAGAGATAGCCTATATCAGTAGTTGGATCAGCTAAGGGAAGAGCGCTAGCATATATAGTCGGAAATAGAAAATAGCAGTACCAGCGACAACATTTAAATAACTAAGTACTCGAGTTGCCGATAGATGAACGATAGGCTGCGTAAGAGAATATTTGAGGTTCGGGAGTACATCCAGAAGATGACATACTAGAATCAAAAAATAGAATAGGGCATCATTTCAAATCAATACCTTCATCAGGAGGACAATCTATACCTTAAGAGACCTTAGTATCAGCAGCCAGTCTACGAGGGAAGGAGGACGAACCAAACCTCGAATTTTTAGTCCTTGGTTGCCAAACTGCACGATAAAACTGATGAAGCTTGGAGGAGAGTGCGAAGGCAAGAAGAGGATATAGAAAGAAGGAATATGAATGCAAGAAATAGAAACAATAATACGAACGCATTCAATAATACACATTTGAGTCCTAAGTCTCGCACTTATTATAGCCCACGCAGAGAAATGTACTGATTTATTTCAAGTATTATCAGAAAATAATGAGCATTTTTATTTGTTTGAATTTTTATTTGATATAAACCAATGAGGCAGTTCAAGCTATTCACTGTAATCTTCACAATTACTCTATTTGCAATGGGATATTCTTTGGCATCAAAGCCATCCCACCTATGGAGCGGATATTCTCCTCAGTGCTAATCTAAATGTAGGGTGGATGGGGAAACATGTGATATTGGTAAGTAAATAATCTGCTGCCAAAAATCAAAATGCACGTCAAAGTATGGATTAACAACTTGCTAAACTCCTCTCCCTAATTTTACATGCACCGTCGTATCATAGAATGATCTGATAAAGCAAGTGCTAGACCCCAAACTATACCCCAATCTTTATAACCAGTCATGATATTCAAATCCTCTTTTAACATATCACATACATACAATTATATCTTATCATAATGACAAGGGGAGCATACGTAAAAGAAGAAATGCATTATTAATAAGTATCGGCTGGGATGATAAATTAAATTTAATCGATGTGAATTTGTTGAATTAATTAAATAAATAAAAGCAGGTATGATATCGTACTTCAGCAGGTTCGCTTTTGCTCACGCTAAGCCCAACCCTTTCCAAAGAGTTGCTAGTCAAATCCAAGCAGCTGGCAAAACTCTCACCTATTACAATATTCAAAGCTTGAATGACCCCAGATTGGAACGTCTGCCATTCAGCATCAGGATCCTCTTGGAGAGTGCTGTTAGGAACTGTGATGAATTCGAGGTCACCTCCAAGGATGTGGAGAAGATCCTGAGCTGGTAAAAGCTAGCTAGTTCCTCAATTGAAATCGCCTTCAAGCCAGCAAGAGTCATCCTCCAGGATTTCACAGGAGTACCCGCAGTTGTGGATCTGGCCGCCATGAGAGACGCAGTTGCTAGGCTAGGAGGAGATGCCAAGAAGATCAACCCACTCTGCCCTGTCGATCTGGTCATCGATCACAGTGTGCAAGTCGATAAGGCTAGAACCCAGGATGCCTGGCGTGACAACGAGGAGATCGAGTTCGCTCGAAACTATGAGAGGTTTGAGTTCTTAAAGTGGGGTTCAACTGCTTTCGATAATTTCTCAATTGTTCCTCCAGGAAGTGGTATTGTCCATCAAGTCAACCTTGAGTACTTGGCTAGAGTCGTGCTCTAAAATAATAAAAAAATCGTCTACCCTGACTCAGTTGTTGGAACTGATTCTCACACAACTATGATTAATGGTTTAGGAGTTGTGGGATGGGGAGTGGGAGGTATTGAAGCCGAGGCTGTCATGCTCGGCCAACCCATTTCAATGGTTTTGCCCGAAGTAATTGGATTTAGACTCAATGGATCTCTAAGAGAAAACATCACTGCAACAGACTTAGTCTTACAAATCACTAATACTCTTAGAAAGAGAGGAGTTGTCGGTAAATTTGTTTAATTCTTTGGCCCTGGAGTCGCCAACCTCAGCCTTGCAGACAGAGCAACCATCGCTAACATGGCACCTGAGTATGGGGCCACCATGGGATACTTCCCACCCGATGCTGAAACATTGAACTATCTTAGGCTCACCAACAGAAGCTCATAAAAAATGGAAGTCATTGAAAAAACCCTTAGGAACCAAGGACTTTTGAGGAATTATACAGCGAATGACAACATTAAGTTTACTGATGTCCTTGAGCTTGACCTATCAACTGTTGAGCCTTGCATCTCAGGTCCAAAAAGACCTCATGATAGAGTCCCTCTTTCTAACGTTAAAAAGGATTTCACTGACTCCATTCCCAACAAGCCAGGATTTAAAGGCTTTGGAGTTCCCGCCGACAAAGTCAACCTAAAGCACAAATTTAGCTACAATGGAGAAAACCATAGCCTTCAACACGGCTCAGTGGTTTTAGCAGCAATTACCTCCTGCACTAACACATCGAACCCTGATGTGATGGTGGCAGCTGGTTTAGTTGCTAAGAAGGCAGTGGAGAGAGGAATAAAGATAAAGAACTACATAAAGACCAGTCTTTCCCCAGGATCAGGTGTTGTTACTCAATATCTTAACAAATCAGGCTTAAGTAAATACCTTGACTAAATTGGATTCACAACTGCTGGATATGGATGCATGACTTGCATTGGAAACAGTGGATAGCTTCCCACTGAGGTTGGATAAGCCATTACAGCTTCAGATGCTGTTGCTTGCGCTGTCTTGTCAGGAAATAGGAACTTCGAAGCAAGAGTTCATCCCTTGATCAAGGCTAACTATCTGGCATCTCCACCTTTGGTCGTTGCTTATGCTATTGCCGGAAGAATCGATATTGATTTTGAAAAAGAGCCTATTGCCCATGATGCTAACGGAAAGGAAGTTTTCCTTAAGGATCTTTGGCCTACAAGAAAAGAGGTTTCTCAAGTTGTTTCAGCTAGTTTGACCCCTGAGATGTTTAGAGAAGTCTATGCTAAAATTTCAAAGGGAACTGACAGATGGAACAGCCTTAAGACATAGCCTTCCCTCCAATACAAATGGAAAGATGAGTCCACTTACATTCACAATCCACCCTTCTTCCAATCACTTCAATTCGAATTGCCTAAGATTAACAATATCAACGACGCATTTGTGCTCTGTAGTTTTGGTGACTCAATTACAACCGATCATATTTCCCCAGCTGGTAACATTGCCAAGAGCTCGCCTGCTGCAAGGTACTTACTCGGCAGAGGCGTTAAGCAAGTTGACTTCAATACCTATGGAGCCCGTCGAGGAAATGATGAGGTGATGGCACGAGGAACTTTTGCTAATACTAGGATCATCAACAAGCTTGCACCCAAAGTTGGTCCCCAAACAACCTACATCCCAACCGGATAGGTTTTGGATATCAGTGATGCTGCTTTCAGATATGCTAAAGAAGGACATCAACTCATTATTCTTGCTGGTCAGGAGTATGGCTCTGGGTCATCTCGAGACTGGGCTGCCAAAGGACCTTATCTTCTTGGTATTAAAGCCGTTATTGCCCAATCTTTCGAAAGAATCCACAGAAGCAATCTTGCTGGCATGGGAATCCTGCCTCTATAATTTTTGCCTGGTCAAAGCACTGAGAGCTTGGGTACATTTTGATTTAACTTAGGATTGACTGGAAAAGAAAGTTTCAACATCAACATCAGATAAGGAAACCTTCAAGTGCACGAAACTCTTAAGGTAACAACCAACACTGGAAAGTCATTTGACGTGAAGGTGAGACTGGACACTGACGTGGAAGTTGAGTACTTTAAGAATGGTGGTATTCTTCAATATGTGCTAAGGCGCCTAACCAAAGCCTGATTGTCATATGATCATTATAATTACAAAGATAAAATCACCTTAAAGTAGCCCCTCTCAGATTCTTTTGGATTTATGCTCTTATCTTCATTTGGTAATCAGTGATCTCATTGTTCTCAAGAGTTCTCTCCAAAGAACGGAATAATATTCGATAGCCTTTTGATTCACGTCCGCTTTTTGGGTCTTTGTAGGTCATAGTCTATTCGACATTTTCGATTAAATCTCCTCCAATTTGCCTTATAATTTCGAATAAATCATTGGGATTATACTGCTCAGTGATCCACAGAGAAATATCCTTATAGCAAGCTGGATATTTACTAAATTATTTAAACTCGCTAATTTTCCCCTTTGTGAACTGAGAAAGGAAGCGATTGTCATTTGACCAAAACAAACGTACATCTGGGATCTTGAAAAGCTTCATTGCGAATCTTTCCAGACCAAGACCGGCAGCCCAACCTCGATGAAGTTGCCTTCCACTTTTCTATAGTACAAAGTCATGAATAACTCCACATCCAAGCATTTCGACCCATTTATTATCGTAAAAGATTTACAGCTCGAAAGAAGGGTTTGTAAATGGAAAGTATGCATCTACCCAACGTTTATCGCACTTTCCAAACAAATCATCTGATATCTTTTAGAGGGTTTATTTGAGATTATCCGCAGTTTAATTGATGCTAACTCGATCCCTGTCTCCAGTGATGCCAACTGCTTCCATTTGATGGAAGGCAGGGTAATGATATCTATCAATTTAGTCTCTTCTATAAACATCGGCTTCATTATTGTTTGAGTACCAAAGACAGCAAAGTGATTTAACCCTTGTGCTAATAGATCCTTTTGATGTGCACTTGTATGTGTTCTCAATAATTGCGTGCTATTAATGTAGTATGTGTCACTTTTGCGACGAGATATATGGTCTTTGGGAACATTTAGTACATCGAAATTATTCTCTACGGTCACGATGGGATTAATGTTATCGATGATCTATTTCATAGTTTAAATACGTTGAACTTGGGACCAAGACTGGTTTTGATGCGTTCCTTGATGATTGAAAGAGGATGGTTTTCGATATGCAATAGCTTTTTATCTGTAAGGCTGAGAATGTTTTCAGGAATGTTGAAGTGATCGACATGCTTTAGCTGCTAAATTTGTTCCTTTATTGTCGAAAATGCCCGACTTACTATTCTCATATCTATTAATTATAACATAAACTTTTATCATCTTTGCCACAATTAATCATATTCGCACCTGATGCTCGTTCCACTATCTAAAAAGACCAATTTTATTAATTTGATACTCTGCTTATAGTTTGATAGGCCAAATGAATTATAATAAATCCATGAAATTCGAAAGGGGAAGAAACAACCAAGCTCCTCCCAGCAAATACGACCTCGATAATCAATAATTTCTCACTTTTCGCAATAATCAAGCCATCTAGAACACAGGCAGAACAGTATACAGTCAACAGTTCGACTATAAGAGCTTGGATAGATACTAAAAACAAGAGTAAAGCTTAGCCAACAACTTCAATTTCCGCAAGAATTTGAAAAATCTGAGAAGTCAGGACAAGTACAAACAATTAAAAGAATAAGCTTTGCTGTTCCAGGCAACATAGGAGAATAATGAGAGCCAATTTGTGAGCTAATCATAGCGAGCTGAGGAGCTAAAGAATAAATTAAGCAGAATTAAAAAGAACCTGAAGAGATAGCAGAAAAGATAGATGCTTCTTAAGAAGGATATTACTCTGCTAAGTAGTGAAATTGAATAGTTTAGTGAGGTGTAAGTAAAGCATTAATCTGATATAAACGAACTAGTACAGATATTAAAAGACAATTAGAAAAACATTGGCTTTATGAATCGCAAACTATAAACCTTTAAGGCCAAATAGAAATAATTGCAAAAGCAAAGCGCGTATCTGTAGAATACAATATAAGAGTAAATGCGTGTCAAAGCTGATACTTATTCAAGCTAAAAGTACCAGAAGTAAATATCACATTATAAAGGAGTTTATCCGAGGGGATAATATCTCTGGAGGGTTACATCGTCGATACAATTAAAAAGATATAGTTTTTTGAAGAATAGATTAACAGAATGTAGTAAAACTTAAATAAACTGTATACAATAGATCGGCAGCTCATGGATGCCTTAAATGATTGATATTCTGTTTTAAGATAAAAGGATTAGACACATTGATCACTCGAAACAAGATGGATCCATCATTTTTATTTGATCGCGCTTTCCTTTCTATAATCTTAACAAAATGTACCTTTTTTGGCATTTTTATTGGCTTTTTAACTACTTAGACGGGCTACTATGCGAAGTAGGGTTGTTAGTTTGACATCAAAGAGTTATCGCGATCTATGGGGTCAATAGAGCTTTATTCGATTTCCAGGTTGTGAGATTGCTCATTCTATGATCTCCCTAGTTGACTAAAGAAATCATTTCCGCTTACTTCACTATCCAAACTTTACACTCTTTCTCTTCTAGGAATCTTCTTTATTTTATTATTGCCTTTTCTGGATGGGGGTTGGTAGGGTGGTTCATAAGTATTTTCAGAGTAGGTATTATTGAAATGAGAAAGGAAGTTGTTTTATTGATGTAGGATAGGAGACTATATGGGTTAAGTTTAATCGTGTTGTTAAGTGTTGATGTGCTGCTATTCTTCCTTTTATTGTGTGGAAGGTTGGATTTATTCTTAGTGATATTAATGCTCCACTTACAAATTAGCTCCATTGGGTTACTCTGCCAAGTTATTGTCTTATTCATTGACTTATAAAGCTTATTATTGATGCTAAATTTGAGGATTGACGATTTAAGGAATAATTTATTATTCCGCAATATTTACTTTATCCTATCTATTGCTTTCTTTCCCGAGATTGCTAAAGAAATTATTGGCTTCAAAATGCTCATCTTACTGATATTATTCTTTTGAATTGAATTTTGGAGATGGATAGTTTTTAGGCTGATTTTTTCTTCCCTTTACTCGACCTGAAGGCATGGGAGGCTTATTAGAAATAACAATTTTTTATTCTTCTTTTATCGCTTATCTTTAATGAGTTACCTATTGTAAA
>JACCDV011213318.1_pt1 | contig 12031 bp, 12 predicted proteins | sample 7446131 | NCBI WGS metagenome assembly JACCDV01 (sample SAMN15323448, study PRJNA562643) | freshwater metagenome | isolation source: river surface water | place: USA:Blue River Watershed | collected 2017-08-17
AATAACAAATTGACAGGAGAAATACCTACAGAGCTTGGAAACTTGATTAAGCTTAAATATCTTGACCTCTCAAATAACAAATTGACAGGAGAAATACCTACAGAGCTTGGAAACTTGATTAAGCTTCATAATTTACTTTTATCTGGTAACTACTTAAGAGGGGATCTTCCCCATGGCTTTTCTTATAGGAATAAAAATACTGATACTAAGGCTGTTATCGCAGTTTTGTCTGCAATTTTAGTAATGAAACTTATGATCGTTGGATTTTTTTAGACTTAGAAAAGTAAATAGATTTTCTTGCAAGATATTTAACTTTAGAAGTGAAATCGGGTATCGGAAAAAGAGGCAGGCTCACTTAGTCTTTGATGAGGTTATGAAAAGAAACATAATTAGGAAGCCAAGCTAGGTGAATGGAAGCTGTCTCTCCATGTCTATTCTTAGCAATAATGATTTCTGCTTTTCCAGCTAACTCAGAATTTGGATTATAGTAATCATCTCTATAAATAAAAAGAATTTGATCAGCATCCTGTTCCATGGATCCAGACTCTCTGAGGTCACTGATTTTTGGTCTTTTATCAGGTCTACTATCAGGTCCTCGGTTAAGCTGAGCTGCTGCAATAACAGGGACTTTAAGTTCTTTAGCAAGGCCTTTAAGCCCAATAGAAATTTCACTAATTTCTCTTTCTCTTCCTTGTTTTCTTGCTATTTCACTACCACTCATGAGCTGGAGATAATCAATGATGATAATATCAAGAGCTCCTTCTTTTTTGAGGCGTTTACAACGAGATCTTATTTCTGAAAGAGTGATTCCTGGAGTTTCATCAATTCGAATTTTAGAAGCATCATTGTGGATTAGTCTTGCTGCTTGCATAAGACGATCTTGATCCTCTTCAGATAAGCTTCCCTTGCGAAGAGATGTGGAATCAATTCTTCCCTCAGCAGAAAGGAGACGTTCCATAAGTTGGTTGCGTGACATTTCCAGGGTAAAAATTGCAACACTAGCATTCTTGTGTTTAGCAGCGTTAAGAGCCCAATTCAGAGCTAAAGCAGTCTTTCCCATACCAGGACGAGCAGCGACAATGATCAGGTCGCTGTTTTGCCACCCTCCTGTTATTCTGTCCAAATCTTTGAAACCAGAGCTGATTCCTGTGATTTCTCCTTCATTCTGAATACGAATCTCAAGGGCTTCCAGAGTAGAGTGAAGGACGTCTTTAGCCTGGATAAGGCCATCACTTGTATCTTGTTCGTTTGTGATAGAGAGAAAATCTTGTTCGATTTCTTCGATAACAGAAGTAGCTGCACCTTCGCTTGAAAAAGCTTGGGCTTTTCCAATTGTTTTCTGACAAGCAGTGATAATTCGTCTTAGGTAATACCTCTGTTTAACAACTTGTGCATGGTACTCTACGTTTTGAGCAATAGATCCATTATGCAGGAGAGCTAAATAGGTGGATATTTTTTCTTCTTCTGATTCACTCACACCCTCAGCGAGTTTTTGTGCAATTAGAAGACCATCAAAATCAATACTTTTTTCTTCAAGTGAGATAAGAGTAGAAAAAACTCTTTGATGAAGTTCATCGTAAAAATGCTTTGGAGCAAGACGGACTTTGTCTATAACGAGAGCCAATTGTGATGGGTCTAAGAGAACACTTCCGATAACAGCTTTTTCTGCTTCGATAGAATGAGGAAGGGAAGTGATAGCCCTGTTATTTGACATGTGCATTCCCAAAGCTTTGGATTGAATAGAAGTGTCCCCAGGTATCTACCTTTTCTTAAAACAGATAAACTTTTTTGTTTTAAGCAGGAGAGACTTCTACTGCTACAGCTTCAATTTTTAGTTTAAGCTTAGCTGAGACTTCTGCATGAAGATGAATAATAGCAGTGTAATCACCAGTTTTTTTAATATTGTCATCTAGTTTGATGTCTTTTCTTGAAACTTCAAAACCTTTTTTAGCAAGGAATTCTTCAATTTCAGAAGTTGTGACAGAACCAAAAATTTTATTTTCTTCACCAACTTGCTTAGTAAGAGTGATTGTTAAAGCTTCTAGCTTTTTCGCAACACTTCTATACTCGTTCAGCAGCTTTTCTTTTTTCTTAGCAAGAATTGCTTTGTGGTGTTCAATTTCTCTGAGGTTGCTTCTTGTTGCCATAACAGCAAAAGAACGAGGAATTAGAAAGTTCCTTGCAAACCCATCTTTCACAGTGACAGTGTCACCAATTGATCCGAGTTTTCTCATATCTTGAGTTAAAATAACCTGCATAATGACTCTTCTCCTAATCGCTTTCTTACTTGTCCGTGTGTGATTAAATCAGTTCCGCTTGTCTTTGAGCAGCTGCAGCAGCTTCTTGCTTCGCTAGTTCTGCTTTTCTTTCGTCTAGGTTTGCATTCTCACCAATACGAACGAGAAGGTAGCGTAAAACATTTTCGTCAATACGCATAAGTCTTTGGACTTCATCTAGTTTATCAGGGTCTCCTAGGAAGTCGTAGAAGAAGTAACGTCCTCTAAATTGCTTATTGATAGGAAATGCTAGTTTTTTTACACCCCAGTCGTTTTTCACGACGATTTCACCATCTCCAGCAAGGAATATAGCTTCGTACTTATCCTGAACTTTTTTTGTTTCTTCTTCAGATAAGCTAGCACTTAGGATGACGATAAATTCATATTCTCTACGCAAAGTAAATTCCCCTTTATGGTTTTAAAAGCTAAAGTCGTTTAATATTCAGCAAAGGAGCTATAAGAAGACTTCTCTTACTGTTTTAAAAAAAAATCAATACGATCGAAAACATCAGTCTTAGTTGAGCTGATGAGATCATCATATGCTGTTCGGTCCACAGGTTTGAGAAGCCAGTCTGTAACAGATGATTCTTTATCATGATCTGTTACCTCGGGGGTTCTCATTGGGCGCCCCACTCCTATTTTTAGTCTTGGGAAGTCGCTTGTGCCGAGTTGAGCAATAATGCTTCTCATGCCATTATGGCCACCGTGTCCGCCTTTTTCTTTGTACCGGACTTTTCCTTCTTCGAGGTCAAGGTCATCATATACGACAAGCGTATTATTAGCAGTGACTTTGTAGAAGTTCAAGGCCTTACTCACTGGATCCCCGCTCAAATTCATATAAGTCATAGGTTTCAAGAGGATAAGGCTTGTATTGTTTCGGCTACTTTGAGCTACTTCTGCTCCAAAACGCTTGTTTATGCTGAAATGAACTCCAAGATCACTGGCTAAACAGTTAAGAAGTGAAAAACCTACATTATGTCTTGTTCTTACATAATTAGGCCCTGGGTTGCCAAGCCCAACGATAATTTTCATAGGCTTTGAAGATCAACGTGTAAAGCTTTTCTCTTTACAGCGCTAATTTGAAGCTCCTTGATTAAAACAGGTTTTACTGTTTCACCGATTTGTAAGTTAAACTTCTTGCCGTTTTGCCAAGCTTTTGATAGCCATTTGCCTTCAATTTCTAGGAGAGAATCTTTTCTATCAGCTCCTAAAAGATTAGCAGGAACTCTGTCTTTGTTTCTCAGTTTTCTGCAATAACCTTTGCCTGTTTCTTCTCTTAAAAAGCCCTGTATTGTGACTAAGTCTTCCATTTTGACCTCATTTCTTCGAATTCTTTGAAATCCCGACTTATAGCGCTTTTTTATTGAATTTGCAAGCATTAAGAGATGTTTTAGACAAAAAGATGGCTGATAGAATCTTTCATATGAACTCGTTTAATAGCTTCTCCTAGGAGGTCTCCTAGGCTTAGTTGGACGATTTTTTCACAAGACTTTGCTTCATCTGAAAGACCAATAGAATTTGTGACGACAAGTTCTTTGAGTTCAGAATTTTTAATATTTTCAATAGCTTTACCACTTAAAACGGGGTGCGAGATAGCTGCGCTAACAGATCTAGCGCCATCTTGAAGAAGAGCTTGGCATGCTTTCGTGAGAGATCCAGCTGTGTCTACAATATCGTCTAGAATGATGCAATCTTTTCCTTCAACAGAACCTAGCACCTTCATAGCAGCGCACTCATTTGGCCTGTCTCGTCTTTTGTCTATAATAGCCATTCCAGAGCCAAATTTCTTGGCAAGAGCCCTTGCTCTTTCAGCTCCTCCAGCATCAGGAGAAACAATAATGATTTGAGATGGGTCTTTCCCTTTGAAATAATTATAAAAAATTATTTTTGAGTAGAGATGATCTACAGGGATATTAAAAAAACCTTGGATAGCAGAGTTGTGTAGTTCTAAGGTCAGAACTCTGTCGACTCCGCTTGCTTCAAGGAGTTCTGCTAAAAGCTTTGCAGTGATGGGAGTTCTTGAAGCACTTTTTCTTTCTTGTCTTGCGTAAGCAAAATAGGGGAGTACTACAATTATGTTGCTTGCGGAAGCGCGTTTGCAAGCATCGACCATCACAAGAAGTTCCATAATGTGATGATTGATAGGCGCTGACAAACTCTGCAAAATATATACGTTTTTCCCTCTAATATTTTGGCAAATTTCAACACGAGTCTCACCGTCTGAAAACTGCGAAACAAGTGCGTCGAGTAAGGGGATTTCTAAATAATTGCTGATTTCTTCTGAAAGTTTGCGATTAGCATTTCCTGAGAGGAGCATGATTTCTTGTTGAAACACGAGCAGAGAGCCTCCGACAGAACGGGTAACAAGTCAGTAATTCTTGATTGAAGTATTAAAGTGGCTGGGGCGGCAGGATTCGAACCTGCGAATACTAGAATCAAAATCTAGGGTCTTACCACTTGACGACGCCCCAAGAAGAAAAAAAGGTTTTCTTTTCTATGAAGAAAGAAACGCTCGAAGGAGCTGCATGAAATAGTCTTATTTCTTGTTTTAGTCAAGAACAAATCTTTTGCAAGAAATCTTCGGGGCTTGTTTTTTAGCTACTTCCTACGTGACTTTATTTCAGCGTACTTTGAGTCGAGGTCTTTTAAAACATTTTCAATGAGACTGGATTCAGTTTCAGAGAGATTTCCTTTAGTTTTTTCCTCAAGGAGGCGAATAATTTCAATATTTTGCATAGCAAGTTCTAGATTTGGCTTTTGAACTCTGTGATTATCAAGTGTCGTTTCTCCGAGTTCATAAAGAGCTGCAGAAGAAAAGCCAAGGATCAACCCGCTGAAGTCGAGGATGCCGTTTTCTTCATTTTCTATATTCGTTTCTTTCTTGCTCATAGCGTCTTGTTCTCTCTTAATTAGTTTCTTTTATTAATCTTGACTTCTATCTTATCTTGTGACACATAAGCAACACTTCTTTTCTCTTTATGGGGATGTGGTGAAATTGGTAGACACGCTAGATTTAGGATCTAGTGCTGCGAGGCGTGGGAGTTCAAGTCTCCCCATCCCCACCAACACAAAAGAATCTTTTAAAAAGCCTCTTGGAAAATTCCAGGGGGCTTTTTTTATTTATTTTCTACGCAAATTAAAAGTTAAACTTCTCTTCTTCAGTTCCATAAATAAAAAAAAGAGGAGAGAGATGTCACTTCATCTTTTGATGGCAGCTTTTTATAAATAAAAAAGTTTCCCAATCAAATTATGGAGGTTTCTATGAAAGTCATTATCACTTGTTTTGCTCTATTATCTTCAATCTCTTTAAAAGCTTATGAACCAAAAGATCTTGAACACTATCTTGAAACAAAAGAATGCATGAAGTGTGACCTGAGAGGGGTTAGCTTAATGGGACAGGACTTAAAAGGTTCTAATTTGAGAGATGCAGATTTAAGTGGGTCGCATTTAGCTCAGTGTGTTTTAGATGGAAGTGATCTTTCTGGGACTAAAGCTGAGAACGCAAATTTTTCAGGAGCTTCTTTGCGAGGTGTTACATTCAATAAGTCTGTTCTTAGTCAGTCAAATTTTGCAGGTGCAAACGTGTCTGAAAGTTATTTTAATCATACAAATCTTGTTGGGGCAAATTTTTCCATTAAATCAGCTAAAAAAGCTTTTTTTCTAGGCACTGATCTTAGCTACGCTCGTGTCGATGCTGCTCAGACAGGGATTTCTTTGGATGTGTTAAAAAGAAGATCTGTTCTTTATGACACAGAAATTGACGGTGAGTATCAATCAAATGAAGCAGGAACAGCACTTCACATGATTCAGCCCGCAGAGTAATATTTTTCTTTAGAATATAGACTTAACAAGAGACAGCTTTTTAGCTGTCTTTTTTTTGTTGCTTCAAAGTTATCTCGTTAAAGCTTCTTCTATAGAGTGGCAAACAAATTCAACTTGAGAAACAGTTAAATTATTGTGAAATGGGAGTCTTAGTATTCTTTTTGCTAGCTCTTCAGTTTTTGGGAGCGAATCTTTTTGATAACCTAAGCGGATTCCAACAGGCGATGAGTGTAGAGGAACATAACCTATGTAAGCATGAATATTTTTTGTTAATAAATACTCTCTTACAAGATCACATTCGTGAGAAGAATTAAAAATATTGATAAAAGCATGATAGTTTGACTCATAATTTTTAGGATACTCAGGAAAATTTAGGAGATTTTTTTCTTTTAGTTTTGTTAGATGTTTTTTGTAAGTGGCATAAATTTCTTGTCTTTTTTCTTTATTTGTATCAAGACCTTCAAGTTGAGCACAAAGAAAAGCAGCCTGAAGTTCAGTAGGAGCAAGGCTTCCTCCGACTTCAACCCAAGTGTATTTGTCTGCAAGTTTTTTTAGCACGTCTTGTCGATTGGTTCCTCGTTCTAAAATATATTGAGCTCTTCTTGCTAATTTTTCATCTTTAACAATAAGAGCTCCGCTTAAGCCAGCATGAATATTTTTTGTTTCATGAAAAGAAAAACACCCCATCGAACCAAAAGATCCAAGAGCTTTTCTTTCTAAAAAACTGTCAAAAGCTTGAGCAGCATCTTCAACTAAAAAAATTTCTTTTTCCTGGCATAGATTTCGAAAACTATGAATATCTGCGCAATAACCGGCATAATGCAAAAGTACAATGCAAGTAGTTTTTGGAGTTATTTTTGCTTTCACATCTTCCAAGTCTAGCATAAAAGACTTGTCTTCAATTTCTGCAAAAACTAGTTTGAACCCTGCTCTTAAAAAAGCAGAGGCTGTTGATGTGAAAGCATAAGATGGGAGTATAACTTCTTGTTCTTTTGTGTAATCCCTTAGAAGAAGAGCTGAGATTTCTAGTGCAGCTGTGCAACTATCTGTCAAGATGACGCGATCCACAGAGAGTCGTTTTTTAATCAGATCTTTAGATAGATCTGTGTACTTACCACATCCATAAAATCTTTTTTCTTTAAAAACATCTTCGATGTATTTAAGTTCATTGCCTGTTAAAAAGGGTTCATTAAAGTAAATTGGATTCATTCTTTTACCTTTTTATAAAGAGGATTTTTTTAAGATTTCACTAAGAAGTCTTGCTTGGTCATTGTTAGCTGAGTACTCTTTTTCTAAATTTTTTTGATTGAAAATTAAATTTTGAAAATATTTGAGCATTTCAACAAAATGATTTGCTTTTTCTACTTTGAATATTTTTGTACTAGAAGTGTTTGTTATGCTGAACTCAGGTTCAAAGTTTTCTGGTGCTGTAAATAAGCGATTAGTTTTTAGGAGACCTTTACTCCCCCATAACTCAATTCCACATTGGTATTGATTATCAAAGCCAAAAGCTATTTGACTAGAGATTCCTTGTTGGTTCTCTAGATAAGCTCCTCCATAAAGGCTAACCCCTAAAGAAGAGTCGTAGTGTAAACTTGCTGCACGAACTTTTAAATCTTCTCCGAGGAGCAGTTGGGAAATTTTTGTTGTGTAAGCTCCTGCATCGAGTAGTGCTCCACCACCAAGTTCAGGCTTGTAGCGAATGTTATCTTTTGAGGCAAAAGGAGGAAATCCAAAAGAGGCTCTGAGACAACGTAGCTCACCAAGTTCTTTCGAGTTTATAATATCTACTAAAAACTTATATTGAGGATGGCATCTGAACTGAAAATTTTCTAACAAAACGAGATTATTTTTTTTTGCTAATGTGTTTAATTCTTGAGATTCTTCATAAGTCGTTGCTAAAGATTTTTCTACAAGAACATGAAGTTTTTTTTCAAGAGCTGATTTAACCCATGGGTAATGCAAGCCCGTTGGTAACGGGATATAAACAGCGTCGATATTAGCTTCTTCTAAAAGTTTTTTGTAAGATGTGTAAGTTTGAATATGATAGGAGTTTTTTAAAGTTTTCAGCGACTCTTCATTGCGACTAGCAATGGATGAAAAAGTGTACGTTTCTTTTAGGGAGCATAAAGCTGGAATCACAGAGCGTGTTGCTATATTTGCTGCACCAAGGATACCTATATTAATTTTTTTTATTGAAGTCACGAAATTCTCTCCTAGCAAAGGGAAGAGCTGCTATTAAGCTTCTTGCTTGAATATTGACATGATTGCTAAATTGAATAAGGTGTTTTATTTGTTCTAGAGTCATCCACATATAGTTATTAGGTTCTTCAAGGGAAATAGAGTCATCTGCTAGAATTAGCATATTTCTGTTTTCTTCTCTGAAAAATCTTCCTCCTTCTTCTGATTGCATTGTGTCCATTAAAATAAGTTCTTTGGGTGCTTTTAAAACATAATTTAAGAATGGAAGTTCATTGTTTGTATAATTCCCAGAAAGACATTGTACAGTTGGAGCGAGTTCTACAATATCAAAATTGCCAGCTTCAACTTTTGCTTGCATCAAAAAATGAAAAGAGTTTTTTATTTTTTTAGTAATAAAAGCACAGAGCCCTTTCTCGGTTGGTTTCACCATGGGTTGATCCCAACAAGTGACTTCTCTGTTTTCAATTTCTACTCTTGTTCCTATGACACTAAAATATTTTTTTTCTTTGTGCTGAATTATTCCGTCATGTAGGCTCCAGTCTTTTAACTCAGATAAAGGGCATCTTTTAATCTCAAGTTCATAGGAGTATTTATTTTTTGTAATGAAATGAGTGATTTCTGTAAATGTGTGATAAGGAGCGTTTGATCCTAAGGTTGAAAATAAGAAGTCCGACTCTAAGTCTGATTGAGAAATTTCTTTTGAATAATTTTCAAGAGTTATGTTCTCTATTGATCCAAAATTTATTCCTGAGAGAACAGTTCGTGTGTCCATGTTGACTAAGTTGTCAAAGGACATTAAGGTTTGCAGTTGTCCGAGTGTGAGCCAAATAAAGTTATCTAAGACCTCAATATTTTCGTCTATTTTTATGATGATATTTCGGTTTCTTTTTCTTAGAAATCGGGCTCCTTGTTCAGATTGAAATTGATCAAGTAATACATGAGATGGTTTAACTTTAAAAAAGTAATCTAAATAGGCTGGTTTATTTCCTTTGTGTACCTGGGTGTAGTTACTTTTTGTTGCTTGGAGAGTGGGCGAAAGTTGAACATAATTAATATTGCCTGGTTCTATTTTTGCTTGAGTAAGAAAATATAAAGTACCTTGAAATTCTTTGACTATAAAACCTAAAAAGCCCACTTCTGGTTGATTAATAATGGGTTGATACCATTCGTTTATTTTTCCAAAATTACTTTGAACCTGAATCCCCTCTATAGAGAAAAATTTACCGCTGCCGTGCAAAAATCGACTAAAGAATTTGTCAAAGCTCCAGTGTTTCAACTCTTCTAGTGGTATTTTTTTTATATCAACTCTAATTTTTTTTCTTTGCCCATGAATCCAATCAAAAATTTCCGAAAAAGAGTGTAAAAAATTTTTAGGAAAAAAAGTACTTTTAAAAAACTGAAAACCTATAGTTTCATTTTGCATATTTATACTCATTTTTTTATTTAAACTATTCTAGAGGAAAGATAAAAAAAGATTAGCTAATGCAATAGTAGATTTTTTTTAAGAACTGCTCTAGTTTTTTTTTGATAAAGGTTGGGTTCAAAATTTAATTTAATTTTATTTAATATGGAGTTAGGGATTTTGAACTGGATTTTTCTTTCTTTGTATCTAGGGGTACAGGTAGGCATTAGTTTTTTTGTTTCTAAAAGCATCAAGACAGAGGATGACTACTTCGTCGCAGGAAGGAGTCAGCCTGCTTGGATTCTTGCTATTTCGCTTTTTGCTACATGGTTTGGTGCAGAGACTTGTATTGGAGCTTCAGCTATCGTTTATGATCAAGGGTTATCGGGAGCTCGTGCAGAACCTTTGGGTTATAGTTTGTGTCTTTTTTTTAGTGGTCTTCTTCTTGCTCCTCGTATTTGGAACAGGAAATATACAACTCTAGCTGATTTTTATGCTGATCGTTTTAATCATTCTGTAGAAAGAGTAGCAGTGATTATTTTGGCTCTTCTTTCTCTTATTTGGGGAGCAGCTCAGATCCGTTCTTTTGGTCATGTCATAGCTGCAACCACAAAACTAAATGTCGAGTTAGCTATTTTTTTGTCTTTTCTCTTTGTTGTGATTTATACCCTTCTTGGTGGGATGATGGGAGATATCATCACTGATGTCATTCAAGGTGGAATCGTAGTTTTGGGTCTTGTTCTCCTTTTGTTCATAGCTATGCATGATGTAGATTTTATTTCTATTTTGCAATCTCAGTCTCCTGAGAGGTTGTCTTTGCTTTCGCCTGGTGAGTCTTTCTGGCAAAGGCTAGACAGATGGATGGTTCCTATTTGCGGGTCTCTTGTGGCCCAAGAAATAATCAGTCGTGTTTTAGCTGCTAAAAGTCCTGATGTTGCAAAAAAAGCATGTTACGCTTCTGCTTTTATCTATCTTCTCGTGGGTGGAATCCCTATTCTTCTAGGGCTTCTTGGTCCTTCTTTTTTTATAGTCACAGGTGATAGCGAGCAGTTTTTGATTCAGTTAGCTGAAGCTAAGTTACCAAATATTTTGTTTGTTTGTTTTTCAGGAGCTTTGATTTCTGCTTTGTTAGCAACACTAGATAGTATTCTTCTTGGGATCTCTGGCCTTATATCTCACAATTTTTTAGTCCCTATTTTTAAAGTAAAAGCACAAAAGAAAAAAATCTTTCTAGCAAGACTTGTGATTGTGGTAGCTGCTTTGCTAGCTTATCTCTTAGCTGTGCGCGCAAATAGTATCTATGAGTTGATAGAGATGTCTTCATCTTTTGGGACCCCAGGTGTTCTAGTGATCACTCTTATGGGTCTTTGGTTTAAATCAGGAGGAGCAAAAGGAGCTATGGCTACCCTTGTTGTTGGGATTGTAGCTAGTCCTTTTGGTGAGTATGTATTAAAACTTGAAGCTCCTTTTGTTTTTAGTCTTGTAGCTTCATTTCTTTGTTACTCTTTTTTAGCTTTCCGTTTAAGGCTTGCTTGATTTTAAGCGAACTAATTTTCCTCTCATCAAAGCTTGTATTTTCTGAGAGGCTTTAAAGCTTTCATTCTGGCTTCTCTAGTTGAATATTCCTGAACCACCGTCATGCTTTGAGCGAAGCGAAAGATCTCCTTCGTTTAAACTTGGGAGATTCTTCGGGGTTAAAAACCCCTCAGAATGACAAAGGGTAACCCCCCCCCTTTTTTTTTGAGAAATGGTGAATCTTTTAAAATTTTTGAGAATCTGCTCAATTGTTTTTCATGCTTTCAAATAAAAAATAATAACCATCAGATATCGCTATAGTTTTAAGATATGTGTAAATGTTTTTTCTGTTATTCCGAGAGATAACAAAATAAATAACAGAGAGTTTGTTATGAAATCAAAAAAGCACTTAATATTACTCATCATTTTTTTGTCTTCTTTCAGGGGCTTTGCTCGTCTTGAGGCAGAAAACTTGAAAGAAATTGATCTTCTTAAGCCAGAGTTTCAATATTTGAGCCCGACTAAAGGCTATGTGTGGAGTCAAAGTGGGGCCTTAGAGAATTTTGCAGAAATCCCCTTGGAGCCAGAGCTTTTAGATTTACAAAAATTTATCTTATACTTTTTCCGTCGTTCAAATCCGAATCAATTTGTATTTTCCGAGTCAGTAAGTGGGATTAATAAGTATTTAACCACAGAAAAAATTGGTAAGCTTATTGGCTTTTTTGCTATGCAAAATAGAGAGGATTTTACAGGTTTTGACAATGAAGAAAATTTGAAAAAGCTCTCAAAACAAGAGCAAATAAGTCTTTCAAAG